>FSUF01000441.1_pt1 | contig 16009 bp, 15 predicted proteins | sample 1637351 | NCBI WGS metagenome assembly FSUF01 (sample SAMEA3914816, study PRJEB12502) | metagenome | biome: forest; material: soil | place: USA | collected 2011-09-16 | depth 0.3 m | reverse complement strand
GCCCCGACCATTTCCTTCGCACCAAGATCAAGCCTCTCGTGCTCGACCTGCCCGCCGACGCCTCGATCGAGGACTCCGTCGCCCGGCTCGAAGAACTGCACGAGGAGTACCGTGCCGACTACACCGCCTACTACGAGCGTGGTGCGGCGGATGCGCGGGCCCGCGGCGAGGAACCGCCGGCAATCCGCGGCGCCGACCCGGCGATCATCCTGATCCCCGGCGTCGGTATGTTCTCGTACGGCGCGAACAAGCAGACCGCGCGCGTCGCCGGCGAGTTCTACATCAACGCGATCAACGTGATGCGCGGCGCCGAGGCGCTGTCGACCTATGCGCCGATCGACGAGGCGGAGAAGTTCCGCATCGAGTATTGGGCCCTCGAGGAGGCGAAACTGCAGCGGATGCCGAAGCCGAAGGCCTTGCAGGGCCGGGTCGCGCTGGTGACCGGGGCGGCATCGGGGATCGGCAAGGCGATCGCCACGCGCCTCGCCGCCGAGGGCGCATGCGTCGTCATCGCCGACCTCGACCTGGAGAAGGCGCAGGCCGCCGCTGCCGAACTCGGGAACTCCGACGTGGCTATCGGCGTAGTGGCGAACGTCACCGACGAGTCGGCCGTACAGCAGGCGGTGGATGCGGCCCTGCTCGCCTTCGGCGGCCTCGACCTGGTCGTGAACAATGCCGGGCTCTCGCTGTCGAAGTCGCTGCTCGAGACGACCGTGGCCGACTGGGACCTGCAGCACAACGTGATGGCGAAGGGATCCTTCCTGGTGTCGCGCGCCGCGGCCAAGGTGCTCATCGACCAGAAGCTCGGGGGCGACATCGTCTACATCTCGTCGAAGAACTCCGTGTTCGCCGGACCGAACAACATCGCGTACTCAGCGACGAAAGCCGACCAGGCGCACCAGGTGCGGTTGCTGGCGGCGGAACTCGGCGAGTACGGTGTGCGGGTCAACGGGATCAACCCCGACGGGGTCGTGCGCGGCTCCGGGATCTTCGCCGGCGGCTGGGGTGCCAAGCGCGCCGCAGTCTACGGCGTGCCAGAAGAGGAGCTCGGCAAGTATTACGCACAGCGCACGCTGCTGAAGCGCGAAGTGCTTCCCGAGCACGTGGCCAACGCCGTGTTCGTGCTCTGCTCATCCGACCTCGACCACACCACCGGCCTGCACATCCCCGTCGATGCGGGCGTCGCCGCCGCCTTCCTGCGATGACCGCCGCGGGCTGTTTCGCCGAGCGTGACCGTTCCGGTCGAACGTGCCCGGCGGAACAGGCACCCTCGACCGGAACGAGCACGCTCGCCCGTAAGAGGGCGCGCGGAAACGCGGGCGAGGGGGCGGGGCCGTGACCGCAGGTGCCGCAGGCGCCGCGGGCGCCGGTAGCCGTGCGGGCGCCGCGGGCGCCGTCGCGGCCGTCGACCTCGGCGCGACGAGCGGCCGCGTCATGCTCGGGCGCGTCGGGCCGAACACCCTCGAGCTGGATGAAGCGGCGCGCTTTCCGAACATCCCCGTGCGGATATGGGAAGGCGACCGCGCCACTCTGCACTGGAACGTCGTCGAGCTGTACCGCAGCGTCGTGGAGGGCCTCGCGGCCGCCCTGCGCACGGAGCCCGGGCTGGTCAGTGTCGGTGTGGATGCGTGGGCCGTCGACTACGGACTCCTGCGCAAGGGCATCCTCGGCACCATCCCGTTCCACTACCGCGATGAGCGCACGCTCGCGGGCACCGACCTGGTCCACGCGCGCATCGGTGCGGCCGAACTCTACCGCCAGAACGGCCTGCAGTACCTGCCGTTCAATTCGCTCTACCAGCTCAGTGTCGACCGCGCTGCCGGACGACTCGACGACGCCGACGCGATGCTGCTCATCCCCGACCTGTTCACCTACTGGCTGAGTGGCGAGCAGGTCGCGGAGCGCACCAACGCGTCGACCACCGGGTTGCTGACCCCCGACGGGGGAGGCTGGAACACCGGCCTGATCGACGCGCTCGAACTACCGCGCGGGCTGTTCCAGCCGCTCGTCGAACCGGGCACCACGGTCGGGTCGCTCCTTCCGAGCCTCCGGGCCGACCTCGAGATCAGCGGAGCGGGGCCGAGGGTCACGACGGTCGGCTCGCACGACACCGCATCCGCCGTGGTCGGGGTGCCGATGCACGCCGAGACCGCCGCCTACATCTCGTGCGGAACCTGGGGTCTCGTCGGCGTCGAACTCGAACACCCCGTGCTCACCGATGACGCACGCGTCGCGAACTTCACCAACGAGGGCGGGGTGGATGGCCGCGTGCGCTTCCTCCACAACGTCATGGGCCTGTGGTTGTTGAGCGAATCGATCCGCACCTGGCAGGCTCAAGGGCTCGACGTCGACCTCGTCGACCTGCTCGAACGGGCCGAGCGGTTCACGGAGCCGGTGCCCGTCTTCGACGCCGACGACCCCCGATTCCTCGCGCCCGGCGACCTGCCCTCGCGGATCGCCGACTGGTGCGCCGAGAACGGTCTCGGGTCCCCCCGCAACCCGGTCGAATATGTGCGGAGCATCGTCGAAAGCCTCGCGGACGCCTTCGCCTCGGCCGTGCGCACAGCCGCCGATCTCTCCGCGCGCACCATCGACACCGTGCACATCGTCGGGGGCGGCGCGCGCACCCGCCTGCTCTGCCAGCTCACCGCCGACCGCAGCGGGCTGCCCGTGCTCGCCGGGCCGGTGGAAGCGACGGCCATCGGGAACGTCCTGGTGCAGGCGCGGGCGCAGGGACTCGTCAACGGCGACCTGGAATCACTGCGCGCCCTCGTCATCCGCGCTCACGAGCCGGTGCGGTATGCCCCGCGGTCGCGTACGTACCGATGACACCAGCCCCGCGGTCGCGTACTCACCGATGACACCAGCCCAACCGGGTCGTCATGATCGACGACCCGGCGGGGTAAGGGAGCGCACGTCGCGCGTGCCGGCCGAGGCGATAGCAGTGCGGTCACTCCGACCGGGCCGACTGGTCTCGCCGGCGTCAGCGCCAGAACACGGAGAGCTGCCCGGCGAGGGCTCGGCCTTGGTCGTAGCCTCCCCGTGCGGCCGGCAGACGCGTCGCCGGATCCAACGCGTTGGCGTTGAACACGTCACCCGCGCCGGCATCCGGAAAGACGGTCTCGACTCTGCTGCCGCCTGCGCGCAGTTCGTCGACCTGGGTTGCGAGATCCATGCCCCACTCCAGCGGATGCCGAGATCTGCCGCTGAATGGGTCCAGCACCAGTACCCGCCCGGATCCCGCTGCCAGGTCCGCGTTCGAGCTGCGTCGATAGCCGCCGTTGAGGTATCGGTTCTCGCCGATGCGGTAAGGACCGAAGGGACCGAAGCCGTTGCTGGTGCTGGCCGCGACGGCATCCACCAGATCGATTCCGCTGTGGCTGTCGAACACGACCGGTTCACCGGTTCGGGCATCGACTGCCGTGATCAGCACGCGCTGTTGCGGCCAGCTATGACGGGGAAGCCGAGTCGCAACGATGTCACGCCAGCGCGTCTGGTCAGAGCCGTCGGATGCATCCATTTCGAGCGCTGCGGCGCCCATCCTGCGGCGGAGGTCGGACGCATCCTCGGAAGAAGCGATGATCTTGTCCGACCACTCCATGTAGTTCGGCCCTGAGAGATGACCGCGTCCCCTGTCCGAGTTGAGCACTGCGCCCTGCGGCCGCGGCGCCACGGCGAGGATCGCGGCATACAGTTCGGCCGGCCGTGTCCCGCTGGTGATCTGGGCAGCCACCGTCGATCCTGCCGACGTCCCGATGATGAGATCGGCCTCGGTGAGATCCACCCCGGCGTCGGACAGGCCGGCGATGAGACCGAGCTGCCAGGCATTGCCTGCTGCGCCGGCGCCGGCGAGGACCAACGCTCGCCTGGGTGAGTTGCCCGCCTGTGTTTTCGCGTCGACCTGCTGGTCGGGCATCGGCCAATTCCCGTGCCGTGACGTTCGCGTCGCCGCGATGCCATCGGACGTGGTCGTCGAGCTGATATGCGGGGTCGGAGAAGGTGTTGTGTTCATGGGAGTCGCCTTTCGCGAATTGCCTGTGGGGGCGCTCCCAGTCGCGACTACCTCAGTCGCGGGATCGTGGACTGCGGGGGAGCACCCATTGCGGATACTGCGTTCATGGGTCTCACCTCCTGTTCGTCGATCACGATAAATAGGACGTTAGCACGCACCGCGACGTGCGCGTGTCGGTCAGTCCAGGTGGAAGTATTCGGTGAGCTGCACCATTGTGCGGTCGGGTTCGACGTCCGCTGCGAAGAACTCGGCCATGCCCGTCTGCCAGCGCTCGTTCACCGGACGCAGCGCCATCTCGGCGAGCGAACGATCGAAGTCGTCCGTCTCGAGGTACCCGACGACCAGGGCGTTCGCCTTGTCGACGAAGAGCGAATAGTTCGACCATCCGGTGTCGCGAAGCGCGTCGAGCATCTCAGGCCACACCGTCTCGTGCGCCGCGAGGTAGTCGTCGACACGGCTCGGCTTCAGCCGCATGGTGAAGCACACGCGGCGGGTGGCCGCACCTTCGGGGATTGCGGGCGACACGGAGCTCCATCCTGCGCGATGAGGTCATTCAGCGCTAGGTCGTTCAAATGAAACGTTCAAATTCTTCGAACGTGAGCACTCTAAACGAGCAGCACAGCCGGGTCAAGTCCGCGAAATCCACCTCCCATCGGGTCGTCGGTGGGAGGGGGATGTCCTGGGCCGGGCAGGGGTCGCAGGCTCGCGGGCAACAAATTGAACGATTCATCGGCGCGGCGTGCGAGAATCGGCTTGCAATACGTCCTTCGAACTCGAGGAGAGTGACATGCCGTCGGTCAGCGTCCGTGATGTCGCCGCTCTCGCCGGCGTCTCGGTCGGCACCGTTTCGAACGTGCTGAACCGTCCGGAGAAGGTGGCCGACGACACGGTCAGCCGGGTGCGGCTCGCGATCCAGAAGCTCGGGTTCGTGCGCAACGACGCTGCCCGGCAGTTGCGGGCCGGCCACAGCCGCGCAATCGGCCTCGTGATCCTCGACGTGGGCAACCCGTTCTTCACCGACCTGGCCCGCGGTGCGGAAGACCAGGCGTCCAAGACCGGATATTCGATCATCCTCGGCAACAGCGACGAGAAGGCGGAACGCGAATCCGCCTACCTCGACCTCTTCGAAGAGCAGCGCGTGCGCGGCGTGCTGATCTCGCCGTTCGGCGACATCGAGCCGCGCCTGCGCCGCCTGCGCGACCGTGGCATCCGCGCTGTGCTCGTCGACCGCACCAGCCCCGATACGTCGTTCAGCTCGGTCTCCGTCGATGACGTCGCCGGGGGAGCGCTGGCCGTGGAGCACCTGATCGAAACCGGCCGGCGGCGCATCGCCTTCGTCGGCGGACCGTTCGAGATCCGCCAGGTCGCCGACCGGCTCGAAGGAGCGCGGGCGGCGGTCTCGCGCCACGAGGGCGTCTCACTCGAAGTGGTCCCTGTGGCAGCGCTGAGCGTGGTCGAAGGCCGTGGGGCAGGGGAGGCGATCGTCGCCCGTCCGCCCGGCGAGCGGCCCGACGCCCTGTTCGCCGCCAACGACCTCATCGCAACCGGGCTGCTGCAGGCGCTGTTCATGCGCAACACGGTCCGAGTACCCGACGAGATCGCGCTCATCGGCTACGACGACATCGACTTCGCGAGCGCGGCCGTGGTGCCGTTCTCGTCCATCCGCCAGCCCAGTTCCCTCATCGGCGCGACCGCGGTACAGCTGCTGCTCGACGAGGCGGGCGACCCCGAGCTGAAGGCGCGTCAGGTCGTGTACCAGCCCGAGCTGGTCGTGCGGGCGAGCACGCTCGGCGGGTAGCGCCGCCGCGGACGTCGCGGGCCTGCCCTCGTGGCCTGGCGGCGTCGGGGCCGCGAGCTCGTGGCCGGGCGGCGTCGCGGCCCCGAGTGTGACACGTGCGGTCGAGCGTGCCTCGCGTGCCGGGCACGCTCGACCGCAACGGGCACGCTCGGCGCTCGGAGGCCCTGGCAGGGCGGGCGCGCTCGGCGCTCGGCAGGGCTCGGCGCGGGCGCGCGCCGCGCTCACACGCGCTGTGTGCCGCGCTCACACGCGCTGCGCAGCCGCCTCGCCGGCGCCGAGCGCCTCGTCCACATCCTCGCGGTCGCCGAGCACGAACTGCAACCGCCACGACCTGAACTCCACCCGCAGGTTGCGGTACTTGACGAGGTAGAACACGCCCACCAGCGCTGCCGCGAATCCGGATGCCGCACCGACGCCGAGAGCCCAGCGCGGCCCGAACGCGTCGGCCACCCATCCGACGATCGGTGCCCCGATCGGGGTTCCGCCCATGAAGATCGCCATGTAGATGGCCATCACGCGGCCGCGTAGCTTCGGGTCGGTGGTCAGCTGCACGACACCGTTCGCTGTCGTCATCAGCGTCTGGGCTGAGATGCCCACGATGATCAGCGCGACGGCGAAGAGCCAGTAGGTCGGCATCAGCGCGGCGATCGCGCAGCCGGCGCCGAAGAACGCCGCCCCGGCGAACAGGAGGGCGACCCGGGGCCGCTCGCGCCTCGCCGAGAGCAGTGCGCCGGCGACCGATCCGATCGCCATGATCGACGACAGCAGGCCGAATTCGCCCGCTCCGGCGTGGAACACGCTCACCGACATCGTCGAGATGAAGATGGCGAAGTTCAGGCCGAATGTCCCGATCAGGAAGACCATGACGAGGATGACTTTGATGTCGGGCCGTTTCCAGACGTAGCGGAATCCTTCGGCCAGTCCGCCCCTGCTGCGCCTGGCCCGCGGCGCCGGGTGCAGTTCGCGGATGCGCAGGAACTTGAGCGACAGCAGCACGGCTCCGAAGGTGGCTGCATTGATGAGGAACACCCATCCGGCGCCGACGGCGGCGACCATGAGGCCTGCGACGGCAGGACCGATCATGCGCGCAACGTTGAACGAGGCCGAGTTGAGCGCGACAGCGTTGGACAGTTTGGGCCCATCGACGAGTTCTGAGACGAAGGTCTGGCGGGCGGGTGCATCGAATGCGGCGACGCAGCCGAGGAGCAGCGCGAACACGTACACCTGCCAGAGCTGGACCTGCCCGGTGACGGTCAGGAGCCCGAGGCCGAGGCCCAGCGCGCCCATGGTCCCCTGCGTGGCCATCAGCAGTTTGCGGCGGTCGAGGTGGTCGGCCGCGAACCCGGTCACCGGGAGGAGCAGGAGCTGCGGGGCGAACTGCAGGGCCACCACGACACCGAGGGCAGTCGCGTTGTTGTGGGTGAGCTGGGTGAGGACGATCCAGTCCTGCGCGGTGCGCTGCATCCACGTGCCGACGTTCGACACGATGGCGCCTCCGGCCCAGATGCGGTAGTTGACGCCGTTCAGCGAGCGGAACATTGAGCTCACGAGTCGGCGAGCTCCCTCATGATCGCAGCAGCGTCGGCGAGCGTGCGGCGCTGTTCGGGGGTGAGGGTGCGCAGCCGCTGGTACAGCCAGGCGTCGCGGCGGCGGCGGGTCTCTGCGACCAGTTCGCGACCCTTGTCCGTTGGCGTCACGACGACTTTGCGCCCGTCGCTCGGGTCGGCCACGCGCACGATGAAGCCCGAGGCGGCAAGGCAGTTGACCGTGCGGTTCATGGATGGCGGGGTCACGCGTTCGCGTTCGCTCAGCTCCCCGAGAGTGTGTGGTCCCTCGCGCACCAGGAACGCGAGCGCAGCGATCTGTGCATCGCTCACCTCGTCGTCGGCCTTCTCCGCGCGCAGCCGGCGGCCGAGCCTGGCGACGCCGATGCGCACGGCGGTGCTGAGGTCGTGTGTCGAAACACGCTTGGGCCGATCGATCATGGTGCTCATAGATAGTTAGCCTAACAAATTAGGCAGGCTAAGGAAACCCGGTTGGATGTCGCTCGCCGCGAACAGGCTTCGATGCGACAGAATGAGCCCGTGCCCACCTTCACCGACGAAAACGGCATCGCCATCACGTACGACGTGTGGCCCGTGCCCAACCCGCGCGCCGTCATCCAGATCGCCCACGGAGTGGGGGAGCATGCCCAGCGCTATGCAGGCCTGGCCGCCCACCTCAACGACGACGGGTTCGCGGTCTACGCCGACGACCATCGCGGCCACGGCCGCACGGGCATGGAACAGTGGGACGGCGACAGCAGCAAGCTCGGACACCTCGGGGTGGGCGGCCTGCGTGCGGCCGTCAAGGCCGTTCACCAGTTCAGCGGGATCATCCGCACAGAGAACCCCGACCTGCCGCTCGTGATCCTCGGACACAGCTGGGGGTCGTTCATGGTGCAGATGCTCCTCGACCGGCGTGCCGCCGACTACGACCTGGCGGTGCTCTCCGGGAGCGCGTACCGGGTGCCCGGCTACCTGAACAGCGGAGACCTCAACAAGCGATACGCCCAGCTCGGCACGACAGGCGTGGAGTGGCTCAGTCGCGATCCCGCCGTGTCGCAGGCATTCGTCGACGACCCGCTGACCACTTCCGTCCCCCTCGCGAAACTGTTCGGCCCCATCGACACGCTGCGCATCATCGGTCGCCCCAGGCGCAACCTCGGCCGGAACCTGCCGCTGCTCCTGCAGGTGGGCGGCGGTGATCCCGTGGGCGGCGAGCGGAGCGTGCGGCGGCTCGAGCGCGCGTACCGCGAGCGTTCGGGGCTGACGGATGTGACCACGATCGTCTACCCGGATGCTCGACACGAGGTCTACAACGAGATCAATCGTGCCGAGGTGATGGCCGACCTGACCGCGTGGCTCGACGCCCGCATCGCCCGCCGCTGACCGCATCCGCCCGCATCCACCCGCACTGTCGCCGGGCATAGGCTTGAGCCATGCACGGTGAATACAAGGTCCCCGGCGGCAAGCTCGTCGTTGTCGACCTCGACGTGGTCGGCGGCGTGATCGCGCATTTCCACCTCTCCGGGGACTTCTTCCTCGAACCCGACAGCGCGCTCGAAGCGATCGACCGGGCGGTGAACGGCCTCCCGGCCGAATCGGATGCGGCCACGATCGCCGCGGCGGTGAAGAGCGCTCTGCCCCAGGGCGCCATCCTGCTCGGATTCTCGGCCGAAGCCGTCGCCGTCGCGATCCGACGGTCGCTCGCCAAGGCCACGAGCTGGCGCGACTACGACTGGCAGCTCGTCCACTCGAAGGCAGTGCCGCCGGTGTTGCAGATGGCGCTGGATGAGGTGCTCGCGACCGAAGTCGGCGAAGGCCGCCGCCAGCCCACCCTCCGCATCTGGGAATGGGATGAGCCGGCTGTCGTGATCGGCAGCTTCCAGTCGGTGAAGAACGAGGTGGACCCGGTCAACGCCGAGAAGTACGGCTTCGACGTCGTGCGTCGCATCTCAGGGGGCGGCGCGATGTTCATGGAGGCTGGGTCGGTGATCACCTATTCGATCTACGCGCCGGCCGACCTGGTGCAGGGCATGAGTTTCGCCGACAGTTACGCGTTCCTCGACGAGTGGGTGATCGTCGCGCTCAAGTCCCTCGGTATCGACGCGTTCTACCAGCCGCTCAACGACATCACCAGCCCGAAAGGCAAGATCGGGGGCGCCGCGCAGAAGCGTCTTGGGTCGGGCGCCGTTCTGCACCACGTCACGATGAGCTACGACATGGACGGCCAGAAGATGACCGAGGTCCTTCGGATCGGGCGCGAGAAGATCAGCGACAAAGGCATCGCGAGTGCGGCAAAGCGCGTCGACCCGCTTCGCAGCCAGACGGGGCTCACCCGCGCCGAGATCATCGACCGGATGAAGGCCACCTTCACAAGCCTCTACGGCGCGACCCCGGGAGACATCACGCCGCAGGAGTATGCGGCCGCCGAGAAACTCGTCGCCGAGAAGTTCAGCACCGAGGCGTGGCTCTACCGGGTTCCGTGACGTCGCGGGTCACGTGACCGCTCGGGCCGCGCCTCCTGCGTCTCGCCACATCGTCGTCGCGGTCGCGTCGTCGAGGACCGCCTGGATCCGTCCGATGGGACGGAAGCCCGCGCGTTCGTAGCGGTGGTCGTTCGCCGGGTTCGTCGACTCGAGGTAGGCAGGAAGCCCTTCCGCGTCGAACGCCGCGAGGTTCTCGGCGAGGAGCCGTTGCCCGATGCCCCGCCCGCGATGGTCCGGATGCGTCGCCAGCAGGCTGAGGTACATATGCGGCGGGTTCTCCGGGTGGATCGTCTCGAATCGCTCCCACAGGACGTCGTAGGCGTGCGCATGGTCGGGGGACAGGTTCGCCGCGATGAGCTCGTCGACCTCATCCTGCTGTGCGGCCGTCAGGTCGATGGCGCCCGGCGGGAGCCAGACCGCGACCGTTGAGGCGTCGTCAGCCAGGAACACGGTCGAATAGCGCAGTGCGCCCTCGACATACAGTTGCCAGAAGCGCCGGCAGTGGTCGGTGCCGCCGTCCGGGCGCCCAAGGGCCACGCTCCAGATCGGGTCGTTGCTGAAGGCGAGCGTGATCGTCTCGGTGACGGCGTCGACATCCGCAGCCACTGCAACCCTGATGTCCATGGCGAAACTGTACGCCGTGCGCCGCAGGGCGCCTTCATGAGTCGCCCTGCGACGTTCCGTGACAGCACTGAGGTGTCACCCATTTGCGTCACGTAGCCTTGTGTCCGTGAACTGGTGGATCCTCGGCTCAATCGCAGCAGCGCTCGTGCTCGGCTACATCTCGGTGCACTTCGGCTGGGTCGACCTCTCGGACAAATCGAGAAAGGTCGGCGGCTCCGGTTCGAGCATCGTCGGCATCGGCGACGAAGTGTTCGCGCCGACGCGTCACGAAGCCCAGATCGAGCTGGACCGCCAGACGACGCTTCCCGCGCCCGCGCCTGTCGCCGGCGACGGCGACAAGGGCATCTTCGACGGCAAGATCCGCATCGACCTGCGCTGACTCGCCACAGAGTGCTCGTGGCGGATGGTGCGACCAGCAAACCCGGGCAACTGGATGGCCGGCCGCGTCAGCGCTTCAGCAGGTCGCGGTACTCCGGATGCTCGCGCAGCCAGTGACGCACGTACGGGCATGACGCGACCAGTCGTCGATCGCTGTGCTCTCGCACATCGTCGAGGGCGTACTGCACCAGGGTGCTCGCGAGCCCGGCTTCCCGGCGCTCCGGGTCGACCTCCGTGTGGTAGAAATCGATCTCGTCCTCGAGCAGGCGGTACTCGGTGAACCCGACCTGCTCGTCATCTTTCAGGATGACGTAACGGTTGAGTTCCGGTTCATTCCTGACGGCGATGCCCATGGCAAGAGCGTAGTCGGAGCGCTGCGAGAATGGGTCCATGCCCGCCGCCTGGACACCCGAATCGTCGAGCAGGGTCGTTCACGCCGACAACCTCGGAGTTCTGCGCGCCCTGGACGACGCATCCTTCACCCTCATCTACCTCGACCCCCCATTCAACACCGGACGCAGGCAGGCGCGACAGACGACCACATCCGTGCGGAGCGAAGGCGGCGCAGGTTCGGTCACGGGGTTCAAGGGCCAGACCTACGAGCGCATCAAAGGCGACCTGCTGCGGTACGACGACCGGTTCGACGACTACTGGGAGTTCCTCGAGCCGCGGCTGATCGAAGCCTGGCGGCTGCTCTCCGACGACGGCACCCTCTACCTTCACCTCGACTACCGTGAGGCGCACTACGCGAAAGTGCTGCTCGATGCGCTGTTCGGGCGAGAGTCATTCCTCAACGAGATCATCTGGGCGTACGACTACGGGGCGAAGTCGAAGAACCGTTGGCCGACAAAGCACGACACGATCCTCGTCTACGTGAAGGACCCGTCGCGTTACTACTTCGACTCGACGGCCGTCGACCGCGAGCCCTACATGGCCCCGGGCCTGGTGACCGCGGCGAAAGCGGAGCTCGGCAAACTCCCGACGGATGTGTGGTGGCACACGATCGTGTCGCCCACCGGCCGCGAGAAGACCGGGTATCCCACCCAGAAGCCTGAAGGCGTGCTGCGCCGCATCGTGCAGGCGTCCAGCCGCGAAGGCGACTGGGTGCTCGACTTCTTCGCCGGGAGCGGCACGACCGGCGCTGTCGCGGCCGCCCTCGGGCGCCGATTCGTACTGGTCGATGAGAACGCCGAAGCCATCCAGGTCATGCGGGAGCGGTTCGCCCGGGTCACGGGCGTCGAGTTCGTCTGAGCCTGTTACCGAAGGTGTTCGAGCCGGCTAACGAAGGTGTTCGCCGAAGAACGCCTCGATGCGCATCCACGCGTCTGCAGCGGCCTCAGGGTTGGGGCCGGCCCCCAGGATCATCTTCATGACCGGGCGCAGCGCGCGCGCCCCTTCCTCCTCCTCGTTCAGGAAGGAATGCCCGGCCTCCGGGTACTCCTTCACATCGTGAGGAATTCCGTTGCGGGTGAGCAGGGCGTCGAGCCTGGCGGCGGCATCTTTCAAAGTGTGATCGCGGCCACCGTAGCTGGCGACCACCGGACAGGCGTCGGCGAGCACGGCATCCGCGTCCTTCGGGAACCGGCCGTAGTTCACCGACGAAGCGTCGTAACGGCGGCCGCTCGCCACGGCGAGTGCAAAACCGCCGCCCATGCAGAACCCGATCACACCGACCCTGTCCGTTGTATCCGCGCGAGCCAGCAGCATCCGGCGTGCAGCTTCGATGTCCTGGAAGGCGCGACCGCGACCGGCCGACAGCGCCCGGAACGTGGCCATCAGGCATTTGCGCGCACCGCCCTGCGAGAAGAGATCCGGCATGATCGCGAGGTAGCCGGCCTGCGCCATCCGCTGCACCTGGCGGCGCATGTTGTCATTGATGTCGAACGCCTCGTGCACGAGGATAACGCCGGGCCACGGCCCCTCGCCCGCGGGAACAGCCATGACCCCGCGCAGGCCTTCGCTGGTTCCATCGACATCGGAAGGGATGTCCACGTCGACGACAGTCGGGACTGAAGTGCTCATAGCTGATTCGATCACGAAACTTGCACGAGTGCATCCGTCGTCCAAACATTCACAGGCTGGGTGTGGTTGGCTTTTACATATGCGAATCGGCACGCAGCTTCGGGCTGCCCCCTTCCTCCTGGGAGCTCTCGTATCGGCCGTCGCCTTCGTCGCGGTGTACCTCGTCTTCGTGCGCAGCTACACGGGGCAGCTCGTCGACGAGCGGGCGTTCGCGGGTGCGGATGCCTGGAAAGGCAGCCTTGTCGATTTCACCCGAAGCTTTCTGAACATCCTGCCGGTCGCATCTGTCGTCGTGGCGTGCATCATCACGATCATCGTCGTCCTGGCGCGGCGGAACTGGATGGTGTTCGTGGTGGCGGTCGCTGCCGCTGTGGCCGCCAACGTGAGCACGCAGGTCCTCAAGTACGGCATCCTCAGCAGGCCCGAGAAAGGCGTCGACGTACTCAGCAACTCGCTCCCTTCGGGCCACACGACGGTCGCCGCCTCGGCCGCGATGGTCGTGTTCCTCGTCGCCAGCCCGCGGTTCCGGCCGCTCGCCGCCGTGCTCGGGTCGGTCTTCTCGATCGCCGCCGGGGCATCCACCCTGGTCGAGCAGTGGCATCGGCCGAGCGACGTGGTCGCCGGACTGCTGGTGGTCTCGTTCTGGGGATCGCTGGCCGGATGCGTCCTCGCCTGGCTGCACGCACGCACCGCCGAGTTCCCGGTGCGTACCAATCTCTGGCCGCTCTTCTGGGTAGCGGTGGGCCTCGCGGTGATCGGGATCGGTTCGCTCATCGTCACCTACCTGTCAGCGAAGAGCGGGAGCAGCCACCTGTTCGTGGCATACGTCGGAGGAATCGCGGCGATCGGGGCGGTGGGCTTCCTGATCGCCGTCGCGGGCAACCGCGTGTTCCGCGCGCTCGCGTAGCGCACTCGCCGCCGAGTGTGACACGTGCGGCCGAGGGTGCTGCGCACGCCAGGCACGCTCGTCCGGAACGGGCACGCTCGCCGCTCCGCGCGGCGCTCTGCCGGGTGCGCGCGGGCTACGTGCTCTGGCGGATGACCAGCTCGGTGGGGAGCATGGTGGCCCGTTCGACGGCGGTGCCCGACATGAGCTTCACGAGAACCCGGGCCATCGCCTCACCAAGCCCGATCGACGGCTGGTGCACCGTCGTCAGCGGCGGCGTCGCCGTCAGACCGTAGTAGTCGTCGTCGTAGCCGACGACCGCGATGTCATCCGGAATGTTCAACCCGGCTTCGTGGATCGACGCGTACGCCCCGGCAGCCATCTGGTCGTTCGTCGCGAACAGCCCGTCGATGGGAACGCCCCGGTCGAGGAGCCGTTTCATCGCCTCGCGGCCGGATGTCGGCGAGAAGTCGCCGTACTCGATGAGCGACTGGTCGAGGCCGTGGGCATCCATCGCCTTCCGCCATCCCGTGAGCCGGTCGACGCCGGCGGGCATGTCCTGCGGGCCCGTGATGATCGCGATGTTGCGGCGGCCGCGCGAGATCAGGTGCTCGGTCGCTCCAGCGGCACCCTCGACGTTGTCGACGTCGACGAAATATGACCCCTGCTCCGCCTCGTTGACCGGCCGTCCGCCGAACACGACCGGAAGCGACTGCCCCAGGTGTGCATACGAGTGGTCCCCGGAGTGATGCGAGACGATGAGCGCACCGTCGACGTTTCCTCCCATGAGGTAGCGGCGGGTCTTGTCGGCTTTGAATTCCGACGAGATGACCATGTTGAGCGTGTACTCGGTCTCGGCGAGGTGCAGCGCCGCTCCTTGCACGATGGATGCGAAGAACGGGTCGGCGAAGACCTTGGCGGTGGACTCCGGCACGACGAGCGCTACGACCTGGGTTCGCTTGCTCGCAAGCGAACGAGCGGCCCGGTTGGGCACATAGTTGAGGTCGGCGATTGCTTTCGTCACCGATTCGATGACCTCCGGCGTCACCTTGGTCGAACCGTTGACAACCCGCGACACGGTCGCGCGCGAAACCCCGGCCAGCGCCGCAACAGCCTCGAGCGTCGGCACTGCAGGGCTGTCGAGTTTCTCCGAGGTCATCTCGTGGTTCCTCCCGATCCGGTTTCCATGTTAGGCGTCCGCGGGAAGGGTGGCAGTAGTCGCGAACCGTGCGGCGACTTCGGATGCGGAATGCGCCCGTTCGATGATCGCTGCGAATTCGAGACCACTGTCTTTCACGATCCGCTCCTGGGTTTCGTAGTCGACTCGGATGATCCCGAACCGTTTGTTGTACCCCCAAGCCCACTCGAAGTTGTCGAGCAGTGACCACACGAAGTAGCCGCGAACATCCGCGCCCTCTGTGATCGCGTCGGCGACGGCGGCGATATGCGACCGGATGTACGCCGCACGCTGGGTGTCGTGAACCCGTCCGTCGTCGGTGATCTCTTCGTCGTACGATGCGCCGTTCTCGGTGACGTAGAGCGGCGGCAGGGTCGGATATTCAGTCCCGAGCCGCACGAGCAGGCTGCGCAGCCCGTCCGGGTTGACTTCCCAGCCCATGGCGGTGCGGGGGAGCGGCCGTGGCGGAAAACTCACGTACTCACTGCCAGGGAACGGCGAACCCTTTGGGCGGTCGGTCGGCTCGAGGCCGCCCTCAGCATCCGCCGCCAGCGGGTGACCGCTGACGTTGTCGTCGTGGTAGTGGTTGACGCCGATGAAGTCGATGGGCTGCGCGATGATCGCGAGGTCGCCGTCTTCGATCACGTCGGAGAGGCCGAGGCCGGCGACGTCGTCGAGCAGGTCTTCCGGGTAGCGGCCGAGCAGGACGGGCTCGAGGAACATGCGGTTCCAGAGCGCGTCGATGCGGCGGGCGGCCTCGAGGTCGACCGGGTCGGTCGGGTCGTTCGGCACGGCGGTGGTCAGGTTGAGCGTGATGCCGAAGCGGAGATCCGCCGCCTCTGCGTCGTCCGCGGCTGCGCCGGAGCGCTCCCGCAAGGTCTGGATGGCGAGACCGTGCGCGAGGTGCTGGTGGTGCACTGCCGCGAGCGCTGCGCGTCCATCGCTGCGGCCGGGCGCATGCTCACCTGCGCCGTACCCGATGAGGGATGAACACAGCGGCTCATTGAACGTGGTCCAGTGGGTGACGCGGTCGCCCAGAGCGTCGTAGACGGCGTCGGCGTAGTCGCGGAACCGATACGCGG
>FSUF01000411.1_pt1 | contig 16222 bp, 14 predicted proteins | sample 1637351 | NCBI WGS metagenome assembly FSUF01 (sample SAMEA3914816, study PRJEB12502) | metagenome | biome: forest; material: soil | place: USA | collected 2011-09-16 | depth 0.3 m | reverse complement strand
TCGCCGCCATCGCTCGGGGCAGGGGCGCAATCGGCACGTTCTCACCCCGCCTCGATTCGGCGGGCAACAGCGTTCGGGGGCAGCGGGCGACCGCGTACCTCTCCCGCACGCTCGGCCTCAACATCTTCGCCTCCGATGTCTATGCACCGACCTAGCCCGGAAGGACCACACTATGACTACCGAGACGCCTGCAGCTGCAGCAGCCGAGGAGATCAAGACCTCCTGGGTTCCGATGGTCGGCCTGTTCCTCGCCCAGGTGCTGATGTCGTTCAATGTGGCGTCACTGCCAGTGTCGCTGGGCGGCATGGTGAACGACTTCGGAGTGCCTCCAACCGTCGTGAGCACAGCTATCGTCACCTACGGCATCGCGGTCGCGGCGCTGGTCATGGTCGGCGCGAAGCTCGGGCAGCGCGTCGGGTGGGTGCTGATCTTCCGCATCGTCGTCGCCGTCTTCGCCGTCTCGGCGCTGATCATGGTGTTTTCGCCGACAGTGTGGTGGGTGATCGGGGCGCAGGCGCTCGCCGGGGCATCCGCCGCGATCATCGTGCCCTCCCTGGTGGCGCTGATCGCCGAGAACTATCGCGGCGCACAGCAGGCGACGGCAATCGGATCGCTCGGATCCGCTCGCGCGCTGTCGGGGGTGAGCGCCTTTCTGCACGCTCGGCACGCTCGGCACGCTCGTCGGCTGGCGGCCGGTCTTCCTGATCGTCCTGGCGCTCGCGATCGCCGTGTTCCTCTTCAGCTTCCGACTTCGGTCGGATGGGGCGGACAACACGGTCAAGATCGACGTGGTCGCGGCCGTCCTCATCGGTCTCGCGATCATCCTCCTCACCCTCGGTTTCAACAACCTCAACTCGTGGGGCGTCCTGCTTGCCCGCGAGACCGCGCCGTTCAACATCCTCGGCCTGTCGCCCGCGCCGGTGTTCATCGTCGTCGGCCTCATCCTCGGCCAGGCGTTCTTCCTGTGGACGAGGCGACGTACGCGGGCCGGTAAGGCTCCGCTGGTCTCCCTCGCTGTCCTCGGGTCGTCCCGGGAGCGTGCGGCCGTCTATGCGATGTTCATCGTCGTCGCTCTCGAAGCGGCATTGAACTTCACCGTGCCGCTGTACATCCAGATCGTCCAGGGTCGCACGCCCATCGAGACGTCGATCGCAATGATCCCGTTCAACCTGACCGTCTTCATCACGGCAACCCTCGTGGTGCGCTTCTACAAACGGTTCACCCCACGCGCCATCGGCGTGTTCTCGTTCATCCTCACGACCGTCGCGCTGGTCTGGCTCGCGTTCGTCGTCACGAACAACTGGGAGACGCTCCCGACCATCCTCGGCCTCTTCGTCTTCGGTGTGGGCCAGGGCGCCCTGGTGACGCTCGTCTTCAACGTGCTGGTCACCTCCTCGCCGCGGGAGCTCGCGGGCGATGTCGGGTCGATCCGCGGCACCACCCAGAACCTCGCGTCGGCTGTCGGAACAGCGCTCGCCGGGGCGATGCTCGTCACGATCCTCGGCCTCAACATCGGCCAGGCGGTCCTCAACGATGTGAAGCTGCCCGCCGACCTCGTCGCCCAGGTCGACCTCGACAACGTCAACTTCGTGAGCAACGACCACCTGAAGGAGGTGCTCGACCAGACGAACGCGACGCCGGCCCAGGTGGATGCTGCGGTCGCCATCAACACGGAGGCGCGGCTGAACGCGCTCAAACTCGGCCTGCTCATCCTCGGCGGGATCAGCGCGATCGCGATCCTGCCGGCCAGCCGCCTGCCAGGGTACCGGCCGCACGAGATCCCCGACCCGTCGCGCGGGTAATTAGGGCCGCCGGGGGGCGGGCTGCTCGTGTCACAGGTCGCGTTCGTTCGTAATCCAGGCGGGCACCAGGGACACCGTGCGGGTCAAGCTAGGAGGGGTTGACGCGGCGCTTAGCGTGTTTATGCTGGGGCCCATGGCGGCTGACGGAGTGAGTGACGATGTGAAGCGGCGAGGCGGCTGGCTGCCGTCGGAGCAGGACGATCTCGAGTCGTGGCTTGCCGGCCGCACGGAACGCGTGGAGGCGCGTGGGGATCCGGTGCCTCTCCATCCGGTGATCGTGGAGTTCCAGGAGCTGATCGACACCGACCCCGTGGTGCGAATGTATATGACCCGGATGATTCAGGAGGTGCCGAGGTCGAAGCCCTACCAGAAGCGCCATCTGGAGAGCGTCGACCACCTGCTGCATCTCATCAACGACGTGTTGACGGTGGCGCCGGAGTTCAGCGAAGGCTCGATGATCACGACCCCGTTGGCAGGGATATTGGATTGGACGATGGGCACCACCGCCGGTTTCGCCGCCTACCGCGACCCTCGGATCAACACCATGCTGAAGAAGGTGCTGGACGCGTGGCACCAATTCCTCACCAGCCGGGACTCGCTGTACGTGCTGAACGAGTCGGAGTCCGGATGGAAATCGGCCGAAGCCCAACGCGTCGTCGGCATGGAGCAGTACGAGCACGACCCTGACGACCCGTACTGGGGCTTCACCTCCTGGAATGACTTCTTCACGCGGCGGTTCAAGGCCGGCGCGAGACCGGTCGCTTCACCAGACGACGACAGCATCATTGTCAGCGCATGCGAGTCCACCCCGTACAAGATCAGTGTCGACGTTGCGCGTCGTAACCGATTCTGGGTCAAAGCCCAACCGTATTCGCTCGAGGATATGTTGGCGAACGATGAGTCGGTCGATCAGTTCGTCGGCGGAACGGTGTATCAGGCGTTCCTGAGCGCGCTCAACTATCACCGCTGGCATAGCCCTGTCGCCGGTACAGTCGTTCGCGCGTTCGTGCAGCCGGGAACCTACTTTTCCGAGGCCGACGCGGAAGGGCGCGACGCCGTCGAGGCGATGAATTCGCAAGCCTATCTGGCACACGTAGCTACGCGGGCGATCATCCTCATCCAGGCCGACAACCCTGCCATCGGCCTGATGGCAGTCGTTCCGGTCGGGATGGTAGAGGTCTCCACCTGCGTCATCGACCCGAAAGTAGTGCCCGGTTACCACCTCGAGAAGGGTGAGGAGCTCGGCTATTTCCAGTTCGGAGGCTCGACCGAATGCCTGGTCTTCCGCCCAGGGGTCATCGACGAATTCGCCCTCGCCGCGATCCCACAGCCCGACATCCCGCACCCGCCCGCAGTGAAGGTTCGATCACAACTCGCCACAGCCCGCACCGCCTACCCGAGCGGCGACCAGACGACAGTGTGACGGACCCCGACCAGGCGGTCACGGGGTGACGAGATGATGCCCCCACCAGGTCCACCACGACCCGGTCAACCAGAGGGCCTGCGCGGCCACGAAGACGATCACGATCGTGATCCGGTAGATCCGTGATCGGGGTTGGGCGAGGGCTCCGAAGAGCGGAAACATCGGCGTGAGGATTCGCAGAGTGCTCGTCTGCGGAAAGAAGACGGCGAGAACATAGAGAGCATAACTGGCGATCCAGAGGCGCAGGTCCGTCCCGAGCCTGCGCACAGGTCCACTGAAGAATGCTGCAATCGCCGCAACGAGGGTGAGGGCCAGCAGCACCAGCCCCCACGGTGGTGTGAAATAGAAGTTTGCGCTCTCAATCCACGGCGCGAACGGCAAGAGAGAGGTCGCACCGAGATCGCGGGCGCGCCATGCCAGCTCGGTTGCTGTATAGGCCGACGGCGATCCGGTAGCTATCCAAGCGATGATCGGCCAGAGCACGCCGAATCCCGCAGCGAGAACGGTAGCCACGATCGAGAGTGGTAGCTGGCCAGGCAGCCAGGGATCTCCTCGTCGGTTTCGCCATCGCAGCGCCACATGAGCGGCGAGAGTCACAGCAAAAGCGATCTCGCCGGGTCTCGTCAGCGACATGATGGCAAGCACCGGTATCAGCCAACCGTAGCGGCGCCGGACGAGCAGATAGAGAGCCAGAGCGACGAAGAAGAGATTCATCGATTCGGCATAGGCGACTTGGAGGATCGGTGAGAGCGGCGAAACGCAGAGCAGGACGACAGCGAATCGGGCCGTGTTCGCAGGTAGTACAAGATGCATCAAGCGATCGAACACGAGCACGAACGCAAGAGAGAACGCAATCGACACTGCCACAGACGCGAAATCCCAGGACAGCCCGGTCGCTGCCATGAGCGCGCGGACCAAGAACGGGTACCCGGGCAGGAACGCCCAGGTGTTTGAGACCACGGAACCCGACGCGTCGTGGGGAAGGACGGAAGGATAGCCGTGGAGAGCGGCCTTGTGGTACCACCCCGCATCCCAGAGCTGGGAGAGGGCCGCATAACTGAGCGGACTGTCGGAGGTCGGACGTGCAGCCACTTGCGCTGCCGTTGCAACCATGATGGTCGTCGTGAGGATCCGTGACGCCAACCAGATCAGGCTGACTCGCACCCACCAGGGGAGAGATTGCCAAGCCACCGGCGACCGAGCGTCACGGCGGAGCTCCAGAGGATAAGCCTTTGGCATGATGAACATTCTTCCAGCAAGACCCGTGCCATTCACTGAATACGGACGACCCCGAGCACTAGTAGCACGCCCAATCCGACGAGCAGAGCACCCCCGACGCGCATCGGCCAGTTGAGTCCCCAGCGGCTGCCCTCTCGACCGAAGAACCCGGCGAATCCGAGGAGCAACGACGGGATGGCCAGAATCACGAACGCTTGGCCGAGGAGGTCTTGCGGATTGTGAATGCTGGACACCAGCCATCCGCCCAGCACCTTGCCGACACACAGCATCAGCACGATTTTGATCACCCCGCCTGGAATCAGCTTGACCAGCCGTGGCACATTGGGGAGTTTGGCTTGGTATGCCGCAACGACGGAGGGGATGAGAAACAGCGCAGCCCCGATCCAGAGCGGCCACACATTGCCGAGATAGGCGATCGCGACGAAGACGAACAATGCAGTCTTGAGTACGGCCGACACCAGCTGCTGGCGCGCACTGGGAAAGCCGATCTTCGGTGGCGCAACCGAGGCCAGACGCAGGGGGTAGAGATAGGTGGCAACGGTTTCGAGCACATACCTCGCCGCGATCGCGCCCCCGGCGAAGGCTGCGACGGTGACCGCGCTGTCCACGATCGGCAATGCGAGGCCGGAGAGGGCAGGAAGCGCTCCGATCATCTTCGTCGCGGCCCAGGTGGCGATCAGCGATGCGATGACGACATCGGCAGTGCGATCGAACCAGTCACTCGCGGACTGGGCCGGCAGCCGGCGCAGCGGGCGTGCGGCCGAGGCTGCCAAGGCGACGGTGAAGAAGATCACGTCAATGCCGAGCACGGTGCGGACTTCAGCCATGGTGCCCAGCCCACCGAGTGCGATCACGCCGATCGTGAAGGTACTCGCCGCGAGGAGTCCCCCCAGCACGTCGAACGCGCTGAGAACCACAATGGCGATCATCAGGCCGGATGCAGGCGGCACCGCCGCTCCATGCGTGTCGGTGACACTCAACACGCCGAGCACGATTCCCGCCAGGGAGCCGAGCAGCCAGAGGGGTCCGAACATGGCGCGAAGGTACGCGCCGTCGTTCGACACCCTGGCAAGGAGTGGCGAGAAGCGGTTGAGCGACACGGGCAGCGCGGCACTGATCGAGTCGACGCGTTGCAATCCGAACCAGGCCCACGTCGACGACCGGTCTCCCCAGGCGGTCGCCTCGCGCTGGAATTTCAGGTGCTTGACTTTCGCGGAGGCGAGACTTGCGCTCTTACTTTCGCCCGTTCGGGAGTGAGGAGAAGTTGTGCCTCGAGCGCCCCCGGCCGCGGCGGCGCTCCCGGCCATCGCGATCGATCCGCCGGCTGCGAACACGGACGCCGCGCCGACTCCGCCGAGAATCGTCAGCAGCACCAGGCTGGATACCACTGTGTCAACGGCTTCCACGGAATGCAGAGCGGGGAGGTACCGCTGATACGCCACCCCACGGACCGTGACCGTACCCGGCCCCGCAATCGCCGGCGAATGCGCAGCTCCCTGCGCCCACGCGGGCGGCACAAGCGTCGGCTGAGACTGGATATTGACCGCGACTCCCGACTTATCGACGCGGAAGTACCACGATGTGGATGTGGCTGTCCCATCCGAACCGGTGTACGCCACCTCGATGTGGTGCACGCCGGGGTCCAGGCTGGTAGGGAGCGAAAACGCCCGATCGAATGTTCCACCCGGCGAGATCGCAATACTCCCCAGGATTGTCGGCGTTGAATGCAGAGTGACGACTGCGGCCGAATCCGGTAAGAAGCCGTTGCCCGTGACGGTGAGCCCGCCTCCATCGGCGTGCTCCCCGACCGTGAATCCGAATACCAACTCCAGCACGGGCGGTACGACCGGAGCGGCTGTGGGTTGAGGGTTCGGCGTCGCGGTGGGCTGCGGCGTTGGGGTGGGCTGCGGCGGGACGACCGGAGCCAGTGATGCGGCTGCCGGAGTCTGGCTGACGGGGCCCTGGATGATCGGCGGGACGTTGTCGCCGACGGCGAGGGTATAGCCGGCGGTCGCGTTCGGGGCCACCCCGTTGCTCGCCGTGATCGTCAGCGGAAAGCTCCCGCCTACGGTCGGAATGCCGGAGACCACGCCGGCCGCGGAGAACGTCAACCCCGGCGGGAGGGCTCCGGAGGCGATGGCGAACGTCGGAAGCGGCGCGCCGTTTGCGGAGAGCCGAAAGGAATAGGAGACCCCCGCAGTGGCCGCCGGCAGTGCGCCTGAGGTGAAAACCGGCGGAGCCACAATGAAGGCTGACTGTATTGCGTAGTTCGTGCCGTCGAACGTGGCCCAAATGGCCGAGATCGCGCCAGTGGATCCCGCCGCGATCTGTGGCGTGACGGCGTTCTGCCCACCGACGGAAAGATCCACCGCCGCGTTCCATGTGGCACCGCCATCGACCGAGTCGGTGGCCTGGACGATCTTGTCGCTGCCGTAGTTGCGGGACCAGACGACTCTCAGTGCGCTGTCCGGCGTCGCGACAATCTGCGGGCTCGCGGCGTTCTGGCCTGGCGCCGAGAGGTTGAGAGGGGCGCTCCACGTGGAACCGTCCGAAGAACGGCTGGCCTGGACGATCTGATCGCTGCCGTCGAAACGATCCCAGATCACCGCGACCGTGCCATCCGGAGTCGCCCTGACCTGGGGCTCTTGGGCGTCCCGGCCGAGGCCGGACAGAGTCACCGGCGCACCCCAGGTCGTCCCGTTGTTCGCTGAGTGGCTGGACTGCACGATGTTGTTGCTACCGTCGAAGCGGGTCCAGACAACCGTGAGAGCACCGTTCGGTCCGGCCGCAATCTGCGGACCGATCGCATCCGGCCCGGTCCCGGATGCGTTCGTCGGCACGCTCCAGCTCGAACCGGTTGCCGAGTGACTGGACTGAATGATGTAGCCGGTGCCGTCGAAGCCGTACCACACGGCGGTCACGGAGTTGTCTGCAGCGGAAACGATCTGCGGGCTGAAGGCAGCGCCGGGAGCCGCAACAACCACTGGTGCGCTCCATGATGTGCCGCCGACGGACTGACTGCTCTGGATGACGGTACTGCCACCGACGAATCCTTGCCAGACTGCGGTGACCGTGCCGTTCGGTGCCGCCACGATCTGTGGGCTGGATGCTTCCCCGCCGGTCGACCCGAGACTGTACGGTGCACTCCAGTTCGAGCCGTCGGCGGAGTGAGAGGCCTGCACCGCAAAGGCGCTGCCGTCGAAACGATCCCACGCGACGGTCAGCGAACCGATGGGTGTGATCACGATGTGTGGGAAAGAAGCGTTCTGTCCCGGGGCGGACTGAGTCACCGGCGTCGCCCAGGTGGAGCCCCTGTCGATGGAGCGGCTGGTCCGAATGACGGTGTTTGCACCGTCGAAGCCCTGCCAGACGGCGGTGAGAGAACCGTCGGATGCGGCGACGATCTGCGGTGCGGCGGCCTGCGATGTGCCGGCGGAGACATCCATCGGCTGCGACCAGCCCTGTGTCCCGGTGGCCGAAGCGGGTGCGGCCCCCAGCAGGAGCGGAATCGCACCCGCGAGAAGCAGCGCGAACGCCAGCGCGAGGATACCGGCTCTTCTCAGCTTCACGACGACCTGACTCGGTTAGGGGATCACGTCGTCTGAGCTCACCAGGATCTCGTCGCCATGCGGATTTCAGCCTAGTGGTGCACCGAGGCGTCTGTTCGCACCGCACCGCACGGCACTGCACTTCGTGTCGTCGGGTGTCGAAACCGCGCGGCCCCGTTCGTGCAGATCCATCCCCTGGTGCTCGGCTCCGGGACACGCCTCTTCAGCGACGGCGACCCTGACCCTCAAACGCTCCGTCGCGACCACGACCGGTGTGCTGATCGCCCACAACACGGTCGAGCACTAGCGGCCGGATGGTGCGCCTGTCGTGTCACGCGGACCTCAGACGGCCTGAAGCTGTTCGCTACCCAGTGATGTAGACGGCGCGGCCGATCCAGTCCGGGCGCGCCAGGGCGTCGATCGCGGCGCGACCGACAGTGTCGAATCGGGTGTTGTAGTGCCACCAGACGGCCTTGTCGACACCGGCCCGGTAGTCGCCCGACTTCTCGCCGGGAATGAGGCGGGATGGACGCAATATCGTCCATGCTGTCGGGCTGGACTGAATGACGTCATCCATCGCGCGGGTGTCGACGTTGTTGTCTTTCAGGAATCGCTCGAGCAGCGGCTTCGCCAGGAATCGCGAGAGGGGGTCATCGCCGGCGACATAGGCGCCCGCGGCCGAGATCGCGATCACCCGCTTTACGCCTGTGGATGCGAGCGCCGGCACCAGGGCGGTCGCGCCGTCCTGCAGCAGAGTACGGTCATCGTCGGCTTTGACATGCCCGAGAGCCGAGATCACGGCATCCGCGCCTGCAATCGCAGCCGCCAGTGCTGTGATATCGCGGGCGTCGGCCTCGAATACGGCCGTGCCTTCTGGAGCTTTGGCGGGAGAACGCACCACTGAGACGACCTCGTGGCCGGCCGCGAGGGCGTGAATGGCGGCGGCCCGGCCGCTCCGGCCGGAGGCTCCGATAATGGCGACACGCATTGGCTGATTCCTCAAATCGTTGGTTAGTGAGTGTTTACTAACCAGTACGATAGCAGACATGACTCCCCGCTCCGCCACCAATCCCTCACGAGAGCGCATCCTCGACGCCGCGGCAAGCGTGATGCGCGACAAGGGCCTGGCCAACACCACGACGAAGTTGATCGCGGCGGCGGCCGGCTACTCCGAGGCGATGCTCTACAAGCACTTCGGTGACAAGCAGGAGCTCTTTCTGGCCGTGCTCGAAGAGCGGAGCGTGCCGGTCACGATCGACGTCAGGTCAGCCGGCGACGGCGATCTGACCGAGAACCTCGGCGCGTTGGTGGAGCAGCTCATGGCCTTCTTCGCCGGCACGTTCCCGATGGCCGCCTCGATTTTCGGCGCACCCGAACTGTTGACCCAGCACCGCCAGGGCGTCGCCTCCAGGGGTCGCGGACCGGCAGGCCCTGTGCTGGCCGTCGAGGCCTATCTCGATGCGGCGCGCGACGCGGGGCGCGTCAGCCCGCGAGCGGACACCGCCGCAGCAGCCCGACTCCTGGTCGGCGCATCCTTCCATCAGGGCTTCCTCGCAGCATTCGAGGGCCTGGACCACGTGCCCGACGCAGCATCGAAAGCCGAAGGAATCGCCCGGACGATCACCACGGCCCTCACCTCCGCCGGCGACAGCGCGCCCATGCGGTAGCCGACGCTAGGGCGTCCACCACGGTCGTAGCGGCAGGTCGCCGTTGCCGCCGCGATCATCAGGCTTCACCGCCAGCACCTGGTGCAGCTGGATCCCGCCGGTCTCGAAGGCAAGCCGTGATCCAGCCATGTACAGTCCCCACACCTTCGCGGTCGGAAGCCCGACCTCGGTGACCGCCTCATCCCAGTGTTCGACGAGGTTGGCACACCAGTCGCGCAAGGTCATCGCGTAGTGGGGGCGCAGGTTCTCCTCGTGCAGCACCTCGAGGCCTGCGTCCTGGGCTTCGCTGATGATGCGGCCCGAACCCGTGAGCTCTCCGTCGGGGAACACGTAGCGGTCGATGAATCCCCGGGTCGACGGTTCGCTGTGATTGTCGGGACGGGTGATGCAATGGTTGAGCAACAGACCACCCGGGCGCATCCGGGATTGCAGGAAGCCGAAGTACGACGCATAGTTCCGCACTCCGATGTGCTCGAGCAGCCCGATCGACGACACCGCGTCGAAGCCCGTCTCTGCGATGTCGCGGTAGTCGCCGTAGCGCACCTCGGCCAGGTCGGTCAGCCCCTCCTCGGCGATGGCCTGCTGAGCCCAGGACGTCTGCTCCCGCGACAGCGTCACGCCGGTGGCCTTGACGCCACGTCGGGCTGCATAGCGCACCATGCCGCCCCAACCGCATCCCACGTCGAGCAATCGATCGCCGGGCTTCAGCCGCAGCTTCTCGAAGACAAGCCGGTACTTGTTCTCCTGCGCTTCATCGAGTGAAGCGTCTCGGTTCGGATAGCACGCACACGTGTAGGTCATCGACGCCCCGAGCACCCATTCGTAGAAGGTGTTCGAGACGTCGTAGTGGTGGTGGATCGCTTCGGCGTCGCGGGTCTTGCTGTGTCGGAGCCCCCCGGCCATCCGACGCCAGCGCGCCGGTACCTCCTCCGGGGGCGGGGCGATGGGCCGCAGGTGCTCGACACCGATGGAGCGGACGATCTGAGCCATCACCCGCGCCGGTGGCCGCGCGAATTCGAGGCTCTCCGCCAGCGCCTTGAGCAGCTCGTATGGATCGCCGGGGTGCACACCATGGATGGCGAGGTCACCGGCGATGTAGGCGCGGGCGAGTCCGAGATCGCCACGACCCGTGGCGAGATAGGTCGTGCCGCGCGGTGTCTTCAAATCCAATCCGAAAGGTGCGTCGGGGGGCCCCGCCGAACTCCCGTCGTAGGCGGTGATTCTCAGTGGCAGCCGACCGCCGGCGAAGATCTCGAGGATGTCGGCGAGGCTGAGCTTTCCAGGCGTCGCTGCCGTTTCCGCCACATCGGCGGATTCAGGGGCGTCCGAGCCCTCCGCCGCATCCGCCGCATCCTTCGTGGGTTCCGTGAATGTGCTCATCGCCGTTGCACCGCCTTCGAATAGAGGTCGAGGAGACGTGAATCGGGGTCGTACCGCTTCTTCGCGGCCCGATAGCTTTCCCCGCCATAGAGTTCGTCGAATTCCTCCGGGGGGTAGTACGCGTCCGAGTACAGCGACTTGTGCCCGTCGAGTTCGCTGACCCGGCGCTCGACCATCCGGTTCGTCTCCCCTTCGGTCGACCCGACGGGCACCGACGCCCAGAAGCCGATGTTGACGTAGGTCTCGTGGGGCCGGATGGGGTACAGCGGCCAGCCGTCATCGTCACGGAATCGCAGCGGGCACAGCCAGATCGGCTGGATCGGCACCGTGGCCAGGAACCAGTCGAGGAACTCTGCACAGTGCCCGATCGGCACCTCGATGTCCTGCACGACGCGTTCGCGTGGCGGGCGTCCCTTGAGCTTCTCGAGGCGATTCTCGATGTGAAACCGGTGTTCGTAGGCCATCAACTTCCCGTAGGAGCGGCTGCGCCGGTACCGTCGCGGCCAGAATCGGCGAATCCCCGGAACCTGCGCACCGAACGCCGCTGAACACCAGAACCAGTCCGTGTCCCACCGCCACAGGTAGTCGTGAATGGTGAGCCGATCGTCTCTCTTCTGGCCATCGTGCTGAATGGAGCGGTAGTAGATCTGCTGGCCGGTGTAGTCGCTGACGGGGCCGGGCGCCGCGGTCTGCACGCCGACGGACAGATAACTCTCGTCCGCGCTGAACACCACGCCATCGAGATAATCGACCGGAACCCCGTCGAGGCGACCGGTCTCAATGATGCGGTCCATCGCCGCGACCAGATCGTCGAGTGCACGGAACCGCAGATGCGTGAGCGCGACGAACGGCTTGACGGTCTCGAGCTCGATGCGCAGGCGCACCGCATAGCCCAGCGTTCCGTACGAATTGGGGAAGGCGCGATACAGATCGGCGTGCTCGCCGGGAGACGCGGTGATCACCTCTCCGGCGCCGGTGAGGATGTCCATCTCCAACACCGACTCGTGCGGCATCCCGTTGCGGAACGACGTCGACTCGATGCCGAGGCCAGTGACCGCGCCGCCGAGGGTGATGGTCTTGAGTTGCGGCACCACCAGCGGTGCCAACCCGAAGGGCAGCGTCGCGGCGACGAGGTCCTCGTAGGTGCACATGCCGGCCACGTCAGCCGTCCGCAGCTCGGGGTCGACCGCGATTACATCCGTCAACCCGGAGGTGTCGAGGCCTCTGGCGTTCGTCTTCGCGCGCGCCCGGAACAGATTCGAGGTGTGTTTGGCGAGCCGAACCGTGGCCGTCGTCGGGACGGCCCGGTAGCTCTCGAGAAGGCGCTGCACTCCATCGGCGTGAGCGGTTCGTGCGTCAGTCACAGGAGTGGACACGCCCTCACGCTAGTCCGCGGGCGATACGAGGGGAAGGGATGACCGGACGATAGGTCACTCCGCCGAGTGTGGGACTGTCCCCTCAAGTCCTTCGTGACCGGGAGAACCTCTCCGATGTCACCTCGCGGTCGCGGTCACCAGGGGACCGGTCCCGTGCGATCAAAGAATTCGCCGGTTGGGCCGTCGGGCCCGATGGTGGTCTCGATGCGGGTCGACTCGAGGGTGGAACCCTTACGCGCGTGACATCGGATGCTCGGGGAAGTCAGTGGACAGGGTTACCGACCTCCACTCCCTGGCTTCGGCGAGTTGCCTTTCGCTGTTCTCAATGGCGAGGCTGTAGGCGTCCGATCCGAGGAGCAGTCGGAGTGGAGGGTTGTTCGTGTCGACGAGCCGGAGGATTGCCGCTGCCGCACGAGCCGGGTCGCCGGGCTCGCTGCCCGAATAGTGGGCGAAGTACTCGAGCATCTTCCCGACACTGGGGCGATAGTCCTCGCCGACCGGATCGTTGGCGGTAGCTGCGCTGCCGGCCCAGTTGGTGCGAAAGCCCCCGGGTTCAACGATGGTGACTGCGATGCCCAGGTGCTTGGTCTCAGCGGCGACGACGCCGGAATAGCCCTCGACTGCGAATTTCGCGGTCTGGTATGGGCCGAGGCCGGGCGTGTTACCGACGCGGCCACCGATCGAGGAGAACTGCACGATGTGGCCGGAACGCTGACGGCGCAGCACCGGGAGGGCCGCTTTGGTGACGTTGACGACGCCGAACAGGTTCGTCTCGATCTGGGCGCGGAAGTCCGCGTCAGACATTTCTTCGAGGGCACCGCCGACGGCGTAGCCGGCGTTGTTGACGACGACGTCCAGTCGCCCGAACGTGTCGACAGTGTCGGCGACCGCCCTGCGGGCCGCTTCCGCATCGGTGACGTCGAGCTCGATCGCACGCACCCGCTCGCCGTACTTGTCTTTCAGATGCTGCAGCCGTTCGACTCGGCGGCCCGTGGCTGCTACGTTGTCTCCGCGGTCCAGAGCCGCGGTCGCCAGGTCGGCGCCGAAGCCGCTTGTCGTTCCGGTGATGAGCCACGTCTTAGTCATCAGGTGTCTCTTTCTTCTTCTCGTTCTTCTGCAGATCTACCGGTCGGTGTTTTCCGCAAAGACTTCTGTCGCGATCTGGTAGCTGTCGAACGCTCGAGCGGCGCCCGCGTAGGCAAGGATCTGAATGAAGGCCTCTACGATCTCTTCCTTGGTTACCCCGTTATTGAGTGCGATCCGCAGCTGTCCTCGAAGGGGCTCGAGAGTGCCTAGGGTGGCCGCAATGGTTACCGACACGAGAGCACGGCTGCGGGTATCGAGATGCGCAGTACGCGGCCAGGCGTTGCCAAAGGCCTGCATGGTCGCGAGGCGCTTGAAATCCGCGCCGATTTCGGGTTCCCCTCCTCCGGCGCCGAGGAATCGCTCGAGTCGGAATCCGAGGAGCCTCTCGGCCGTGTCAAGTGCCTGGGCGTAGTCCTGGTCGGACGTTGCCGCGGCGTCGTTGGTCATGGAGTCTTTCCCTTTCCTTAGCTGTGCGATCTGGCACGCACTCATGCAACTAACAAGTTACTTGCAACGTATCATCCTTATCGAGCCGGTGCAAGTAAATAGTTGGTTACGTGTTATCGTACGAAAATGACCTTCGCACGAGACGCCGATGCGACACGGAAGCGGATCCTCGACGCCGCAGCCGTGGAGTTCGCAGCGTTCGGAATTGCAGGAGCGCGAATCGATCGGATCGCGGAGAACGCCCACGCAAACAAAGCGATGCTCTACCGCTACTTCGAAAGCAAAGACGAACTGTTCAACCAGGTGTTCTCCGCCCACGTCGTCGCTTTTGTCGACGCCGTTCACTTCGACCCAATCGACCTTCCCGGATACGCGGGCCGTCTCTTCGACTCGTATCAGGACAACCCAATGACCCTGCGCCTAACACACTGGTACCAGTTGGAGCGCCCCGACGGTGCGCCACTCCAAGTGCTTGTCGCCGCCAACGCAGAGAAACTCACCGGTATCGCAGACGCGCAAGCCCGCGGGGTGATCACGGCACGGTACACGCCGATGGCGGTTCTCGCGCTCGTGCGCAGTATCGCGATGGCCTGGAACAACCTCACCCCCGAACTCGGGAAAGAGATAACGGAGAATCGCGGCGAGCAGCGCGCGTCCGTCGTCCAGGCGACGCGGCGACTGCTCTCGACCTGAACATCCGCACGGGCGTCTGTGGAGCTCGCTCAGCAGGAGACGTCCTACTGGGCTCCTGGAAATACCTGCGGCGCCCGATTATGGAGCGTCCGCTGATCCGGCCGCAGGCGGCGGCGATTCCAACGCGGCGCGCAGCAGGCTCTGCGCCGACCAGTACATGAGTTCCGCGGCATCCGTTCTCGACAGCTTCGCGATGTCGGTGAGCCAGGCGAGGGCTTCGATGCCGATGGCGCTGCGGATCGCGAGCACGAGTGAGTGCAGCCGTTGCCCACCCAACTGGTCGCGCAGCGGCTCTAGTGCTTCGGCGATCCAGCCGATGGCGCGACCCTGGCGCAGGGGGAGGGCTCCGGCTTCGACCGGTCCGGTTTCGAGGGAAAGACGCAGCATGGCACGCTGTTGCGGCTCCGTATCGACGATGAGCGCGGTGAAGGCGCGCACCACGGCGCCCAGTCGCTCTCCCGGATCCAGCGGCGGATTCGCCGGCAGCAGCGACGTTGCCCCGGTCTCGGGATGCGCTGCCAGGATGAGGTCCCGCTGGTTCGGGAAATACCGATAGGCGGTGGTTCGGGAGATTGCCGCGGATTTCGCCGCCGCCTCCACCGTGGGCGTCTCTCCCCGCGCGATCAGGCTCCTCGTCGCCGCGACCAGCGCGGCGCGGGTGCGCCCCTTCTGCTCGACGCGACCGGCTAGCTCGTACGGAATGGTCATGTCCTTCATGGTACTAGTGTTTCGTAATGGTACTGGCGTACCATTAGGGCGACGAGAGAAGGCATCATGTACCCGATGACCGCGGCTCCGATCATCCGAGGGATCGACGACGGCGAGCGCCGCTGGTTCTACGGCGGCGGGGTGCATACCTGGAAGGCGACGTCCGCGGAGACGGGCGGCTCATTCCTCCTCTTCGAGGACCGCATGGACAAGGGCAAGATGACGCCTCTGCACACCCATCCGGATTCCGACGAGAGCATGTACATCCTCGAGGGCGAGATCCTCATGCACATGGATGGCGAGAAGCATCTCGTAACCGCGGGCGGCCTCGTGGTCGCACCACGCGGGGTGCTCCACGCGTTCATGGTCGTGTCGGATGTGGTGAGGATGCTCTGCCTGCACACACCGGGTGCCTGCGAGGCCTTCTACCGGGATGCCAGCGAGCCGCTCGCCGTGGACGAAGAACGGACCGCCCTGTCGACTTCGATCTCGTGCGCGCCTCGGCGCAGAAAAACGGCGGAATCGAGTTGCTGGGTCCGCCGCCGTTCGAGCAGGGCTAGCAACTCACCCGCAAACGCCGTCGGCACAGGAAGCTCACGGCAAACACACCCGCGACCGTTACCTTGCTGTTTTAGCGTCGACGGATGCTCCGTCCATCCAACCAGACACGTTCGTCCCGGTTGCGCGCTCGCGAGCGTCAGCCCAGGACCGCGCCCGTTTTCGCGGTATCCCGCCTCGATCGGCGGCGGCAGTAACCGGGATGGCTTCGCACGTCGGTGAACGGATGGCGTCCGAGACGATCAGCATCGCGGACCGAAGAGCAGCCACGGATATGCTGGCGGGCTCTCGGGCC
>FSUF01000665.1_pt1 | contig 16472 bp, 18 predicted proteins | sample 1637351 | NCBI WGS metagenome assembly FSUF01 (sample SAMEA3914816, study PRJEB12502) | metagenome | biome: forest; material: soil | place: USA | collected 2011-09-16 | depth 0.3 m | reverse complement strand
CGACGCGTGTCATGCCAGTCCTTTCGTGAAGCCTTCGCGCCAGGAGGGGTAGCGCAGTCGCCAGCCGAGCTCCCGTTTGGCCTTGGCGTTGGAGAAGCCACGGCCCTCGGTCATCATGATCACGGCCACATCTCCGGCGAGCGGGCGAGCAAGCCACGTCGGGACGCGCATCGGCGGCTTGGCGTCCGCCGAATGGGCGAGGTGAGGCAGCCACTCGCGGGCAGGCGCCGGCTCGTCGTCGGCGACGTTGAAGACTCCGGATGCCCGCTGCTCCACAGCCAAGACTGTAGCGCTCGCCGCATCGTCGAGGTGCAACCAGGAACTGTGACCGGCGCCGTCTCCGACCAGAGGGTACTGCCTCTTGCGGACGAGCTCCACCTGATCGTCGCTCGCGCCGGGCCCGTAGAGCGCGCCGAACCGGAGAGCAGCGCCACCCGCCGTCAGCACGGCGTTCTCGAGGTAGCGGATCGCGGCCATCCCCTTCTCCGCCGCCGTCCCCGCGAGCGCGTCAAGCGGGTCCTCCTCCGTCTTCACCCACCCGCCCTCGCGGATTCCGTTCCAGCTGCCGTAGCTCTGCGCGACGAAATTGGAGACGCCGCTCGCCTCGGCAGCAGCCAGCAGATGATCCGTGCCCTCGGTGCGCAGCCGGATGGTCGGTGCGAACCACCGGTCCATGTGCTTGATGTCGGGTTTGCCGCCGTGCGTCACGGAGATCGCCGTCATCTGGTGCACGATCGCGTCGGGCCGCGCCGAGGCGACCGCCTCGCCGACCGCTGCCGCATCCAGGCCGTCCATCACGACCGCTTCGGCTCCCAGCTGTCGCAGCAAGCCGAGCTTGGCCGGGTTCGTCGTCGTCGCCGTCACCCGATGCCCCCGGGCCGCGAGTTGCGGCACCAGCCGTCGCCCGACAACCCCGGTCCCGCCTGCCACGAACACTCGCATGAGTCGCCTTCCAGTTCTCAGAGTCTGTCTCTTGATCACGAGACGAGACAGCCCCGCGATCTGTGACAGGTAGGTTGGCCGGCGACCACCTACGACGCGGTTCCCATCGGGCTCGCATCGCCTGCCGGCCTCGCATCGCCTGCCGGGATCGTGGCGGACACCTGACCTGACGCAGCGGCCGGCCGATAGTCATGGTCACCACCCGGACGAGAGTCCGAGGATCGAGGTTGTCGTGCGCAAACTCATCGCAGTCCTGGTCGGTCTCGCTGTCGGCGTGGCCGCGCTCGGGGGTGCACCCCGGATGCCCGCTGCCCGCGCCGACACCGCCCCGGTGTTCTCCGGTCGCCTCTACGTCGATCCGTACAGCGACGCCCGGAAGGTCGCCGACCAGCTGGCCGCCGGCGGCGACGCTCCGGCGGCGGCGCTCGTCGAGCGGATCGCGGACCAGCCGACGGCCGTCTGGCTGGGCGACTGGTACACACCGACGCTGCTGCTCAGCGTGATCCGCCGCCACATCGCGGCGGCCGCGGCCCAGGGCGCGACGCTCGTGTTCGTGACCTACGCCATACCGGATCGCGACTGCGGCGGATACTCGGCCGGCGGCCTCAGCCCGGACCAGTACCTCGACTGGAATCGCACCATCGCCGCCGCGTTGGCGGGGACCCGCGCGGTGGTGCTCGTCGAACCGGACTCGCTGTCGATGCTGTCGAGCACGAAATGCGCCGGCGTCGCGAGCATCCGGTTGCCGCTCATCCGGTCAGCGGTTCAGATCCTGGCCTCGGCCGGGCTGACCACCTACCTCGACGGCGGGAACGCCCGCTGGCTGAGCCCGCAGGCGCAGGCGGACTGGCTGAACGCCGCGGGCATCGCCGGCGCCAACGGGTTCTTCACCAATGTGGCGAACTTCGACGCGACGCAGGCCGAGCGCGACTACGCCGGCAAGGTGTCGTCGCGGGTGGGCTGGAAGCATTTCGTGATCGATGTGTCCCGCAACGGCAACGGCTGGACGGGCACCTGGTGCAACCCGCCCGGCGCCGCTCTGGGGCAGCATCCGCAGATCACGGAAGGGACCAGCAAGCTCGATGCACTGCTCTGGGTCAAGCATCCCGGGGCCAGTGATGGCACCTGCAACGGCGGGCCGCCCGCCGGTGCGTGGTACGAGAGCGCCGCCGAGTCCCTCGTTTTGGGTGCAGAACTCGTGAGCTGAATTACTGGTAAACAGCGCGTGTCAGCGCCATACTTCCCCTGGAACAGTCACGTCAACCCGAAGGACACGCCTGTGAACCAGCCCTATAACCATGCCCACGACCATGCTCAACGGTTAGCCCGCCGCCACGAGCGCGACATGCTGTGGGCGAAGGAGCGCCGCCGTCAACGCGAGCGCGAGATCGCCAGCGCACGTCGGCTCCTCGCCATGAAACGGACGACCCTTGCGCGAAAGACCGTGCAGGTCACGTCGATCCTGTTGCTGGTGATCGTCGCCGCATCCTGGTGCGTTTCGAACATCGGACTTCCCGACGTGTGGATGATGCGCATCGACTGGCTTGCCGCCGCGCTCGCCGTGACCGTTCTCATCGGGGCGCTCATGTCGCTGTACAAGGTGAAGGCCCGGCGAGCTGCGGCCCGCAGCGTCCTGCGCTCGCATGCCGCACGGCTCTCGCACACGCAGTACCACATCGATGAGAGCGTCCACTCCTTCGTGGACTCGCGCGTCGATGTGTGGAACACGCGGGTGACCCACCTGGTCTGATGCCTGCCTGGCCGGCCCTCGAGGCGGTCAGGTGCCGTCGGGCTTAGGGTCTGCCGGCAGCATGACGAACAGCAGGTGGATCGCCGTGTCGTTGGCGGCACGCAGTGACACGCTGGCGGCGTCGGAGATCCCCGCGCCGCCGATGAGCCGATCGCCGAGCGCGGTCAGCTTCAGGAGGGACACGCCGAACTCGACCGCGAACGTCTGCGTGGGCGAATTGGGCGCGCTGAGCTCGCCCACCAGTGTCGCCAGCGGCTTCTGGGGATTCAGTTGCTTCACGAGCGCGAGCTCGCGGAGGCCGGCTTCGAGGCTGATCCGCTGCAGCTTGAGCACCTGGACCGCGTCGTCCGCCTGCGGCGGCATCGACCACCAGCGCGGCCGCCGGTACAGCGTGAGATCCAGGATGCCGCGCAGGTGCGTCTCGTCTTCGTCGATCTCGTCTTTCACGGTCTTCGTCTCGCCCGCGGGGATCTCCGGCAGCGACGGCACCACCATGCCGGCGACCGTGAAGCCGTACTCTCCGATCCGGATGCGCTGCCAGGCCGCCCCGGCGAGGAACGCGAGCAGGAGCGCGAGCAGGGCTTGCAGGACCCAGGTGGACACCGGGTTCGCGAAGACGCGGCCCAGGAACGACGTGTCCTTCGCGGGCGTCTCCGTGGTCTTGACCGTGCTTCCGCTCGCGCGCTCCGTCGTCTTCGACGTCGTGTGGGAGGGCGTTGCGCCGGTGACGATCTCGTCCTTCTCCGTCGTCTTCGCGGACTGCGGCGTCTCCACTCGGGTGACCGACGCGGTGTAACCGCCCCCCGCCCCGCTCAGCTGCGCCCAGACCTGTCCTGCGAACAGGAGCACGACGGTGACGATGAGAACGCTGAGCGCGACCCAGAATGCCTCCTTCGTGGCGCGATCCCGTCGTTCGCTCGTCGTCATCGTTGTCCACGATCCGGCAGCCATCATCCGTCCCCCTAAAATGAGATTGCCTCATCTTAGCGCGAGGATGCCCGTTGCGACCGAACAGCCGCCCGATCAGGGCACCGACGCCGAGAGGTCGTCGACCGTCATGGAGACCGGCGCGTTCGCCACCCCGCCTGACAGGTAGCCGGTGATCCCGATCCCGCCGGGCGCCTGGAGCTCAGGCGTCGAGTCGGTGATCGACCGCTGCCAGGTCGTCGGTTCCGGGGTGCCGTCCAGCCACGCACGGGTCTCGACGAGGGTCGGACTCGTTCCGGTCACCTTGACCCGGATGGCGACCTTCGATCCGACCGTGAAGGTCCCCGGCACGGCGACTCCGGTCTGCAGCACGACCTCCGCGCCTCCGGTCGGATTCACGCGCACGATCCAGATCGTCAGCTTTCCGGCCGACGAGATGATGACCTTCGACTGGTACGAACCCGTCGTCGCGATGCGACGGCCAGAGATCGACAGGTACACGCTGCCCGAGGAGGGCATCTTGTCGACGCCGACCTTCAGCTTGAGGTCGGTTGCCGGCGAGGAGACCGAGGTGAGGTAGGTGGACCCTCCCGACCCCGCCGGCAACTGGATGCTGCCCACACCGCCGCTGACCAGGTAGCGGGTCGGGCTTCCCGCGAACGTCCAGGAGCCGCCGGTCGGTGCGGTGCCCCAGCCGCCGGAGACCGCCCGATCGAAGGCGTCGCTCGCCAGCACGCCAGGGGGCGGCGGAGCCGTCACGGTCACCGTGCGGGTCGTCATGCCGGTCGTGCCGCCGTTGTCGGTCACGGTGAGCCGCGCCGTGTAGCTGCCCGCGGCCGCGTAGGTGTGCGCCGGCGTCGATCCGGTCGCGCTCCCGCCGTCACCGAAGTCCCAGGCGTAACTCGCGACGGTGCCGTCCGGGTCGCTCGATGCGCTCCCGTTGAAGGTGCACGCGAGATCGCTGCACGCCGACGTGAAGGTGGCGTTCGGCGGCAGGTTTCCTGCAACGTTCACGGTGCGGGTGGTCGTGCCGGTGGCGCCGCCGTTGTCGGTCACGGTGAGGCGCGCGGTGTAGATCCCTGCCGCCGTGTACGTGTGTGCGGGCGCGGCTTCCGACGCGCTTGCGCCGTCACCGAAGTCCCAGGCGTAGCTCGCCACCGTTCCGTCCACGTCGGTCGACCCGCTGCCGTCGAACGTGCAGGCCAGGTTGGTGCAGGCCGACGTGAAGCTCGCGTTCGGCGGCTTGTTGCCGTTCCAGACCTCAGGGCCGACCGTGAACGCGTCGGCGAAGGGCCCTCCTGCGGCCCGCGCGAACGACGCCGTCAGCTGGGTCGCGGTGGCCGTGACATCGAGCGATCCGTAGACCGGGTTCGCGCTCGAGCCCGCCGTCGCCGCGAAGTAGTTCGCCTCGGAGTCCGCCGGATTGATGTCGTAGTTGCCGTTGCCCCCCGTGCCCACGGTGGCGAAGACGGTGCCGGCCCCCTTGGCCATCGTGCTGTCGGTGTCGGCCAGGCAGGCAGCGGTGAAGGTTCCGGGAACGATCGCCGGGCATCCGGAGCCCGTGGTGAGCTGCTGGGTGCGCTGGTAGAGGTGTTCGTGGCCGGTGAGCACGAGGTCGACCTGCTTGTCGACCAGCAGGTTGAGGAGGTCGGCGCCCGGGTCGCAGGTGTACTGCCCCATCGACAGGCACGGCTTGTGCATCCCGACCACGACCCAGGGGATGCTCGCAGCACGCGCGCCGTCGATGGCGGCGGCCGTCCAGTTGTAGTGCGGCGTGCCCGAGGCGTAGCTCCAGGTGCCGTCGGAGAAGGGGAGCGCGGGGGAGATCATCACGAACCGCACGAGGGGGGCGCCCTGGGGCACGTCGACGTAGTACTGGCGCCCGTAGGTGCCGACCGCGCCGGGCAGCTGGTTGGGGAGGCAGGCCGAGAAGTCGTTGATGTTCCCGTTCTGGCCGTTGCTCTCGTGGTTGCCGGAGACGAGTTGGAAGGGGAAGCCGGCGCCGACGCCCTGGGTGACGAGGTCGCACCAGGTCTGCTCCTGGCCGGTGGGGCCGTAGAAGAGGTCGCCGAGCGCGAGGTGCAGGTCGGGGTGGGCGGCTCCGATGCCCGCGAAGACCGCCTGTGCTGAAGCGGCGGCACCGAAGTCACCGGATGCCGTGAAATGGACGCTCGTCGCACCGGGCGCGATCCCCGGCACGGCTGCCGGCGCGACGAATGCGCTCACGATGATCGCGGCGCCGACGGCCAGGCCTGACGTGATTCGGAGAGCATGCATCGACCGCTCCTCTGCGGTTCACAAGCGCGCTCTGCTGGTGCACCCCCTACAGGAGCAGCGGCCCGTCGGGTGCGGACCCGCTCTCAGGCTAACCCTCGCGACCCGATGAGGCCAGGGATAATGAGAAACACTCGCAAAGGTTGAACGGCCTCAGCCGCGGCCCTGGAGGCGGGCTGAGATCTCGGAGCCGGTCGCGTGCGCGGCGGCGATGACGGCGTCGAGCGGATGCGCGCTGTAGGAGGTGCCGACGTAAGGCACGGTGAGCGCGGCGACCGTCGAGCCCGAGGCATCCCGGATCGGAACGACCACGTCGGTGATGGCGGCCTGCTGGGGATCGGGCCGGGCGACGGCGCCCGAGGTGTCGGCGCCGGACAGCACCGCACCGGCCGCCGTGTCGAGCGGGAACAAGGCGCCGACCCGCACCGTGTAGCCGAAGTTCGCCGGCGACTCGGCCTGCGCGATGATGCGCACCGCGTCGCCGTCGAGGATGCCCAGGTTGCACGACTGCGACACCTCCTCGGCGAGTTCGCGCATCGGCCCGACGGCGAGCCCGATGAGCCCGCGGAGGGGCGGCTGCCGGTGCGCGAGGTCGAAGAGCGCCATCGAGACCCCGTACAGCCCGGTGGCGCGGTCGCGGTAGAGGTAGCCGCGGCGCTCCAGTGTCGTCAGCACGCGGAAGACCTGGCTCACGCTGCGCCCGACGGCGTCGGCGATCTCGGTCTGCGAGCGGCCTCCCGACTCGGCGGCGAGGTACTCCAGGATGTCGAGCGCTTTGTCGAGTGCGGGAACCGAATAGTCGGGCTGTGCGGGAGGCATCGTTCCGGGCCTACCGATCTGCGTGCAGCGCCCTCAGAAAGCGCCTCGCGATCGTGCGCTCGAGGTCATCCGGGACAGGCTGGGCTCCGGCGGGCAACGCGGAGGCGGAGGACGCGACGCGCTCCAGCGAGAGGGACTGGAGCAGGAATCCCAGGTCCATGGCTTCGAGCGAGTTGCCCTTCGGTTCGCGGCCGGCCAGGTTGACCATCCGGCCCCCGGCCAGCAGCACGACGGAGCGGCCGTCGGGCAGCTCGATGCGCTCGATCGCGGCGTCGAGCTCGGTGACGGATGAGGCGGAGGCGTAGAGGGACGCGGTGTCGATCTCCCACGGGAAGTGTCCGGCGTTGGCGAGCACGGCTCCGTCGGCGAGCAGCTCCACGATCTCCGGCGTGATGATGTCGGGGAAGCCGGTGGCGGTGATGAAGAAATCGCCCCATCCGGCGAGTTCGGCCAAGGGTGCGACGCGGTAGCCGTCGAGCGCGGCCTCGAACATCTTCAACTCGTCGACCTCGGCGACCGCGACCTTGCCGCCGAAGGCCCGCAGGTACTGCGCGATGCCGCGGCCGCACCAGCCGTAGCCGGCCACGACGAAGCGGCGGCCGGGGATCATGAGGTTGGTGATGCGCATGATGCTCTCCACCACCGACTGCCCGACGCCGTGCCGGTTCTCGCCCACGGCCTTGAGCATGCTGTCGTTGATCACGATGACGGGGAATGGGACGCGCCCGTCGAGCTCGCGGCGCAAGCGCACGCCGCCGCTGGTCGTCTCCTCGGTTCCGCCGATGACCGAGCCGGTCAGGCCGGCCTCGACGATCCCGGCGGCGAGGTCGGCTCCGTTGTCGAGCAGGATGGTCGGCCGCGCCGAGACGACGCTCGCCACGTTCTCGTGGTGCTGTTCGAGCGTGTCGTCCCGGCTGCCGAACACGGTCATCCCCTGCTCGCGCAGGTATGCGACGACGTCGTCTTGCGTCGAGCCGTGGTTGCCCGTCGCGACGATGTCGGCGCCTCCCGCTGCGAGGACCTCGAGCAGCACGGCCGTCTTGGGCTCGAGGTGCAGCGACATACCGATGCAGTGCCCGTTGAACGGCCGGCTGCGGGCGAAGTCGGCTCTGGCCTCGGCGAGGAGCGGCATCCGCGACCGGATCCAGGCGGTGCGGGCGGCGCCCTTGTCAGCGAGCTCGGACATCATTCCAACTTTCATAGGTGAACGCGAGTTTCATACACGTTACACCTGATGCCGACTAGCGCCCGCGACGAGCGAACACGGCGAATGCGATCACCAAGGCGATCCCGGCCAGCACGATCACGGGAACCGCCCACGGGAGCACGTCGAACGGGCTGCCGGTGTCGTCGCACGGCGCGCTCGTGGCGCACGACGCCAGCACCTGACCTATGGGCACGAGGCCTCCTCCCGACCGCACACCAGCGTGCCGCCACTCGCCAGCGTAGCGAGCGACAGCATCCGGATGCTCAGCCGACGGTCGCGACCGTATAGCTCAGGTACACCGTGCCGTTCGTGAAACGGCGCTCGTCGAGCAGTTCCAGGGTGAGGAATGTGTCGCGCGGGAGCGCAGGCGTGCCGCCGCCCACCGAGACGGGCACCAGCAGCAGCTGCACCTCATCCACCAGCCCGGCACGCAGTGCCTCGGCAGCGAGCGTCGGCCCACCGATGCTCACGGCGCGGTCCGAACTGTCGGCCAGGTCGCGCACGACGGCCGGATCGAAGCGCGGCTCGATGCGCGTCCGCGGCGTGGTCGCCTCGGTCAGCGTCGACGAATAGACGACCTTGTCGGCGTCACGCCAGAGCCGGGCGAAGTCATCGACGGCGGGCGACTGATCCGGCGCGGTGGGCATCGTCTGCCAGACACGCATCGTCTCGTACATCCGGCGGCCGTAGAGGTAGGTCCCGGTGTCGCGCTGAAGGTCGTTGACGAACGCGTGCACCTCCTCGGAGGGGGCGGCCCAGTCGAAGCCACCGGTGCTGTCGGCCGTGTAGCCGTCGAGCGAGGCGATCGCGGTGTAGATGAGTTTGGCCATGGAGGCACCTCCCGCGAGGCACTCTACGCCAGGGGTCAGCCGGCCGTCTGCGGGAAGAGTGCGGCCAGCGCGCGGAGCTCATCAGCGAAGATCACCGGCACGACGATGTCGAGCAGGAAGCCGATCCCCATGATGAGCGCCGCCGCGCCGACCGCGACGATGACGACAACCACGAACAGCCTCAGGTAGGCGTTGTCCGCGATCCTGGCGAGCGCCCCCTGCGCACCCGTGACCTGCGGAACCGAACCCGTGAGCGGCAGGTGGTGGTTGAACGTCGTCATCGGTTTTCCCCCCTCATCGGCCGACTCATCCAGTCAAGCGAACGCGCCGGCGCCGGGCATCCACCGTGGGTCGTGACCGGGTCATCCGCAGGTATGACCTCCGGCATGACTCGGTAGCCCTCGACGCTAGAGGGGGAGCGTCTCCCAGCCGTCGGCCAGCACCAGCGGCGTGCCCGGCAGGGGCATCCACTCGTCCCAGTCCGCTGCGAACGGAAAAGCATGCTCCGTGACGGCGGCGATCGCCTCCCGGCAGCCGCGCTCGACCGCCGCGGCGCGCTCGGCATCGAACTTGCCGGTCTCGACCGCCCAGAAGAATTCGTCTTCGTCTTTGAGGGTGTGGCTGCCGTCGGCGTCGGCGATCACGTCGAGGATCCAGTCGGCAGTGTCGAAGCCGAGCGGGGTGCGGACCCACGGCGACTCGAGGTTGACGTAGGAGTGGGCGGTCCACCCGGTGGGTCCGAGCCAGCGCCAGGTCGACCAGGGCTGGCCGGGCACGTGCACCCGCAGCACGCCGTCCCCCGTCCAGATGTGCGGCCCGTAGCCGCCGTCCCAGCCGCCCGGCACCATGTTGCGGCCGCGCGGGCCTCCGCGCTCGCCGGTGGCGACCCGACCCAGCGTCCCGGCGGGCTGCCAGAGCGCGATGCACCGATCGGAGTCCTCGACCAGGTAATGCTCGTAGGCGCTGCTGATGCGCGAGTCCGAGATCCACCGGAGGAGCGCGGGCGGGAAGACGTCGGAAGGCATGCGGGCAAGTCTAGAGGGGCCGCTCCGGGTTGTCCCGAAGCCAGGCGAGCACCTGCTGCGCGTGCGTGTTCGGCGGGAAGATCGGGTAGAAGGCGTGCTCGACGAGGCCGTCGCGCACCACGAGGGTGAGTCGGGTGTACAGGCGCGCACCGCCCGCGACGAAAGTGGGCAGCCGCAAGGCGCCGGCGAGTTCGTGCTGCTCGTCGGAGATCATGGCGAACGGCAGCTGCAACCGGTTGACGACCTCGGCCTGGTAGTCGACGTCCTGGCTGGAGAGACCGAAGACGGCGGCGACGCCGGCTGCGCGCAGATCGTCGAAATGGTCACGGAAGTCGCAGGCCTCGGTCGAGCAGCCACGGGCGCCCGGGATGGCGTCCCACCCGTCGGGCAGGTCGGCGCCGGGGCGGCCGGTGAGCGGGTACAGGTAGACGATGGTGCGTCCCGGACCGAATGCTGCGAGGTCGACCGCGCCGCCGTCGGAGGTCGGGAGCGTCAGCGCGGGCATCGGCAGCCCGGGCAGGTGGTCGGCGGCGCCGTCGTCTTCGGGGCGCGGGAGGCCGGAAGGGAGTGACGTGTAGTCGGCGGGAGCGGTCGGGGGAGCATCCGGGAACCCGCGCAGCGCGCTCTCGTCGAGGCGGCGCGCCAGCAGCTCCCGACGGGCGGTGAGGGCGGCGATGGCCTGGTCGAGTTCGGCGATGCTGTCGCGGTAGGCGGCGAGTGACGCCGGGCACTCGTCGCTGTGCACGTGCCCGGTGCCCAGGCATTCGATGAACGGCGTGGCCCGGCTGGGCGAGATTCCGGATGCCGACAGCTCACGGATCTCGGCGACCGCGCGCAGGTGCTCGTCGCCGTAGTCGCGGTAGCCGTTCGGCAGCCGGTCGGGCACGACGAGGCCGAGGCTCTCGTAGTAGCGCACGGCCTTCACGGTGACGCCGGCGCGCTCGGCGAGCTCGCTGATCTGCATGATGACCTCCACCGCCAGGGTAAACCTTGACCTGGAGGGCAAGGTCAAGCCGTGCGAGTGCCCGGAGCCCGCGTCAGAGCTCGTCGCTGCGGGTGCGGCGCTCCTCGATGCGCTCGCCGGTGGCCGGGTCGATGCCGCTGCGCGCGGTAGTGGTCGAGCCGCGCCGGCGCAGCGTGAAGATCAGCGAGAGCACGAAGATCACCGCCCCGGCGCCCATGAGGATGTAGCCGACGAGGCGCAGATCGATCCAGGCGATCTGCACCGTGATGGCGAACGCGAGGATCGCCCCCACGACGAACACGAAGATTCCGCTGCCGATGCCCATGTCGGCTCCTTCCCTTGCCCCGAAGGGCTGCCCCACACCATACTCTCGGGCTCACTCCGCGCGCGAGAACTCCGAGGCCCTGGCGACCTGGTCGGCCGTCAGGGCGACGCCGGTGTAACGCTCGAACTGCCGGGCGGCCTGAAGGGCGATCACCTCGGCGCCGGTGATGAGCTTCTTGCCAGCGGCCCGGCCGGCGGCGATCAGGGGCGTCTCCGACGGGAACGCCACGACGTCGAACACCGTCGACGCCCGCTCGATGTGCTCCGGGCTGAAGGAGAGGGCGTTCTCGGCGTCGCCGCGCATCCCGAGCGGGGTCACGTTGACGATCACGTCGTAGCCGGCATCCGGTTCGTCCTGCACCCAGGCGTAGTCGTAGCGTTCGGCCAGCGCCCGCCCGGCCTCCGCGTTGCGCGCGAGCACGGTGACGTCGTCGAAGCCGGCCCCGCGGAAGGCGGCCACCACAGCCTTGGCCATGCCGCCCGAACCGCGCACCAGCACCCGCTGGGCGGGGTCGACCCGATGCTCTGCGAGCAGCGCGGCCACGGCCTCGTAGTCGGTGTTCGAGGCGGTGAGCACACCGTCGTCATTGACGACGGTGTTGACCGACTCGATCGCCAGGGCCGAGGGCTCCATCACGTCGACGAGCGGGATGATCGCCTCCTTGAACGGCATCGACACCGAGCAGCCCCGGATGCCCAGAGCCCGGATGCCGCGCACGGCGCCCTCGAGATCGGTGGTGGTGAAGGCCTTGTAGATGAAGTTGAGGCCGAGCTCGTCGTAGAGGAAATTGTGGAACCGGGTGCCGATGTTGCTCGGCCGTGCTGCGAGCGACATGCACACCTGCATGTCCTTGTTCAGGATGGGCATGTCACCATCCTGGCAGGGTTCAGCCCGGCAGGCTCAGCGCGCGAAGGTCCGCTCGAACTCGGTGGTGCGATGCCCGACGGCCAGCCAGGCGATCGAGCCGCCGAACGGCAGCCCGACGACGGTGAGCAGCCACACCGCCTTCGCCGACACCGTCATCGCGCGATCGCGAGCGATCTGCACGACCGCGACGACGAGCAGCGCCAGATAGGCGACAGCCAGGCTCACCCCGAGCACAGCGAGAACGATCCCCCAGAACCCCATGGGGCTCAGCCTAGGTGGTACGCCCTGTCTGCCGCACCCTCGAAAACGTTCAGGCGCTCGTCGTCGCTCAGGAACGAGAGCAGCGAGCGCGTGGTCTCCCAGGTCTCCGCGTACGGACCGGCGAGGGTGCTGACCGGCCAGTCGCCGCCGTAGAGCACCCGCTCGGCGCCGAACTCACCGAGCACGTGGTCGGTGTACGGCTGCAGGGCAGCGGCGTCCGCGTGCCCGGACGGCCCGAGGGTCGTCAGCCCGGAGAGCTTGACGAAGACATTCGGATGCTCGGCCAGCCGGGTCATGAGGCCGCGCCACGGCTCGGGGTCGGCCGCTCCGACCGGGGGCGTTCCGAGGTGGTCGATCACGAGCCGGAGACCGGGCTGCTCTCCGGCGATCGCCAAGGCGTGCTCGAGGTGGCGGGGGAGCACGCCGATCACGTCGAACGCGAGGTCTCGCGAAGCGAGCATCGCGAGGCTGTCGCGCACCGCATCCCGTGCCAGCCAGTCGGCGTCGGGCTCGTCGTGGATGAGGTGGCGCACTCCGGCGAACACCGGATGCTCGGCCCAGCGGTCGAGCTGAGCCGCGGCCGCCCGCGGGTCGAGCAGGTCGACCCAGGCGACGACGCCGGCGACGAGCGGCGAGGCGGCGGCGACCGCGAACATCGCCTCGGAGTCCTCGACCGAGTTCGCCGCCTGCACGAGGACGACGCGGTCGACGCCCGCCCGCTCCAGCTGGGGTGCGACCTCCGTGAGAGCGAAGGTGCGGTGGATCGGCCCGAGCGAAGCAGTCAGCCAGGGGTACTCGACCCGATCCAGGTCCCAGAGGTGCAGGTGGGCGTCGACCGTCATCCTCAGGCCGCCAGGTCGAAGCGGATGAGGGCGGGTCCGGCGACCTCCGGCGCCGGGACGGTCAGGCGCAGGGTGTCTCCCTCACGGGTGACCGAGACGGCCGAGCCGTCGGCGAGACGTGCGGAACCGGCGACCACGGCATCCGTGACGCCCGTCAGCGAGACCTCGCCGGACGCATCCACGAATGCGTTGGCGGTGTCGCCGGTGCGGGTCCAGCGCACCCACGGCTCGTCACCCGGCGCCGCGATGGAGGCGTCGAGGGTTGTGGAGCCGAAGACCGCGTCGCCGTTCAGGGCGTTCCAGGCGGCGAGGTGCTCGAGGGTGCGGCGCTGCAGGTCGGGGACGGTGCCCTGTGCCGTGAGGCCGACGTTGAGGAGCAGGTTGCCACCCCGCGAGACGATGTCGACGAAGGTCTTGACCGCATCCGGGCCGCTGAGCAGGTGGGTCTCGTCTTCGAGGGTGTTGTGCCCGAAGGAGTAGCCGATGCCGCGGCAGTTCTCCCAGCCGCCGTCGCCCTCGACGCTGAGACCGTTCTGGTATTCGCTGGTGCGGAAGTCCCAGTGGGTCTCGCCCCAACGGTCGTTGGCGACGCCGTCGGGGGACTTCGAGTAGAACTTCTCGAAGAGGTTCTCCATGCTGAAAGGACCGGACGGCTTGCCGGCGTCCGGCCACTCGATGTCGCCCCAGAGCACGTCGGGGGAGTAGCGGTCGAGCAGGTCGTCGACGTGCGCGTAAGCGTAGGCGGCGTAGTCGGCGTCGACCGGGCGGCCGAACTGCTGGTCGTCGTCGGTGATGGGAGGGAGGTCGGAGAAGTGCCAGTCGAGGCCGCCGGAGTAGTAGACGCCGAAGCGGAGCCCGGCATCCCGGGTCGCCTTCTCGAACGCGCCGATCAGGTCGCGCTTCGGGCCGCGGGCGACGGTGTTGCGGCCGTCGGTGCCGGGAGCGTCCCAGAGAGTGACGCCGTCGTGGTGCTTGGTGGTGGGCACGAAGTAGCCGGCGCCGGTGCTCTTCACGAGGGCGAGGAACTCGTCGGGATCGAACTCGGAGGGGTTCCACTGGTCGATGAAGTCGTCGTACGGGGCGCCGCCGAATGCGTCGCGCTGGTGCTGGGCCGCAGGGCTGTCTTCGATGCGGACGGTGTTGAAGTACCACTCGGCATAGGGGTTGTGCTTGAACCAGTACTGCTTCTCGATCGTGCCGAGCTCGCCGATCGGCTCGGCCCAGGCCGGAACCGAGTATGGTCCCCAGTGCACGAAGATGCCGAGCTTCGCGTCGGTGAACCATTGCGGCACATCGCGTTCGAAGCGCTGGTAGTTCTCGGGGCGGACGGGGTCGTCTTTGAACATGGCCACGCGGAGATTCTCCTTCTTCGTCGAATGGATTGTGGGACTCATCCCGCGCACATATCCTATAGGCAATAGGCATCCCACTTCCAAGACCTATCTCAAAGGAGAGTTTTTCACCGTGGAATCCACCCTTGCAGTCCTCCCCGACAGTTTCGTGCGACCGTCCGACTTCCTGCTGCCGGGGGGCGAGTGGTTCGTCGGCGCCGGCTTCGGCCTCTTCGTGCACTGGGACCACGCCAGCCAGCAGGGCATCGAGATCTCGTGGCCCCTCGTCGGGCGTTCCATCATCCCCGGCACCGACGAGGTCGAAGACAGTGTGTCGGTTGCGCAGTACCAGTCGAGCGCCGCCACCTTCAACCCCGTCGAGTGGGACGCGGTCGCCCTCGCCCGGCTCGCCAAGCGCGCCGGCGCACGCTATGTGGTGTTCACGGCGCGGCACCACGCCGGGTACTCGATGTTCCACACGGAGCACTCGGACTTCGGCATCGAGCACTCGCCGTTCGGGCGCGACATCACGCGTGAGTTCGTCGAGGCGATCCGTGCCGAGGGCATCCGGGTCGGCATCTACTACAGCCTGCCCGACTGGAACCACCCCGACTATCCGGCCTTCGAGATGAGCGACCGGCCGTACCCGCTCGAGCACTGGCCGTCGGCCGGCGACCCCGCATACGCCGGGACGCCGGTGGCCGACGACAAGCATCGGCGCCCGTCGCCCGAGGCGTGGGCCCGCTACCAGGACTACCTGCGTGGTCAGCTCACCGAACTGCTCACCGGGTATGGCACGATCGACCTGCTCTGGTTCGACGGCGAGTGGGAGCGGTCGGAGGCCGAATGGGACAGCGCGGGCCTGCGCGCCCACATCAAGTCGCTGCAACCGGATGTGGTGATCAACGACCGCCTGCTCGGCCAGGGCGATTACAAGACTCCCGAGCAGGGCTTTCCCGTGACGGCGCCGACAGGGCCGTGGGAGCTCTGCCTGACCATCGGGCAGATGTGGGCGTGGCGTCCCGGCGACACCAAGAGCAAGAGCACGACGTCGCTGCTCACGACGCTCATCGAGGTGGCGAGCCGCGGGGGCAACCTGCTGCTCAACATCGGGCCGAAGGGCGACGGGAGTCTCAACGGGTCGCAGGTCGAGACGCTCGGGCAGATCGGCTCGTGGATGGATCGGCACGCGGAGAGCGTGGTGGGCGTCTCGCCGGCGGTCGGCGTCGACTTCTACGGGCCGGTCACCGCGCGGCCGGGAACGCTGTACCTGCACCTGGTGATGCGCCCGATCGAACAGGTGATCGTGCGTGGCATCCCGGTCGGCCGGGTCACGGGCATCCGGATGCTCGCCACCGGGGAGCAGCTGCCGTACGAGGTCAACTTCGAGGTGCACGAGCAGTCGGGGGCCGGAGAGGACCCGCTCGGCGAGATCCTGATCCCGGCCCCTACCGCTTCGGGCGCCCCGATCGACGTGCTCGCGATCGACTTCGCCTGAGCCTTCACAGGGTGGAGTGAGCCGACTACTTGACCGCGGGAGCGCATCGGCTTATGCTCCCAAATAACCTATATCAAAGACCCTATAGGATCGGGCGGATGCAGACCGGCGGAGACGCCGCGGAGCAGAGCCCGAAACGGCAGGCTCAGTAGGCGATCACATTTGATGAATCCAATGGAGGAGGCACAGCAAGTGACACCACGAAGCAAGCGCACGGCGGGCCGCATCGGAACCGCCATCGTACTCGCCGGAGCGATGACCGCTCTCGCCGGGTGCTCCGGGGGCGGTGGGGGCAGCAGCGCCTCCGGCCCCATCTCGATGTACACCTGGGTCAGCAGTCAGAGCGACCGCGACCAGTGGGAAGGCTTCATCTCGCTCGGCAAGAAGGTCGACCCGAAGCTCGACGTCACCATCGACGGCCCGAGCTTCAACGACTACTGGACCAAGGTCAAGACCCGCCTCAGCGGCTCCAACCCGCCCTGCCTGCTCACCACGCAGGCGGCCCGCGCACAGGAGCTCGGCGGCCTGCTCATGCCCCTGAACGACCTCATCAAGAAGTACAAGCTCGACACCTCGGCCTTCGACTCCTCGATGCTCAAGGGCATGACGG
>FSUF01000751.1_pt1 | contig 16504 bp, 18 predicted proteins | sample 1637351 | NCBI WGS metagenome assembly FSUF01 (sample SAMEA3914816, study PRJEB12502) | metagenome | biome: forest; material: soil | place: USA | collected 2011-09-16 | depth 0.3 m | reverse complement strand
GCTGGGTTCGACACCCAAGGGTGGTACTTCGTGCGGGCACCAAACATCTTCCAGCCCGGGCTTTGGACGCCCGGATTCTAGGGGCATTAAGCCGTCCTGAGTACTCCGGAGGTTTGGTGAAAGACCGGATCGAACAGGCCAAGCCTTGGACAAATGAAGACGCAATACCCGGCGGTGGCTGGTATCTATTGCCCGACCACGATGGCCCTGCGAATTAGACAGAGTTGCAATGAGCTCCGGGTGAGGAGCCGTCCGGGTGGCAGTCGGAAGAGGTTGCAGTTGACCGGGTGGCGTTGGATGGCGAGGCCGTTCTTCTCCTCCGCGGTCGCGGTCGCAAATGTTCAGACTGTCCAATCTGGGCGGACAGACAATCTACGTGGCGGTTGGACAACCTGGCCCGACGACCGACATCAGCCTCATCTCAATTCAAGGGTCTCGTCTTTTTGGCCACGATAAATCACAGTTATCCCGACCATTCGGCTAGGGCCCCTTTTTTGCATTTCGGCTTGAAGTTTCCGGCGAGCACGCCGAACCCGAAACTGGGACAACGATCAGCTCACGAACGCGGCCGTCGATTTCCATCGGGGCAAAACCGGCCTTTGAGTGTCGGCACATCTCGACGCGATCGAAGCTGAGGCAGGCCGCTTGGGTCTTAGCGATGGGTGTGGCGAATGCGCCCAGAAAAGCGCTATCGTCAGTGTCTCGCAGCCGCGGTCAGGGGGCGGTGATCCCTTTCACGATGAATACCAGACCGACCACTGCCGCGACGGCGGCTACCGCTTGGACCTTGTGCGCACCCAGCCACTTCGAGAAAGCATCCACCCGTGTGGACGTGCCCTCGGGTGAGATCAGGTAGCTCACCACCGGCACCTCCACGACAATGTACGTTACGAGAGCGAAGACCAGGATCATCGCCAACTGCACCGGCAGCGAGTAGCTGGCGCGGACCATAATCCCGACGGCGGCCAGTGAGAACGGTGAGGGTGCCCCCATGAGCACACCCGCGACGATGGCAACCCAGACCGACCCGCGGTCCAACGCGTCGCTCGCCTTGGCCTTGACCGCCTCCACCTTCACGTGGGCTCGATCGCCCAGCGAATTGCCGTGTTCGGTTGAGCTCTGTTGGGCTGCCGCGCGCCGGTCTATCTCGCGGCCGATCAACTCCCGGCCGCGTTTCGTGGCAGCGAAAATGGCAGCCGCTAGGGCGATGACTCCGACGATGATGTAGACGACCGGGCTGACTGATGCTGATGTCGAGCCGAGAAATGTGCCGTGGGTGCGGAACAGCGCCAACACGACGCTCGAGATACCGCAGCTGACGATCAGAGCGGTCAGCCAGAACGCCCACAACAGCGGTTTGGGCCGCGGGCGAGTCAGGATGACCAACACGATCGCCAGCAGCTGAACCGCGAGCGATCCGGCGTTTGCGAAGCCCAACCCGATGATCTGAAGCATCTGCACTCCCATCCACTACGCTGCCTGCTTCTGACGGGTCCGGCGGGACCGAACCAAGCTGTTTTGGCACCTATCGGGAGAGCTAGTCGCTAGACGATTGGGCTGACGCCCGGTTGCGGCGGTCAGCTGTCGTTGAACGAGTCGGCGTAGGCGTGGGCATCGAGTGCGTTGAGCCCTGCCAAGGCTGCATTGTCGACCGCCCACGATGCGAAGTCGATAGCCGGCGAACGCGCCGTAGGGGAGTCACCGATGACGCGCGCCCACGACGCCATTCTTCACCCCGGCGAGCATCTCCCATGCTGAGAATTCTCACAGGTTCATGCGATTCTCGCTGGTCTCGAGCAGGGTGTGGGCTGCGTGGCGCCACGCCAAGCCGATCAGATGGCCGGATCGGTCGATGAGGCGGTGCGACCTGGCCTCGGGTAGCCAGACCGCACCGAGCTGGAAAGGCCGGGGGCTGGGGCCAAGACACTCCATCGTCCTCCAGCTTCCCCCGATACACAAGTAGAACCGGGTGCCCAATCCAGTCTCAGATCGGGCACCCTTGGGGGCACTCCGGGGGGCAGTAGATTGCTTGCCGGAGTGTGTCAAGCGTCCCATGCAACGTGCCAGAGCACTAGGCCGCAGCCAGCCACAGTTGAGGATTGCTCTTGAGTGCGGGATGCGGGGCGCGGTGGAACTCAGGTGGAGGGGATCATCCGGGAATCCGTCGACCGGCGCGCCTCGCGAGGGGAATGACCCGCCCTCAGCCGGCCGCGCGTTTCACGAGTGCGCCGATCCGCTCCTCGTCCTCAGCGGTCAGTGTCGTCAGGGCGAACGAGGTGGCCCACATAGTGCCGTCGTCCAGGTTCGCCGGGTCATTGAAGCCGAGGGTCGAATACCTTGTTTTGAACTTCCCAGCGGGCTGGAAGAAGCAGACGACCTTGCCGTCCCTGGCGTAGGCGGGCATCCCGTACCAGAGCTTGGGGGAGAGTCCAGGAGCGCTCTTCGTGATGACGGCGTGGACGCGTTCGGCCATCGCTCGATCTGTTTCGTTCATCTCGGCGATCTTGGCGAGCAGGTCAGCTTCACTGTCGGCCGCATCCGCTGCCGCGCCGCGGCGGGATGCAGTCCTCGCCTCGTTGGCTCGCTCCTTGATTGCGGCGCGCTCCTCCTTGGAGAAGGCCTCGGTGGATTCGTGAGTGTCAGCCATTGAACGTTCCCCTTCAGCGCGAGCTTGCCGATGAACCCCATCCTAGGAGGGATCGGCCGCGACCGGAGCTTCTCCCATTCTGCTCACTCACGCAGTCACGTCGCGGACACCGCGTGGCCAGAACTGGGGGATGGGCGGCGCCCCGCAGTCGCTGACAAACTCAGGCGATGGACGAAACCACCCCTGTTCCCCCGACCTTCGCCCCCGCGGCGGGTTGGTATCCCGACCCGTTGAACGGTGACCAGCTCCGCTGGTGGACCGGGCAGGGATGGTCGGAGCACACCCAGGAGCGCGTCACGGTTGCGCCGCCCGCCTACTCGCCGCCGGTGTACCCGCCGCCCGCGTTCCAGCAACCGGTGTACTCGCCGCCCGCGTACCCGCTGTCCGCCGAATACACGCCGATGGCCTACTCGGGCCACGCGCCGCTCGTGTATGCGCCGGTCGATCCCCACTCGGAGCCGCTTCCCGGTGCGTCGATCGGTGAGGCCTTCTTGCGATTCTGGACCAAATACGCCGTGTTCACCGGCCGCGCAAGCCGCAGCGAATACTGGTGGTGGGCCCTCGTCTATGCCGTCGTATATGCGGTCGTCCTCGTAGGGGAGTACGCGTTCCCGAATGGTTCGCTGGGCTATCTGGCGTTGAGTCTTCTCTTCCTCGGCTGGGTTCTGGCCATCATCGTTCCCTCGTACGCCGTACTCTCACGGCGACTCCACGACGCGAACCTCAGCGCGTGGAACATCCTGTGGTGGCTGGTTCCATTCGCCGGGCCGATCGTGCTGCTCGTCTTCCTGTGCCGACCGTCCGACCCGGCCGGCGCTCGCTTCGACGCGTAGCGCCGACCCACAGGAAAAGTGGGCTTAGGATTGCGCCTTTGGCCCACTTTTCCTGTGCTCGGCGGGCGGCGAGCGGCGAGCGGGCGGCGTGCGGCGGGCGCCGTGCGGCGGCCGAGCGCCACGATCGGCTGACTATGCCGCGGTGATGCCGCCGTCGATGACGAGTTCCGAACCAGTCATGAACGACGCGGCGTCGCTCGCAAGGTACAGGGCAGCAGCGGCGACCTCGCTCGACGTTCCGAGGCGTCCGAGCGGTTGCCGGGCGATCAGTGCCTCCCTGTTCGCGACCGGATCGCCGGCCTCGCTGACCAGGCGTGCCACCCACGGCGAGTCCACCGTGCCGGGGCAGATGCAGTTGCAGCGGATGCCCTCCTTGGCCCATTGCACCGCGATCTGCTTGGTCAGTGCGATGACTGCACCCTTGCTCGCGCAGTACGCCGCCCGGTCAGGGAGCCCGATCGAGCCCGCCACCGACGCCGTGTTGACGATCACTCCGCTGCCCGCCTCGAGCATCCCGGGGATGACCGCCCTGCTCATCAGGTAGGTGCCGCGCACGTTCACGCCGAACACGCGATCCCACTCCTCGGGTTCGCAGTCGATGAGGTTCTTCGTCGAGCCGATCCCCGCATTGTTGAACAGGGTGTCGACCGGTCCCTCAGCCAACGCGGCCCGAACGGCCTCCTCGACCTGGTCGGCCTGGGAGATGTCGGCGCTCAGGCGCAGCACGCCATCGGGGATGCTTTCGGTCGCCAGATCGATGCCCACCACCTCCGCGCCGCGCGCAAGCAGGCCCAGCACGAGCTCGAGGCCGATGCCGGAGCCCGCGCCGGTGACGATGGCCCGGCGACCGCGGAAGTCGTCGACGGGGAATGGTCGGAATTGAGCGTTCATGCGAGGTTCTTCTTTGCTGCCGGGTGTCCGTAGGCGGCCTGTTCGAGGCCGCGGATGTAGCCGATGGCGAAGAGGCGTCCGAGCGTTTCGTAGCCGGGGCGTTGGTTGGTTTCGCCGTCGAGGGTGGGGACGTGGTCGGGTCGCATCGGGCCGTCGAAGCCGATTTCGTGGTAGGCGCGCATGCATTCGGGGAGGTCGGTCTGGCCGGCGTCGTGGAAGGTCTCCCGGAACTTCGCGACCGTGCCCTTGACGTCGCGGAAGTGCACGAACGGGATCTTCTCCGACCCGAACTCGCGGATCAGGGTCGGCAGGTCGGTTTCGCCGTCGATGACTTCGGACATCAGGGCGAAGTTGCCCTGGCAGAACGTGATCCCGTTGTTCTCCGACGGGACGATCTCCAGCATCCGGCGGTAGGCGGCGACCGAGCTCATGATCCGCGGAAGGTTCCGGTCCCACGGCCTGGGCGGGTCATCCGGATGCAGTCCGAGGCGCACCCCGGACTCCTCGGCGACCGGAACGACCGCCTTCAGGAAGTATTCCAGCGCTGACCACATCTGCTCGGGGGTGACCTCCCCGGGCTGGACCAGCGGTGGCTTCTTCTCCGATTCGGCGAGGTCGAAGCCGGTGACGAGGGCGCCGCCGCGGGCGGGGATGGCGGTGTCGGTGCGACCCCAGCTGGAGAGGGCCATCCAGTTGTAGCAGAGGGTGGGGATGCCGAGTTCGCCCATCGCTTTCACCTGGGTGATCACGTTGTCGATCTCCTCGTCGCGTCCAGGCAGACCCAGACGCGCCTTGTCCATCGGGGCGCTGTCCTCGAAGCCTACGACGGTGAAGCCGTGCTCGGCGAACAGTTCGGCGTTGTGGGTGAGGGCTTTCTTGCCCCACGGCACCGCGTCGGCATCGATCTCTCCGAAGCCTTTCGCGCCGACCGAGGCGAACATCCGCTGGTCCTGTTCGGCACCGTTGAGGAGGCCGACGATCGTGTCGACCCCGCACTGTTTGATCAGTTTCCAGGACGCCTCCGGCCGGGGCGGCAGCATCTCGCTGAGTTGGATGGTGGACATTGTTTCCTTTCCTGGGCACGCGTGAATGGGGTGGGCGCCGGTTCAGGCGTCGGGCAGTGGTGCGGCGATCCGGCAGAGCAGGCCGCCGTCGACGGTGATCTGGGCGCCGGTGATGAAACTGGCCCGGTCGCTGGCGAGGAACGCGACGACCTCACCGATCTCGGCCGGCTGGGCGATCCGGCCGAGCGGATGCGAGGTCCCCCAGTTCGCGAGCACCGCCTCGACCCCGGCCGGGGTGCCGTCGGAGAACTCTGCCGCCGAGTTCCGCAACATCGGAGTGTCGACCGAGCCGGGGAGAACGCTGTTCACCCGGACACCGTATTGGGCCTCATCCACCGCCATCGCCCGGCAGAGCGCATTCAGTGCGCCCTTGCTCGCAACATACGCGGCGACCAGGTTCTGGTTCGCCACCCCCTGCACCGACGAGATCACCCCGACGCTGCCGTTTCCGGTCGAACGGATCGCCGGCAGCGCGACGTGCGCGGCCAGGTAGACGCCCTTCACGTTCACGTCGAACACCTCATCCCACAGGGCAGGAGTGGTCTCGACCACGTCCCCGTAGCGTTGGATGCCCGCCGACGTGGCCAGATGGTCAAGTCGTCCGAACTCGGCCAGCGCCGCCGCGACCGCCCGTTCGCTGGTCGCGATGTCGTCGATCGGGCCGATCGTCGCCACCGCCCGACCGCCCAACGCCACGATCTCCGCCACGGTCTCGTCCGCCGCATCCCGGGTCAGCCCATGCACCACAACCGAGGCACCCTGCCCAGCGAACGCCAGACAGATCCCCTTCCCGATACCCTGCGACCCGCCCGTCACCAGGGCGACCTTGCCATCGAGTTCCGCCATCTCTGTTTCCTCTCGCCAGTCAGTCGGATGCCGCGCCGGAGCGCGACACGGTGAGCGTCATGCTGATCGTCGTTGTCTGTGCGGGTGCGAGCGCGAGCACGCTGCGGCGGTCGGGCCCCGAGGTCTGGGTGCTCGCCGGTTCGATGGCGAACACGCGAGCACGCCGGAACCACGGGAAGTCGGCGCTGTAGTTCAGCTCTTGCCAGAACCAGGCGTACGGCAAGTGTTCCGCATCCCATTCGACCTCGACGGCAAGGCCGGTGCGCACGTTGGTGATGCGGTACCACGGGCGCTCGAAATCGGAGAGCCAGCCGAAGACCACCTGCGTGGTGCCAGGCGCCGGAAGCACTGCCAGGTCGAGGGGCTCGCCGTCCACGGTGACCGCATCCGGCCAACTGAACTGCGCGCCCGCAGCGAGCGGGCCGGTCGTCTCCGGGTCCGCCGTGAAGCGACCCGCCCCCGTCTCGATCCTGCACTCGTCGGCAAGCAGGTCTGCGCCGAAGGCCGGATGCTGCACGTAGTCGAACTCGAGCGCCTGCGTGCTGAGGTTCGTCAGGCTGTCCTGCACCTGGAGGGTTGCGTCGAGCAGCCGCACTTCGCGCTCGATTCGCACCGGCAGTGAGAGCAGATCGAGGCTCAGGCGAGCGTGGTCCTCGTGCACCTCGACGACCGTCCAGGCCGACACCGCGACTTCGCCGTGGAAGCCGACCTGGGCACCATGGATGGTCCGTGCGGCTCCCGCGTTCGGAGACAGGGTCTGCCAGCCGCCACGGTATCCCGCGAAGAAGTTCGCGAACGCATCCGTGCTGACGACCGGAGCGCCGGCGAGCACCTGCTCAGCCCGGTCGCGGGTCGGCGTCGACCACATGACCTCGGATCCGGTGTCGTTCTCGACGACGGAGAAGACCTCGGCGCCGCGCTGTGGGTCGAGCACCACCGTGAGTTGCCGACTGCGGAGGGTGATGGCGTGTTGGGGGAGTGCGGTCATGTCAGGGCCTCGGCTAGCCGGCGAACGCCGTGACCGGAACGCCGCGCGTGTCCGTGGAGACGGCGAACACGGATCCCGCGTCGGGCTGCGCTGCCAGTTGGTCCGCATCGAGACCGGATGCGGCGCTCGTGATGTAGAGAGTGCCATCCGCACCGAACGCGCACGACGACGGCTGCGCGCACGGCATCGGCACGCGGCCGATGACCTGACCGCTAAGGTCGACCCGCAGGACCTGAGCCCCGCCCCACAGGGCAATCCAGATGCCGCCATCCACATCGACGGCGAGCCCGTCGGGCAGACCGTCAACGCCGTCGAAGTCGGTGAGCACCTCGAGTTCGCCGATCTCGCCGCTGACGGCATCGAATGGGGCGACCATGAGTTGCCGTGTCATCGAGTCGACGAGGTAGAACTCGGTGTCCTCGGCGTTCCAGCCCAGTCCATTGGGAAGGGTGAGCCCCTCGCGCACGACGCGCGACGTCGCGCCGCCGTCCCAGACCCGCAGGGCTCCCCGGCCCGGCACGAACTCCATGTGATTGGTACCAGCCCAGAGGCGACCGCGCGAGTCGCATTTGGCGTCATTGCTGCGCAGGTCGGGCGACGAGAAATCCGGTGCGACGAGGGTCAGTTGGCCGTCGACCACGTAGCCGTACCCATCCGATACCGCCACAGCGAAGCGGGGGGCGTCCTGGGGGGGAACCGCCGCACCGACCATCGTGGCGAGCGTTGCCGAGCGCTGGTCTCCGGTGGCGAGATCGGTTTCGAAGAGGTCGCCCCGGGTGATGTCCACCCACACCAGCCGGCCCGTTCGCTGATCGAAGACCGGGCCTTCCCCCACCTCGGCACGGGCGCGGATGACCACGCGCGGTTCGTCGTAATCCTGAACGAGCATCGTTACCATCCTGTGAAACCTTGTTGCATCCTGTGAATATGAGTAGACTACGGCACGGTTGGTCAAGTCAAGCAACACGGCGACCTTGATCTCGCAAAGACGGACAGGGGTCGGAATGAACGCGACAGCGGGTCACGCGAGGGCGGTGGCTCAGCCGAGCGCGACAGCGGGTCAGGCGAGTACGGGGGCTCAGCCGAGCGCGACAGCGGGTCACGTCAACGCGGTGCCCCAGCCGAACGCGACAGCGCGTCCCATCAACGGGCACGCGACAACCCGCACCCTGTTGCGCGGGCTGACCCTGCTCGAACTGATCAGCGAAGCCCGCGACGGGGCGACGGTCACCGACCTGGCGGGCGAATCGGGCCTGGACAAAGGAACCGTCTCTCGCCTGCTCGCCACTCTCCGCGACGCGGGTTGGGCCCACCAATCCCCGGAGGACCGCCGCTACCGCCTGGCCGGCAAGGCGCTCGCGCTGTCTCACGACTACACGAACAGGGTCGACCTGCGCGCGCTCGCCATGCCACGACTCTCACAACTTCGGGACGAATGGAATGAGACCGTGCACCTCGGGGTCATCGAGGGCAACGAAGTGGTCTACGTCGAGCGCCTGGAATCGCTGCAGCCCGTGCGCGTCGTGTCGATCATCGGTCAGCGGATGCCGATCGCGACCACCGCGATGGGCAAGGCCTTTCTGGCGGCCCTTCCTGAGACCGAGAGGGTCCGCCGGGTGCGCGACCTGCCCCTGCAGCCGCGTACGGCCCGCTCAGTGGCGTCGGTCGAGGCACTTCTCGTCGATCTCCGACTGACGGCCGAGCGAGGCTACGCAGTGGAGCGCCAGGAGAACGATGACGACGTCGCCTGCGTCGGGGCCGTGATCACGGACGTGACGGAGAAGGCGATCGCCTCGATCAGCGTCTCGGGGCCGGCCTACCGGATGGAGCGACGACTGGAAGAGGTCGGCGCCGCCTGCGCGGCGGCGGCCACGTCCATCAGTGTCGCCCTCGGCGATGCTACGAAAGCGGAGGCCGCAAACCTCTAGCCGGTGCGCGACGAGTGACCCCCCGCGACGCGTAACTCACGCCGAAAGCGCCGCCAGCAGTCCCTCGAAGTCGTCGCGGCATCCCTCGCACCCTTTCAGGTGTGCCGCGATCCCCGGGTAGCGTCTCGCAGCGTCGACGCCGGCGAGGATGAGCTCGACGTAGACATGCATCAGCGACATCGTCTTGTCGCAGCCGGAGTCGTCGGGGTCGGTGCGCAGGAACGCCGAAAGGTTCGCGCGTGCACTCATCGTGCCTCCCTCCCGTCGGCATCCAGGTAACCGTTAGTGACAAGGTAGACCCGCAGCTTTCGTCGCGCATCGAAGAGCGTCTTGTAGAGCGCTCCGCGCGTGGTCTTCATGCGGAGCGCGAGCGCATCGATCGGGATGGCGTCGACGACGACCCCCACGAACACCGTGCGCTGGCGCCGCGTGAGTTCGGACTCGACCGCTGCCCGCACCGCCGCGAGAAGCTCCGCATCCTCCGAAGCGTCCTCCGGCGAAATGCCGAGGCGGTCGGGCAGCCGCTCCCAGTCCGGTCCGTCGAGCGGCACCGTCGGATGCTGCCAGAAGTGCCGCCCCACTTTGGTCGACACCTCGAACATCGCGAACTTGCACGCCCACGTCGTGAAGCGGCTTTCTCCACGGAACTCGTGGAGTCTGCGGATGACCGCGATGACCGCATCCCCGGCTGCCTGGTGAGCGAGGTCGTCGAGTTCGGGCCCCACGACCCGTAACGCGGCGGCACGACGCTGCACCTCGCTCCGAGACACGCGCAGCAGCAGTTCGTACAGGCGATTGGTCGCCTGCCGTTGTACGGCGCCGCCGGCCGTGAGCGTGCGCCGCCACTCGGCCGTCTCGGCCTCAGCTTCGGGGGAGGGGCGCAACGACGGCTGCGGAAGCGCTTCGGCGGCGTCCATGTGCTCGATGCTACGGGGTCGGGCAGAACCTGAACCTGAGATTTCGCTGGGCGCGGGTGACCGCAGGCGTAAGCATCCGCGCAGCGCGGTCACTAACGCGGGGAAGCACCACCCATCGAAGGAACGAAGGAGAATCATGAGAACCGCAGTTCGTCTTGCTCTTGCGGGTTCGGCGGCCATCGCCGCGACCGCGCTCTTCGCCACCCCTGCCCTCGCGGCGCCTGCACCGACCGAGTTCGGGCATCCCGCGTCGGCTGTCTTCGTCCAGACCGACGGTCTCGCCGGCAACGCCGTCGTCGCCTACGACCGCGCGCCTGACGGGTCCCTCCACCAGGCCGGCACCTACCCGACCGGCGGCCTCGGAGGCGCGCTCGCCGGTTCCGTGGTCGACCACCTCGCATCGCAGGGGTCGCTCGTCTACGACCGCGGGCTGCTGTACGCGGTGAACGCCGGCAGCAACACGGTGACGGTCTTCGCCGTTCGCGGTGACCGGCTCATCCGCCTCGAAGCTGTCGCCTCCGGCGGCGCCTTCCCGGTCAGCATCGCAACTCACGGCTCGCTCGTGTACGTGCTGAACGCGCGCAACGGCGGCGTCGTGCAGGGCTATGTGCGGGTCGCCGGCTTCCTCGTGCGGGTTCCGTCCTGGAGCCGCGCCCTGGGGCTGGATGCCGCCCAGACTCCCGAATTCACCAGCACGCCCGGGCAGGTCGCGTTCACGCCCGACGGGTCGAAGCTCGTCGTCACGACGAAGGGCAACGGCAGCGCGATCGACGTGTTCGGCGTGAACCGCTTCGGCGGACTCTCATCCCAGCCGGTGAAGAACGTGGAGCCCGGGGCTGTTCCGTTCGCCGTGACGTTCGACGCAGGCGGGCACCTGGTGGTCGCCGAGGCCGGAACGAACGCGGTCGCCACTTTCAGCATCCACCCTGACGGCACCGTCGCACTCGTCGCACAGGCGTCGACACTCCAGGCGGCGACCTGCTGGATCGCGGGCGCCGGCGAATCGTTCTACGCATCGAACGCCGGTAGCGCCACCGTCTCCGGCTACCGCGACACCGGCAGCGGGGCCCTTGCAGCTCTCGGCAACACGGTCACGGACGCCGGGACTGTGGATGCTGCTGTCTCGGGCGACGGCCACTTCCTGTATGTGCAGGCCGGCAAGGCGGGCATCGTCGACGCCTTCCGCATCGGCGCGGGTGGCAGTCTGACTGCTCTCGGCCCGGTCGTCGTGCCTGACGGCATCGGCGGAGAGGGGATCGTCGCGCCGTAATCCGGCCGCTGCGGTCGCGGACGACGCGAGCGCACACGTTCGTGAACGAGCGCACGGGTTGCACCCTGTGCGCTCGTTCACAACCTGTGCGGGGCCGCGCTTTCCCCAGTCCGTCGCCCCATCACCCGCAGACCCACCGCGGGTGGCAGGATCTTCCCATGACCGCTGCGACGCCCGACCTCTTCACCCTCCCGAAGGCCGAACTGCACCTGCACATCGAGGGCACCCTCGAACCCGGCCTCGCCTTCGAGCTCGCCGACCGCAACCGCATCACGCTCCCGTTCGACTCGGTCGAGCAGCTCGCATCCCAGTACGACTTCACGAACCTGCAGTCGTTCCTCGACCTGTATTACGCGACGTTGGATGTGCTCCGCACCGAAGATGACTTCGCCGAGCTGACACGCCGCTACCTTCAACGAGCGACCGCGCAGGGTGTGCGTCACGCCGAGATCTTCTTCGACCCCCAGGCGCACGTGTCGCGCGGTGTGCCGTTCGAAGCGGTCGTCGACGGAATCTGCGCAGCCCTCGCCGAGGCGCGCCGCGACTCCGATGTGTCGGGGGGCCTCATCCTGTGTTTCCTCCGCGACCGGCCGGTCGACGAGGCCGGCCAGATCCTCACGCGCGCTCTCACTCGTGCCGAGAGCCTGATCGGCGTCGGCCTCGACTCGGCCGAGGTCGGCTACCCGCCCTCACTCTTCGTGGACGTGTTCGCTCGTGCGCGGGCCGCCGGTCTGCACACTGTCGCGCACGCCGGCGAGGAGGGCCCGGCCTCCTACATTGGCGAAGCGCTCGACCTTCTGCGTGTGGAGCGCATCGACCACGGCATCCGCGCCATCGACGACCCAGAGCTGACCGAGCGACTCGCCCGCGAAGAGATCGCGCTCACGGTGTGCCCGCTGTCCAATGTGCGGCTCCGCGCCGTGCCAGACCTGGCCGCTCATCCGCTGCGTCGACTGCTGGATGCGGGCGTGCGCGTCACCGTCAACTCCGACGACCCCGCCTACTTCGGCGGTTATATCGGCGACAACTTCGTGGCGGCGCAGAACGCCCTCGGGCTTTCCGCGGTCGACGCACTGCGGCTGGCCCAGAACTCGGTGGAGTCCGCGTTCGCCCCGCTCGACCGCAAGGTCGCGCTGCTGCATGAGATCGACGGATGGGCAGAGCAGGCGGGCGTCCCGCTCACCTGACCTGCGGCGCGGACCTCACTCCTCGCCGATGTCCTCGTTCCACAGCGAGGGGTTGGCCTCGATGAACGCGCCCATCATCGCGATCAGGGCGGGGTCGTTGACGACCGTCACCTCCACACCGTTCCCGGCCAGCCAGTCCTGGCCGCCGAGGAAGCTGCGGTCGTCGCCGACGACGACTCGCCCGATCCCGAATTGGCGCACGAGGCCGGAGCAGTACCAGCACGGCGACAGGGTGGTCACCATGACGGTGTCGCGGTAGCTGCGCTGCCGGCCGGCGTTGCGGAATGCGTTCGTTTCGGCGTGCATGGACGCGTCACCGTCCTGGACCCGCCGGTTGTGCCCGCGGCCGAGTAGTCGCCCATCGGCGGTGAACAGCGCCGCACCGATCGGGATCCCGCCCTCGTCTGCACCGAGCCGGGCCTCATCGGCGGCGATCGCCAGCTTCTCCGCATCCGTCGGATACAGCATTTCGGAGGGCGTGAAGCGCGCGCCCGTGTCGGTCACGCTACGTCGTCCGCCGCATCGACGCCGACCACGACGGTCGGAGCTCCCGTGAACGTCGACCCCAGCTTCACGGCGAACGCCCGGAAGAGCACCCAGTAGAGCACGCCCGCGACCACGAACCCCACGAGCGGTGTGAGGTCGCCGATCTGCGGGGCGGCCGTCACGACGAGGCCGGTGTAGAACACCTGATTGGAGAACAGCCAGATGGAAATGAAGCCGGCGACGACGAGAGAGATTGCTCCGGCCGGATTGCGGTATTTGGCCTGATCGGGCACGAGGCTCGCGATCTCCGTGCCGCGGCGGAGCAGGCGGTCGGTGAGCACAACGCCGAGCCAGGGTGCGATCCAGTACGCGATCACCAGCAGGAAGCTCTCGTACTTGGTGCCGGCATCCGCCAGCGCGCTCCAGGCGATGAAGAAGCCGAGCACGCCGAAACCGAGTGCGACGATCGCCCGGCGCAGGCGGAACGGGATCTTGATGCCGGCTGCCAGGAACGACATCGCGCCGGAGTAGATGTTCAAGGCGTTGGCGGCGATCGCGCCGATCGTGATGGCGAGCAGCGTGAGGTCGCGGATGACCACTGGCATGGTGGCGGTGAACGAGGTCGTCGGGTCGGCGGGGTTGAAGCCGGCGATCGTTGCGGCAGCAGCCCCCGCGGCCATCAGCACGATGCAGCCGATGAAGTTGCCGAGGCCGGCCGCCCAGCCGATCGCTTTGGCGCTTGCGGTCGCCGGAAGGTACCGGCTGTAGTCCGATGCGTACGGGTTCCATCCGGCGGCGTAGCCGAATGCGGCAGCCGCGGTGAGCGTGAAGCCGGCGAAGCTGAAGCCGCCGCCCTTGACCGGCCCTGCGAGGTTCGCATGCATGAAGATCGTGATGGTCGCCACCAGGAAGATCGCCCCGAGCACGTAGGTCGCGTAGCGCTCGAACAGCTGAACGAGGTCGTGGCCGATGAACGCCACGATGACCTCGATCACGACGACGATGAGGAGCGCGAGCACAGTCGACATCCCGGTGAGGGTGGCGAGCGCGAACGCGCCGCTGACCGAGTTGACGGCGAACCATCCGAGCCCGGCCATCACGGTGTTGAGTGCGCTGGGCAGGATGTTCCCGCGGCTGCCGAAGGCCGATCGCCCGATGACCATCTGGGCGAGACCCTCGCGTGGACCCCACGTCGAAAGGATGCCCTGGGTGAGTGCGCCCAGCGCTGTTCCGAAGGCGAGGGCGATCATCGCCTGCCAGAAGCCGAGGCCGAAGAAGGCGACAGCGATGACGCCGACGAAGATGGTCGCGAATTCGAGATTCGGGGCCGTCCAGGTGGCCATCAGCTGCCACGGCGACCCGTGTCGCCGATCGAGAGGGATCGCCTCGATGCCACCGGATTCGATGGTTGCGGCGCTGCTGCGGGGTGCGGTGGCGGTGGCGGCGTCTGTCGCCGAGGCGTTGGTCATGTCCGCACTATAGATTCGTCCGGGCCTTCAGCAGGAGCTCAGGCTCGGGATTTCACAAGACGTTTACAAACGAAAAGGGTTGCGGGGTGCGCGCGCTCCGCGCACCCCGCAATCCGTCACTCGGCCAGTCCGATTGCGAAGCTGACCGAACCGCGGTCGTCGAGTGCGGCATCGAGCACCTTGTCATCGAGCGCTACCGCGGCGCCGGGCTCGAGGAACACCCGCGCGCCAGCGCTTTCGACCACCAGGTCCGTGGGTTCGGGCGCGTCGGCGACGCCCACGGAGAATGCGGTGTTCTCCGCGTTGGTGCTGCTGATTCGCAGCCCGGTGTCATCGCTGCCGGGCGTCTGGTCGACCAGGGTCTTGACGATCGTGCTCGCGTTCTCAGTCAGAGTGAGCATGTTCTTCCTTCCGTTGGCGTTCAGGAGTCAGCCACGATTCCCCACCTCCCGGAGCGTCTCAACCCCCAACGCCCGATTGCCAGCGAGTTCACACGTGCAGAATGGGTTGCATGGCCGACGTTCCCTCCCTCCCGCTCAACGACGGAAACACCATCCCGCAACTGGGTTTCGGTGTGTACAAGATCGCGGATGACGCAGCGGCGGATGCCGTCGAGTTCGCCCTCGAGACCGGCTACCGGCACCTCGACACGGCAGCCTTCTACGAGAACGAGCGCGGTGTCGGCGACGGCGTGCGGCGCAGCGGACTCGCCCGCGCAGACGTGTACGTCACGACGAAAGTGTGGTGGACCGACAACGGCTACGAAAGCACGCTGCGCTCGTTCGACGCCAGCCTGGAGCGGCTCGGCTTCGACTACGTCGACCTCTACCTGATCCACTGGCCTGCGCCGAAACACGACCGCTACGTCGACGCCTGGCGTGCGCTCGAAAAGTTGCGCGCCGACGGTCGCGCCCGTTCCATCGGTGTCGCGAACTTCCACATCCACCATCTGGAGCGGCTCGCCCGCGAGACGGCGACAGTCCCGGCCCTCAACCAGATAGAGCTCCATCCGTGGCTGCAGCAACGGGATGCGCGTGCCTACGACGCAGCGCGCCGCATCGCGACGGAGGCGTGGTCTCCGCTGGCGCGCGGCCGCATCCTCGACAATGGACCGCTTGCCCGCATCGCCGCGAAGCATGGCGTCTCTCCCGCGCAGGTCGTGATCCGCTGGCACCTGCAACTCGGAAACGTGGTGATCCCGAAGTCGCAGACGCCTCCGCGCATCAGCGAGAACTTCGACGTGTTCGGGTTCGTGCTCGACGACGACGACCTCGCCGTCATCGCAACCCTCGACTCCGGCTACCGCACCGGCAAAGACCCCGACGACCTCGGCTGAGTTCGCGCCGCGCTCCCGCGACTGCACCGCTCGACGAACGCGCCCGCGCGGCACACCCGCTATTCGCCGGTCGGATGCGCGCCGAGCGCATCCACCACCCACGCGTATGCGAACGCCCGCTCTCGCCATGCGTTGTAGCGACCGGACACCCCGCCGTGCCCTGCCGCCATCTCGGTCTTGAGGAGCGCGTCCGCCCCCACCTCGCGAAGCTTCGCCACCCATTTCGCGGGTTCGACGAAGTAGACGCGGGTGTCGTTCAGGCTGGTCACCGCGAGGATGCGGGGGTAGTGGGTGGCGTGCACGTTCTCGAGCGGCGAGTACGACCTCATGTAGGCGTACACCTCGGGGTCGTGCAGCGGGTCGCCCCATTCGTCCCATTCGGTCACGGTCAGCGGCAGCGACGGGTCGAGGATCGTCGTCAGCGGGTCGACGAACGGGACCTCGGCGAGGATGCCCGCGAAATACTTCGGCGCCAGGTTCGCCACCGCCCCCATGAGCAGGCCGCCTGCGCTGCCGCCTTGCGCGACCAGCCGGTCGGGGCTGGTGACACCCGTGTCGATGAGGTGCCGTGCGGATTCCACGAAGTCGGTGAACGTGTTGCGCTTGTGCATGAGCTTGCCGTGCTCGTACCAGGTGCGGCCG
>FSUF01000608.1_pt1 | contig 16936 bp, 13 predicted proteins | sample 1637351 | NCBI WGS metagenome assembly FSUF01 (sample SAMEA3914816, study PRJEB12502) | metagenome | biome: forest; material: soil | place: USA | collected 2011-09-16 | depth 0.3 m | reverse complement strand
CGACATCCTTCACCTCGCCGACGGACGCGACGTGCCGCTGAAGGTCCGCTCCCTCGTCGGGCTCGTGCCGGTGGTCGCGTCCCTCGCCTACGACGACCCGGGCGTGCGCACCATTCCCGAGTTCCGCCGCATCCTCTCGCAGTATCTCGAGAAGCACCCGGAACTGGCGCCCGCATTCCATCGTCGCGAAATCGACGGGAAGCAGGTCTACCTGCTCGCGCTCGTCTCACCCGAGCGCCTGACGAGGATACTGAAACAGGTGTTCAATCCGGCCGGGCTTCTCAGCGATCACGGGATCCGGGGCGTCTCGGCGTACCATCGCGAGCATCCGTTCACGGTGGTGGTCGAGGGTGCCGAGGCATCCGTGAACTACGAACCGGCCGAATCGACGTCGGGACTGTTCGGGGGGAATTCGAACTGGCGGGGGCCGGTGTGGTTCCCCCTCAACGCCCTCTTCATCGCATCGCTCCGTCACTACGAATCGCACGGCGAGACGGGTGTTCGAATAGAGGATCCGCTCGGCTCAGGCACATCGCTGACCCTCGGAGAAGCTGCCGACGACCTCTCGCGCAGGCTGATCTCGCTCTTCCTGCCCGGCGATGACGGAGTACGCCCCTCGGATGCCCGCTATCCCCTGCTGTCGGCGGATCCCCGATGGAAGGACAACGTGTTCTTCTACGAATACTTCGATGGCGACACGGGTCAGGGCCTCGGTGCTTCGCACCAGACCGGCTGGACGGCGATGGTCGCGCACCTCATCCTCACCAGGAATCGATGACGCGGCTATCGAATCCGCCGAAGCACGACAAGGGCGCGGTCGGCCGCCTGGAACGACGTCGTCTCCAACGGGCTCGGCCGTTCGACAGTGGACACCGACGTGTCCAGGAGCACCTCCCATCGCAGCGGCAGCGCACGCCTGGGCAGTGTGAACTCCACCGCCGCCGAGTGCGCGTTGAAGCACAGGATCATGTCATCATCCGTCAGTTCGTGACCGTCGGCATCGCGACGGCCCAGGCTTTCACCGTTCAGGAAGACGGCGATCGACTTGTTGGAGCGCGTGGTCCAGTCATCCATCGTCATCTCACTACCCACCGGCGAAAGCCAGACGATGTCGGGGAGCGGGTCCCCCTCCGCCCTCTCGACAGGCTTTCCGTCGAAGTACCGGAGACGGCGAAAAGTCGGGTGGTCCGACCGAAGTCGGGCAACCTCGGCAGTGAAGGCGATGAGCTCACGGTCGGCGGCGTCCCAGTCGATCCAGGTGACTTCGTTGTCCTGGTCGTAGGCGTTGTTGTTGCCGTTCTGACTGTGACCGAGTTCGTCGCCGTGAAGAACCATCGGCACACCCTGCGACAGCAGCAGCGTCGCGAGGAAGTTCCTCTTCTGCCTGGCCCGGACGGACAGCACAGCCGGGTCGTCGGTGTCGCCCTCGACGCCGCCGTTCCAGCTGCGGTTGTCGTCCGTGCCGTCGCGGTTGTTCTCGCCGTTCGCCTCGTTGTGCTTGTTCTCGTACGAGACGAGATCGGCCAGAGTGAAGCCGTCGTGCGCTGTGACGAAGTTGATGGATGCGCTCGGCCGGCGCCCATCATCCTCATACAGATCGGACGAACCGGTCAGCCGGGAGGCGAACTCGCCCAGCGTCCCCGGCTGCCCGCGCCAGAAGTCACGCACCGTGTCCCGGTATTTGCCGTTCCATTCGGTCCAATTCGGCGGGAAGTTGCCGACCTGGTAGCCGCCTGGTCCGACATCCCACGGTTCGGCGATGAGCTTGACCTGTGACACCACGGGATCCTGGGCGACCACCTCGAAGAAGGTCGACAGCTTGTCGACGTCGTAGAACTCCCGCGCCAGCACGGAGGCGAGGTCGAAGCGGAAACCGTCGACATGCATCTCTGTTACCCAGTAGCGAAGCGAGTCCATGATCAGCTGCAAGGTTCGCGGCTGCCGCACATTGAGACTATTCCCGGTGCCTGTGTAGTCGAGGTAGGTCCGTAGGTCGTCGGGGTTCAGGCGGTAATACTCGCTGTTGTCGATGCCGCGGAAGCTGAGGGTGGGTCCCAGCTCGCCACCTTCTGCGGTGTGGTTGTAGACGACATCGAGGATGACTTCGAGGCCGGCCGCGTGCAGGTCGCGCACCATCGCCTTGAACTCGCCCACCTGGCCGCCGCCGCCGGGATCGATCGCGTAGCCGTTGTGCGGAGCGAAGAACCCGATCGAGTTGTACCCCCAGTAGTTGCTGAGCCCCTTGTCCACCAGCGTTGCGTCGTTCACGAACTGATGCACGGGCATGAGCTCGATCGCGGTGACACCGAGCTTCCCGAGGTGTTCGATGATCGCCGCGTCGCTCACACCGGAGTACGTGCCGCGGTGTTCGGGCGGGACGTCCGGGTGCAGCCTGGTCAGGCCACGCACATGAGCCTCGTAGATGAGAGTGTCGCCGTAGGCGCGGTGGGGCGGCGTGTCTCCCTTCCAGTCGAACGACGGATCGATGACGACACTGAGCATGGTGATATCCCCCTCGATCGCATGCGCATACGGGTCGAGGAGGAGCTTGCTCGGGTCGTAACGCTGCCCTCGTGCGGGATCGAAAGGACCATGCACCCGGTAGCCGTACCGCTGACCGGGTCCGACACCCGGAAGGTACGCGTGCCAGACCTGCGCATCCACTTCGGTGAGGTCGACCCGCGACTCACCGCCCTCCCGATCGATCAGGGAGAGTTCGACGCGCGTACCGTTCAGGCTGAAAAGGGCGAAATTCGTACCTTTCCGATCGACCGTCGCGCCCAGCGGGTAGGCCGAACCCGGCAGCGTATCCATCGCCTTACAGCGTGCTCGGGTTCGGAGCGAGCCCCGGGGCGAGCCTGGGGCGGCCGGGCAGGAAACCGGCCACGACCATTCCTGCGATCGCAAGAACGATCAGCGGAGCCAGCGCGAGCACGTACTGGTCGTGTGGTCCATGCGTGTTGAGCACGAGAAGCGTACCGACGATGGCGGTGCCGAAACAGGATCCGAGGTTGGAGATGCTTCGCGAAAGACCGGAGATCTCCCCCTGCTGTTCCTCCGGGAAGGACGACTGAACGAGGTTGACGCTCGGCGTGAGCATGACGCCCAGGCCGATACCGATCGCAAGCAGACCCCAAGCGTAAGCCCAGGCGTCGGGGCTGGAGCCGACGATGAGAAGCAGGAGCAACCCGACACCCGTGATCAGGAAGCCACTGACGATCAGCGACCGTTGTGCGAAGCGTTTCACGAGCGCGCCCGCAGCCAGCGACGACCCCAGGATGCCGACTGTCGCGGCGCTGAAGATGATGCCTGTCTCGATCGCGTCGTACCCTCGCACCACCTGAAGATGGCTTGCGACGAGCATCGATGTGCCCATCAGGAGCAGCCATTGCAGGTTCTGCGTCACCAGCCCCAGATTCGAGACGCGGATGCGGAACAGCGACGTCGAGAGCAACGGTTCCCGACCTTTCGACTCCAGCCGTCGCACCCACCAGAAGAACACCGCGATGATGCCGGCTCCGGCGACCAACAGCGCCAGGCACAGCAGAAGATTGTTGTCGGCTGCGAGGATGCCGAGCACGAACACGATGAGCCCGAGACCCGACAGCACGGCGCCGATGACGTCATACGGCCGTTCCGGTTCAGCAGGTCGCGGATCTTTGATACGCACCGCCAGGATCAGGATGACCACGATGATGAGAGCCTGGAACCCGAACGCGGCCCTCCAGCTGATGTAGGCGCAGATCCAGCCTCCGATCAGCGGCCCGGTCGCGGCGCCCACACCGCCTGCAGCACTGACGATGCCGAAGGCCCGCGCCCGGTCGGCGACGCCTTTCCAGTACATGGTCACCAGGATGTAGACCGGCGGAATGAGAAGCGCTGTACCTGCTCCTTCCAGCACGGAGTTCCCGAGTATGAGCAGGCCGAGTCCGGGCGAGAGAGCACTGACGATGGCGCCGACGCCGTAGACGGCCAGCCCGAGGACGAAGCACACCTTTCGCCCGAGCTGCACGGTGAGCTTGCCGAACGGGATCATCAGCGCTGCCATGACCAGCAGGAACAGTGTTATCGCGATCTGGATGCCATGGACCGTCGTGTGCAGGTCACGGCTCATGTCGTTGAGCATCACGTTCATGTTCGAGCCGGCGAAGGAACAGATGAACTGCGCGAGAGCCAGCGGCAGCAACGCCCACCCACCTGTGGTCGTCGACGTTCGTGTTTCGGCGTTCGAGGTCACCGTGACAAGCTACCCGGGCGCCACGCAGTGACGGATCACCCCGTGTGGGTGATGTCTCGCCCATTCACGAGCCAGTACATAAACTCTCCCCATGGCTATCCCCGAACTGATCATCCAGACGGTCACCATCCCTGTCGCCGACCAGGACCGCGCGCTCGCGTTCTACCGCGATGTCCTCGGCTTCGACGTACGGGCCGACACGTCATTCGGAGACCAGCGCTGGCTTTCGGTCGCCCCCGCCGGCAGCACGGTCGATTTCACGCTGCACCCCCCTTTTCCCGGTCAGGCCGGTCCCGGCTGGCAGCAGGGCATCGTGCTGCACACCGACGACATCGAAACGGTGATCACGACGCTGCGGCACGCCGGCGTCGACGTCTCCGACGCCGAGCACGTGGGATGGGGCATCCAGACCCAGTTCACTGATCCCGACGGCAATGGGTTCGTGCTGCTTCAGCAGGGTGGCGGCGCACAGGAAGCCTAGTGCCGAACGAAATGGATGCGTCAGGCTGGGCGACGATGACGTCGAACTCCGCGGGCACACAGGGGGCGTGGCCGTGGATACGATCCTCGTCGCCACCCGGGTCGACACCGCGGCGTAGGTCGCCCTTTCGCACACACTCAATGCTTTGTGGCCGGCGCCCCGTTCACACCGCAATCGGATCTGTCGCGCTTGAGCGCCGCTCCGCGGAAGACGCAGTACCGGGCGCTTCGCCTCTTCGCAGGGCGATAAGCCGCACGATCGCCCACCCCAACAGGACCACCAGAAGTGCATTCCGGAGCGTCAGGACGGTGGCGGACGCTATGTCGCCGTCGATGAGGGGTATGTACAGGATGGGAAAGACGAGTGTCGTCAGTCCCGCAATCGACAGAAGGAGCACGGACGGGACGCGCCATGCGGCCGGGTCAGCCGCGATCCCGACGGCGACGACCGGCCCGATCCAGAGGATGTACTGCGGTGACCCGACCTTGTCGAACACGATGAGCGCGGTCACCAGAGCAAGCGAACCCAGCAGCACCAGGCTCTTCTGGGGACCGACGGCGCGCAGCACCCACAACACAAGTGCGACGACCAGCGCGAGCGCGATCGGCTGCGCAAAACCCATCACTGCCACCGCGACGCTGTCTCCCGGCCCACTGACCTCCTCCGTGCTCAGAAGAGAGTTCTGCCACACGTAGGTGTTCGGGGCGCCGAGATCTGCCATCCACAGCCACACCGTTGTCACGGGCGCCTCCAGCTGGAGCCCCCGCCCGGCCTGCGTGGTCACGAAGCCGGTGACCAGACTCGCGCCGCCCAACGCGGCGACAGTACCGACGATCACCGCCGTCACACCACCTGCAGCTGCGAGCACTCGCCAGCGCAGGCGATCTGCGATGACAGCAGCCAGCACGACTACTGCCGGCCACACTTTGATCCATGCGGCCACGCTCAGCAACACCCCCGCGATGACCGGGCGACGGGCCAGCCACGTCAGTCCGATGACGACGAGGGGCGCGGTGAACCCTTCCAGACGCAGGAGAGCCACTGGGCTCATCACCAGGAGGAACAGCATCCACCACCACGCCGCGCGGTAGCCTGCGCTCGACTCCCCTCTGACCAGGACGAGAACCGACAATCCGTTCAACGCCATGATCATCACGAACCAGAGCAGCTGGAACAGGTACGGCCCGGCCAGGGCCGCCGCAACGATGGGCGCGAGCGCACCGACCGGGTATACCCAGGGCTCCGAAATACCCGGCCATTGCCCGAAATTCAGGGCATCGACCGCCCACGCCCGGTACAAGGGGAGGTCCCCGAGAACACTTCCTCCAACGATGGTCGGCCCGAGCGCTATGAGAAAGACAGCATGCAGGCCGATGAAAGCGCCGAGTACGTTCTTCCGCCGCTCGAACCAGGAAACAGTTGGCGCGGTCAGTCCAACACCCTCGATCTCGACCGACTCGTCCACAGCACTCACGAAAGGACCCTCCAACCGTGCCCGGTGAACGCCAGCATACCGACCGCAATCGAACCACAGGGTAACGGGGTGCTCAGATGCGCAGCCGAGCATTTCGTCCAGGTCGTCGGGGGTCGGCTACTTGGCGAGGCCGGCAACGAGATTCACCGCCGATGCGAGGATCACTGCACCGAACAGATAGGAGAGCAGCCCCTGCCGGAGGGAAGCAACACGTCCGCCAATGCCCGGTTCGGATCCTCCCGCGTGGCGTACTTCTCCGCCTGTCTTTCATCCATTCGGCCGACGACGAGCCACACCCACGCGATGTACAGAGCGCACGCAGCCGCCCAGCCCGAGGTGCCACTGGCGACTGCCCGCGGCTAGGGCCTGGAAAGTTCCCCGGATCGGTGTAGGGGCCTCATGACCGCGATGCCGCCGACGATGACCACGGCGGCGATGAGTGCAGCGAAGCAGAGCAGTGCGACCAGCACGGGAACGTAGAGCGTTGCGATCCCGATACCGACGACCGGGACGATGAGTCCGGCGTAGCTGAAGAGGAAGAGCCCCGCGAGCGCCTCGCCGCGGAAGCGCGGCTCCGCCAAGGACGATCCGACCTGCAGTGCGGTCTTGAACAGCACACCGGCGCCACCGCCCGCGATCACTCCCCCAGCGGTGAACAGAACCACGGATGTCGCCGACACCCCGGCGGTCAGGCCCGCAAGCCCGAGGACCATCAGGATGATTCCGAACGTCACCTGGGTCGTCTGTTTCGCGGACCGGACCACGAGTTGGGTGGCGACGGCTGACGCGAAGGTCAGGAAGACGACAAGCCCGCCGACGGCTTTGGAGGTCACGCGAAGGTCTCCCGCGACGAAGACGGGATCCAGCGAGGTGGCCAGCCCGAAGAGCGAGAAGGCGCCGAACGCAACCGCGGCCGACGCGAAGTAGCGTCCGCGTGCGGTGCGGGGAACCCGGATGCGCTGCGGGCGATATGCCACCCGCTCGTTCGGGCCGGTCACGGTCTCGGGCACGAAGGCGACGCCGACTGCCGCCAGCACGAGCAGCACCACGAACAGGATGAAGGGCGTGACGAGGGGCTGGCCGACGAACTGGGCCAGGACCCCGGAGACGACCGCCCCGAGTGCCAGTCCCCCGAGGTTCGCCGCCGTGGACACCAGGTCCGAACGCGCGCGGTCGCTCTCGGGGTGCGCCCGACGGTGCAGGTCGAGGATGAATGCGGTCGCCGTCGCGGTGATCATCCCGATCCCGAGACCCGAGACGACTCTCGCGACGATCAGACCGGCCAGGCTGTTCCAGACGATGAAGAGAACGGCGGCGACGACCTCGAGGACGATCGCGGGGAGGAGTATCGTTCGTCGGCCCACGCGATCGCTGAGATGGCCGGCGAGGAAGAGACTCACGAGAACTCCGACAGCGTAAGCGGCGAACGCGATAGTGATGGCAAGGGTCGAGAAAGCGTCCCGTGCCTGATAGAGGGTCCACAGAGGTGTCGGGACGACGGAGAATGCCATCGCGATGAGAAACGCCGCGGCTACGACCCAGAATCCGGTTCGGTGGGTGAAGCTGCGCCGAGCCGCGGTCGTGACAGCAGCGGTCGGGATCGATGGGAGCGACTGTGTCATGCGTCCAGTGTGCGAAATTCATTCGATCGCGTCCAACGGTTTGTTGCGATAGCACCCATCGTCTGCTGCGATGATTGATGAATGGAGATCCGCCACCTCACCGTGTTCCTGGCCGTCGCCGAGGAACGCAACTTCACGCGGGCAGCGAATCGGCTCCACACGACGCAGTCCGCGGTGTCCGCAACGATCCACGCCCTCGAAGTCGAACTCGATGCGGAACTCTTCGACCGGTCGGCCAGGCAGATCCGGGTGACGGATGCGGGCCACGCGCTCATGCCGAAGGCCCGGGCGGTCCTCGACGCCGTGGCCGAGGCCAGGGATTGCGTCGATGCCGTCAAGGGAGCGGTCACCGGTACAGTGTCCGTCGGCTTCATGACCTCGGTGACGCTGGTCGACATCCCCCGGATCCTCGGCGAGTTCGCGCGGGCGTACCCTACGGTGCACGTGCAGCTTCGCGCTTCTGAGCGGGGGGCCGGCGGGCTTGCCGCCCTGCTTTCGTCGGGCGAACTCGATATTGCGTTCCTGGCCAGCTCCGCCGACCCGGCCGTCGGCCTTCGCGTGATGGAACTCGCCTCCTCACCGCTCCTGCTGGCCGTCCCAGACGATCACCCGTGGGCTTCGCGAGATTCAGTCGACCTTGCAGAGCTGGCCGACGAGACCTTCGTCGACCTTCCAGTCGGGTTCGGAACCCGCGCGATCATCGACCGAGCCTTCGCGAACGCGGGACTGCAACGCGACGTACGATTCGAGACCGTTGACGTCGCAGCAGCTGCTGCGCTGGTGAGAAATGGCCTCGGTGTCGCGTTCCTCCCAGAATTCGTCGTCGCGGCGGAGCCGTTCCTTCACTCGCTGACGGTGCCGGGAGAGGACCTCAGGCTCACCGTGTCGGTCGCGATCCCCGAAGGCCGTCGCCTCTCCCGCGCCGCCCGCATGCTGTGGGACCTGGCAACGGGAGATTAGCCCAGCTCGCCTACCCGAAAGGCGAACTGGGCGAGTGCCGAGCGCGGCCCGATAGGACTGGCTTCCAGGGCGACGGCACCCTTGTCGACGGGATCCCCCGTCATGCAGAACGTAGGGATGAAGCTCTAAGAAAAGTCCAATAACCGGTTGACCTGTCGCGTCTCACGGGTGCGCAGGCCGTTCAGAACTCCGACGTGCCTCGGAGGTGGCGGGGGCGGGCATCCGGGTCGATGACGAGGCGGTCGAGTGGGGCCGCCCAGAGCCGTTGAAGTCGAGAGATAGGTTCGGTGCGGTGGTGGCGCAGGCGTCCGATGGGCCGGGTGGCGCGGCGTCCGGCTTTGTGCCAATTGTCCAGACCGTCGGCGCTGGTGCTGAAAAGCGTCAGTCCGGATTCGGCGTCGAGGAGGCGTGGATCATCTCGGTCGAGGCCGAGATGTTCGGCCCAGAGTTGCAGGCGCAGATCACGGGCAAACCGGCCGGGACCCGGATCAGCGGCGCTTGCGTCGTGCGTGTCCCGGTTGTCCGGAGTGGTATCGAGGACGGCGCAGGTGAGCTCGCTGTCCGAAGTCCAGGACCGACGGTTGAAGTTGTCCGACCCGCAGGTGATCCAGGTGTCGTCGACGATGCAGATCTTCGCGTGGATGTAGATCGGAGTTCCCGCGTCGTTTTCGAGATCGAACGCGCCGATGCGGCCTGGTGCTTCGCGACGCAGCATCGAGAGTGCACGGAGTTGGCCGAGACGGCTCGGGGGCCCGGTGAGCGGGCCATCCTCATCCGGGTAGCGGGGCAGCACGACGATCACCTGCAGCCGAGGATTGTTGACGAGGGCCTTGGCGATTCCCGCGGCGACCTCGGTCGACCACAGATACTGGTCCTCGATGTAGATGAATGAGCGAGCCCGGGCAAAGGCTTTCGTGTACGCGCGCGCAATGCTGCGTTCCCCCGCCGGCGCGAAGGGGAACGGAGGTCGTTTGGGCCCATATGTTCGCAACAGTTGCACAGCGTGCGGGCCCGCCGGGGGCGGCGGCGGTGCCGCCTCGGGGAGCGGCTTCGTGTGCCGGGGCATGTGCGCGAGTCGTTGGAGCAGCATCCGGTACGGATTGCGGTGGTCCAGGGGATGAGGGTCGTTCCAGCGTTCCGCGAAGACCGCCAGCACGTCTGCGACCACGGGGCCACGAAGCTCGAATGCGGCATCGTGCCACGGTGGTCGTTTCCCGTACCGAGGATCCATGGCCACCACTTGCGGGTCTCCGCTGTGGTCTGCGTCATCACGGCGGCTGTGGCAGAGGTCGATGCCGCCGACGAACGCGATGTCCCGCGACGGGTCCTCGTGATGCCGAATGACGAAGAACTTCTGGTGATGGGACCCGAACAGGCGTACGCGCTGATCCAACAGGACTTCTCCCCCGGCATCATTGATCTTGCGACCCAGGCGAGCATTGGATCGTCCACTGATCGGCGCGGACAAGCGTTCCCCATGGGATCGCCATACGAGCCCGCGCACTTCCACCCCTGCGCCGGCGAGTTCTGCGAGCAGATCGCCGATGGTCGGACCATCGGGCAGCAGCCGCTCATCCGCATCACCTCGCCAGTCGGTGAACCACACCCGGTCCCCCGGCTGTAATGCCGCCAGCTCCTCCCGCAACCGGGCGAAGTATGTCGCGCCGTGCACGAGAGGGCGGACAAGATTGCCCTCCGACCATGCCGGCTCCCCGCCCCGCCCCGCCTGGACATCGCTGGCCGGATTTCCGCGTTCGGCACCGCTCAGGAACCAGTCACCGGCATCGTTGTCCACGCCCCGAACTCTACGCGCGTGACCCCTGGTCATTGGTCGCGGATGAGGCGCAGCCTCGCAAGCACAGCCGGCCCCGAGGCGTCGAGCACGCGCCCGCCCACCACCACTCCGCCCAGCGCTACCCCGCTGCCCAGCGCGAGACCCACGATGAGCGCGAACCAGGCGAGCGCGGGGCCGCCCTCTGCCAATGCCGCGACCGCTATCGCGATGATCGGAAGGGCCAGCACGATCGTCGCGATCGCCACGACGTACGACGCGCCGATCGACACGGTCGCGGAGCCGGGCTGCGCCGAGAACGGGTTGCGCCTCGATCGCACCACCGGCACCACGATTCGCGCGGATGACACGCTGACCACTCCGACCGAGACCAGGGAAACACCGAGCGAGAGCCCGAAGAGAGCCGGCAGCTCCTCGACCCGCCCGACGATGACAGCGACGGCAACCTGCACTATCACCGTGGCGGGCACCACGATGATCAGGAGCGCGATCGCCCGGCCGAGCCTGTCGTGCAGCCCGCGAACGCCCGCTGCGAGCTCAGCGGCGAAGGCCGTGCCATCGTAGGAGAGCCCCGCGAACGCTGAAAGCGGAAGCAGCGCGGCGACGACGGGACCGATCGACACGGCGATCCACTCGAGCTGGAGCGACTGCCACCAGAGCAACATCAGCACGGGTAGCACCGCAAGGAGGATCAGCTGTCTCGATTGCCGGGCATCGCGGAACCAGTAGATCAGCGAGCGGGCAGCCACCGCTCCCGTCGGCGTGGCCGGCATCCACCCGAGGGGTCCGAGACGACCGCCGCGGACGGCGATCGATGGGCTCTCGCCGCGCATCGGGGAGCGGGCGCCGAGCGCCAACCGCCACAGCGCCAGTACGAGAGCAAGAGAACCGAGTGCAATCGCTGTCGCTCCTGCGGCCCCCGCCAAGTCGCCCATCGCGAGGCGCCCCGGAACACTCCACGCTGCGCCGAAGGGGGTCCAGCCGAGCACGCCCACGGCGGCAGTGAAGCTCTTCGCCAGATCGCCGCCTTCGGGGACACCGCCGAACATCGCATATGCGATCGGGCCCGCGGTCACCAGCACTGCGAGGGCGGCGATTCCGACTCGAGCGGCGCCGCGCCCGTTCAGCAGAGTGCCGGCCGCCGATGTCGTGAGCCGGGATCCCGCCACGCACAGCGCGGTACCCACGAGCCCCGTGAGGATCGCCGCGAAGGCCGACACCGGATAGGCGCGCCACGCGATCGCGGTGCCGAGAGACAGTGCCAGGGTCACGATCCCCGGCAACCAGGTGATGCCGACCAGGAACATCGCCACCATCAGGGTCCCGACGCGGAGCGGGAACCGGGCAAGCTTGATCGGATCGAGCGTGCGATCGACACCATCGAACAAGAGCGGCACGATGAGCCAACCGAGCACCAGCGCAGCGCCACCGATAACGACGATCGTCTGCGTGCCTGCCGGAGGCGCCGCGGATGCGATGAGGAGCACGCCGAGCCCCACTGTCAGCAGCGCGGCGGCAAACAACGCGCTCAGGATCACCGCGACGAGCTGGAAGGTGTTACGCGTGAGCGTGTTCGCCAACACGCGGAAGCGCAGTCTCAGGAGGACAGCAACCACGCCGGGCCTTCTCCGCTGCGGCGTCCACCGACCAACTCGAGGAATCGCGTCTCGAGGTCGCCCGAGCCGCGCACCTCGTCCATCGAGCCCGCTACCAGGACTCTTCCCCCCACGACGATCGCGACGTGATCGCACATGCGCTCGACCAGGTCCATGGAGTGGCTCGACACGACGACCGTGCCGCCACCCCTCACGAACCCGTCGAGAATGTCACGGATGTTGGCCGCCGACACCGGATCCACCGATTCGAACGGCTCGTCGAGCACGAGCAGGCGCGGCGAGGGCACGAGCGCGGCGCCGAGAGCGATCTTCTTGGTCATCCCGGCGGAGTAGTCGGCCACGACACGACCGGCCGCGTTTTCGAGGTCGAGCAGCTGCAGCAGGTCGGCGACCCGTTCGCGCAGCGTGGCGCGATCGAGTCCGAACAACTGTCCAGAGAAGGTGATCAGCTGCTCGCCGGTGAGCCGGTCGTAGAGGTCGACCCCGTCGGCGAGGTTGCCGATCAGTCGCTTCGCCTCGAGCGGCCGTTGCCAGACATCCACGCCGTGAATGAGGGCGACACCGGCATCCGGCCGCAACAACCCGGTTGCCATGGAGAGAGTCGTCGTCTTGCCCGCGCCGTTCGGGCCGACCATTCCGTAGAACGAGCCGTGCGGCACGGTGAGGCTCAGCGCGTCGACGGCGGTCGTACCGCCGAAGCGCTTGGTGAGACCACGGAGCTCGAGCGCATGCATCACTGCAACTTATCCCGTAGCGCGCCATCCCCGAACTCCCCTGATCGGGGCTGGCGCGCAATCCCACCGGAGGTCTTGACCATCTTCCTCGACAGTCGTCAGGCTGTCGACAAGACCGTCACCGACGGTATCGCCGCAGGAGGCGTTGAGCCGCACCCCGCCACGGAGCGAACCTGCCGGCGACCGCCTACGCGACGCGCTTCGGTTCCGCCGAGCTGCTCGTCCGCGTGGACGGCCCTGCCCTCGACGTCAGGCGCGGGGACGGACCAGTCGACCTCGCCTTCGCCGCAGGTCCCGACATCCGCCACCTGATCTCCGGCGAGCTCGCCCCGGAGCGCGCGATCGCGACCGGCGTGGTCGAGGTGCTGCGCGGCCGCGGCGAGCTCCTGGGCCGCTTCGCGAATACCTTCCGCGCATTTCCACCACGCCCTCATGATCGCTCCTGAGGTTGCGCGCCGGGGCGCGTACGTTCAGAGGATGAGACCCTTTCACATGAATGTGCCGGACGCCGCGATCGCAGACCTTCAACAGAGGCTCACGCGAACCCGGTACGGGGCACCCACTCCTGGACACGCCGGCATTTCGCCCGATCGGCTTCGCGACATCGTCGACTACTGGCTCCATCGGTTCGACTGGCGGGCGCAGGAACGCCGTCTCAACGCATACCCCCAGTTTCTGACAGACGACGGCATCCACTTCGTGCACATCCGGTCCGAGAATCCGGACGCTCGTGCGATCGTGCTCACCCATGGCTGGCCATACAGCTTCATCGAGATGCTGCAACTGGCGGACGAACTGACAGACTTCCACGTCGTCGTCCCATCGCTCCCGGGCTACGCCTTCTCGGCCATGCGCGATGACGAGCACATGACCGGGCCGGTCGTCGCCCGCCGCTGGTATGAGCTCATGGTCCGCGACCTGGGATACCAGCAGTTCCTCACGTACGGTGAGGATGTCGGCGCCGGCGTCAGCGACTGGCTGGCGGCCAGTTACCCCGAATCGGTCATCGGGATCCACGCCGCGCACGCCGCCTTTCCCCCGCCAGAACGCAGATCCGACCTATCGCCGGTAGAGGAAGCCTTCTTCACGTGGCTTGACGAAGTCTGGAAGGGTGGCAGGGGCTACAGCGAGATCCAATCCACGCGACCGGACACCCTCGCCGCCGGACTCTCGGATTCGCCTGCCGGCCTGGCCGCCTGGGTCATCGAGAAGTTCGAGGAATGGAGTGACCCGCGCACGAGCTTCGACTTCGATCAGCTACTCACCACCGTCAGCCTGTACTGGTTCACCAACTCCATCGCGAGCTCCATGCGCGCCTACTTCGACAGTGAGTTCGACCCTCCACTGCCCACGATCGCCATCCCTGCCGGGGTTACGGTCCAGGTTCATGAAGGGCGCTATCCTCGCGAACTGGCGGAGCGCACCTACCTCGACCTGCGGTACTTCAACACGCTCGATCGTGGCGGGCACTTCACTGCTGCCGAGGCTCCCCAACTCCTCGCGCACGACCTGCGTGCATTCGTCGACACCCTCGGCGATGAGGGCAACGACCGCGAGTGAGGCCTCGAAGACGCGTGTGCACCATCGGTTTCCGGTATGCGGCGTCTCACGCTGTTGTACGCAATTTCTTGAAAGAAATGATTTTCCAAGAATTAAATAGTGAATGTCCCGCTATTGATAAAAATCCATATAGATCAAGGGATGCAGGCAAGCCGCGATTAATTCTTGCGGAAGCCATCATAAGATTCATGACTACCGTCGTGAGGCCCGTCACCGTAGGCTCATCCTGCGATGCGCTCGTCGGTGACATCGTTCCGACCCGAGTCTCGAGTTTCCGGCCTGCCTAGCCTCCCGGAGCCCGCCGGGCGCCCGTTGCTCGTGATCGGCCCGCTCCGCCCCGCCGGAGCTGGCCGTCGAGCACAATACCCATTCCGATCCCCGAGCCGAGATAGAAGAACGTGAAGTCGTCGTGCACGAATTCGTTGCCGAGCCACATCTCGGCGACGGCTGCCGCATTGGGCCCATTGTCGAGGATCACGGGGAAGCCGGTCGCCGCGCGAAGAGCAGCCCGCACGGGCACGTTGCGCCATCGGGTGAGAAGGGGAGGGTCGAGAATGATCCCGTTCACTGTATCCAGAGGCCCCGGAGTGGCGATGCCGATGCCGAGAACGCGTGCCCGGTCCACTCCCGACTCATCGATGAGCCGGTCGAGCGAAACACCGATGGTCACGATGATGTCCTCGGGGGTGCCGACTGATGGCATATGCATCATGCTCTCGGCGACGACCCGCCCTCGAAGGTCGAGGATGACAAAAGTGATGATCGTCGGATCGAGGTGAACGCCCAACGCGAAACGGCCGTCTGCTGCCAGTTCGAAAAGGTCCTCGGGCTTTCCCCGGCCACGGATGCGCTTACCGGTCTCAACGACGAGGCCGTCGGCGACAAGCTTCTCCATCGCGTTCCGAACGGTCTGAAGCGCGAGACCGGTCGTCGCCGAGATCTCCTTCCGGCTCAAGGGCTCTGCACTCCGCCTGACCACGTCGAGCACGACGGTGTGATTGAACGTACCGACCGCCGGCAGATTGGTTCCCCGTTGCATAGACCTCATTCCGAAGTAGTGAGCACGCTCAGCCTATGGCCCTGTGCAACGCCGCCATCGAAGCGTCTCACCTGCGCGAGGAGCCTCTACCCGCAACGCCTTCGGTCAGTTCCTGCCGGTTCTTCTCGTAACGTCCTCTGCCGACCGCGCGCCACAACAGCCGGATCGGCCCCGGTAGGTTCTCGCGCTGCCATTCAACGCCCCCGTCGGGTTGGGCTGCGAGAATCGCGCCCAACGCCTCCCAGGTCTTGCCTTTCGGAGTAGCCTTGCGCCCGTGCTCGGCGAACCAGTCGACCTCTTTCGGAGTCAGCGTCGTCTCTATCACGGGCACGATGTTCGTCTCCTCGTCGGGCAGATGAACAGCGAGGGCGGTGTTGATCCCGTCGAGGGCGGATCGCACGACGAGCGCGTCCCCTTCTCGTCCGCTCTCCCGCCAGGTGGGAAGTGCGGCATCCATCTGTTTCAGGTGCACGAGCAACTGGGCGTGATGCTGCTTCATCCGCTCAACATGAACAGCGCACGCGGGTGCGCGCTGCTCGAGCGTGTCCCACAGGTGGGTGTCTTCGCCCTCATGGTGCGCGTGGAGGGAGACGGAAAGCATCGCGAGGTGATCGCCCACGACATCCGCGTGCGAGGAATCGCCTTGCGCGACGCCCGAGACCAGTGCCGGTGCCTCGGCGAATCCGGCGCGGAACATTCGGTGGATCTCGGCCATGCCACGCGCGTCACAGGTCTTGGCGTTTCCTGCTGGCCGCTTCGGTGCATCCCCGCTGGAGGGCAAGGCTGTTGCGGGCATGACACTCTCCGTTCGTCGACGAACTGGCGAACGAACTCTAGTAGCAGTGCGGCCGGCCGGCAAGGCCTGGCGTGAACCATATGGGCACCATGACGCTCCATCGAAAACCCGACCACGGGGCCGCGCCACGCGGAACTCAACCCAAACCATGCATTAGGCACGGTCGTTATTCTTGGAAACATCGCTGATCAGCATTTTTACAGTGCGAGTAGTTCGAGCTATTCCTGATGAGGCGCCAATTCGCGGATCTGCGGGAGGCCGATCCATCACAATTCCACGATCAGTGAACCACACCTCGGAGGTGCACCTAGTTCGGTCGCGCCGGGTGGTACTGCGGAGCTCCGGCAGGTCGGTAAACGTGCACGCCTACGCCCTTCGCGTCAGTGTGGGAGTGGACCACCTCGAGCGCGGCGTCAGGCCCATCATCCGGGAACAGCCGCAGCCCTTGCCCGAGAACCACCGGAACGACCAGCAGGATCATTTCATCAATGAGGCCGGCGGCGAACAGCGAGCGGATCAGTGTCGCGCTCCCGTGCACCTGGATCTCGCCCGAGGACGCCTCCTTCAATTCCCTGATCGCCGCGATCGGGTCTCCGGAAAGCAGTTCGACCGGGCCCCAGTCGGG
>FSUF01000152.1_pt1 | contig 18187 bp, 20 predicted proteins | sample 1637351 | NCBI WGS metagenome assembly FSUF01 (sample SAMEA3914816, study PRJEB12502) | metagenome | biome: forest; material: soil | place: USA | collected 2011-09-16 | depth 0.3 m | reverse complement strand
CACTAACACGTACCCCGTAGGGGTATATGGCAATGAGGAGTTATCCTTGACCCGTGATCGCAGACATCAAGAAGCGCGCCCTCCACCGCGCACGCATCCTCGAAGGCCAGCTCCGGGGCGTCGAGAAGATGATCGAGAACGAGGACTACTGCGTCGATATCCTCACGCAGTCCCTCGCCATCCAGAAATCGCTCGGCTCCCTCAACAAGCTCCTGGTGGAGAACCACCTCAAAACGCATGTCTCCGCCATGTTCGAAGAAGGCGGAAGCGCCCGCGACGACGCTATCGCCGAACTGCTGAAAGTGTACGAACTCTCCAACAATCGCAGCTGACCGATGACCGACATCGAGTTCGTGCGCGGTGACATCACCGACGAGCATGTCGATGCGATCGTGAACGCCGCCAACAGCTCGCTCCTCGGCGGCGGAGGCGTCGACGGTGCCATCCACCGGGGAGGCGGCCCTGAGATCCTCGACGAATGCAGACGGCTGCGAGCATCCACGTATCCGGACGGCCTGCCGACCGGCCAGGCCGTCGCGACCACGGCCGGCCGCCTCGACGCTCGCTGGGTGATTCACACCGTCGGGCCCGTCTGGTCGGCCGCCGAAGACCGGACGGCCCTCCTCCAGGACGCCTACCGGTCCTCGCTGCGGGTCGCCCGCGAACTCGGCGCAGCCAGTGTGGCGTTCCCGGCGATCTCCGCCGGAAGCTACGGCTGGCCGATCGACGATGCCGCCCGAACGGGCGTCAGTACCGTGCGCGCAGTGCTCGCCGCATCCGCCGGGTCCGTCGAGCTCGTGCGATTCGTGCTCTTCAGCGACGCCGCGCTCGCTGCGTTCCGCACGGCCGCCGGCGAATGACTACAGTCGATCCATGCCCGACAGCCCTGTGAGCCCAGCCGCGCCCGCGCGGGCAGTGGAACGGTTCCGCGAACTTCTCCGCATCCCGACGATGTCCCGCAACGACAGCGAGACCACTGAATGGGAGCACTTCGACGGCTTCGTCGAGGCGCTTCCGCGTCTCTATCCCGAACTCCACGCGGCCCTCGAACGCACGATTGTCGCACGCCACTCGATGCTCTACCGCTGGGCGGGACGGGAGCCCGGCGCTCCGACCGTGCTCATGGCGCACTACGACGTCGTTCCCGCGACCGACGAGGGCTGGGAGCATCCGCCGTTCGCCGCGGACCTGGTCGGCGACGGCGAGGAGCAGCTGCTCTGGGGGCGGGGAACGCTCGACGACAAAGGTGCGCTGGTGGCGATCCTCGAGGCCGTGGACGCACTCGCGGGCGCCGGACACCTGCCGCTGCATGACGTCTACCTGAGCTTCGGGCACGACGAGGAGACGGCCGGCACGGGCGCACGAGCCGTCGTTGCACACCTCGCCGAGAGGGGCATCCGCCCGGCCATGATCGTCGACGAGGGTGGCGCCATCGTAGAAGACGTCTTCCCGGCCGTGAGCGACCCGATCGCGATGGTCGGTGTGAGCGAAAAAGGGATCACCACGCTGCGGATGCAGGTGACGCAGGCCGGCGGGCACGCCTCCACACCGCCCCGGATGACAGCCACCGTGCGCCTCGCCCGGGCGATCACACGACTGAACGCCCGGCCCTTCCCCGCCCGCCTGTCCGAGACCACCCTGCAGATGATCGAGACCCTGGGTGCCCACGCCACCGGACCTCTCCGCCACGTCTTCACCAGGGCGCGCGCGCTCAAGCCGCTCCTGATCGCTGCGTTCGGACGGCTCAGCGACGAGACACGGGCGATCGTCCGCACCACCACGGCCGTCACAAGGCTGAGCGGGAGCCTGGCGTCCAACGCTCTCGCAGAGCAGGCGTACGCCGAGGTGAATGTGCGGATCGCCGTCGGATCGACGGTCGAGGGCACGCTGCGGCACGTGCGCCGCGCGATCCGCGACCCCCTCGTCAAGGTCATTGTCGTCGACGCGAACGAGCCGTCGCCGGTCTCGCCGACGACCGGGCCGGAATGGGAGTCGATGCGCGAGAGCATCGCCGAGACCTACCCCGAAGCGATCGTCTCGCCGTACGTGATGCTCGGCGCGAGCGACAGCAGGCACTTCACGACCATCAGCGACGCCGTCTACCGGTTCACGCCGTTCGAGATGAGCGCAGAGGAGCGCGGAACCCTTCACGCCCGGAACGAACGCATCCGGGTCGCGACCTGGCTTCAGGGAATCGGCTTCTACGCCACCCTGCTCCGGTCCCGCTGACGGGCGGCCGCACCACCGATCACCGCCAGGTCGTCTAGGCCGGGCTCCAGCCGCGGCCGTCCAGATCGGGGAGCTGGATCGACCGGCTCGACGGCGGCTGCTGGCGCAGGCGCTCCATCGCCGGCTTCAACTCGGCGAGCCACGCGCCGTAGCCGGCTTCGTTGAGGTGCAGGCGGTCGTCGGAGTACGCCGGGTTGAGTTCGCCGTCCTCGAGCGCGAGCGCGGGCCACAGGTCGAGCCACTGGGCGTGAACGGTGGGCGCGAATTGCCAGAGATGCCTGTTCACGTTCCGGATCTCCGGTGCGAACTCGTGACCGCGCGGCATCACCGACTGCACGAGGATGCGCGTCTCGGGCAGGTCGCGCCGCAGCGTCACGAGAATGGTCTCGAGGTTGCGCACGATGTGCTCGGCCGATCTGCGCCACGCCAGGTCGTTGGTACCGATGAGGATGACGACCGAACCGGGCCCCGACTCGATCACATCGCCGAGCCGGGCGATGACGTCATCGGTGGTGTCGCCGCTCACACCGAAATTCAGCACGTCCTCGTCGGGAAACCACTCCCGCCAGTTGCCCGCCTGGGTCAGGCTGTCACCGACGAAGGCAATGGCTCCGAATTCCGACATGCAACCATCATCACCCCCTCGGCCCCGAACCGCCAGCGCGTCGGCGAAGCGCCGGGCGCTGACGCGGAGGGGTCAGATGAGGCTCTTGGTGTGCCAGACGGTCTTCGTCTCGGTGAACGCCGTGATGCGATCGAGGCTGGGAGCTGCCGCATCCGCCCCGTTCTCCGGCGGGAGGACGCGCTTCAGGGTTTCGGCGGCCGCGATCTGCAGGTCGACCCAGTCCAGGTCTCCTGCGCCGACCAGGTCGACGGCGTTCACGTCGGAGTGGGATGCGAGCCAGGGAGCGATCTCGGCAGGCGAACCGGTCAGGATGTTGACGACGCCGCCCGGGACGTCGCTCGTCGCGAGCACCTCGCTGAGACTGATCGCCGACAGCGGGAAACGCTCGCTGGCGACGACGACGACCGTGTTGCCGGCCACGAGGGCGGGTGCGACAGCGCTCACGAACCCGAGCAGGCTGGAGCTTTGCGGGGCGATGACGGCGACGACTCCGGTCGGCTCCGGCACGGAGATGTTGAAGTACGGGCCGGCGACCGGGTTGGCGTTGCCGGCGACCTGCGCGAACTTGTCCGCCCATCCGGCGTACCAGACCCAGCGGTCGATCGCGTCGTCGACCTGCCCGCCTGCGACGGCCGCCGTGACGCCTTCGGCGTGCACGATCTCGTCGACGAACTGGGCTCGGCGGCCTTCGAGGAGCTCCGCGATGCGGTAGAGCACCTGGCCGCGGTTGTAGGCGGTCGCACCGGCCCATCCGCCGAATGCAGCACGCGCAGCGACGACCGCGTCACGGGCGTCCTTGCGGGAGGCTTTCGCAGCATTCGCGAGGAACCCACCCTTCGCCGAGACGACCTCGTAGGTACGGCCCGATTCGCTGCGCGGGAACTTTCCGCCGATGTACAGCTTGTAGGTCTTCGGCACGGCGAGGCGGCTCATTTCTTCGCTCCCTTGGTCGATGCGGTTGCTGCTTTCGGTGTCCCGGATGTCGCCGGCCGACGGAGCGCAGCTGCGTCGGCGCTGTCGTCGCGGGATCGCGATGCGATCCCCTCAGCTCGGCGCGCAGGCTTGAGATATGCCGCCAGTCCCTGCCGGCCGCCTTCGCGGCCGTAGCCGGACTCCTTGTAGCCGCCGAACGGGCTGGATGGGTCGAACCGGTTGAACGTGTTCGCCCAGATGACGCCGGCACGCAGCTTGTCGGCGACCGCGAGGATGCGGCTTCCCTTGTCGCTCCAGATGCCGGCCGAAAGGCCGTACGGGGTGTTGTTCGCCTTGGCGATCGCCTCGGCCGGCGTGCGGAAGGACAGCACCGAGAGCACCGGTCCGAAGATCTCTTCGCGTGCGATGCGGTGACTGGTCGACACATTGGTGAAGATGGTCGGCGCGAACCAGAACCCGTTCTCGGGGATGTCGCAGGCGAGGCTCCAGCGTTCGGCGCCCTCGGCCTCGCCGATGTCGGACAGTTCCCGGATGCGCTGCAGCTGCTCGGCGCTGTTGATGGCCCCGATATCGGTGTTCTTGTCGAGCGGATCTCCGAGGCGGAGCGTCGACAGCCGCGTCTTCAGCCGGTCGACGACTTCGTCGTGGATGTTCTCCTGCACCAGGAGGCGGCTGCCCGCGCAGCACACGTGGCCCTGGTTGAAGAAGATGCCGTTGACGATGCCTTCGACGGCCTGGTCGATCGGCGCATCGTCGAACACGATGTTCGCCGCCTTGCCACCGAGTTCAAGGGTCAGCTTCTTGTCGCTGCCCGCGACGGACCGTGCGATCTCGCGGCCGACCGCGGTCGAACCGGTGAACGCGACCTTGTTCACGTCGGGGTGGTTCACGAGCAGGCGCCCGGTCTCGCCCGCGCCGGTCACGATATTGACGACACCGGCCGGGAGGTCGGCCTGCTGAACGATCTCGGCGAACAGCAGTGCGGTCAGCGGCGTTGTCTCCGCCGGCTTGAGCACGACCGTGTTGCCTGCCGCGAGCGCTGGGGCGATCTTCCACGCCAGCATGAGCAGAGGGAAGTTCCACGGAATGACCTGGGCTGCGACTCCGAGGGCGCGCGGCGCGGGGCCAAGGCCGGCGTGGTCGAGCTTGTCGGCCCATCCCGCGTAGTAGAAGAACCACGCGGCCACGAGCGGAACGTCGACATCCCGGCTCTCCTTGATCGGCTTGCCGTTGTCGAGGCTTTCGGCGACGGCGAGCTCGCGCGAGCGCTCCTGGATGAGACGCGCGATGCGGAACAGGTACTTGCCCCGGTCCGAGCCGCTCATGCGTGACCAGACCCGGTCGTAGGCGCGACGTGCGGCGGCCACGGCCGTGTCGATGTCGCCCGAATCGGCCGTCGCGATCGTCGCGATGCGCTCTTCGGTTGCCGGGGAGATGGTCTGGAACGCGGGGCCGTTGCCGTCGACGAACTCGCCGTCGATGAAGAGCCCGTATTGGTCGCGCAGGTTCAGGATCGACCGCGACTCCGGTGCCGGTGCGTATTCGAGGAAACTCATTGTCTGTCCTTAGTCGATCGTCACGTAGTCGGCGCCGGAGTAGTGCCCGGTCGTCATCTTCTGCCGCTGGAGCAGCACGTCGTTCAGCAGGCTCGAGGCGCCGAAGCGGAACAGGTTCGGCTGGAGCCATTCCTCGCCGGCGGTCTCGGCGACCGTCACGAGGTACTTGATCGCGTCTTTCGACGAGCGGATGCCGCCCGCCGGCTTCACGCCGATCTTCTCGCCCGTGAGGCGGTGCCAGTCACGCACGACCTCGAGCATCGAGAGGGTGACGGGCAGCGTCGCCGCCGGGGACACCTTGCCTGTGGAGGTCTTGATGAAATCGCCGCCGGCGAGGATGGCGAGCCAGGATGCGCGGCGAACGTTGTCGTAGGTGTTCAGTTCGCCCGTCTCAAGGATCACCTTGAGGTGCGCAGAGGTGCCGTCTGGTCGGCGGCACGCCTCCTTCACTGCGACGATCTCGTCGAAGACCAGTCCGTAGCGGCCGGCGAGGAACGCACCGCGGTCGATCACCATGTCGATCTCGTCCGCTCCTGCGGCCACCGCATCCGCTGTGTCGGCCAGTTTCACGGCGAGGGAGGCACGCCCGCTGGGGAAGGCCGTGGCGACCGCCGCGACACTGATGCCGCGGGGGTTCCTCGCCGCGTGGGCGTCGCCGAGCGCCGCGACCGCGTACGGGACCATGTCGCCGTAGACGCATACGGCAGCGACCCGTGGGGTGCTGAGGTCGCTCGGATCCGGCGTCATGGCCTTGGCCACCAGCGACCGCACCTTGCCCGGGGTGTCTGCACCTTCGAGGGTCGTGAGGTCGATGAGCTCGATGATCTTGTCGAGTGCCCATCGTTTGCTGGTGGTCTTGATGGAGCGCGTGCCCAGACCGGCCGCGCGCTGTTCCAGGCCGACCGCGTCGACCCCCGGGATGCCTTCGAGGTAGCGGCGCAGGCTGGCCTCGGTGAGGTCACCGCCCAGCACATCCACTGCTCGTGCCGCCGGTGCGAGGGATCGCACGGGTGGCGTCGTTTCGATCGTCACTTCACTCCTTCGATTCTGACGGTGTCGCCGACAGCGCGGCCGGCGATCGTCGACCTGCCGAGCAGGTCGTTGGCGGTCGCTTCGTCCGTGATGAGCGTGGTGCACAGCCCGCTCGAGACGACCGCGTGGGCGATTCGGTGTTTGGTCTCCCCCGCGATGACCGCGATGCTGACGCGGGCGGATCGCAGCTCGTCGAGTGTGATGCCGAGGGTGCGGCTGTTGAGCTCATCGTCGGCGACGACACCCTCTTCGGTGACGAACCGGCCGACGACATCGCCGACGGCGCCCTTCTCAGCGAGGCTTCGCACGTCGTCTGCCGTGAGGTAGCCGCTGTCGACGTGCACCGAGCTGCTGTCCACCACGCCCGCGCTGAACAGGTAGGCGGACGCGTTTCGCGCGATCTCGAGTACGCTCTGCACCGCGCGGTCCGCTTCGATCGCACGCCGCGTGGCCGCCTGCTCGAAGATCGCGGGGCTCGGCAGCAGGGTGGCCGTGCCCTGGGCCTTGCGCGCGATGACGACGGCGGTGTCGGCCGCAGCGGTGGCCTGGCGGGTGCTGCTGACGCTCCCGTTGATCTGCACCGGGTTGACGCCGACCGCCCAGCCCGGGCGGAGGCGTGCCGCGACCGCGTGGAGGGTGCGACCCCAGCTCACGCCGAGGACGCGAGGAACCGGTCGGAGCGTGGTGAGGTAGTCGGCCGCGGCCTGCGCGACTCTGGCCTGCACATCGGAGTCCGAGTCGATGGTGGGCACGACGACCGCGTCTGCGAGGTCGTAGAAGCCGCAGAGTTCGCGTTCGAGCGAGAATCGCCGGGCACTCGGGTGCACGATCTCGATGCGGACGAAGCCCTGTTCGCGCGCCTGCACAAGGAGCCGACCGACCTTCCACCGGCTCACGCTGAGGGCGAGCCCGATCTCGTCCTGGGTCTTACCCGCTTCGTAGTAGAGCTCGGCGGCTTTCACTGCGAGGATTTCGTCGCTGTCGTTCATCGCGGCTGTCTCCTTTCGCACGATACGTCGCCTTCAGCTTAAGAAGCTCCGCGCGTCTGAGCAACTCTTGCGCGATGTTTGCTCATATGAGCGCGATGCATTTCGCCTACTCTTGACGGGTGCAGACACCCCTCGCCCTCGCTGTCGACTTCGGCGGCACCAAAGTCGAATCCGCCCTCGTCGATGCAGACGGACGAGTAGTCCCCGGGTCGCGCCACCGCCAGCCGACCGGCCGCACCGCCACGTCGGGGGCCCTCGAGCAGTCCGTCGCCACAGTCGTCCGCGACGCCCTGGCAACGGTTCCGGCGAACGCCGGCGTGATCGGGATCGGCATCGGCAGCGCAGGTCCCATCCACCGCGTCGACGGGCTCGTCTCGCCGCTCAACGTGCCCGCATGGCGGAACTACCCGATGCGGTCCTTCGTCGCGGACGTCGCCGCGGCCGCCGGACACACGGTACCTGTGGCCCTCGAGATGGACGGCGTCGCCATCACGATGGCGGAGCACTGGGTCGGCGCCGCGCAGGGCGTCGACAACGTCATGGGCATGGTCGTGTCGACCGGTATCGGCGGCGGCCTCATCGTCGGCGGCCGCGTCGTCACCGGTCCTACCGGCAACGCCGGCCACATCGGCCATGTCGAGGTCGGTGGAATGACGGGCGAAGACACCTTCGGCAACCCCACGGCACTGGAGGCGATCGCCTCCGGGCCGCACACCGTCGACTGGGCGCGCACGCAGGGTTTCGCAGGCGCGACGGGAGAAGACCTCGCCACTGCCTACGCCGCCGGAGACCCTGTGGCACGCCAGGCCATCGAACGCACCGGAGAGGCCATCGGCCGGGCGATCGCCTCCGCCACCGCGCTCGTCGACCTCGAACTCGTCGCCATCGGCGGCGGCTTCTCGCAGTCCACCCCCGACCTGTTCGACATCGTCCGTGCGACGATCTCACGCCACTACTTCGAGTTCGTGCGCAAGGTCAGGGTCGTGCCGTCGGCACTCTCCGGCGAGGGCCCGCTCATCGGAGCGGGCGCGCTCGTCCACCGGGCGGGCCTGCTCCCTTGACGCCCGCCGCGTGGGCGCACGGCTCAGCGTCGGACGAAGCTGTCTTCCAGCTGGTGCGGCCGCGCCACGATCGAGCCCGCGATCGCTGCGGCCACGGCTGTGGCTAGCAGCGCGATCAGAGCCAGGGTCCACTGCCCGGTCACCTGGTGCAGTACGCCGACGACGAGCGGACCCAGCGCTCCGAGCGTGTAGCCGACGCCCTGGACGAAGCCGCTGAGCGCGACGGCGCCCTCGTGCGTGCGCGTGCGCACATTGATCAGCACCAGCGACAAGGGGAACAGCAGTGTCCCCAGCCCGGCGAACGCCACCCAGACCCAGGTGGCCGACGACGGCGCCAGGATCAGCCCGAGATAGCCGATGACGAGGCATGCGGCGCCGGCGTACACGAGGATGCCGACACTCTTCAGGCGAGCGGCGAGCACCGGCACGAGCAGGCTTGCCGGTATGCCCATCGCGGCATACAGCGAAAGCAGGGCGCCCGCCTCGGCGGGGTCGGACCCGGCAGTGTTGTTGAGGATCTCCGGCAGCCACGCGAACATCGCGTACGCGTTGATCGACGACACCGCGAAGACGACCGTGAGCGACCAGCCGATCGCCGTGTGCCACACACGGCCGAGTACCCGCGGTTCCGCCTCCTCGACCTCGACGTCGTGGTCGGGATGCGCCGGCTTGTGCGAGATGAGGATACGCAGCCACGGGAGGACCGCGAGGAGGCTCAGCACCGACCACATGCCCACCGAGACGCGCCAGCCCTGACTGTCGGCGACCGGAACGGCCACCAGGGGCGGGAGGAGCGTGCTCACCGCGAGCACTGTCGCGTACATCGAGGTGACCAGGCCGATGCGGTCGGGGAAGTACCGTTTGACGAGCGGCGGCAGTAGAACGTTTCCGACGCCCATCCCGGCAAATGTGATCGCAGAGCCGATCGCGAGCACCACGAACGATCCCGCGAAGGCCCGCACAAGGTCGCCGAGCAGGATTGCGGCGAGCGCGAAGACCATCACGGCCTCGAGGCTCGCGCGACGGGTGAAGGCCGGGGCGACGATCCCGAATATGGCGAAACAGACCGGGGGAAGCATCCCGAGCACGCCGACGGCGATGCTGGACAGCGCGAAATCGACACGGATCTGGGCGAAGATCGGAGAGAGCGCCGCGACCGCGGTGCGCAGGTTGGCCGCTACGAGGAGGATGCCCAGGAGGGCGAGGGTCCTACCGTGCCAGAGGGGACGTGGCTGTTGGTCTGACACCACTCGATCCTATCGGGGTGCCGGAAGCCGCCCGAGGCCACGAGCCGAGATCACGCGAGCCCAGATCACGCGAGAATGGCGCGGGCGTCCTCGACATCGGCTGCGATCTGAGCGATGAGGGGTTCGATGCCTGAGAACGCGACCATGCCGCGGATGCGTTCGACGAATGCGATCTCGACCCGGTGATCGTACAGGTCGAGGTCTTCGTCGAGCACATACGCTTCGACCTGCTTCTGCGGCACGCCCTCGAAGGTCGGGTTGTTGCCCACGGAGATTGCCGCCGGATAGCGCACGCCCTCATCTGTCAGCCAGCCGGCGTAGACGCCGTCGGCAGGGATCAGTCCCTCCGACTCCGGTGAGAGGTTCGCGGTGGGGAAGCCGAGCTCCCGGCCCCGGTTCGCGCCGTGCACGACGATTCCCCGAACCGACGGGACGTGCCCGAGGAGCCGTGCGGCATGCGCGACGTCGCCGTCGGCGAGCAGCTCGCGGATCCAGGTCGACGACACCCGCCGGTCACCCTCGGGCCGCACGTCGTCGATGAGGCGCACGACGAACCCGAACTTCTGGCCCAGTTGCGCGAGCGTGGCGACATCGCCCGCGCCGCGCGCCCCGAACCGGAAATCGGCTCCTACGAGCACGACCCGTGCGTGAAGCCGGTCGACCAGGATGCTCTCGACGAACGCCCCCGGGCTCAGGTCGGCTGTCTGACGGTCGAAGGTGAGCACGAGAGTCGCCTCGACGCCTGTTCCCGCGAGCAGGTCCAGTTTCTGGTCGACACCGGTCAGCGCTGCAGGGCACTTCTCCGGCGCCAGGAGTTCGAGCGGGTGCCGGTCGAAGGTGACGACGGTCGCCGTCAGCCCCTCGTTCGCCGCCACGCGATCCAGCGTTGCAATGACTGCCCGGTGACCCGTGTGCACCCCGTCGAACTTGCCGATCGTGACGGCACTCGGACCGAAATCGGCCGGTACGCCGTCGAGCGCCCTGAAGATCTTCATGACAGATCGGCTCTGTCGGGCTCGTCTCCGTCGGGCTCGTCTCCGTCGACGGCGACGGGCTTGTTCTTCGAGAGCCAGATCATGCCCAGGATGGGCAGGACCAGCGGGATGAAGAGATAGCCCATGCCGTACACCGACCAGACCGTCGCCTGCCGCCCGAACGGGTCGATGCTGGTGAGACCCAGCGCCTCGGGGGCGAACAGGCTGAGGGAGCCGATGACGAGCACGCCGGCCAGCTCGAACGAGATCGTGAACCACGCGATCCGGTACCAGACGGCGCCGGGGGCGATCAGCGCGATCGTGGCGACGATGTAGACGATCGCGGCGAGACCGGACAGCGTGAACGCCACCGGCGCCTCGCTGAAGCGGTCGATGATCTGGAAGACGCTGCGACCGGTGGCGGCAAGCGCCAGGATGCCGTAGACGAGGATGAGGAGGCGGCCGACCCCGGTGACACGCGGTCTCTTGGTCTTCGCGCGCTCGTGCACGGCGGGGGTCTGTTCTGGCATCGCCTTACGATTCTAGACGCGCGCCGCTATACGCCCTGCACGAACCAGATCTGGCCCATCCGGTACACCATGACGGCGATCGCGAGGCAGACCGCTCCGAGGATCACCGTGCTCCACCTGTTGCGTTCGATGAGCGCCCAGAACCCCCCGGCCAGCGGAAGGATGATGGCCGAGATCAGGTAGATGTAGAACTCGCCCAGGCTGCCGGTGGGCTCGTTGCCGACGGCCGGGGCGACAATGGTCACCACGAGCTGGGCGACCAGCAGGAGTTCGACCAGGGCGACCGCACCCATCGTCAGGTCGGAGGGCACGCGGCCGGCGAGCCCGAGGATGAGGCAGAGCACGCCGGCGATGCAGGCGACGGCCACCTGGACCGCCGTGAACCATTCGATCATGCCCCGGTGCCCTCGGCGATCTCGTCTGCCGGGAAGTTCACAAGGGTCCTGGCCTCTTTGCCGTGGAACTCGATCAGCCCGACCAGGTGACCGGTCGGCGCGATCGCAGCCACCGGCTCCCCTCCGCCTTCGTGGTCGGGCACATGGATGCGCTTGCCGTGGCCCAGGTCGATCGCCTGCTGCTCGGTCAGGTCGAAGCGCTCGAAGAGGCGCGCGGCCGCGTCGGCTGGCGGGATGATGCGGGACAGGATGTCCATCTCTTCCAGGTGTCGCGCATCCGTCACCTCGAACGGGCCCACCCTGGTGCGGCGCAGCCGTGTCAGGTGACCTCCGACGCCGAGCGCGGCGCCGAGGTCGCGGGCGAGCGACCGGATGTACGTTCCCGACGAGCACACGACACGGACGGCCAGGTCGATCGCCACCGTCTCGCCGTCGACGACGACCCGTTCGGTGGCGAGCAGTTCGAACGTCGAAACGGTGACAGGGCGTGCGGCGAGCACCACATCTTCTCCTGCGCGGACCCGTGCGTACGCACGCTTTCCGTCGACCTTTATCGCACTCACGGAACTCGGAACCTGCTCGATCTCGCCGGTGAGGTCGGCGATCGCCGCGTGAACGGCATCCGGCTCGACCGCATCGAGCTTCGCACTGCCCGCTTCGGAGACGAGCTCGCCGTCGGCGTCGTCGGTCGTCGTCGAGGCGCCGAGCCTGATGGTCGCGTGATACTCCTTGTCGGTGCCGACGATGTAGGTGAGAAGGCGCGTCGAACTCTGGAGGCCGAGGATGAGCAGGCCCGTCGCCATCGGATCGAGCGTTCCGGCGTGGCCGACCTTGCGCGTGGCTGCCAGGCGTCTCGTTCGCGCGACCACGTCGTGACTGGTCCAGCCCTCGGGCTTGTCGACGAGAAGGATGCCGCTGGGTGCGGGAGTCCGGGCCGGCGCGCCGCCGGTCAGGCTCACGCTTCTGCCCCGACTGCGGGTGTCTCGCCTGCTGCTTCGAGGGCCGCGAGGTCGAGCACCATCTGCATCTTCGTGCCGAACGTGGACTGGAGCAGCTCACGTGCCGAGTCGTCGGTGTGGTATTCGTCGGGCATGCGAAGACCGAGCACGGTGTTCAGCAGCATCCCGTGCGCCAGGAATTCGCGGGTGGTCTCGGGGTCGAAACCGGCTTCGTCGCGGAGGAGCCGGTAGATCGCAAGGAAGCCGTGCCGGGCCTTCCGTCCGACGACGGCGTCGCCGCCCATGCTGAACGCCTGCATCAGCGAGAGCAGGATGCCACGGTCCTCGATGAGGTCGACGTACGCGAAGCCGATGCGGCTGTGGAGGTCCTCGTCGGACTCGTCGGCGGGCCGGCCCTCGGCGAGAACGGCTCGGAAGGCTTCGATGAGCTTGCCGACCGCTCGGTCGAGCACCTCGAGGAAGAGGTTCTCCTTGCTGCCGAACATGCGCACCACGTAGGGCTGGCTGATGCCCGCGGCCCTGGCGATCTGGTCGGTGGTCGCGCCGAAGTAGCCGCGTTCGCCGAACACGAGGCTTGCCGCGGCCAGGATCGACTCGCGCCGCACGCCTGCCGGAATCCGCTCGCCGGAATTGTCTTTCACACTTGACAGGTTATCAGTCGATTACTACTCTGTGGCTTAGTAATCATCCAATAACCACAATCCTTCCTCAAGAACGGAGTCGGGCGATGAGTTCACCCGCACGGCGCGTGCCCCTCTGGCTGGCCATCATCGCAGCATCCCTCCCGATGTTCATGGCGACACTCGACAACCTCGTGGTCACCAGCGCCCTCCCGGTCATCGCCCGCGACCTGAGCGCCTCGATCGAAGACCTGCAGTGGGTCGTGAACGCATACACGCTGACGTTCGCGACGATGATGCTGATGGCCGTGGCCCTCGGCGACCGCTTCGGGCGACGCCGCATCTTCCTCGCCGGCGTCGTGGTCTTCACGGTCGCATCCGCCCTCAGCGCCCTCGCGACCGAACCGTGGATGCTCATCGCGGCACGCGCGGTCCAGGGCGTCGGTGCCGCAGCACTCATGCCGCTCTCACTGACCCTCCTCGCCGGCACCGTGAGCGAGCGCCTGAGGCCTGCGGCCATCGGCATCTGGGGAGGCATCGCCGGGCTCGGTGTGGCTCTCGGCCCACTCATCGGAGGAGCTGTCGTACAGGGCTGGAACTGGCAGGCGATCTTCTGGCTGAACGTGCCGCTCGGCATCATCTCGGTTCCGCTCGTACTGCTGGCCCTGCCGAACAGCTTCGGCGAGCGCGTTCGTGCCGACGTCGTCGGCCTTTTCCTGGCCGGGCTCGGGCTGCTCGGGCTCGTCTACGGGATCGTTCGCGGCAACCCAGCAGGCTGGGACAGCTTCGAGGTCGTCGCATCGCTCGTCGCCGGGGGCGTGTTACTGGTCGCCTTTGTGATCTGGGAGTCCCGCACGCCCTCGCCGCTTCTCCCCCTCCGGCTGTTCCGTGACCGCAGTTTCACCGTGGCGAACCTCGTCGGCATCACGTTCAGCTTCGGCATCTTCGGATCGATCTTCATCCTCATCCAGTTCCTGCAGGTCGTGCAGGGCCACACTCCGCTCGAAGCGGGTGTGATGACGATGCCGTGGACGCTCGCACCGATGGTGGTCGCACCACTGACCGGCCTGCTCTCGCCCCGCACCGGCACGCGCATCCCGATCTTCATCGGTCTTGTGTTCCTGACAACGGCAATGCTGTGGATCGCGCTCACGCTCTCGGCGACCGAGCCGTACAGCGAGATGTGGCCGGCCTTCGCGATCGCGGGCATCGGCATGGGTCTCGTGTTCGCGCCGGTTTCGACGGCAGTCCTTGCCAACATGGTGCCGGACGACCACGCGAAGGCTTCGGGAACCAACTCGACACTCCGCGAGATCGGCGTCGCACTCGGCGTCGCGGTGCTCACCGCGGTCTTCACCGGCGCCGGCGGAACACTCACGCCGACCGGCTACGTGCACGCGGCGATACCCGCGGTGTTCGTCGGCGCGGGAGTGCTCGGTCTCGCCGCGATCATCTCGCTGGCCCTGCCGTCGGGCATCCGGCGCCGGCAGGAGACACCGGCAGCCGTCCCCGTGTCCGCGTCCGAGCCCGAGCCCGCACGCACATCCTGAGCCGCCTGCGCCGATCGGACAGGTTCTGCCGCAATAGCGAAAGCGATCCGGCAGAACGTGTCCGATCGCTGCGCGCGCTCGCCCTACGCTGGGGGGATGCGAATCGGAGTGATCGGAGCGGGGGCGATCGGCGGAACGATAGCCGCCCTCCTCGACCGAGCCGGCCACGACGTCGAAGTGACCGCCCGGGGTGAACACCTCGCCGCCATCCGCTCGACCGGGCTGAAGCTCTCGGGGGGCTGGGGAACGCACACCGCGCACGTCGCAGCCGGCGAAACACTGCAGGGCGCGCCTGAACTCGTTTTCGTCAGCACGAAGGCACAGGATGCTGCATCGGCGATCCGCGAACACCGCGCGCTGCTCACCGGCATCCCGGTCGTCATCGTGCAGAACGGTCTCACCGGGCTCAGTGAAGCATCCGCCCTCCTTCCCGAATCCGACTGCGTCGGAGCCCTCGCACTCTGGGCCGCGAGCTACCTCTCCCCCGGTCAGGTGAGCGTCACGACCCCCTCTACGACCTATCTCGGCTCGGGCGACAGCGCGCCGAGCCCCGCGACTCTGCTCGTCGCACGGGTGCTCGGCGCGGTCATGCCGAGCGAGGCCACCGACAACTTCACAGGCTGCCAGTGGACGAAACTCATGGTCAACCAGATCAACGCGATGCCCGCGATCACCGGGCTGAGCGTGCAGGAGACGCTCACCGACCGGCGCCTGCGACGCATCGTCACGGCCGGCCTGCGCGAGGCCGTCCGCATCGCCATCGCCTCCGGTGTTCATTTCGGCAGCCTTCAGGGCCTCACCGACGGAATCCTCCGGTTCGTCGCGCGCAGCCCGCTCTCGGTCGCGCAAGTCGTGCCGCTGCTGATGAAGAGGCGGATGGGCCGCACGCCGAATCCGGGATCGACCCTGCAGAGCATCCGCCGCGGACAGCCGACCGAGATCGACTACCTCAACGGCGCAGTGGTGGACCAGGCCGCCCGCATGGGCACGCACGCTCCGATCAATGCCGCCCTCGTCGGCCTCGTGCACAGGGTCGAGCACACGGGCACCTTCGTGGCGCCCGCCGAGGTGGGAACGACGATCGCACCGCTCCTCTGAGACAGTCAGCAGCTGGGGCGCCGGTCAGCAGCTGTCGGCGAAGATCCGCGTCGGACGCGCCGGGTCGGTGTTGTCGACGAGAGCACTCGCGACCTGCCGGGGATCCGCCTCCGCAAAGTAGAGGTCCTGGCCGTCGCGATACCGCGCGTTGGCCAGAGAGCCTGCATCCGGGTCACGCGCGTCGCGTTCGGCGAGACGCGCGTAGGCGACATCCCACGGCACCTCGAGCAGGATCGAGTAGTTCCAGATCCCGCTCAGTTCGGGCCGGTTGAGGAACACGCCGTCGACGATGAGCACACCGTCGGACTGTCCGGTGATCCAGTGCATCTGCGTCGGCGCATCCCGTTTCACATCCCACGCGGCAGTCTGGAACCCGGTGCTCCCCGCCATACGGAACGGGTCGACGAGTACCCGGCGGAACGTCTGGTAGTCGAACGAGTCGCGGTAGAACGACACCGGTGACTCGCGGCCCTCTCGGTATCGTTCGGCGCGCGGGCGGTGGAAGTCTTCCATGGATGCCCGGAACGCGTCATGACCGGCCTCGCGGAACACTGCCGCCAGGTCGTCGCCGAACGACGTCTTGCCTGCCCCGTCGATGCCGTCGACGGCGACGATCACGCGGCCGTGACCGTAGTTGTGGGCGATCTCTCCCACCAGTTCCCTCAGGAATTCGTTGCGCGGTGTGGGCAGCAGCTGCATGTGTCGAGCCTAAGCCGCCGGGGCCGCTTACGCTGGGATGGTGTCCGAACTCGCAGCAGCTTCCGCGCCGCCGCTGCCGTTCGCGGCGATCGTCATCGACTGGTTCCGCACCAACAGGCGCGACCTTCCGTGGCGCCGGGACGGCTTCACACCCTGGGGCACGCTCGTCAGCGAGTTCATGCTGCAACAGACGCCGGTCTCACGGGTGATCCCCCACCTCGAGGAGTGGCTGACCCGCTGGCCGACACCCCCCGATCTTGCAGCCGTGCCGCCCGGCGAAGCGGTGCGCGCCTGGAAGGCCCTCGGCTACCCGCGACGCGCGCTCTGGCTGCACGCCTGCGCCGTGACGATCACCGAGGAGTACGGCGGCGTCGTGCCCGACGAGGTGGATGCCCTGCTCACGCTGCCCGGGGTCGGTGACTACACCGCGCGAGCCGTCGCTGTCTTCGCATACGGTGGCCGGCATCCGGTCGTGGACACGAACATCCGCCGTGTCATCGCACGGGTCGTTGCGGGCGATGCTGAACCGGGGCCGCCGAGCACACGACGCGACCTTGCAGCCATGGAGTCGCTGCTGCCGGCCGATCGCGCAGCCTCTGTTGCGTTCAACGCGGGCATGATGGAGCTCGGCGCGATCGTCTGCACGGCGCGTGCGCCGCGATGCGGTGCATGCCCGGTGCGCGACGCGTGCGCATGGCGCCTCGACGGCTATCCGGCCTATGACGGTCCCCGAAAGGCTGTGCAGAAGAGGTACGAGGGCTCCGACCGTCAGGTCCGCGGGCTGGTGATGGCGGAGTTGCGGGCGTCGCACATCCCGGTGACGCGCGCCGAACTCGAGGCGCTGTGGCCCGATAGCGCCCAGCGCGAGCGTGCGATCGCGGGCCTGGTTGCCGACGGCCTCGCCGTCGAGACCACCGCTGGGCTGATCCTGCCGTAGCGGTGTGAGGCCTAGCCCTCGAGCAGGGCCCCGCCTTCGCCGAACACGAGTGGATTCCAGTCGAGGATCCTCGAACGCCACACGAGCCCCTCGGTGTAGAAGGGGTCGTGCTCGCGGAACCGCTCGGCCGCCTCACGACTGCGGAAAACCGCCATCGAGCCTTCCGTCGCCGGATTCCCGAACGTGCCGATCATCACGACCTCGCCGCCTTCGGCGAACTCGTCGAGGTAGGCGCGGTGGCGCGGATACGTTTCGACGAGACGCTCGAAGTGCTTCGGATCGGCGTCGGGGTCGCTGTCGTAGAAAGAAACGGCGTACATGCTCGTAGGCTATCGCCGCACCGCAGGCTCGGCTACGCCTTTTCTGCGGCCTCTTCGTCGGCTGCGGCCTCTTCTTCGGCTGCGTCGTCGTCGTCGGCATAGAAGTCGCTGCCGAAGTCGTCGTCTTCGCCGACGGCGTCGATGTCACGCGGCTTCACGTATGGGTCTTCGTCGCCGGCGTACTCGGCGCCGGCAGCAAGTCCAGCCACCTCGGTGTCACGCTCGCGGGCTTCACGGAGGAGACCCTCGATGTGTGCCGCGTTCTCGGGGATCGCGTCGAGGATGAACTCGAGCGACGGGGTGAGGCGGGAGGTGATGTTCTTGCCGACCTCGGTGCGAAACATGCCGGTGGCGGCCTTCAGGGCGGCAGCCGTGTCGGCGCGTTCCTCGTCTGTTCCGTAGACCGTGTAGAACACACTGGCGTGCTGGAGGT
>FSUF01000266.1_pt1 | contig 18190 bp, 19 predicted proteins | sample 1637351 | NCBI WGS metagenome assembly FSUF01 (sample SAMEA3914816, study PRJEB12502) | metagenome | biome: forest; material: soil | place: USA | collected 2011-09-16 | depth 0.3 m | reverse complement strand
GAGCTCTCCTGGTGGACCGGGTTCGTCGGGCGTGTGGAGTTCATCCCGTTGACTCCGTGGTTCGTCCTGACGGTGAAATACGCGAGCGTCTTCGGAGCACTGCTCGTGCTCGCCGTGATCGTTGCGTTCGTCTGGATGCTGACCCGCCCATCCGTTCGCGCGCTCGGCGTCGAGATCGTCGCCTACGCGGCCAGCTACGCCCTCTACCTCTTCGCGGTGTTCCTGCCCCAGCAGAGCCTGTTCCGGCTGCTGCTCCCGCTCTCACCCCTGCTCGGTGCGCAGGGGCTCACCCACTCGCGGAGGACAAGAAGCATCGTGCTGGGCGTCGGAATCGCCCTGCAGCCCGTCGCGATCGTTCTCCTCTGGTTCCTCGGCTACCCCTGAGCGGAGGGCTCGTCCTCGAGCTCGGCTTGAGCCCACGGGATCTCCGGCACTCGCCGGAACACGGTGCCCGCACGCTCCCAGCGCTCGCCGAGGGCGGCGAGGCGGAGGGCGAACTCGTCGAAGTCGCGCACCGAATCGATCTCCGCAGTGTCCGTGGGGGGTGCTGACCATGCGACCTCGGCGACGGCGGCGATGCGCGGGAAGGCCATCGATTCGACCACGTCGATGGTCGCCAGCGTCTCGGTCCACACGGGTGCCTCGACGCCGAGGATGTGAGCATCGCCGAGCCCGGGCACGATGCGGGCCGGGTCCCACACGTACGCGTCGCGCACTGTCGTGGGTCCGTCGGCCCAGTCCTGGCCGAGGCGGTCGCCCTCCTCGTAGACGATGTCGAGGTACGCCACATCGGCCGGCGACATGATCACGGAGCCGCCCTGTCGCACGAACGAGAGGGTGTCGTCGGCGGCGTCGCCCCGGGGTGTCAGGAAGTCCCAGTATTGACCGACCGTTCCGGCAGGCAGCCGGTCGCTCGCGCCCATTTCGTGCCAGCCGATCAGCGTCTTGCCGTGCGTGGCGGCGACCGCGGATGCACGGGCGATGAAGCGCAGGAAGTCCTCCGGCGGCGTGCTCAGGCATTCGTCGCCACCGATGTGCAGGAAGGGGCCAGGAGTGAGGGCGCTCACTTCGCGTACGACATCGTCGATGAATTCGTAGGTGGTCAGGCTGTCAGCGTCGAGCGTGCTGAATCCGACCTTCGAGCCGGTGTAGAGCGCGGGGGCGATACCGGAGGGGTTCAGTTGCGGATACGACGCGAGCGCGGCGTTCGTGTGCCCGGGCATGTCGATTTCGGGAACGATCGTGATGTGGCGCTCGCTTGCATACGCGACGAGGCGGCGGTAGTCGTCCTGGGTGTAGAAGCCGCCGTGCGACCCGTCGCTTCCCGTGGATCCGCCGTGGCGGGCGAGGTTCGGCCAGCTCTCGATGTCGATGCGCCAGCCCTGGTCGTCAGTGAGGTGGAGGTGCAGGTGGTTGAGCTTGAGGGGCACGATTCCGTCGATGAAACGCTCGACCTCGTCGACGGTGAAGAAATGGCGGGCGACATCGAGCATCGCGCCCCGGTAGGCGTACCGGGGATGATCGCGGATGGTCACGGCCGGGATGATCAGCCGCTCGTCGCCGCACGAGAGGGGGATCAGCTGGCGCAGAGTCTGCACCCCGAGGAAGGCGCCGGCCTCGGTTTCCGCTCCGACACGAACGCTCTCCGCGGTGACCGTGACGGTGTATCCCTCCGTGCTGTGTCCCTCGGGCGCCTCACCTTCGGCGATGACGATGGCGAAGTCCCCGAACGCCGGCGGCTCGTGCACGATCGCGGGATGGCGGCCGCAGTCACCGGCCAGCGCGGCAGCGAGAGCGCCGGCAACGGTCTCCGCTCCGTACCCCGCGACGCTGATACGCGCATCCGGTGCGAGTGCGAACGGGGCGGCGTCGATGGGCTCGATGGACACAGGGCGTGGAATCACGGGGACAGCGGGGGTCTGGGGCACAGGTTTTCCCTTCGTCGGCGGTCGTCTCGCCCCGCCCCGGAAAGCCGACACCTCCGCGAGTATCGCAGGGCCCCTTACATGAGGGCAAGGGGACGTGGGCGCCCGCCGGCCCCTGCTATGCTTCTGTCGTCGCAACTGGCGTTCAAATGGTCACCATTGGGAAGCGACATGTGCCTTGATTACATGGGCGGATTCGGCCGCGCGCCTGGGTCGATACGGATGACACCTGTCCAAACCCTGTCATGAAGGAGCCAGCTTTGTCCGACGCACTATCTTCCACATTCACCGCGCCGCTCTCCGAGGTCGACCCGGAGATCGCCGCCGTCCTCGAGCTGGAGCTCGGGCGCCAGCGCGACTACCTCGAGATGATCGCAAGTGAGAACTTCGTTCCGCGCGCGGTCCTCGAATCGCAGGGGTCCGTTCTCACCAACAAGTACGCCGAGGGCTACCCGGGTCGCCGATACTACGGTGGGTGCGAGTTCGTCGATATCGCCGAGCAGCTGGCGATCGACCGGGCGAAGAGCCTCTTCGGAGCCGAATACGCCAACGTGCAGCCGCATTCGGGTGCGACCGCGAACGCTGCGGTGCTCGCCGCTATCGCCACCCCGGGCGACACCATTCTCGGGCTCGAGCTGGCCCACGGCGGTCACCTCACCCACGGCATGAAGCTCAACTTCTCGGGCAAGCTGTACAACGCGGTCTCGTACGGCGTCGACCCCGCGTCCTTCCTCGTCGATATGAATGTCGTGCGCGACAAGGCGATCGAGCACAAGCCGCAGGTCATCATCGCGGGCTGGTCGGCATACCCCCGGCACCTCGACTTCGCCGCGTTCCGTGAGATCGCCGACGAAGTGGGGGCGAAGCTCTGGGTCGACATGGCGCACTTCGCAGGGCTCGTCGCGGCGGGGCTCCACCCGTCGCCCGCTCCGCCCCCGGACGTGGTCAGCTCCACGGTCCACAAGACCATCGGCGGTCCGCGCTCCGGCTTCATCGTCAGCCGCGACATGGAGCTGGCCAAGAAGCTCAACTCGAACGTGTTCCCCGGCCAGCAGGGCGGACCGCTCATGCACGTGATCGCAGCGAAGGCGACCGCGTTCAAGCTGGCCGCGACCGCGGAGTTCCGCGATCGCCAGGAGCGCACCATCCGTGGAGCCCAGATCCTCGCCGATCGTCTCACCGCAGACGACTCGAAGGCGGGCGGTGTCGACGTTCTCACCGGTGGCACCGACGTGCACCTCGTGCTCGCCGACCTCCGCAACTCGCCTCTCGACGGGCAACAGGCCGAAGACGTGCTGCACGAGGTCGGGATCACGGTCAACCGCAACGCGGTGCCGTTCGACCCGCGCCCTCCGATGGTGACGTCGGGTCTGCGCATCGGCACGCCCGCGCTCGCCACCCGTGGATTCGGCGATGCCGAGTTCACGGAGGTCGCCGACATCATCGCCGCAGCGCTCAAGCCGGCGGCCGATGTTCTTTCGTTGCGCGCTCGTGTGCGCAAGCTGACCGACGCGTTCCCGCTGTACCCGGGTCTCGGCGCTTCAGGCCAGGAGTCGATCGCGGTCGAACTGCCCTCTTCGATCTAGCCCTGTCGCCGAGCGGGAGAGAAGCGCATGACTGCACAGATTCTTGACGGCAAGGCTACGGCCTCCGAGATCAAAGCCGAACTGACGGTCCGGGTGGCGGCGCTCCGGGAGCATGGGGTCGTGCCCGGGCTCGGCACCATCCTCGTCGGCGATGACCCCGGTTCCCAGTGGTATGTCGCGGGCAAGCACCGGGACTGCGCCGAGGTCGGCATCGCGTCGATCCGCCGCGACCTGCCCGCGACGATCTCGCAGGCCGAGCTCGAGGCCGTGATCGAGGAGCTCAACGACGACGCGGACTGCACCGGATTCATCGTGCAGCTGCCGCTGCCGCCGCACATCGACACGGATGCGATCCTCGAGCTGGTCGATCCGGCGAAAGACGCCGACGGGCTGCACCCGACGAACCTCGGCCGGCTCGTGCTCAACGTCAACCGCCCGATCTCGACGCCGCTGCCGTGCACGCCGCGGGGAGTCATCGAGCTCATCAGGCGGCACGGGATCGATCTCGAAGGCAAGCATGTCGTCGTGATCGGTCGCGGCGTGACCGTGGGTCGTGCCATCGGCTCGTTGCTGACACGGCGCGATGTCAACGCGACCGTCACCCTCACACACACCGGCACCGTCGACCTCGACGCCCATCTCCGGCTGGCTGACGTCATCGTCTCGGCAGCGGGCGTACCAGACCTGGTCACGTCGGAGAACGTCAAGCCGGGCGCAGTCGTGCTCGACGTCGGTGTCAGTCGTGTCGTCGACCCCGACACCGGCAAGAGCCGGGTCGCGGGCGACGTCGCGGCGGATGTGGCGGAGGTCGCGTCGTGGATCTCGCCGAACCCGGGCGGCGTGGGCCCGATGACTCGCGCGCTGCTCCTGCAGAACGTCGTCGAGAGCGCCGAGCGTGCCCTGGAGGTGGCGCCGTGAGCGAGCGCACGCATCCTGCTGTCGACCGCGTCGAGGAGGCGCTGAAGGCGAACGGTGTCGAGCCGCGCACGAAGTGGTTCCACTCGGCGACGCCGACGGCAGTCTCGGCAGCCGCAGAACTCGGTGTCGAGGTCGGCGCGATCGCCAATTCGCTCGTCTTCACGATCGACGGTGAGCCGTTGCTCGTCATGACGTCGGGAGCACACCGCGTCGACACGGTCTGGCTCGGTGCCCGGCTGGGCGGGACGATCCAGCGCGCGGAGGCCGACACGGTGAAGGAGGCCACCGGGCAGACGATCGGCGGCGTCGCCCCGGTCGGTCACCCGGCTCCGATCCGGACCATCGTCGACACGGCACTGGCCGACTATCCAGAGGTCTGGGCCGCCGCCGGCCACGCGCACACGGTCTTCGCCACCACGTTCGACGAGCTCGTCCGCATCACCGGCGGCGAGCCCGGGGCCGTAGCACCCGACTGACGGCCGACTGGGGCGACTGGCACCCGGCTGGCGCGGCTGGCGCCCGGCCGAAGCCCGACTGGCGCGACTGGCGCCCGGCTGACGCGACTGGCGCCCGGCTGACGCCCGGTTGGCGCGACTGACGCCCGATTGACGCCCGACCGGCGCCGGGTTCGCCGCGGTTGCACGCGTGTCGTCCACGCTCTGGCGTACCATGCCGTACGTGGCCGACACGATGACGAACCGATTGGTGCTGCACGCGATCGACGAGGTCGAGGCGGAGCGCATCCTCGGTGGCGTGCCGACGTCAGCCGACGCTTGGGCGCCCGGCTATCCATTCGAGGGCGATCTCGAGGCTGTCGGCGGCTTCATGGCTGCGACGGTTGCCGGTGGCGAGCAGCGCCCGTGGGGCTACTACCAGGTGAGGCGGCGTGAAGACGGGCTCGCGATCGGCGGGATCCGCTTCGCAGGGCCGCCCGACGCATCCGGAACCGTCGAGGTCGGCTACGGCCTCATCCCGGATGCGCGCGGCAAGGGCTACGCGGCCGAGGCTCTGCGCGGCATGATCTCCATCGCCCGGGCGAGCGGTGCCACACGCGTGATCGCTGAGACGGGGTCGAACAACATCGCCTCGCAGCGCACGCTGCGCAATGTCGGGATGCCTCGCACGGGCTCGGCCGGCGACACCTGGCGCTACGAACTCGCCCTCACGCCCGCCTGACGCGCGCGCCGGCTCGTTCGCCGAGCGTGACACTTGCGGCCGAGCGTGAGTGCTCTGCCGGACTTTCTCGTCCGGAACGGTCACGCTCGGGCAGTCGAGAGTGGCGCACGCCAACCCCTACGCGCCGCGATGCTCCGCGACGTGGTGGAGGTAGGTGTCGGCATTCGCGCGGATGCCCGCCCGCTCGTCGGCGGTCAGCTCGCGCCTGATTTTTCCTGGCACTCCGGCCACCAGCGAACCCGGCGGAATGAGTGCTCCCTCGAGCACGACGGTGCCGGCGGCGAGGAGCGAGCCGGCGCCCACGACTGCGCCATTCATGACGGTGGCGCTCATCCCGACGAGTACGTCGTCTTCGATGGTGCAGCCGTGGAGCACCGCGCCGTGCCCGACCGACACCCCCGAACCGACCGTGAGCGGGAAGCCGCGGTCGACATGGCACACGACGGTGTCCTGGAGGTTGGAGCCCGCACCGATCACGATCGGCTCGTGTTCTGCGCGGAGGACCGCGTTGTACCAGACGCTCGCGCCGTCGAGCAGTGTGACGTCGCCCGCGAGAACCGCGCCAGGGGCTACCCAGGCGGAGTCCGGGACGTGGGGAGTGCGTCCGTCGGAGAGGGAGATGAGCCGTGCGCCGTCGTCAACCGTCATGGCATCAGGTTAGACGGATTTCAGTCTTCGTAGCTGAGGATGAAGAGGTCGCGCACGACGTTGCCTGATGCGTCGATCTCGGCATCGAGTGCCTCCCGAACGTCGTCGAGAACCGTCGGGGAGAGCTCTAACGGCACTTCGTCGGGCTGGTCGACCGTGCCGACCACGTAGTCGACTCCGGGCGTCGTCGACATCTCGATGTGGCAGCCGCGGAGGACTTTCACCTGCGAGCTGTTCTCGTCGCGGAATGCGACCAGGCGATCGATGGTCGCCCGGAACGCAGTGCGGTCCCTGATGTAGAGGCGGCCGGGGTACACCGTGTCGCCGGTGAAAAGGGTTCCGGTTTCGCGATCGAAGAACACGATCGCAGACGGTTCGTGGCCGGGCCCCGGGATGACGTCGATGTCGCGCTCGCCGAGCTGCAGCACGGTCGCGCGCTGCGGCCAGTCCTGTAGACCGAAGAAGGCGGTCACGTCGTCGACGTTCGTGCCGATGATGGTCGTGAACGGACGGCTGGCGAACTGGCTGTCGGCGGCGATGTGGTCGCCGTGCGCATGGGTGTGGGCGACCACGAGCTCGTAGTCGGCATGAGGGTGGGATCGGAGCCATTCGGCGATGAGGCTGTCGACCGTTTCGCGGAGGGGGAGTCGCTCGGTGTCCGCGGTGGCCCCGGTGTCGAGTAGGAGCGCCCGCTCGGTGCCGAAGAGCAGAAAGAGGAACGGGGCCTCCCAGTGCGAGGTCTTCGGCTGACGGAGCTGGATGGTGGATGCACTGAGCCGGGTCACCTCGAGCGGGTTGATCATCGCGTTCTCACCGGTCGCGTGCGGCGCCGTCGGCAGCCGTGACCGTGAACATGTCGGGCTGCGCGAAGCCGTGCTCGGCGAACGCTCCGTCGACAGCCACGAGCACGCGCGAGACGAGTTCGGACGGAACGAGGGCGATCGCCGCACCACCGAAGCCGCCGCCGGTCATCCGCGCGCCGATGGCTCCATGGTTCTGGGAGGTCTCGACAGCGAGGTCGAGTTCGGGAACGGATATCTCGAAGTCGTCGCGCATCGAGCGGTGCGACGCATCGAGCAGGTCACCGATCGCCGTCGGCCCCTGCTCCCGGAGCGTACGCACCGTGTCGAGCACGCGCTGGTTCTCGGTGATGACGTGGCGCACACGCCGGAAGGTCTCGTCATCGAGCAGCTCGCGTGCGCGCGGCAGGTCGTCGATGTCCAGATCGCGCAGGGACGATACCCCGAGTGCCTGTGCTCCGGCCTCGCAGGATGCGCGGCGTGCGGCGTAGCCACCGGTCGCGTGCGAGTGACTCACGCCGGTGTCGATGACGAGGAGCTCGAGGCCGGCCGCTTCGAATCCGAGGGGAACGATCTCGGCGTCGAGCGAACGGCAGTCGAGGAACACGGCCGAGTCGCGGCGACCGAGGAGGGAGGCGGATTGGTCCATGATTCCGGTGGGTGCTCCGACGGCGACGTTCTCCGCGAGCTGCCCGACCTTGGCGAGTTCGGCCCGGGTGAGGCCGAGTTGCCAGATGTCGTTCAGCGCCAGCGCGACCGAACTTTCGAGGGCGGCGGATGACGAGAGACCGGCGCCGACGGGCACGGTCGAGTCGATGAGGATGTCGAAACCGGGCACAGCGCCGAGATCCGCACCGGACCGGCCGAGGGCCCAGGCCACGCCGAGTGGATAGGCGGCCCAGCCGTGGAGCGCCTCGGGCCGAAGGTCGGCGAGGTCGATTTCGACGAGTTCGTCGGCGAAAGAGCTGCCGACGCGCGCCCTGGTATCGTCGCGCACGCCGACCGCAGCGATCGTGCGCCGGTTGATCGCGAGGGGCAGCACGAATCCCTGGTTGTAGTCGGTGTGCTCGCCGATGAGGTTGACGCGGCCGGGAGCGGACCAGAGGCCGTCGGCCGGCCGGCCGAACACCTCGGCGAACGTGTCGAGGACGCCCTCGCGAAGGTCGGTCATCGTGCTGCCTCTCGGGTGGTTGTGGTGGAGGTCGGGTGTACAGGGTGGTCGCGGTCTGCGCGGGCGATGCCGTCGCGGACCAGGTCGGCCGTGCGCTCCGGCGGGATGTCGCCGATCCACGCCCCCATCGCTGACTCGGAGCCGGCGAGGTATTTCAGCTTATCTGCTGCCCGTCGCGGCGATGTGAGCTGAAGCATGAGCCGGATGTCGTCGCGGTGCACGCCGACCGGCGCCTGGTGCCATGCAGCGATGTATGGTGTCGGGGTCTCGTAGAGCGCATCGACTCCGCGAAGGAGCCGAAGGTACAGCGTCGCGAGCTCATCGCGCTCGGCGTCGTTCGTCCCGGCGAAGTCGGCGACCTGGCGATGCGGGAGCATATGAACTTCGATCGGCCAGCGCGCGGCGAACGGCACGAAGGCTGTCCAGTGTTCTCCGGCGAGCACGACGCGCTCTGACACGCGCTCGCTCTCGAGGATGTCCGCGAAGAGCGTCGGGCCGTATTGCTCGACCGATGCGATGAGACGCGTTGTACGCGGGGTGACGTACGGGTAGGCGTAGATCTGCCCATGCGGATGGTGAAGTGTGACGCCGATCGCTTCGCCGCGGTTCTCGAAGGGGAAGACCTGCTGCACGTTCGGAAGGGCTGACAACGCGGCCGTGCGGTCGGCCCACGCTTCTATGACCGTTCGCGCCCTCGACGGCGTGAGGCTGCCGAAGGACCCCTCGCGCTCGGGGCTGAAGCAGACGACCTCGCAGCGGCCGACGGAAGTGCGTGCGCGACCGATCCCGATCGCCGCCAGGTCGCCGAGCCCTTGCGGGCCATCGGAATCGCTGATCGACGGCCCGAACGAGGGCGACTTGTTCTCGAACACGGCCACGTCGTAGGTGCTCGGCACCTCGGAGGGGTTCGAGGGCGTGGCGGGTGCGAGCGGGTCGAGTTCGGCCGGGGGGAGGAAGACCCGATTCTGGCGGGCTGCGGCGATGGAGATCCATTCGCCCGTCAGCGGGTCCTGCCGCATCGTCGCAGTCGCCGGCCTCGGTTCTGGATGACGCAGGTCGGATGCGCGGTCCGGCGCGAGCGACGTGTCGGCGTCGTCGAAGTAGATGAGCTGGCGACCGTCGGCGAGCGAGTGCACGCGTTTGGTGATCGAGGGCATGCGGCGCCTTTCGGTTTCGATTACGAAAGTCAGAGTACCGAAATCACAGGTTCTGCGCCATCCGTGTTTCACATTGACAAGCGACTGCTTCTGAAGCACGATGACCGCATGGCCACAACATCCGGAGAATCGCTCCCCGCCCCCGCACGACGACAGCGGATGCTCGAACTCATCGGCCGCGAAGGATTCGCCCGCGTCGCAGACCTCGGTGAGGCATTCCGGGTGTCCGAGGTGACCATCCGCAGTGACCTCGACCTACTCGACGAGCAGCGGGCTATCCGGCGAGTCCACGGCGGTGCCGTGCTCCGCGGTCCGGGAGAACCGGTCGAACCGTCCTTCGAGGAGTCGGTCGGCACCTCCGCCGCGGAGAAGACCCGCATCGCCGAGCGTGCGGCGGCGGTCGTGCGTCCGGGCAGCAGCCTCATCCTCGACGTGGGCAGTACGACGGCAGCGATCGCCTCCGCCCTTGTCGCCCGTGGAGACCTCGTCGACGTGACCGTCATCACCAACGGACTCACGATCGCGCTCGAACTCGAGAAAGCGATTCCGCGCTTCCAGGTGATCGTGACCGGAGGCACCCTGCGGCCCCTTCAGCATTCGCTCGTCGAGCCGATGGCGACGACCGTGCTCCGCGAACTCCATGCCGACCTCGCCTTCATCGGCTGCAACGGCGTACACCCGGTGAACGGCGTGACCAACATCAACCTTCCCGAAGCGGACCTCAAGCGCGTGATGGTGGATGCCGCCGAGCGGTCGATCATTGTGGCCGACGGCTCGAAGATCGGCCGCACTCACCTCGGCCGCGTGGCCTCGATCGACGAGGTCGACGAGCTCATCACCGGCGAGTCGGCCGATGGGTCGGCTCTCGACGCCCTCCGCAAGGCCGGCCTCGCGGTCACCGTCGCCAGCGCCCGTCGCTAAAGTATGGGCATGCGTGCACCCACCGGCGACCAGTACGAACTCTGCCTCAGCGCGGGCGGCCACGATCTGTCCGCGACGATCACGCAGGTCGCGGCGGGGATCCGCGAGTTGGGCATCGACGGTGTGGACCTGACGGAACCGTTCCCGCTCGACGCGACCCCGCCATCCGGATGCGGCATCGTGCTGGTGCCCTGGCCCAACCGTGTCAAGGACGGCAGCTGGGAGCACGACGGCCAGCTCCGGCAGCTCGCACTGACCGAGCCTGCGCGCGCGAACGCCATCCACGGACTGCTGCGGTACCGCCCGTACGAGGTGATCGAGCATGGCGCGGCGAGCGTCACCCTGCACGCGGACCTGTTCCCCGAGGCCGGCTACCCCTTCCTTCTCGACACGGCAGTGCGCTACGAACTCACACCCGACGGGCTGGCCGTGACGCACACCATCACGAATGCGGGAGTCTCGCCTGCGCCGGTCGCGATCGGCGCACACCCGTATCTGAAGATCGGCGGCGTGCCCACCGGTGACCTGACCGTGACCGTCGACGCGGCGACCCACCTCGACGTGGACGGCCGGCTCAACGTTGTCGGGGAGACCCCTGTCGACGGAACACGGTTCGACCTCCGGGCCGGACGCCGGATCGCCGACGTCGACCTCGACGACGGCTGGGCCGATGTTGCGATGCAGGATGGCCGGGCCGCCCACGTCGTGTCGGCGCCCGACGGTCGCACCGTCACGCTCTGGGCCGACGAGAACTTCGGATACGTGCAGGTGTACACCGCGAGGAGCTTCACGACCGCCACGGCTTCGGATGTCGCACTCGCCGTCGAGCCGATGACCGCGCCCGCCAACGCCCTGAACACGGGCCGTGGCCTGCACTGGATCGAGCCCGGCGAGACGTGGACTGCGACCTGGGGCATCCGATCCGCCGGATTCTGACCGACCCTGCTGCTGTGCTCGCCGATCGCGACGGGGAGTGAGCGCTCAGACCCCTTCGTCGTCTTCTTCGTCGCCCTCGCCGAAATGCTCGACGTCTTCGAGGCCGGGCGCCCCGGCCGTACCCTCATCGAGTGTTCCGGTGCCGTCCGGATAGCCGGCTTCGTCCGGATATTCGTACTCTCCCCGCTTGTGCTGGTTGCTTTCGAACTGGTCGCTCATTCCGCTCCCTCGTCTCGTCGCCTGTGACCCAGTCTCGTACGATCCCCGGCGTCGGGCAACGGCGGATCGCCTGCCGTAGCGCCGTGCGCCCGCACAGGCAAGAATGTCCTCGTGGCCAGGCGACTGGTAGTGATCGGTGCTCCTTCGAGCGCCGGCAGTTACGCGGCGGGGCAGGAAGCCGCGCCGCGGGTGCTCCGCGAGCGCGGCCTGATCGAGCAGCTCCGGGCCGCAGGGCGTGACGTCGTCGACGACGGCGATGGTCCGTTCCACGTGTGGAAGGCCGACCACGATCATCCGCGTGCCCAGAACGTCAGCGCCGTGATCGCGTCGATCGAAGCCGTCACCCGTCAGGTCGGCGCCGCCCTCGACGCGGGATGTGACGCCCTCGTGATCGGCGGCAACTGCACGATCGCACTCGGTGCCGTCAGCGCACTCGCAACGCGGTTCGCCGAGCCGGGACTCCTCTACCTCGACAGGCATTTCGACCTGAACACTCCGTCGACGACCTCCGACGGGGCCCTCGACTGGATGGGGCTCGCGCACGCCCTCGCGGTGCCCGGTGTGATCCCGCAACTCCAGGGCGCACTCGCCCGCATCCCCTTGCTCGCACCCGAACACGTGCATCTGCTCGGAGTCGACCCGGATGCGACGACGGAGGGCGAGCGGCGGGCGCGAACGGAGCTGCACCTGGTCTGGCGCACCGGCGACGAGCTGGCGCAGCATCCGGTGAGCGAAACGCAGCGAGCGCTGGCGAGGCTCGCACCCGGCCCCCTCGTCGTGCATCTCGATGTCGACGTGCTCGATTTCACCGACGCACCGCTCGCTGAGGACACCGGCGGACGAAACACGGGTCCGTCACTGGATGCGGTTGCCGAGGCGCTTGAGAGCGCGTGCCACGATCCGAGCGTGCGCGTTCTCACCGTGGGCGAGCTGAACCCGACGCGATCGGCCGGTGATCCTGCCGTGCTCGACCGGTTCATCGGGGTGCTTGCGCGCGCGTTCGCCGCCTAACGCGCCTGCGCTGCCGAACGCACCACTCCGAGACGCACGAGGCTCTCTCCGGTGGCAGTGATGGCGTCCTCTGTGGATCGCGGGTTCCATCCGAGCACGCGCCGGGCTTTCTCGTTCGTCGCGAGCTTGGGCCGACCCAGTTCGGGAACGATCTGGCGCAGCGCCGGGACGACGAGGGCGATCGACTTCACCACTCCGTCGGGCATGACACGTTTCGGAACACGCCGAGCCGCCGAGCCCAGGCGCTCGCGCAAGACCGCCGCCATCTCGGGCATCGTCATCGGTTCGCCCGAGATCGCGAGGAACCGGTTGCCGACAGCGGCCGGGTCGGTCATGGCCAGAACGTGCAGGTCGGCGACGTCGCGAACATCCACGACCCCGAAGGAGAGGCGGGGCATGGCCGGTAGGCTGCCGTTCATCAGCCGACGCACCAGCTCGATGGAGCTCGACACATCCTTGCCGAGTACCGGACCGAAAATGCCCACCGGGTTCACCACGGAGAGTTCGAGACCACCGCCCTCGTGGTCGATGAAGTCCCACGCCGCCCGTTCGGCGAGCGTCTTCGACTTCACGTAGGCCGAGACGTCGGCGTCAGGGTCCGTCCAGTCGTCTTCGGAGAACGGACGCCCGTCGGCATGCGGTGGACCGTAGCCGATCGCAGCGAACGATGAGGTCAGCACAACCCGCTTCACGCCGCCGTCCCGGGCTGCCCGCAGGGCTCGCAGCGCACCCTCGCGCGCGGGCCTGATCAGCTCGTTCTCGTCGCGGGGCATCATCACCGGAAACGGCGACGCCACATGCAGAACGTAGTCGCAGCCGGCGACCGCCTCGGGCCAGCCGTCGTCGGAGAGCAGGTCGGCTCGTGCGAACGACAGGGAGTCGCCGAGCTCGGCGCCGCCGATCTTCAGCATCGCCCGCACGTCGGCTTCGCGATCCAGCGATCGCACCGTCGTGCGCACGCGGTAGCCCGCGTCGAGCAGCTTCAGGATGCTGTGGGCGCCGACGAATCCCGACCCACCCGTCACGAGCACCAGTTCACCACTCACGACATCCTCCTTCGTTCGCGGGCTCCGGTTCAATCATGCGGCCCGGTGCCCGGGAAGGCGAGCGGCGATCAGCTGGCAAGCGCTGCACCCTCTGCTCGGGCCGGGGCGAGAGCATTCGCCCACCACAGCAGGTCGTTCGTCATGGCTTCGAGCCTGGGCTCGACGACTTCGAGCACGTTGTCTCGCGCTTCGGGGGTTTCGCGGAGTTCGCGCATCTGGTGGCCGAAGATGTGCGCCGAAACACGCACGGAGACCATGTCGAGCTCGGCGGCGACCAGGCGGAGCTGTTCGATCGCCCTGCTGCCGCCCACATTGCCGTAGCCGACGAAGCCGATCGGTTTGTGCTGGAACTCGATGAAGAAGGAGTCGAACATGTTCTTCACGGCCGCCGAGTACCCGTGGTTGTACTCGTTGGTCAGCACGATGTATCCGTCGGCTGCGTCGAGCGCACGACCGACGGTCGCCTCCGCCTCGGTCGCGTAGGCCCGCCGATTCCAGGAGGGCGGCATGGGCTGATCGAAGAACGGAAGCGGATGCTCGCGCAGATCGAGCACGTCGAGTGAGAGGTCCGTCCTGGCGCCGAGCTTCTCTCTCAGCCACCCGAGCGGCACGTCGGCGAAGCGCCGGGGTCGAGTGCTTGCGACGATGAGGGAGATCGTGGGGATCGGCATGACCACTACTGTATCCGTAGTACTTCAATTCGTGAAGCACCTATACTGGGCGCATGCCCGAGCACGGCAACCGCTGCAGTCCCGACGCCATGAAGCTGGTCGCCGACTTCTGGGTGCTCCGAATCGTCGAGGAGCTCGACTCGAGTTCGGGGGGACTCCGATTCTCGGTGCTGGAGCGATCGCTGGGCGGGGTCAGCCCCGCGACGCTGAGCAACCGGCTCCGGCGGCTCGAAGGGGGCGGCCTCGTCGAGCGCCAGGAGGGCGCGGACGGGCCGATCTCTGTGGCCTACCGGCTGACCGATCGAGGCTGCAGGGTGCTTCCGGTCATCCGGGCCATCAACGACTTCGCCGGGTCGACTGCCTGAGCCGACCCGGGACTGGAACCTGACGGTGCCGTGGCGTACGGTCGCAGGATGACGGTCATCGACTGGCTGCTCGACTCGGATCCCGCGATCCGCTGGCAGGTGATGCGGGACCTCACCGACGCTGACGACGACACGGTCGCTGCCGAGCGGGCGAGGATCGCCGGCGAAGGCTGGGGTGCGCGGCTCCTCGCCCTTCAGGCTGCCGACGGCGACTGGGGTGGGGAAACCTACTCGCCGCCGGTGTCACGCGACCCGGACATCCAGCCGTGGACCGCGACGGCGTTCACACTTCAACTGCTCCGACAGTTCGGCATCGACCCGGCAGCCCCCCGCGTTCGTCACGCGATCGCACTCGTTGGCGAGAACAGTCGGTGGGAGTACGACGGCTCACGCTTCTTCGACGGTGAAGTCGAACCCTGCATCAATGGCATGACCGTGGCCATCGGAGCGTACTTCGGCGAGGACGTGAGCAGCGTCGTCGAGCGACTGCTCGGTGAGTCGCTCGAAGACGGCGGCTGGAACTGCGAGGCCGAATTCGGGTCGACCCGCAGTTCGTTCAACAGCTCGATCTCGGTGCTCGAAGGGTTGCTCGAATACGAGAACCGTGTCGGTGCATCACCAGCGATCACCGCCGCTCGTGAGCGAGCGCACGAGTACATGCTCGACCGGCACCTGATGCGCAGGCTGTCGACCGGCGAGTTCATCAACCGTCGCTGGCTGGAGTTCTCGTTCCCGGTGCGGTGGCATTACGACGTGCTCAGGGGGCTGGACTACCTGCGAGCGGCAGGAGTCCAACCGGATGAGCGGCTCGCCGAGGCGATAGAACTCGTCGAATCGAAGCGCGGCGCCGGCGGTCGCTGGATGCTCGAGAACACCTACGCAGGTGCCGTACATTTCGAGCTCGAAGAGGGCGACGGCAAGCCGAGCCGCTGGAACACCTTGCGGGCGTTGCGTGTGCTCGACTGGTATCGGCGCGGCTGAACAGTCCGGTCGTTGAACGTCAAGCCCAGAGATTGCGGATGCCGTTGACCGAGGCGAGGAGTGCCGTCGCATCGAGCACCATCCGGCACTCCGGAATCGACCGTAGTCACCACCGAGCCGTCCGCGAGGGCGAGTCCACAGCGAAGTATTGACTCGGGGTCCGCCGCCCGTCCGCGGAAGTCGCCCATCCCTGACGATAGCTGCCATTCGGCTTCGGGCTCGTCAGTCCTCCGGACGCTCCAGTCCAACGTGATTCGGAGACCGGTCGAGAAGACGTCGACGGAGGAGACGCTCAGCAAGGCGACGCGGCGGTTTTTGCAGGTGATCCTGGCTAGCGTGATTCGAGTTGCGCCTTGAGCTGTTCGAGGTCGCGGGGGATCTCATTTCGGGCGCCGCGCCGCGCCAGGGGCGCGATCAGCTTTGCAAGTCCGCGGGCTTCGAAATCAATCTCAAAACTCACCATGGTCGCGGCGCCCTGGGCAAGGGGCATGAACCGCATCTGGACGATCGCGTTGACGGGGTTACCGGTGCCGCGGAAGCCCCAGCTGACCGGTGGCTGGTAGTCGGTGACCTGCCAGCGGAAAGTACGCGCGCCGCCTGGCATGCGTCGTTTCTCCAGGACCTGCATCCCGGCGCCGGTCACGTCAGGGGTTTGCACCTGGATGTCCTGCACGGCGGCCTGCCATTCGCCGCGGTGGCGAGCGTCGGCGACATAGGCGAAGACAGCCTCAGGGGGCCGTGAGATCTCTACCGAACCCTTTACCGCAGACATGCTGCCTCCTGGGTCAATTCAGTATAGCGAAACTATACTGAATACGGTAACGATATACTCGGGCCGTGTCAACATCGGGCCTCCGGCAGCGTCAGGCGGCGGCGACGCGCCTGCGGGTGACGCGGGCGGCGCGGCGGGTATTCACCACGCGCGGCTACAGCCCGGCCACGATCGCCGAGGTGGCGAAGGCGGCCGGGGTGGCGGTGCCGACCGTCTACAAGCTCTATCGCAGCAAGCGGGGCCTGCTCGCGGCGGTGATCGAAGGCTGGCGGAGCGAGTTCGTGCCGGCGGCCTTCGAGGCTGTGCCGGTCGATCCCGCGGCGGCTCTTGCATTCTGGGCCGAGACGATCCGCCGCCAATGGCAGAACGGCCTCGACATCGCGGCGCTGCTGGCGGGCGCCGCCGCCGCTGAGCCCGAGGTGGCCGATGAGTTGAGCGCGCGGATGAAGGTCCGCGACGCATGGGTTCGCCGGGTCGCCGAGATCATCGAACCCAACCTGGCCCCCGGCATGACGCCCGCCCAGGCGGCCGCGCTTCTCTCCGCACTTGCGCTCCCGGAACTCTACAGCGAGCTGGTGATCGTTCGAGGCTGGACGCCGGACGACTACCAGGCCTGGCTCGAGCGGACACTGACAAGCCAGCTTCTCGCTTCCTCGCAACTGCGAAGCAGGAGGACGAAGTCTTCGGAAGGACCTGCGTGAGGCCGCAGGAATTCAGGCGGTGACGCGATCCGGATCGGCGAGCAGTTGACTCACCGGGGCACTTTCGTCGGACGACGGGGACGCCGTTGGGCTCAGTTCCGCGTTCGCCTGATCGCCGGCACGAAGACTCGTGTAGGCCGTCGACAGGGACCGCCCGATCCGTCGGGACAACTGGTGCGCCCGCTTCTCCACGCCCCAGTAGAACAGCACGGCCATGCCGAGCGAGGCGACAACCGCCGCAGCCATGATGATCGGCAGCGGTAGCCCGTCGAGCAGGTAACGGAAGGTGATGAGGATGGGCGCATGCACGAGATAGAGGCTGAAGGCGATCGTGCCGGCCCAGCGGAACGGCTTCGTCATGAGCAGGCCCGCAAGGGGTTCCCACACCAGGCAGCAGATGAGGATCCCGAGGGCGGCGACCGGCTTGAGAGCGGCCAGGGCCTGCGAAACCAGTCCCAGCGAGGGAAGCGGCCCGGTCAGCCAGGTGTCGATCAGCAGGAGCGCGGATGCCACAAGCAAGCCAAGCCAGACAAGGTGCCCGAGGCGCCACGCCGATATCCGCGCCCCGAGGTCTCGGATGCGTGGCAGGAGGACGGCAGCAAGCGTGCCCATCATGAAGGCCGGGAGATACGAGAATCCGACCGCGTTCACATGGAGTCCAAGGAAGGTGAGAATGACCGCACCCGAGATCAACAGGAACCAGCGTTTTCGTAGATAGATCGCCAGTCCGACAAAGACGGGAAGCATCATCGAGAAGACGAGTTCCCAGAGGATCGACCACAGCGGATTGTTGAGGATGAAGTCCTGCGACAGAACGTCGAAGGAGCGAACGACGTGCCCCCAGATGACTGGGTGCACGCTATGCGCGGCCACCCAGTCGCTGATACCGGCGTGCGGTACCTGCGCAACGAGCAAGGCCATGCCGGCGGCGACCACGAGCGACGCGACGACCGGCAAGCAGATTCGCGCCAGACGCTGGGGGTAGTAACCCACCCAGTCGATCCCGCCCGGTTTCAGCACCGGCAATGCGAGAACGAAACCGCTGAGGACGAAGAAGACCATGACCGCTTCGCCGCCCGCTGTGAATAGCTTGAGCGGAGAGTAGCTGAGCCACCAGGTCAGTGAACCGTTGTGGGGAGCGTTGGGGCCACCCCAGTACGTCGCGATGAATCCCGGGGAGAGCAAG
>FSUF01001015.1_pt1 | contig 18839 bp, 18 predicted proteins | sample 1637351 | NCBI WGS metagenome assembly FSUF01 (sample SAMEA3914816, study PRJEB12502) | metagenome | biome: forest; material: soil | place: USA | collected 2011-09-16 | depth 0.3 m | reverse complement strand
TCACGACCAGCGTGAACACCGGGGTTTCCGATCGCGAGGCGGTCGGCGTCCGGGTGGATGCGACGCCCAGGTCGGTGCGGAAGTAGCGACGGAAGACCACGTACTCGACCGCGATCACGAGGAGCCACGGCAGCCCCATCAGCGCGGCGAACCTGAAGAAGGTCAGGCCGGTCACGCTGAACGCGAGCAGATTTGTCAGGTTGGACACCGGAAGGAGGAGGGATGCACTGTTGGCCAGGTGGGCCGTCGCGAAGACGTGTGGTCGTGGTCTGGCTCCTACCCGAGCTGTTGTGGCGAACACGACGGGGGTGAGGAGCACAACGGTCGCGTCGAGGCTCAGGATCGCAGTGGTGAGCGATGCGACGACGAACACCGAACCAAGCAGGCGAACGGGTCTGCCGCGTGTCAGGCGGGCCATCAGGTCGCCTGCGGCGTCGAAAAGCCCGTCGTCGGCGCACAGCTGCGAGAGAACAAGGATCGCAGCGAGAAAGGCGACAACCGGGAGCAGCGTCAAGGTCTGCGCCCACGCCTCGGCCGGCGAGATCGCCCCGGCAGCGACAACGATCAGCGCGGCAGGAACCGCAGCGACCGCTTCCGGCCAGCCGCGCGGACGCACGACGGCGAACGCCAGCACTGCCAAGAGCAGAATGATCGAAATGATCTCTGCCGGGACGGAGTCCATGGAACCTCGCATCCCCGAGAACAGTTCGCCCGCCTACGGGCTTAAAGCTAGCGGCAGTCGAAGAGACCTGACACAGGGGTCAGCCGCTCGCGCTGTTCACAATTCAGGAACTTCGGTCGTTTGTGTGCGGAGGCCGCGGCACCGATCAGGGGTTTTTCCTGTGTGGGCAGGCCCGGAGCCTCATCCGTCACGCAAAGTCCTGAATTGCTGACGGCGCCTGCATACTCCCGGTGGTGTCCCCTGCGTTGCGCATGCCTTCGCGGCGCAGCTCGAGTTGGGCGACGATGATTGCCGCAAGGTCCTCGAGGTTCGCGATGTCCGTCTCCGATGCCGTTCCCGGTTCGAAGTCGAGCACCGACAGTGTGCCGATCGCCTGGCCGTCCCGGCGCTTCAGCGGCACCCCTGCATAGAACCGGATGGCGAGCGGCCCTTCGACCAACTGGCTCCCCTGGCCTCGCGGGTCGTTTCGCGCATCCTGGACGACCACCGGCTCACTCTGCGGAACGTTCGCCCTCGACAGGTCCACCTCGCGAGCGATGCGGGCGACATCGGGCCCATAGTGCGACGTGAACCAGGTTCGGTCGTCGTCGACGACGCTGACGATCGAGATCGGGGCAGAGAACATCCGGGCTGCCAGTGCGGTTGCGCGGTGGAGCGTCTCTGTCGGATAGATGTCGAGTGCATCAGGCTCGGCATCGGTCGAGGGCTCTGATCCGTCGACCGACAAAGGGGACTCCCCCTTGTGCCTCCCGTGTTCGGAGATCACGATCTGCTTCAGGGCCGACACGATTTCGCGAGCCTCAGGTCGAGCATCCGGATCCCGCTGGGTCATAGCAGCGAGAAGCTCGCGCCAGCGGATCGGCAGCCCCTCGGGGATGAGCGGATCACGCGAAAGGCGCGCGACTGCCGACTCGATAATGGCGCCGGGGAACTCTTTCTTCAGGGTGAAGCATTCGAGCAGCACGAGGCCGAGCGAATACACGTCGGTCGCCGTCGACACCTGAGCCCCGCTCGCCTGCTCGGGGCTCAAGTATGCAGCGGTGCCTGTTGTCTGACCCTCAGCCGTCATCCGCTCGATGTCGTCGAAGAGCGCGATGCCGAAATCGGTCAGCTTCGCCCGCGCTCGGGATGCACCGCTGCCGTAGTCGACGAGCAGGATGTTGGATGGCTTGATGTCGCGGTGGATGACTCGCCGCGCATGCACGTACTCCAAGACCTCGGCCATGTCGTAGCCGATCTCGCCAATGTGTCGGCTCACAATCGGCGCCTCGAACAGACGCGTTTGAAGATCGCTGCCGTTCACCAAAGGCATGACGATGTACCGTCTGGTCCGGCCGTTCTTGTCGCTAGCGACCCCGGCGTCGATCATCGCGACCACGCCGTGGTGGTCGAGACTCGCAAGCACGGCGAGTTCGCTTTCGTGATGGCCCGCGTCCCCCGCGTCGGCATGGAAGACCTTGACCGCGACCTGCCGCCCCAGCGACTCGTCATAGGCACGGTAGACGGTCGCCATACCCCCTCGGCCGACGACAGCATCCAGCCGGTATCGCTCGGCGAAGACCTCGAAGACGACACCGTCGTCGATGGCGGGGGCCATACTCACCTATCTCTAGATTGACCAGTGATATCTCTAGATTGACCAGTGTCACTGACGCCATCGAAATCTCAAAGCCCGAAGGTGAGGGTTGACAAAGAGCGTAATTGCGCATAGCCCGACGCAGCGCGACGGCGTGAAGATTCACACGTTCGCGGTCCCGCTCTAGTCCTGGCGACCGCGCACGACCTCGTACGAGACGTAGCCGAGGTTGTCGCCGATCGTTTCGGCTTTCAGGCGGCGAAGAGATTTCTTGTCGCCGACCTCGTCGAAGAGACGCTTGCCGGCACCGAGCACAACGGGAAAGACGGTCAACCGCACCTCGTCGACCAGGTCGTGCTCCATGAGGGTGCTCACGAGTTGGCGGCTGGCGTAGACGACGATCTCGCCATCGAGCTCCTCCTTCAGTTTCGAGACCTCGGTCACAGCATCACCCCTGAGGATCGTCGAATTCGTCCAGACGGGATCGACGAGCGTTGACGACACGACGTATTTGGGGAGGTCTCTCAACCGGTCCGCCCATTCGCCGCTCGCAGTGTTCCATCGCGACCCGAAATACGCGTCACTCCGCCGGCCCAAGAGGATAGCGTCGGCGCTCAGTGCCTCGGCGAACTCGACCGTTGCCCACGCCTCCCGGTCGGTGCCCAGATACTCCCCGAACCACCCGCCGCGACTGAAACCGTCCTCCCCTGTCGGGTCTTCGACGACTCCGTCGAGCGAAATGTTCTCGCTGATCACAATCTTTCCCATGTCATTACTCCCCTGCCGTCGGCGTTGTCGTCTTCGAGGATGTAGACACCGGGGAGTCTCGGAACTGGTCGCACCGGTTGGCGAGCGGGTCTGCGGTCGCCCGTCAGTGTCGCGCGGAACCTCCTCGTGCCCGTCGGCGTCGCGCGCGGAGGACGACCTTGAGCAGCTCGCCCAGAAGCAGCAGCACCACGCCGGGCACCAGGCAGATTCCCCATTGCGTGGCGGTGAGCGGAAGGGTCGCGAACAGCTCCTGCAACGCCTTCGTCTGGGTGATGAGAATGGAGGCGATCACCGCCCAGCCGAATGCCCACAACAATTTCGGGTTCGAGAATGTTGAAGGCCCGAAGGCGCTCTCCTCTGGGTACCTCAGGTTCAGGGCGACGAAGATGTTCATCAGCGAAAGCCCGACGATCGCCATGGTCTGCCCGACCTGCAGCGAACCGTAGGTGGTCTTGCCGATCTGGACGATGATCAGGGTCGCTGCCGCCATGAAGAGACCGTCGAGGAACAGGCGCACCATCATCGACCGGACGATGATCGGCTGGTTGAAGGGTCGGGGCTTGCGGTCCATGATGCCGGGCGTCGCGAGGTCCAATCCCATCACTGCGCCGATCGGAGCGACGATCGCCAGATGGATCCACAGCACCTGTGCCGGGCTGAAGAGTGCGGTGCCTGCGATGGCGAAAGCGGAGGACCCGATGAAGGCCAGGATGAACATGTACAGGTTGGCGACCTGGATGCGGACGAACTTCTGCAGGTTGTCGTATACCAGCCGGCCCTCCTTGACGGCAGCGATGATGGTGGCGAAGTTGTCGTCGGCGAGGATCATCTTGGCCGCCCCCTTGGCGACATCCGTGCCCGTGATGCCCATCGCGATGCCGATGTCGGCCGCAGCGATCGCGGGTGCATCGTTCACGCCGTCGCCGGTCATGGCGACGATATTGCCCTTGCGCTTCAGCACCTCGACCAGTCTGACCTTGTGCTCAGGCGCGACCCGGGCGATTACCCCGATGCCGTCGACGCTGGCGTCGGCTTCGGCATCGCTCATCGCCGCGAACTCGGCGCCGGTCACCGCGCGGCCGTCGATCCCGAGCTCATCGGCGATCGCAGCCGCGGTGATTGCGTGGTCTCCGGTGATCATCCTTACCCGGATGCCCGCCCGCTTCGCCTCAGCGATCGCGGCTACCGCCTCCGCCCGCGGCGGGTCGACCTCGCCGATCAGCGCGGTCAGCTGCAGGTCCGTCATCAGCGCCATCATGTCGCCCGACGGGTCGAACGTCGCCGCATCGAACTCGCGCTGCGCGAGGGCAAGCACCCGCCTGCCCTGGCCGGCGATCCGCTCATTCGCGGCGAGTACCTTCGCGCGCATCTCCTCGGTGAACAGGTCGCTTCGCTCGGCCGACATGCGCGCGGTCGACGACCTCTTCAGCAGGACATCGGGAGCACCCTTCACGTACGCACGGACCACCGGCGAGCCGTTGTCGCCGGGCATGCGGTGGAAGGTCGCCATGAACTTGTAGTCGGAGTCGAACGGGACCGACGCAACGCGTGGGTAGGCCCTGCGGAACTCGCGGACGTCCACACCGCCCTTCTCGGCCAGCACGTAGAGCGCGCCCTCGGTGGGGTCGCCGATGACCTGGCCGTCCCTGATATCGGAGTCGTTGCAGAGAGCACACGAGAACATCACATAGTTCAGGTCCCGCTCGGCGTCGCCGTCCGTGAGCTGGACCTGCCCCTCGAAGCTGTAGCCTTCGCCGGTCACCGTGTAGTGGTGCTGGACGGTCGTGATCTCGCGCACGGTCATCTGGTTGAGCGTCAGCGTGCCGGTCTTGTCGGAGTTGATCGCGGAGGTGGAACCGAGGGTTTCGACCGCGGGCAGGACTTTTATGATGGCGTTCTTCTTCGCCATGTTCACCGAGCCCACGGACAGGATGGTGGTGACGACCGCCGGGAGCGCATCCGGTATCGAACCGACGGCGAGAGCCACGCCGATCCCGAAGAGCACTGTGAAGGATTGGCCCTGCGCCAGGCCCATGATCACGATCGCGACGAACGCGAACAGGGCCGCGCTGATGATGAAGATGGTCAGCCGGTCGACCTGCTTCGTCAACGGGGTCTTCTCCGCCTTCTGTTCGGACAGGAGGTGGGCGATGTGGCCGACCTCGGAGCCCATTCCCGTTGTCGTGACGAGGATCTCGCCGTGGCCGCGTGTCACGTTGGTGTTCATGAATGCCGTGTTGAGACGGTCGCCGATCCCGACGTCCGGACTGTCGATCGCCGCGACGTCTTTCTCGACGGCGACGCTCTCACCGGTCAGCGCGCCCTCCTCGATCTGCAGGGTCGCCGCCAGGATGATCCGGCCATCGGCGGGAACACGGTCGCCGGCATCGACGATCACAATGTCACCCGGCACGATCCGGTCAGAATCGATCTCGACGATTTCACCACCGCGGCGCACCTTCGCGGTCGACTTCATCATCCTGCCCAGGGACGCTGCGGCCGCTTCCGCCTTGCCTTCCTGGTGATACCCGAGCCACGCGTTGAACAACGTAAGCACGAACAGGCCCACCGCTGTCTTGTACTCGTGGATCAGCAGACTGACACCGGCGGCGACGACGAGCACGATCTGCATGTAGTCGCGGTAGTGCTTGAGGAACCGAAGGATTGTCGGCTCGGCCTTCGCAGTTGCCAGGGCGTTCGGCCCGTACTCCGTGAGGCGATTATCGGCCTCAATGGCGCTCAGCCCCTCTGCCGGGTGCACTTTCAGGCGGGTCGCCGCATCGTCGACGGTGAGCGCGTACCACGCTGCATCCGCCGTCTCGGCACGACTCGATGACGTCGTAGCACGATCGTTCATAACTGCCTCCTCAGCGAGGGCGTGTGTCAGAAGGGGCTCGGGATCCGGCGCGGGGTGAGGTCGGCCTCGTACTCTTTGCGCCCGAGTTTCTCCTTGCCCACGACCGACCTCCTCGTCGATGAAGACCCTTCGCACGCTGTGCAGAAAGTAGTCCTAACCCAATACCCGCAGCCGGTGCACGTCAAGAAAGGGAAGCATCTCCGTCGTGACCGCGAGAAAGGTCGCGATGGTCAGCGCGTGCCGGTCAGTTCCGCACGATTCTTCTCGTACTTCCCCTTGCCGACCAGCCGCCACAACAGGCGCACCGGCGGCGGCAGGTTCACGCGCTGCCACTCTGCACCGCCGTCGGGTTGGGCCGCGAGAATCGCACCCAGTGACTCCAAGGTCTTGCCTTTCGGTGTCGCTTTGCGTCCGTGCACGGCGAACCAGTCGACCTCCTTCGGCGTCAGCGTCGCCTCCATCACAGGCACGATGTTCGCCTCCTCGTCGGGCAGGTGCACGGCAAGGGAAGCGTTGATCCCGGCGAGGGCCGAGTGCACGGCCGCGGCATCCGTCGATCGTCCCGTCGTCCGCCACCCGGGCAGCTCGGCGTCCAGCTGCGTCAGGTGCACATGGAGCTCGGCGTGATGCTGCTTCATCCGCTCGACATGGATGGCACACGACGGCGCGCGCTGCTCGAGCGTGTCCCACAGGTGCGTGTCCTCACCCTCGTGGTGGGCATGAAGGGCGACGGACAGCATTGCAAGGTGATCGCCGACGAGGTCCGCGTGCGCGGAATCGCCCTCCACGACACCCGAGACGAGCGCGGGTGCCTCGCCGAATCCAGCGCGGTACATCCGATGAATCTCGGCCATGCCCCGCGCGTCGCACAGCTTGACGCTCCCGGATGCACCCTTCGGCGTGTCTCCGCTTGAGGGCAGGGCTGTTGCGGGCATGGCGGGCTCCGTTCGTCGACGGCTTGCGATCGAACTCTATTCGGCGTACGACCGGGCGACAAGCCCTCGCCGGGAGGTCCACGGTCAGAACTCCGAGGTGCCTCGCAAGCGGCGGGGGCGGGCGTCCGGGTCGATAACGAGGCGGTTGATGGGGGCCGCCCACAGTCGTTGAAGCCGAGAGACGGGCTCGGTGTTGTGGTGGCGTACCCGTCCGATGGGTCGTGTGGAGCGGCGTACGGTCTCGTGCCACCGATCCAGCGCGTCGGCGGTGGACTTCCACAGGGTGAGGCCGTTCTCGGTATCGAGGAGGCGGGGATCATCCTGGGCGAGACCCAGGTGTTCGGCCCAGAGTTGAAGTCGCAGATCACGGGCCAGCCGGCCAGCAGGCAGATCATCGGTGCCCGCGTCGTGGCTGGCCGGGTTGTCGGTGCTGGTATCGAGCACGGCGCAGGTGAGTTCGCTGTCCGTAGTCCACGAACGACGGTTGAAATTGTCTGACCCGCAGGTGACCCAGGTGTCGTCGACGATGCAGATCTTCGCGTGGATGTAGATCGGTGTACCCGCGCTGTTTTCGAGGTCGAATACGCCGAACCGGTCTGGTGCTGCTCGGCGCAGCATCGAGAGTGCACGGAGCTGTCCGATACGACTGGGGGGCCCGACGAGAGGGCCGTCCGCGTCGGGGTAGCGGGGTACCACCACGATCACCTGCAGCCGAGGGTTGTTGATGAGGGCCTTGGCGATCACCCGGGCGACCTCGGTCGACCACAGGTACTGGTCTTCGATGTAGATGAATGAGCGAGCCCGGGCGAAGGCTTTCAGGTATGCGCGCGCAATACTGCGCTCCCCGGCCGGAGCGAAAGGAAACGGCGGCCGTTTAGGTCCGTAGGTTCGCAAGAGCTGCACGGCGTACGGGCCGGCCGGGGGCGGGGGCGGTGCCGCCTCAGGGAGCGGCTTCGGGTGCCGGGGCATGGCGGCGAGTCGTTGCACCAGCATCCGGTACGGGTTGCGGTGATCCAGGGGGGTGGGGTCATTCCAGCGTTCAGCGAACACTGCCAACAAGTCTGCGACCACCGGACCACGCAGCTCGAGGGCGGCGTCGTGCCACGGTGGTTGCGTCCCGTACCGGGGATCCATGCTCAGCGCTTGCGGGTCTCCCCCGTGGTCGGCGTCGTCACGGCGGCTGTGGCAGAGGTCGATCCCGCCGACGAACGCGACGTCTCGCGACGGATCCTCGCGACGCCGGATGACGAAGAACTTCTGATGATGGGAGCCGAACAGACGCACGCGCTGATCCAGCAGGACTTCTCCCCCGGCATCGTTGATCTGGCGACCGAGGCGGGCATTGGATCTTCCGCTGATCGGCGCCGACAAGCGTTCTCCATGGGATCGCCAGACCAGCCCGCGCACCTCCACCCCTGCGGCAGCCAATCCCGCGAGCAGATCGCCGATGGACGGCCCATCCGGCAGCAGCCGCTCATCCACATCCCCACGCCAGTCGGTGAACCACACGCGGTCCCCGGGACCCAGGGCTGCCAACTCCTCTCGCAACCGGGCGAAGTATGTCGCTCCATGCACGAGAGGGCGAACAAGGTTGCCCTCTGACCACGACAACGGCTCGACGCCCCCGCCTTGTGCACCGGCGGCCGAGTTTCCCCGCTCTGCGCGGTTCAGGAACCAATAAGCGGCATCATCGTCCACCCCACGAACTTTACTCATCGCCACGATCGGATGGGCCGCCGCCCGTTCGAGCGGCGGCCCTTTCGGTCAGCAGCAGTCAGGCGGGCACGAGCCGTCTGGCAGCGGCTGACACCCGGTGGTGTCGCAGCATCCCATTCGTTTCTACCTCCTTCATCGACGTTTGTCGATGAACACAGGATGGACGCATATATTGACGTTTGTCAATATAGTCGGGAGAATCGTTGCATGACCATCTCCGAGCTGATCCCGTTGCGGGACCTGCAAGCGTGCTGCGCGCCGATCACGAGAGAGGTGATCAGTGAAGCCAACGCCGCCTCCGTCGCGCGAGCCATGAAGGCGCTTGCCGACCCTGCACGGCTCCGGCTCATCTCGATGGTCGCCGCCCACGAAGACGGCGAAGCCTGCGTCTGCGATCTCACCCAACCACTCGGCCTCTCCCAGCCGACGGTGTCACACCACCTGAAGATCCTCACCGACGCCGGCTTCCTGAGCAGGAGCAAGCGAGGAACCTGGGCGTATTACCGGATCGTCCCCGGCTCCCTGGACACGGTGTCGTCGTTTCTCACGTCGGTCTGATCACCCGTCTTCCCCGACGACGTCGGGGCTCGGTTGTTCCTTTTCGGCTTGACGGCTGGCCGGCAACCTCACTGTGACGACCGCGCCACCGGAGGCCCCGTTCGACGCCGCCACCGTGCCGTGGTGTCGACCGACGACTTCGGCGACGAGAGCGAGGCCGAGGCCGTAGTGGCGTGGTTCAGCGGACACGGTCGACTGTGGACGGGTTGAGGCGAATCGCTCGAATACGCGCTTCTCCGAACCGGTCGCGAACCCGGGGCCGTCATCGCTCACCCGAATGACCGCATCCCGTCCTTCCACACTCACGGCGATCAGCACTCGAGACTTCGCGTGGTCGACGGCGTTGTCCACGAGTGCGACGAGCATTCGTCGCAACGACACCACCGCGCCCTGAACCGACGGTTTTCCTGTCGAGGCGACCTCGATTCGGACACCGCGATCGAGCGCGCGGGCGTCGGCCGCGCCCATAACGGCCGCCGCTGCCTCACCGAGATCCACGTTCTCGGTGACGGCGTCCTGGCGCGGGTCAGCGACGGTCAGCAGATCTTCCACGATCTCGCCCAGCGCCCTGCTGTCGGCGACGATCTCGTCCACATCCGAACTCACGGCATCGTCGATCGGCAGCGAAGCATCCCGGATGCGGCGGCGGAGCAGTTGTGCGCGCGTACTCAGAAGAGTGAGTGGCGTGCGCAGCTCGTGGCTCGCATCCGCCACGAATCGTCTCTGCAATGCGAGGGCGTCGGCGAGTGGTCGCATGGCCCGCCTCGCGATGAACACGGCAAGGGCGGCAGCAGCAAGTGCCGCGATGATCCCCGAGACGATCAGAGCTGTAAGGAGGCGTTCGAGTTCCTCCGCCTGCTCGGCCAATCCGTAGGAGACCTGGACGACTCTGCCGCGCCGGACATTGGTCTGCGTGAGGTAGCTCGACCCGCCTGCCTGGACGATCGATGTCTCGGACGGGCCGCCTGCGCTCACCCGCGCGAGCGCTGCTTCGTCGGGCAGGCCCTTGGGCATGTTCGGTGAGCTTTCCCGACTCTGCCCGGTCACAACGGTGATCAGCAGGTCGTGCGGTGTGTCGTGAACCGAATCCACCATCGAGGCATCGGCGAGCGCTCGTTTGGCGGCCTCTGCCTGCCCGGCTGAGACGACGACGTAGACGACGGCACCGAGCACGACGAAGAGCACCAGGATGATTCCGGCGAACTGGAGCGCAAGTCGAGTCGACGCGGTCCGCAGTTCTCGGCCTTCGGTTGACTTCACGACACGGCCCCCATCCGGTAACCGAGACCCCGGACGGTTTCGATGAGCCCTCGGCCGAACTTCTTCCGCAAGTGATGGACGTACGTGTCGACGACGCCGGGGTCGTCCGCATCGGCGAACACGCTTTCGAGAAGGAACGCCCGGGAGAAGACCTGCGTCGGTCGGCGCGCGAGCTGCTCGAGGAGCGCCGACTCGCGCTCGGACAGCGCCACGCGTGCCCCGTCGGCGAGCACTACCGTGCGGTTGTCGACTTCGAGCACACCACCCGCGAACCGGACCATCGGAACGACCGCGGTCGCTCGGCGCCTCAGCACTCGAAGGCGGGCGAGGAGTTCGTCGATGTCGAACGGCTTCGCGAGATAGTCCTCGGCTCCGCTGTCGAGACCTTCGACGCGGTGGGCGGCGTTCCCGAGGGCGGACAGCACCAGTACGGGCGCGGTGATTCCGGCCTCGCGGAGCCGGCGAAGCACATCCAGGCCGTCCAACGCGGGCAGTCCCCGGTCGAGGATGACCACCTCGAGCGTTTCGGTGAGCCCGATATGCAAGGCCCGCTGCCCGTCGGATGCCACGAGTACGTCGTACCCCTCAGACTCGAGGAGTTCGGCGAGCATACGGGCGAGGCGGGGATCGTCTTCGGCAACCAGCACCCGCGGTCTCGCGCTCACAGTCGCAGTATAGGTCCGCGGATCCGAGTCTTCCGTGCCCTGAGCGTCATGCCTCACCGCTGGTCGATCGCGGACTGAACCGACTGTTTGTACCCGTCCGAGGTGTAGGTGGCGCCGGACACGGTGTCGATGTTCGCGGACTGCGACGACATCACCTCCTGGGCGAGGATCGGACCCGCCTGTTGGTTGATCGAGACGCTGCGGCCGTCGTCGCTCGGAGACTGCAGCTCCTGAACGGCAGTGATCTTCGACCCCTGGACAGTGAGCTGCACTTGAATCGGCCCATAGCGCGTGTTGACGACCGAACCGGTGATCACCCTCGTCGCCGACGCAGCCGATGCCGAGGGCGATGCGGATGCGGGAGGAGCAGGTGCCGGGGTCGACGCCGGACCGGAGCCCGTCGCGGAGGGGCTCGGCGATGCAGGGGTCGATGCGATGCTCGCCGTAGCCGTTGTGCTGACTGCTTGTCCGACTCCGTACAGTTTCAGGCCGATCGTCGCTCCCATCACCACGAGGATCACTGCGAAGAGGATCGTGCCGCGCCACTTGTTCCGTCTCATGACATGCTCAGTTCTTCTCGGTGGATGAAGCGCGCCGGCATGTGGAGCGCTGCGAGGGTCTCTTCGACCCGGATCGCCATTCCCTCCGGGCCGCAGATGAAGGCCTCCCAGTTGTGCAGGTCGGGAATGAAGTGCTTCATCGGTGCCACATCGAACGGGTCGTAGCCGAGCTCGGCACGGCGGCCGATCACCGGCACAACGGTGAGCCCGCGCATCGCGTTCAGCTCGTCGAGCAACGCCAAGTGCGAAGCGGAGTGCGCCCGGTAGAGGAGCACGGGCCGGGCGCCGCGGGCGACCAGCTCCTCCGCCAGTGCCCGGATCGGGCCGATACCGGCGCCGCCGGCGATCAGCAGGATGCTGGTCCGGCTGGCGCGGTCGGCGGTGAAGTGTCCGAACGGGCCCTCCGCGAACACCAGGGTTCCCTTCTTGAGGTCGCGCACGAGCGTCGAATGGTCGCCGAGTGCCCCGACAGTGATCCGCATGTGCCCGTCGGCCGGCACGCGGGACACGGAGTATGGGTGTGCCGTCAGCAGGTGCCCCCGGGCCAGGAACCGGAAGATCATGAAGTTGCCGGCGCGCACACCCAGCTCATTGATCCGTCTGCCGGAGAACCAGACGCTGGCTGTACTCTCCGTCTCGGGCACGACCGCGACCACGCGCATCCGGTGTCGCCAGGCGTCGATGCTGGGCAGCACGAACCGCCAGGTGATGACGGCAGCCGCAGTGCCGAGGTAGAGGGTGATCCAGAGAAACCGGTTTAGGGGGTCGTTCACGAAGTGGGCGCCACCACTCAGCTGGTGGAAGAAGGTCAGGAAGATCGCCACATAGATGGTCAGGTGCAGCCAGTACCAGACCTCGTAGGACAGTTTCGAGCGGATCCAACGCGCACTGCTCAAGCCGACGGCGAGGAAGGCGATGGTGCCGATCAAGGCGGTGAGCATGTCCGGATAGTTCTGCAGGATCGAAATGAACTCCGCCCACGGCAGCTTCTGGTCGAAGAGTTCGCCGCCCACGACCATGAAAACGATGTGGGTGAGGAGGAGGAACATCACTGTCGCCCCGAGCGAGCGATGCCAGGCGACCAGCCGGTCGAGACCCACCGCCCGCTCGAACCAGGGCACGCGCGCGATCAGCAGCACCTGGGCACACACCAGATAGCCGCAGAGCATGCCGCTCAACTCGCCGATGGTCGTGGTCAGGCTTGCGGGCGTGGTCGTGAATGTCGCAGGGACGGCCGCCCACCACATCCAGAGCACCGCGACGAGCCCAGCGGCGAGCGCCACACGAACGACGCGCGCGTGACGACGCTGCGCTTTCGCGCTCACACCGCGGACGCTGACCCGCCTCGGGACCGCGATCGCACTCATCGTCGGATCTCCATGACCTCAACGATCCCCGTCGTTTCTTGGCGCATTCTTACGCTGGCTGGATAAATCCTGTGTGTCGACTATGCATGTCCGGGGCTCTGGCCTCAGGTCTCCTCGGTGTGCACCTGCTGAACGTATTCCCTGCCGTCGATGAGCTCAGGCTGCTCAGGCTGCTCACGCCTCTTGCGGCGGGGGCTCAGCACGAAGAGATAGAGAGCATCGAGGATGCCCGCAGAGTTGACGACGAACAGCGTGGCGAACCACGGTTTGCTGTCGTCTTTGGCGGCACGCCACATGGAGGCGGCCTTCCAGGCGAGGGACCAGACCACCAGACTCCCGAAAGCTGCGGCCTTCGGCTGACTCTTCTTGTCGTGCATGAGGCACCTTTCTCACGAACACGGAAACACAGGCTCGAAACACCCGCGATAAGGCAAGTCTGCAGCCGCGGCGTCCAGCCGCCTAGGGTCGCGCCGTGCTGGGTTCACAACCGCGGGGTCGAGCGCCCTAGGTCGTCACTACCCTCACCGCCTGGCGGCGTCGACCCGGCGTGGGCGCGACCGCCACAACGGAGATCTCGATCAGCGCATCCACATCGTAGAGTTCGGTGACTCCGACCGCGGTCCAGGCCGGGTACGGATCCGCCAGGAACTCCCCGGCTATCTCGGTCATCAGCTCGGCCTGGTCTCGCAAGCCGACGTGGTACGAGTTGATCTCGACGACGTCGGCCCAGCTCGCGCCGCTGGCTGCCAGCGTCTCGGCGATCGAGGCGAACGTGTCGCGGATCTGCTGGCCGATGTCTGCCGCAAAGGTATGGTCGATCGTCTCGCACGTATGGCCCGTGGCCCGGATCGTCTGCCCATCGCGCACGGCAGCAGGGATGTGTGTTTCCGCGTAGAAATCCGCCCAGCTCGGCGGAACGATCGCAGTTCTCATGGGAGCGACCTGCCTTCGTCATTCGACTCGATGCCGCCAGAGTAGACCGCTGGGCACTGGGGTGCACACACGGTAGACATCGTGCGGAGTCGTGTTATCGCGTTTCCCAGCGGAACCAGCGGACGCCGATGAACGTGAAGATGATGACGCATCCGAGGCAGGCGAGTAGCGCGTAGGCGTCCTGGTCGCTCCACCCCGCCCCGTTGAGCACGTCGGAGAAGAGCGTCATGAGGGCTCCGACCGGGGACCATGCTCCGATCGACTTCATGGTGTCTCCGAGAATGCCGGTTGCGCCGAGAATGCCGAGCAGCACCAGAACGATGAAGAGGATGCGACCGATCGCGTTGATAGCGGTGGTGGAGGGAACCAACGCGACGAGCGCCTGGCCGATCGCCAGGAACACGGCCGCGCCGAGGACCGCGACGGCGAGCGCGAGCGCGTACTGGCCGACGCTGAGTGTCAGGCCATGGAGGATCGCTCCGACGATGACGACGATGATCGCCGCAATCAGGTTGACAGCGACCTGGACGAGGAGTCGGCTTGCCATGATCGTCCAGGTGGGCGCGGGGGTGACCCGGAGTCGTTGCAGCACTCCGGCCTCGCGGTCGTGTGCCAGCGTCAGGCTGTAGCCCAGCACGCAGGAGGTGATCAGGCCGATGGTCAGGGCAAGGGCGATGACCAGACTCGCTCCGCCCAGCCGGCTCTGCGCCTTTCCGAATGAGGTGGCCACGACGATCACGACCGGCAGGACGATGCTGAGAAAGGCCGACACCCGGCTCCGCAGCACAACCGTGGTGTCAGCTCGAAGCAGCGAGCGCATGACCAGGCCCAGCGGTGGGCGAGCGGTGGTCGCAGGGTCAGTCACGGATCTCACTTCCCGTCAAGCCGATGAAGACATCCTCGAGCGTTACCGGGCCGTGCGCGACCGCCAGCACTCGCGGGTCGTCCCGATGTTTCGCGATCAGGTCCGACGGAGTCCCGACCGTGAGCAGTCTTCCATGGTCGATGATCGCCACCCGATCGCAGACCGCCTGCGCCTCCTCCATCGAATGGGTGGTGAGAAGAACGCTGCTTCCCTCGTCCCGGTACTGGTTGATCCGAGCCCACAGTGCGCGCCGCGATTGGGGATCCAGCCCGGCGGTCGGTTCATCCAGCAGGAGAAGCAAAGGATCATGGATGGTCGCGATGTACAGGGCCAACCGTTGCTGCTGACCGCCGGAGAGCTGTTTGAACCGTTTGCCCACCTCCTGGTCGAGCCCGATGGTGCGCATGCTCGCGCCGATCTGCTCACGGGAGAGCCGCGCTCCGTAGAGTCCGCCGTACAGGCGCGCGATCTGCTCGATGTTCAGTTCAGCCTGGAAGCTCGACGACTGCAGTTGCACTCCGAGGCGGGCTTTCGCCTCCAGCGGATGCTCACGGATGTCGAGGCCCTCCACCAGCAAGCGCCCCGACGTGGGCGTCACCAGCCCTTCGATCGCACTGAGCGTGCTCGTCTTCCCCGCACCGTTCGGGCCGAGGAGGCCGAAGATCTCACCACGATCGATCTGGAAACTGACGCCGTCGACAGCTGGTCGCGAGCCATAGGTCACGTGCAGGTCATCGACCTGCAATACCGGCGGCGCTTCCGGCCCTGTCACTTCACCCATAGACACCGATTCCCTCGCGGCGGCCCAACCCACCGCACAGGTGTGGGTGCTTTTGTGGCGAAGCGAGGCTTCGAAACTGCGCTATCGCAAAGATATGATCTCACGCTCTCACGCTCGCGAGATGTTGGAAGAGGGGCCGGTCCGACATTCCTGTCGAACCGGCCCCTCTATCTCGCTCGCGGCGTTATTGCGAGCCGGGGATTACTACTTCTCGTTCGCGCCGCCCTGGTGGTTCACGTCGGCTCCTGCGGGGTCGGCGTGTCCACCATCATTGCCATCACTGGGGGTGGCCTGCTCCGTGCTGGGAGCTGACGTTCCACCCGGCTCTACCGTGCTCGGAGTTTCGGTGTCTGGCGCCTCCGCCGTGGTCGACGGGGTGGTCGACGGCGCGACTGACGACACTGAGCTCGGAACGGAGTTCGGGGCCGGGGCCGGGGTCGCAGCGACGGCACCTCCTACGCCGAGGCCGCCGAGGCCGAGGGTGAGCGCCGCAATGAGCGCGATTCGTGACTTCTTCATGTTTTCTCCTTCATCGATTTCCCCGTGGGGTGAACTCGACCAACGATGCCGCTTGACCGTAAGAGCCCGATAAGAGCGGCTGGCAGAAGGCTGCGAGATCGTCGTCGGCACCTCCGGCAGAGTCATGCTGAAGGCATCCGGTCGGGAACCGGTCAGCGAAGGGTGTCACACAGGTGCGGGTCTTGTTGGTGGAGGATGAGCACGCAATTGCGGATGCCGTCGCGCGCGGCCTTGCCGCCGAGGGATTCGTCGTCGATGTCGCGACCACCGGGATCGATGGGCTGTGGATGGCGCGGGAGGGCGACTTCGACGTCATCATCCTTGATGTCATGCTTCCCGGCCTCAACGGATTCGAGGTGTGCCGAGCCCTGCGAGCTGGCGGAGCCTCGACCCCGATCCTCATGTTGACCGCCAGGGACGGCGAGCACGACGAAGCGGAGGCGCTCGATCTCGGGGCGGACGACTACCTGGCCAAGCCGTTCTCCTTCATCGTCCTTCTCGCGCGGCTGAGGGCGTTGTTGCGGCGTGCCCCCGCGCAACGCGATCCGATTCTGGCGGCCGGGGACGTGCGACTGGATCCCGCCACGCGTCGCTGCTGGCGGGGTGACGTCGAAGTGGCTTTGACACCGAGAGAGTTCTCGCTGGCGGAATTCCTCCTGCGTCGCAAGGGACGCGTCGTCAGCCGGAACAGCATCGCGGAGCACGTCTGGGATGCTGAACTCGACATCGACTCGAATGTCGTCGAGGTCTACATCGGGTACCTCCGCCGCAAACTCGGCCGGGCCGACATCGAGACCGTCCGCGGCTTCGGATACCGCTTCCTCGACGAACCGGCAGAAGCGGAGCGTTGAGTGACCCCGCGTAGTCCTTCCCGGCGGTGGACGTGGAGCATCCGTACCCGCGTCACCGTCGTCGCAACGTTGGTCGTCGCCGTCGCCCTGTTGGGGAGCGGGGTGGCCCTGGTGCTGCTCGTCCACCAGTCCCTCATCGCCGGACTGGACGCCGCACAAGTGAACCGGGCTCAGGCAGTCGCGGCCCAGGCTGCCGCGGGAACGCTTCCCCGAAGCATCCCGGAGACCACGGACCAGGGCTCACTGGTCCAGCTCCTCGATCCGACCGGCGCGGTCGTCGCCTCCACCAGCAATGTCGACGGTGAGGGCCCCGTGCTCGCGAAACCGCCGAGCGACCGCCGGCCGACGGCGGTGACGCTCGCCTCGTCGCCACTGGACAACGGCAGCTCATTCCGCATCCAGGCGCAGCCGGTGGCACTGGCGAGCGGCCCCGGCTGGGTGTACGTCGCGACCTCTCTCACCCAGGTCGATGCTGCGACCACGAGCCTGGCCACTGCGTTCGCGTTCGGATTGCCGCTGATGGTCGCGATCGTCGGGTTCGTCGTCTGGCGGTCGGTCGCCGTTGCGCTCCGGCCGGTCGATCGGATGCGGCAGCGAGCCGCGGCCATCGGGGCTCGCGACCTGTCCCAGAGGGTTCCGGTGCCGGGCAGTCACGACGAAGTTGCGAACCTGGCCGTGACGATGAACGGAATGCTCGACCGGTTGGAGTCCTCCGCCGTGCGCCAGCGTGAGTTCATCGGCGACGCATCCCACGAATTGAAGAGCCCTCTTGCCGCCCTTCGAGCTGCGATCGACATCGCGACGGCACATCCGGAGGACCGCGATCCCAGCCTTGTCCTCGCTGACCTGAGCGACCAGGTGACCCGGATGACCGTGCTTACGGACGACCTCCTGTTCCTCGCGCGGAGTACCGAGGCCCAACCCATGACTCGGGTTGAGCCCGTCGATCTCGACGAGCTCGTCCTGGCGGAAGCGCACCGACTTCGGGATGTCGGCGATGTTTCCGTCGGAATCGTATCGGTGCAGGCGGCTCGCGTGATGGGCTCCCAGCGGGATCTGGGGCGAGCCCTGCGGAACCTGGCCGAGAACGCCCGCGAGCATGCACGGTCGGCGGTGCGGCTCTCACTCACGACGGAGCGCGGCTTCGCCACAATCGCCGTGATCGACGATGGAAGCGGCGTACCTCCCGCATCCCGAGAGAGAGTCTTCGAACGCTTTGCGCGCCTCGACGACTCCCGCCCGCACCGCACGGGAGGTGGCGGCTTCGGACTGGGACTCGCCATCGCACGGCAGATCGTCGTCGTCCACGGCGGAAGCCTGATCGTTCGGGATCGCACCGACGGCTCCCCCGGCGCCGAATTCATCCTCCGTCTCCCGATGGCACGGCCCTGAGCGACCCGAAGAATCTCACCAGGGTGCCACGGCGGGCCCTTTTCTCCTACCGGTCTCGCGAACGATCTTCCGTTCGCCCGCACCCGGGAGATAGCGTGAGCGTTAGGCGGCTTCGTCCGCTCCGAGGTGACGATAGCGAGTCCACTGGCGAACGGACAGCGAGATGAACGACTACCGCAAGACCCTGTATCACGGAACCGGCGTCGATCTGCAACCCGCCACGACCCAGCGCGCCCTCCGTGCAGCCTGTCGAGGTCGGGGATGATGCCCGCGACGGCTGCGCCGCCTCGCGGCGTGCTCGTTCCCCTCGCTCTGGCGCAATTCATCTGCAGTTTCGCCGGCTCGAACATGAACGTGATGATCACCGACATGAGTCACGACTTGAACACCACGGTGCAGGGCATTCAGATCGCCATCACACTCTTCCTTCTCGTGATGGCCGCCCTGATGATTCCCGGCGGCAAGCTGACCGACCGCTGGGGGCGTAAGCGGTGCTTCATGATCGGACTCACGACCTACGGCATCGGCGCGCTGCTCAGCGCAGTGTCGCCAGG
>FSUF01000338.1_pt1 | contig 18965 bp, 16 predicted proteins | sample 1637351 | NCBI WGS metagenome assembly FSUF01 (sample SAMEA3914816, study PRJEB12502) | metagenome | biome: forest; material: soil | place: USA | collected 2011-09-16 | depth 0.3 m | reverse complement strand
GCGCCGACGTTCAGCAGGACCTTCTGAATGTCGTCGACGGTGACCAGGCCGCGTGACTGGGTCGGCGTTCCATGACGCGGAAGTCGCCCAACGGTGCCGTAGAGGCGCATAGCGCCCCCGGCCACCACGAGTTCCTTCTCGACCGCGAACCCGAAGGATGTTCCGGTGAACCCGCCGTGCCGGAGGATGGTGATCGCTCCTGTGTCGACGCCGATGGTGGCGCGTCTGAAACCGACCGCCTGGTCGGAGCGGATCGGCGTGGGTTCCGCGAAAGCGTTGAGCACGTTCGTGGGGATGAAGTCGCCTCCGCGCAGGGCGGCGCCCAGCGTGAGCAGGTCGTCCACCGTGGAGAACAGACCGGCGTGACCGGCCACTCCGCCGAGCGCGTGCGCGACGTTTCCGTCGTTCGCCTCGCCCCGCAGCGGGCGGTCACGCCAGCCTTCGAACTCGTCGGCGATGAACGGTACCGGGTACGGAACACCGGTGTCGACCATCCGGTACTCGCAGGCGTCGCTGTCGGCACTGGTCGCGGCGGTGTCGGCGCCGACGGGCCCATAGGTGCTCGTGAGTCGGAGCGGACCTGCGACGAGGGTGCGATAGGCGTCGGCCAGGTCGAGCGTGGTGATGCGTTCGACCATGGCTCCGGCGAGGATCAGCCCCAGGTCGGAGTAGAGCCAGGTGCTTCCGACCGGCGTGGCGAGCGAAAGCTGCTGCACCCGTTCGATCGCTGAGGCACGATCTGTGGTCTCGAGGTAGAGCGGCCACCACGGCTGAAGGCCTGCAGTGTGCGTAAGCAGGTGCCTGAGGGTTATGGAGTCCTTCCCCTCGCCGCGGAACGCCGGCAGGAAGGTGCGCACTGTGTCGTCCAGACCGACCTGCCGCGCTGCGACCAGGCGCATCACGGCCGCCGTCGTCGACGCGACCTTGGTCACGGAGGCGACGTCGAAGAGTAGTCCCCGCGACATCGGCACCCCGGGAGAATCCGGGCCCGGCAGGACGGCCCACCCGCGAGCCTCGACGGATGTGCCTGCGGCGGTTCGCACGCCGAACATCGCACCGGCAGGATGTGCGCCCGACGCCCCCGCGCCCACCAGGCCCTCGACATGATCGGCCAGTTCACTCACCATCAGTCGCCCCTCCGGTTTCGAATCGAATGCTGGGCCACTCGTTCCGCGCCCCCCAGCCGATCGCCGTCCCGGCAGGCGAGGGAGTGATGCGCCCCAGGACACGGGGACCCGTGGCTCCCGTGCAACTGGCGACATTCGCCGGCAGCCCGTGAGCGGTCGCCCACCCGATGAGCGCGAACGCGACTGCCTCCTTGTCATCGGAAGGCACCCCGAGATCGTCGCTCGGCCGCACATCCACCTGTGGCAGCAGAGCTGCGATCCGACCGATCATGGTCGGATTCCTCACCCCGCCGCCGGAGACGATGAGCACCTGTGCCTGCGCGCCACTGACCGCGTCTGCGACGGTGCGAGCAGTGAGTTCCGTGAGCGTTGCGACGAGGTCGGCGAGCGAAAGCTCGGCCCGTGCGTCCGCGAGTTTCGAGGTGACGTACTCGAGGTGGAAAAGCTCCTTTCCAGAACTCTTCGGTGCAGGCAGCGCGTAGTAGAGCTCGTCGAGAAGCGCCTCGAGAAGCGTCGGGTCGACGGAGCCGGCTGCGGCGAGCGCGCCGTCCCGGTCGAACGTGTCCGTCGTTGCAGAGGGTGCGGTCACGACCGCATCGATCAGCGCATTCGCTGGACCGATGTCCCACGCGGTGGGTTCGGTGTCGGGCGCGCACACGGTGACGTTGGCGATCCCACCCAGGTTGAGCGCTGCCGCGCGCGTGCCGCCGTCCACATACCGGGCAAGCAGGATCTGGTCGAGGATCGGGACGAGGGGAGCGCCCTGGCCGCCCGCCGCGATGTCGGCCGCGCGGACATCCGAGACGACGGCAAGCTGTGTCTTCTCGGCGATCCAGGCGGGCTGACCCAGTTGGAGCGTCCCGCGCGCGCGACCGCCTTCGACCCAGTGGAAGACTGTCTGCCCGTGCGTGCAGACCAGGTCGACTGCGCCTCCGCGCCCGGCCGCAGCATGCTGCTCCAATGCTGCGGCTGCGGCGTCGGCGAACGCCTGGCCGATGGCGGTATCCAGCTCGCAGGCGACGTCGAAGCTCACCGCGGCAGGGGGCAGGGAATCCAGCAACCGGGTGCGCAGTTCGGGCGCGTACGGGGTGGATGCGGTGTATTCGATGCGCGCGTCCACGGTTTCGCCGGCTTCGGTGAAGTCGACGATCGCGATGTCGATGCCGTCATGCGACGTGCCGGAGATCATCCCGAGTACGCGCATCAGGCACGCTCCGTTCCTACGACCGATTCGACCACTCGGCGCAAGACCCCGCCGGCGGTTTCCAGCTCCGATTTCGCCTCGGTCACACTCAGGCCCGTCACGATCGTCGCGATCGCCAGTTTCGCGTGCCAGTCTGCAGCGTCGAGCGCGGCACGGGCTGCTGCTTCATCCGCCCCTGTCGCCAGGGTGACGATGCGAATTGCGCGCCGGACGAGCTTCGCGTTGGTCGCTTTGACGTCCACCATCAGCGTTCGATAGGTCTTTCCGAGGCGGATCATGCTGATCGTCGAGAACATGTTCAGGACCATCTTCGTCGCGGTACCTGCGCCGAGACGGGTCGAACCCGTGACGATCTCTGGCCCGACGGCGACCTCGATGCCGTGCTGGGCGACGGCTGAGATCGGCGTATCGACGTTGCACGACAGGCCGACGGTCAGCGAGCCGCGGTCGTTCGCGAGCCTCAATGCACCGAGTACGTAGGGAGTCCGGCCGCTCGAGGCGATTCCGACAACGGTGTCGAGCGGGCCAGGACTCAGGCGTTCCAGATCGGCCGAGCCCGCGTCCTCACTGTCCTCAGCGGACTCGACGGAGCTGACGAGCGCCGTCGGACCGCCCGCGATCAGCCCGAGGACGACAGTCCCGTCGGTTCCGAACGTCGGCGGGATCTCCGAAGCGTCGAGGACCCCGAGTCGCCCTGACGTCCCGGCGCCGACATAGATGAGCCGGCCTCCGGCACGCATCCGCTCGGACGTCGCCTCGATCGCTTCGATGATCGTCGGCAAGGCCTCACGGACGGCGCCGGAAATCAGCGCATCCCGACGATTCATCATCGTGACGAGTTCTGCGACCGTCAGCTCGTCGAGCATGAGCTCACCGTCGGCGACGGCCTCGGTCATCAGTTCGTCGAGTTCGGCGTCTGGAGAGTTCGTAGCCATCAGCGGCCTCCGGTCTTGGGGTCGAGGGCCGCCCGCAGGCTGTCTCCGAGAAGGTTCAGGCCTATGACCGCGCAGATCAGCGCGGCGCCAGGGAACAGCAGCATCCACGGTGCGATGCTCGAGAGGGTCTGGGCCTCGTAGACCATGCCTCCGAGTGACGCTGCGGGCGGGGGCGTACCGAAGCCGAGGAAGCTCAGGGCCGCCTCTGTGAGGATCGCCCAGGACAGCGAAAGCGTCACCTGGACCACGAGGATGCTGCGCATGTTCGGAAGGACGTGCGCGAAGAGCGTCGACAGTCTCCGCCTGCCGATGGCGGTCGACGCCATCACATAGTCGGCCGAACGCAGGGTGAGGACGGGTCCTCGGGCGACACGGGCGAAGATCGGCATGTAGACGATGGCGATCGCGATCGCGACGGTCAGCCAACTGCGCTGCAGTGTTGCGGCGAGCGCCAGCGCGAGCAGGAGCGACGGGAAGGCGAAGAGCACGTTCGTGATCACCCCGACCACGCGGTCGGCGATACCGAGGTAGAAGCCGGCGAGCACGCCGAGAAGGGTTCCAACGACGGCCGCGGCGGCCACCGAGACGATGGCGATCAGGAGCGAGTTCGCCAGGCCGGATGCCACACGGGAGAACGTGTCACGCCCGAACTGGTCCGTTCCGAACCAGTGCGCGGCGCTCGGCGGCTTGAGAGCCTGCGCGATGTCCTGGTGCGCAGGATCGTACGGCGTCAGGCCGAACACGGCCAGTAACGCCAGTGCGACCACGACGACCATGAGCACGAGGCCTGCGATCCCAGGGACGGAGCGGAAAGCGCTCGCCCACACATGGGAGCGCCTGCTCGCGTCGACGGTGACGTCGGGGGTGTTGCTCATTTCGGTCGCGGCGCTCATCGGGCACGCACCCTGGGGTCGACTACGCGGTAGACGAGGTCGGTGAGGAGGTTCACCAGCACGAACAAGGTCGCGATGATGAGAACGGTGCTCTGCACCACGGCGTACTCCTTCTGGTTGAGCCCGAGGAGGACCTGGCGTCCGATTCCGGGAATGGCGAAAATCTGCTCGACGACCAGTGCGCCGCCCAGCAGGAAGCCGAACTGGAGGCCGGTCATGGTCACGACAGGAATCAGCGCGTTGCGAAGGATATGCCGTACACGCAGCCGCCTCTCTGGAACGCCCTTGGCGCGAGCCGTCCGGATGAAGTCCTCAGAGCGGATGGAGAGGATGGCGGCTCGTGTGGTCTGGAGCACCGGGGGCGCGATACTGATGCCCAGCACCAACGCCGGCAGGAGCATCTGCTGCAGGTTCAGGGCCGGGTTCTGCACGAACGTCTTGTAACCCTCGCCGTTGGGGAACCATCCGAAAGAGTTCGCCAGCCACGTCGCGAGAAGCGTCGCCAGGAGGAAGGAGGGGACGGAAAGGGCGACAAGGCTGCCGAACTGCGTGATGTTGTCGCCGAACCTGCCCGGGCGGTTCGCTGCGAACACTCCGCCCGGCACGCCGAGAGCGAGTCCGATGATGATGGAGAAGAAGGCGAGTTCGATCGTGTTCGGGAGCGCTTGCGCCGTCATCTGCGCGACCGTCTGGTGAGTAGTCGTGGAGATGCCGAGATTGCCGGTGAGAACTCCGCCGAGCCAGTTGAAGTACTGGACGACCAGTGGCTTGTCGAGGCCGTAGTAGGCCTCGAGTGAATGGATCTGCGCCGCGGTCAGGTTTCCTGCCTCCGTGCCGTACGCAGCGGTGATCTGGTTTCCGGGGACGACGCGGAGGACGATGAATGTCAGGACGGACACCCCGAGCAGAGTCAGGAGCGCCTCGCCGAAGCGACGGGTGACCGGATGGCGAGCAATCGCCGTGAGTTGTGTCATGAGATCTTCAGGGGTCGTGTCGGGGCGGGCAGCGGGCCACCCGCCCCGACTGGACGGTCAGGAGATGGTCGCCTTCCAGAGCATGCTGAGCTCTGCATCCGGACGAGCCTCGAAACCGCTCACACCGGAGTTCATGACGATGTACGCCTTCGGGGTGAACAGCCAGATCCAGGCGGCGTTGTCGACCAGTTGAGCGGACAGGTCCTTGTAGATGGCCTGACGCTTCGCAGTGTCGGTCGCCGCGATGCCGTCGGCGAAGAGCTTGTCGAGCTGAGGCGAGCTGTAGCCCGCGACCTTGTTGTACGTGCCGTGCGAGGTGAAGTAGCGCGCGTACATCGTATTCGGGTCCGCGTTTCCACTGTTCTGCGCGATGGCGGCCTCGAAGTCGCCCGCGAGCCACTTGTTGACATAGGTGTTGGAATCGAGCGTCTGCACGTTCACCTTGATGCCGACCTTGCCGAGCTGCGCCTGGACGGTCTGCGCCTCATCCACCGCGGTGGAGTAGAGACCCTGGGACGTCATCACGTTCAGCGTGAAGCCGTTCGGCGTACCGGCCTTGGCGAGGTAGTCCTTCGCCTTCGCGAGGTCCTGCTTGGGGCAAGGCTGAGCGTTGATGTCGGACTTGAACGCCGGGGAGGTGATCGGCCCGGTCACGTCGCCGGCGCCCAGGGCTGCCGAGTCGACGACATCCTGACGCGAGATGGCGCACTGGATCGCCAGGCGGGTGTTGACGTTGGAGAGAACGGGCGACGCGGCTCGCAGCTGCAGCACGTGGTACTGCAGTGATCCGGCCTCTTCCGTCTTGGTCTTGTTCGAGGCAGCCGTCTTCGCGGTGACGGGGTTGTCGAAGACCGCAACGTGGACCGAACCGGTCTTGAGCGCTGACACCATCGATTGCTCGTCGGGGATGATACGGAACTCGAGCTTGGCCGCACCCGGCGTGCCGGCGTAGTAGTCCGCATTGCGCGCGAGGTTGATCGACTCGTTCGCCACCCGGTTGACGAACTTGTATGGGCCGGACCCGACGGGCGTCGTCTGCAGGCTGTCGACCGAGACGTCCGACGGGACGATGCCGGTGTTGACGGCGGTCAGGCCGGCGGGGAACGACGCGTCGGGCTTCTTGAGGTGGACGACGAGGGTCCCAGGCGCGGGTGCGTCGATCGAAGCGACTGACGCGAAGTACGAACCAGAGCTGGCCTTGGAGGTCGGGTCCATGATCTTGTCGTAGGTGTACTTGACGTCGGTCGAGTCGAGGGCGGATCCGTTGGTGAACTTCAGCCCGCTCTTGAGGGTGAAAGTGTAGGTGAGGCCGTCCGACGACACCTTCGGGAGGTCGGCGAGACCAGCCGTAGGCTCAGCGGTCGCGTCCTTGTTCAGCAGCGGGCTGTAGATCTGGGAGAGCACCTGCAGGGACTGCTCGGACGTCGACGTCCACGGGATCATTTGGGTCGGGTCGGCGGTGATGCCGAAGACGAGTGTCGCGTTCGCGTTTGCGGACGCGTTCGAATTGGTGGTGCCGGAGCATCCTGCGAGCAGCATGGATGCTGTGGCAACCGCGGCGCCGGCAACAAGTGCACGGCGTACGGGGCGGTTGACCTTCATTAAGGGCCTCCTGGGTAGGTTGTTGCGCCAGCTGTGTGAGCGACAACGCCGGCGGCGCTGCCGGGATCAACTTTAGGGGAACAATATTCCTCTAACGTTTCCTGTTTGTAAATTATTTACCATAGTGTGATCGTTAAGTCCACTGGAACCGTGGGAAGTCAACTGCTGGCGGCGTGACCGCTACCGTGAGCACAACAAGTGCAAGGAGAAAAGGTGATGGCCGAGGATATCTTGGTGCGGCTGCGTCAGGCGCAGCCGGGCTTGCGCCCGAGCGAACAGCTCATCGCCGAGGTCGCATTGGCCGAGCCGGCCTCCGTATCCGGGTTGAGCATCACCGAATTGGCGGCCCGATGTGGAACATCGACCGCGACGGTCGCACGGTTCTGTCGCAATGTCGGCTTCGAGGGTTACAAGAGCTTCTGCCTGGCGTTGGCGCGGGCAGCAGTCAACGAGAGTGGGCGTCGCTTCGAATTCGGCGTGTCCGAAGGAGATATCGACCCGGCGGACACCACGCGCGAGGTCGTTCGCAAGCTGGCCTACCAGGAGGCGCGGGCTGTCGAGGAGACCGCGGAGATGCTCGACCTGACTGAGGTCGACCGGGTGGTCAGCGCCATCATCGACGCGCCGTTCACAGACGTGTACGGCTCAGCCTCGAGCGGGCTGGCAGCGCAGGACCTGAGTCAAAAACTCCGTCGAATCGGGTACTACGCCAGCGCATGGACCGACGCACACCTTGCACTCACCAGCGCCGCCGTCCTGCGCCCGGGCTCCGTCGCGATCGCCTTTTCACACTCCGGCGAAACCGAAGAAGCCTTGTCCGCGATCGAGACCGCACGACAGGCGGGCGCGTTCACCGTTGCCGTCACAAACTTCCCGGAATCACCGCTGGCCCAGCTGTCGGATGCGGTGCTGACAACCGCCTCACGCGAAACGCGATATCGCTACGGTGCGATGTCGAGCCGGATGGCACAGCTGATGATCGTCGATGTGATCTTCATCGGGGTGGCGCAGAGGCGCCCGGAGAGTGTCACAGCTGCCCTCGCTGCAACCCTGGCCGCAGTCGAAAGCCGCCGCCGCCCTCGCAAGAACGGCTCCGGCTGAGCCTCACAGCTGCTTGGACATCCCGATCTGGGGTTCGCCCCACTCGGCCAGCGTCTCGCGGCGTCCGTCGACCATCCAACCGAGCTTGCCGTAGAACGCTCGCGATGGCTCGTTCTGCTCGAACACCCAGAGCCGGGCGCGCTCAGCTCCCAGACGGCGAAGCTCGTCTTCGCTGCTCGTGAGCAGAAGCCGGCCGAACCCGCCACCTTGCGTGAACGGGGAGACATACAGGGAACTCACGTAGCCGACAGTCGGCTCATCGAGGCGAAAGCCCGCGAAGCCGACGACGAGGCCGTCGTCGTCGAGGGCAGCGAGATAGGTGTCGGTCCCCCCGCTCAACGCGTTCCGCCACAACTCCTCGGCCCGCTCCGACGTCATGCTCTCGATCAGCGCTGCAGGCATGATCGTGGCGTAGCTCACACGCCAGCAGTCGAGGAAGACGGTGCAGAAGCCGTCGGCATCGTCGATGCCGGCAAGCCTGACTGTAGGCATTGCGTCTCCAACCATGATCATAGTCGGGTCTAGGGTACTTGCCCTCTGCCGACGGGGTCGCAGTCGTTCGGCCGCCGGCGGGCGATCGAACGTGTGCGTTCCCTGCGGTCGCTAGGCTCGGGAGGGAGCCGGATGAAGGGATCGCGGTGTCGTCACAGATCGAAATCGAGGGCCTCAGCGCGCTGTGGCCGGGCATCCGCGCTTTGCGGGTCGCGATGCCGGGCGGTCACATCCCGTACAGCCTCTGCTACCTGATCGAGGACGCACGCGGCGGTCTGCACATCGTCGACCCTGGCTGGTCGTCCGATGACAACTGGGCATCGCTTGCGCGCGCTCTCGCCGCCTCCGGGCACACCGTCGACGACATCGCCTCGGTGGTGGTGACCCACCTGCATCCCGATCATCTCGGCATGGCGGATCGCGTCCGCGCGGCGTCCGGAGCGACACTCGTGCTTCACGAACGCGAGCAGGCGGCACTCCAAGCAATGGCCGGTCGGGCCCCGGCCGAATCGCCGGAGCACCGGTTCGACGCGTGGGGCGTGCCGCCCGACCGCCTGGCCGAACTGGACGTGACCGCTGGGCGGCCGCCGATGGATGCACCGCAGGGGGCGGACGTGCTCGTCACCGACGGCGAAGTGCTCGACATTCCCGGCCGCGCGATCCAGGCTGTCCTGACGCCGGGCCACACGCCCGGACACATCTGCCTGGTGGATGCGCATGACGGCCTGGTCTTCACCGGCGACCACGTGCTGCCCACCATCCATCCGGGGCTGGGTCTCGGCGGCGAGACGGCCACCAACCCGATCGGCGACTACCTCGGATCACTCGAGCGGATCGCGGAGTTCGACGACCTCGAGGTGTGCCCGGGCCACGAGTACGTGTTCCGCGGACTGGCAGCACGCTGTGCCACGACGGCCGAGCACCACCTGCGCCGCTCGCGCGAAGTCGCCACACGACTGCGGATCGACGGCGACCCCACCGTCTGGCAGGTCGCATCCGAGCTGACCTGGACCGCCGGCTGGGCGAACCTGAACGGTTTCTACCTGCTCTCCGCGCTCGCGCAGACCGCGATGCACCTGGAGTTCGTGCGGTCCGAAGCATCCGCCCGCTACCTCGGCTGATCCGCGTACGCCTGCGGCCGTCGGGTGCGGCCATTCCGGGGATCGACTCGCCGAGGGTGCACGTTCTGGCCGAGCGTGACCGGCACGGCGGTCACGCTCGGCCGCACGTGTCACGTTCGGCGCTCGCGCGGCGGGGGATGCGCGGGCGCGGTGCCGGATGCGCTGGCGCGCCGACCGCTCTCAGACCAGGTGCAAGGGGCGGGCGTTGCGCAGCTCGACGCGTGCGTCGAGGTACGAGTGCACACTCTCGTTGATGTGGTACTGCGTGTGCGCGAGCCGCGCGGCGTGGGAGTCCAGCACCTTGCGAGCGGCGGCCCGACGAGCACGCACCGTGAGCAGCGCGACTAACGCCGCGACGAACACGGCGAAAGCGAGCGCTGAAGCGAGCCACAGGATGATGGTCATCCACCCCTCGGGGACTCCCGACCTGAGCGCAGCCCAGTAGCCGCCGACGATCACCAGCATCGAGATGACGGTGGCGTGCGGGGTCCTGCCTGCGAGCGCGAGGGGTTTCGTCGCGAGCAGACGCCGGGCGTCGTCGATCTCGCGTTCATGTTTCCTGCGCCGATCCTTCGCCCAGCGAACATCGCGTTCGAGGCGGCGAACAAGCAGCTGCGCGCTGTCGTGAGTGGGATTGTAGACCTGGTTCACAGCGGGTCCTTCGGGTTGACGTTACTGTTCCAGAAATCAGTATGCCGATAGACCGCTCGGTTAGCTAGACCATTCTGTCTGTCCGTGTCAAATGTGCCGAAAACTGGGGGTACGCGTCGCCCCAGCGCCCCTCGGGCGCACCGCCATCGGGCGCACCGCCCTCGGGCCCAGCGTGCACGTTCCGGTCGAGAGTGACAGGCGCAGCGGGCACGCTCGGCTGCAAGTGTCACGCTCGGCGTGGAACGCGCGTCAGGCAGGCGACTCGTCGTTGGCGACCGCCTCGACCCAGTCCACGGCATCGTCCGAGAGACGCCTGCCCGAGAGGTCGTCAGCGCCACCGGCCGCAGTGATCTCGACGATGAGCTCCGAAGGGATCGCGTCGCCGTTGTTCTCGACCAGCCACTCGCGCGTCGACGGCTCGAGGTTCGGCCACCACTGCTCGATCGTCATACCCGAAGTCTGCCACGACGGACCGCACACCTGTGAGATCTGTGCACATCCTGCGCGCTCGGTTTCCGGTCGCGGTCGACGTCGCGCTAGCCTCGATGATGGCGGGCACCATCACGAAGCACCTCGAGGATTTCAATGACCGTCACGCCCCCGCCCCCGCATTCGCCGCTCGCAGTGCTGTCGATCCATCCCATGCCTCCGGCTCCGCCGAAACTCTCGCCGGCGGGCGGGCTTGCCATCGCCAGCCTGGTGGTCGGAATTGTGGCACTGGCACTTGGCCTCGTGCCGTTCGCAGGCATCGCGCTCGGCGTGACCGGGGTGATCATCGGCATCATCGCCGTCATCAAGCCCGCGCGGGTGGGCCTCACCGTCACCGGAATCGCTCTCTCCACAATCGCCATCATCGTCAACCTCGCCGTGCTCGCAGCGATGCTTTTCGCGAGCCCCGGCGGAGCAGAACTGGGCAAACGCACAATGAAGTACCTCTCTTCGCTTCCCACTGTGTCGGGTCAGCGCGTCACGACGCCGTGTTACAGCTTCGAGGGCCCGCGCAACTTCATCAACAACCAGTCGAAGACGGCTACCGCCGACTGCTCCACGGCCCTCCAGTTGTGGGGTGAGATGGATGCTGACGGGAAGGTCAGGAACACCGGCGGCGGCATCATCCTCGGCGAAGTCTCGGTCGAACCGATCCCTGAATCGACGAGGCAGAAGTTGTCGGCCGAGGCCGACCTCGATGGCGTCGTAGAAACGATGAGCACGGGCTGGCTCACCACGCTCGGCGAGATAACCAGCCTCAAGGAACCCACTTCGCTGGACGGCGAACCAGGGAATGTCACGCGCGTTAAGAGCCCGGTCGCCCTGACGAAGACGAAAGCAGTGGTCGCTGGCTTCGCACCGGATGCCCACAACACATCGCGAGGCGAGGTGCGCTTGTTCGTCGTCACCTTCGTCACGCCCTACGACAACGGCGATGAACTCATCAAGGCCGTGGTCGCGAGCTGGAAGTGGAACTAGACCTCTCGCCCGCTTGCCCCTTCACGCGGTTGGACGTAGGCTGTGGCGCGCGATATAAGAATGCGGTGTTCGACTATAGAACACGAATTGCTTATAGGAATCACCCACAGAGTAGTGAGGAGAGCCCATGCAGTTCCACCACAAGGGCTACGTTTCCGGTGATCCGCGCATCCAGCCGGCCGCAGGTGCCGGCATCGATCGCCCGGAGGAACTTCCCGACGAGGTCGATGTACTGATCGTCGGGACGGGCCCCGCCGGCATGATCGCGGCTGCGCAGTTGTCACAGTTCCCGGACATCACGACGCGCATCATCGAGCGCCGCGACGGAAGGCTCGTCATCGGACAGGCCGACGGCATCCAGGCTCGCAGCGTCGAGACCTTCCAGGCGTTCGGCTTCGCGGAACGGATCATCGCGGAGGCCTACCGCATCACCGAGATGGCCTTCTGGAAGCCGGACCCCGACGACAGATCACGCATCGTGCGCGCAGCACGAGCCGTCGACGACCCGACCGGCATCAGCGAGTTCCCTCACCTTCTCGTCAACCAGGCCCGGGTGCTGGACTACTTCGCGGAGGTGATGGCGAACTCGCCGACACGACTGACTCCGGACTACGGGTTCGAGTTCCGCAGGCTCGAACTCGGCGGAGAGGGAGACTATCCGGTCACCGTGACGCTCGTCCACACCAGCGGCGAGAAGACCGGTCGCGAGCGTACGGTCCGGGCGAAGTACGTCGTCGGTGCAGACGGCGCACGCAGCAGGGTACGGGAGTCGATCGGCTGCACACTCGCCGGCGACCAGGCGAACCATGCGTGGGGTGTCATGGATGTGCTCGCCGTCACCGACTTTCCGGACATCCGCACGAAGTGCGCCATCCAATCCGGGGCCGGCGGCAACATCCTGCTCATCCCGCGCGAAGGCGGCTACCTCTTCCGGATGTACGTCGATCTCGGCGAAGTCTCGGCTCACGACGGTGCGGTGCGCGCGACGACCATCGAAGACGTGATCGCCAAGGCCAACGAGATCATCCACCCGTACACCCTCGAGGTGAAGGACGTCGCCTGGCACAGCGTGTACGAGGTCGGCCACCGCCTCACCGATCGTTTCGACGACGTCACCGCCGAAGCCATCGGTTCGCGCACGCCTCGCGTGTTCATAGCGGGCGACGCCTGCCACACGCACAGCGCCAAAGCCGGGCAGGGCATGAATGTGTCGATGCAGGATGGCTTCAACCTGGGCTGGAAACTCGGCCACGTTCTCGAGGGGCGAAGCCCGGAGAGCCTGCTGAGCACCTACTCGGCGGAACGGCAGGTCGTCGCCAAAGACCTCATCGATTTCGACAAGCTCTGGTCGTCCCTGATGGCGGCCAAGCCCGAGGAACTCGACGATCCGTCGGAGCTGGAGGAGTTCTACGTGAGGACAGCCGAGTTCCCCGCCGGATTCATGACCCAGTACGCGCCGTCCATGCTGATCGCGGAGCCTCGGCACCAGCACCTCGCGACCGGCTTCCCGATCGGCAAACGGTTCAAGTCCGCTGTCGTCAGGCGGGTGTGCGACGGCAACCCCATCCATCTCGGGCACCACGCCGCAGCCGACGGCCGGTGGCGCATCTATGCGTTCGCCGACCGGGCCGTGCCCGGTCGCACGTCAGCAGTTGCCGATTTCGCGGACTGGATTGCCGGCGCACCCGATTCACCGGTGGTGGCCTTCACGCCGAAAGGCGCTGACATCGACGCATGGTTCGACGTCAAAGTGATCTACCAGCAAGATCACACCCAGGTCGATATCGGCGCTGTTCCCGTCCCGTTCCTCCCCCGGGTCAGCCCGTTCGGGCTCATCAACTACGAGAAGGTCTACGCCACGGACCCGCAGGAGGACATCTTCGACCTCCGGGGAATCGATCGAGCGGGCACCATCGTCGTCGTTCGCCCCGACCAGTATGTGGCGAACATCCTGCCGCTCACCGCAACGAACGAACTCGCTGCATTCTTCAAGCCGATCATGGTTAACAGGTATACATATGCATCAAATTACTAAGCAAACTGGCCATTTGCTCCGCATGTGAGTAGTTTATGTATACATGAGGAGTGATTGATGGCGACGAAAGCAAGCGATCGGGCCTACGCTTCGCTGCGCGAAGACATCATGGAGTGGCGTCTGGCCCCGGGCACCGTACTGCAGGAAGTCGAGCAGTCCGAGCGGCTCGGCGTATCGCGGACTCCTGTGCGTGAAGCACTCGGGCGGCTCAGTGCGGACGGACTGGTAGCCGCGCAAGGTGGTCGCGGCCTGGTCGTCACAACGGTCTCCGTCGAGAACATCAAGCAGCTCTTCGACCTTCGCCGGGTGCTTGAACAAGAATCGGCTCGTCTGGCAGCACGCAATCGCGACCACGACGTGTTCCTCGGCCTGGGAGACGAGTTCCGGGCCGCTCCCCGCCTGCTCGACGATGGCGATCCCGCCCACGAGCGGTACTACGACCTGGTCGCACGCTTCGACCTGGCCGTCGACGACGCGACCGGCAACCCGTATCTCGTCACCGCACTCCGCAACCTGCGCCCCCACCTCGTGCGCATCCGGCGGGTATCCCGCGACGACCTCGAGCGGCTGCGCTCCGCCGCCGCGGAGCACCTCCTCATTGTGGAAGCGATCATCGAAGGCGATGCCGAGCTCGCCGCATCCGCCACCCAGGTCCACCTGCATCGGAGCCTGCACAGCGTGTTGGCATCCGCCGAACGACTCACATCTGTGAGAGAGGAAGAGAAGTGAAGCTGCATTCGGTACGAGTCCACAAGAGCGATGAGAACCTGGCCCGTGAGGACCAGCTGGCCTGGAAGATCGCGGAGGTGGCGGCTGACCCCGTCGATGTGACCCCCGAGGTCACAGAAATGGTCATCAACCGCGTCATCGACAATGCGGCCGTCGCCGCCGCATCCATCACCCGGGGTCCGGGAATCGCCGCCCGCTCGCAGGCCGAAACCCACCCTGCCAAGCCCGGCTCCACCGTCTTCGGCGTCGACGGTCACTTCAGCGCGGAGTGGGCCGCATGGGCGAACGGGGTCGCGGTGCGCGAGCTCGACTTCCACGACACATTCCTTGCCGAGGAGTACTCGCACCCGGGCGACAACATCCCTCCGATCCTGGCGGTCGCCCAGCACGCCGCGAAAGACGGTCGGATGCTCATCCGCGGCATCGCGACCGGCTATGAGATCCAGGTCGACCTCGTCAAGGCGATCAGCCTGCACAAACATAAGATCGATCACGTGGCCCACCTCGGTCCGTCAGCGGCCGCCGGCATCGGAACACTGCTCGGCCTCGACACCGAGACGATCTTCCAGGCCGTGGGCCAGGCCCTGCACACCACCACCGCTACACGCCAGTCGCGCAAGGGCGAGATCTCCACGTGGAAGGCGTACGCGCCGGCATTCGCGGGCAAGATGGCAGTCGAAGCCGTCGACCGTGCGATGCGCGGTCAGACGAGCCCCACCCCGATCTACGAGGGGGAGGATGGCGTCATCGCGTGGCTCCTCGACGGCCTGGGAGCCGAATATGTAGTCCCGCTCCCCGAAAAGGGCGAGGCCAAGCGTGGCATCCTCGACACCTATACGAAGGAGCACTCGGCGGAGTACCAGGCGCAGGCGTGGATCGACCTCGCTCGCAGACTGCACAACGAGCATCCCGAGGTCACCTACCCGGAGAACGTGACGTCGATCGTCATCCACACCAGCCACCACACCCACTACGTGATCGGGTCGGGGGCGAACGATCCACAGAAATACGACCCCACCGCGAGCCGCGAAACGCTCGACCACTCGATCCCGTACATCTTCGCGGTCGCGCTGCAGGACGGCGAGTGGGATCACGCGAAGTCCTACGCCCCCGAGCGTGCCAGCCGACCCGACACCGTCGAGCTGTGGCACAAGGTGACCACACGCGAGGATGCGGAGTGGACGCGCCGCTACCACTCCAACGATCCTGCAGAGAAAGCCTTCGGTGGCCGCGTCGAGATCGAGCTCGCCGACGGTTCGAAGATCGTCGACGAGATCGCCGTCGCCGATGCGCATCCGCTGGGTGCCCGCCCGTTCGCGCGCGAAGACTACATCCGCAAATTCCGGACGCTTGCGGGGCCGGTGCTCGAACCGACCGAGATCGAGCGGTTCCTCACCACCGTCCAGCGCCTGCCCGAGTTGACGGCGGGGGAACTCGACGGCCTCAACTTCATCGCCAGGGCCGGCGTGCTCACGCCCGGGCCGAAAGGACTCTTCTGATGTTGTATTCCACGACCACCCCTGCCGAGAAGCGCGCGAAACTGCGCGCCGACCTCGCAAGCGGCGAGCTGTTGCGCTTTCCCGGGGCATTCAACCCGCTCAGCGCCCGCCTCATCCAGGACAAAGGATTCGAAGGCGTATACATCTCCGGTGCCGTCATCGCCGCTGACCTCGGCCTGCCCGACATCGGCCTCACGACGCTCACCGAAGTCGCCGGCCGCGGCCAGCAGATCAGCAGGATGACCGACCTGCCCACACTGATCGATGCCGACACCGGATTCGGCGAGCCCATGAACGTCGCACGAACCGTGCAGGCACTCGAAGACGCAGGCGTGTCCGGCCTGCACATCGAAGACCAGGTGAACCCCAAGCGCTGCGGTCATCTCGACGGAAAAGCTGTCGTCGACCTGGAGACGTCCACCAAACGCATCCGAGCCGCCGTCGACGCGCGCAGGGACCCCAACCTGCTCATCATGGCCCGCACCGACATCCGGGCGATCGAAGGCCTGCAGTCGGCGATCGACCGTGCGAAGGCCCTCGTGGACGCGGGCGCCGACGCGATCTTCCCGGAGGCCATGGCCGACCTGGGCGAGTTCGAGGCCATCCGGAACGCGATCGAGGTTCCCGTGCTCGCCAACATGACCGAGTTCGGCAAGAGTGAGCTGTTCACCACCGACCAGCTTGCCGATGTCGGAATCAACATCGTCATCTATCCCGTCTCGCTGCTGCGCATCGCGATGGGAGCCGCGGAGCGGGGGCTCGACACGATTCAGCGCGAAGGGTCGCTCCAGTCGGAGGTTGCGGGCATGCAGACGCGCGCCAGGCTGTACGAGCTGCTCGACTACGAGGCGTACAACGCCTTCGACACCTCCGTGTTCAACTTCCACGTACCCACCGGGCTGTGACCTTTCGTACAAGAAGGAGGAGCGAAACATGACCGACACCGACATCAGGAAGGGGCTCGCAGGTGTCGTCGTCGACACCACGAGCGTCTCCAAGGTCAACCCAGAAACGAACTCCCTGCTCTACCGCGGCTATCCCGTGCAGGACCTCGCGGCGAACTGCACGTTCGAGGAGGTCGCGTACCTGCTCTGGAACGGCGACCTTCCGGATGAGGAGCAGCTCGCCGAGTTCGAGCTTCGCGAGCGCTCCCACCGTGGGCTCGATGAACGGGTCAAGCGCGTCATCGACGAGCTGCCGACGACCGCGCATCCGATGGATGTCGTGCGCACGGCGGTGAGTGTCATCGGCGCGAGCGATCCGAACGCAGCAGACGCGAGCCCGTCTGCCAATCTCGACAAGTCCATCCGGCTGTTCGCCCAGCTCCCGTCGATCGTCTCCTACGACCAGCGACGTCGACGCGGGCAGGCACTGATCGAGCCGCGCGCCGACCTCGGCTACTCTGCCAACTTCCTGTTCATGACATTCGGCGAGGTGCCGAGCGAGGTCGTCGTCGACGCGTTCGACGTCTCGATGATCCTGTACGCCGAGCATTCCTTCAACGCCAGCACCTTCACTGCGCGCGTGATCACCTCGACCCTGTCCGACCTGTACTCGGCCGTGGTCGGTGCGATCGGCGCCCTCAAGGGTCCGCTCCACGGCGGCGCCAACGAAGCGGTCATGCACATCTTCGACGAGATCGGAACGGCCGACAACGCGGCCCCCTGGCTCGATACCGCCCTCGCGGAGAAGCGCAAGATCATGGGATTCGGCCACCGGGTCTACAAGAACGGAGACTCGCGCGTCCCCACGATGAAGAAGGCGCTCGCCACTCTCATCGCGGAATACGACCGTCCAGATATGGCCGAACTGTACAACGCGCTCGAACGCGCGATGACAGAGAGAAAGGGCATCCTGCCCAACCTCGACTACCCGAGTGGCCCTGCGTACAACCTGATCGGCTTCGACACCGGGCTGTTCACCCCGCTCTTCGTCGCAAGCCGCATCACCGGCTGGACGGCCCACATCATGGAGCAGCTGCAGGCCAACGCTCTGATCCGTCCGCTCAGCTCCTACGTCGGGGCAGAGCAGCGCGTGGTTCCACAGGGCTGACCATCGATAGCGTGAAAGCGCGGTTACGACGCGGCCGCGACGAACGCTTTCGCATAAGCCCACTGGGGTGCGGACATCCCGGTGCACATGTAGGCTGCGATGCCGCCGGTGCACGGCTGGTCGCGGGTGGTCTCCCACCAGCCGAGGCCGGCGATCCCGTTCGCTTTCGCCCACGCCGCGACGGTGGTCGCATTCGCCAGGGTGAAGGTTTCACCAGCGGTGTCCTGAACACCGATGAGCGGTGTCACACCCAGGAGAGCGAGACGCTGCGCTGCGGTGAACGACGCGTACCCGGGTAGCATGTCCAGCTGGTTCGCGGTCGCCTGGACTGCGGAGATCGCGGCAGCCCCCATGTCCTTCGTGCCGATGCCGTAGTCCATCGCCATGATGTTGATCGCGGCGAGTTTCACTCCCGCGGCGTTGAACTCCCTGATAGTGCGGAGCCCGCTGTCGAGGAGGCCCGTCGGCATCACCGGGAGCGTGAGCGTCACCTGCAGCGGGTGACCGGCGGACGCGCGCTGCGCCTGGAGCGTTGCGACAGCGGCCGCGCGACGCATGTTCGACATCGAGTCGGACACGTCCGCACCTTCGATGTCGAAGTCGACCCGGTCGAGGGTGAACCGGTTGACGACTTTCGTGTACGCGGCGAGAATCTTGGCCGGGTCGCTGCAGACATGGGAGATCTCGTCGTTGACGGCGCCGCCGAACGAGACGATCACCCGCCCGCCTTTCGTCTGGAACGCAGTGACGTCTCCGACGAAGTCCTGGGCGCCGCCGATGGCATACGCGGTGTACCCAGCCCAAGTGGGGCTGCACGCACTGCCCCGGTCGGCGACGATGAACGATGCGGTGAGCGTGTTCGTTCCGGTCTTCGATGCGACGGAAGTCAGGTCAGCGGTGGGCCACAGGCCCATGTCTACGTACGGGGCGACGACGAGGTGGCCTGCCTTCGGTGGGGTGATGACAACGGGTGGGGCCGTCGGCGTGGGTGTGGCCGTCGGTGTCGGGGTGGTCGGCGGCGCTGTCGTCGGCCGCGTTGTCGGGATGGTTGTCGCACCGACGCCGTTCAGGGTGCACGCGATC
>FSUF01000560.1_pt1 | contig 19120 bp, 17 predicted proteins | sample 1637351 | NCBI WGS metagenome assembly FSUF01 (sample SAMEA3914816, study PRJEB12502) | metagenome | biome: forest; material: soil | place: USA | collected 2011-09-16 | depth 0.3 m | reverse complement strand
GTAGCTAAGCAGTTCCCGGGGCTATGGCGCAGTTGGTAGCGCGCTTCGTTCGCATCGAAGAGGTCAGGAGTTCGAATCTCCTTAGCTCCACCACACGGGTCAGCGCCACAGAACGGCGTCTGACCGCTACTTCAGCAGGCGCGACAGCACCCGGTCAGCAAGCGGTTTGCCGCCGGTCTGGCACGTCGGGCAGTACTGCAGCGTCGAGTCGTGGAAGATCACCTGCCGCACGGTGTCACCGCAGACAGGGCACGGCTCTCCGGTTCGGCCGTGCACCTGCAGCCCGGACTTCTTCTCACGCTTGAGTTCGGATGCTGCGAGCCCGTCTGCGCGTGCGATCGCTTCGCGCAGGGTGGACTGCATGGCGGCGAAGAGCCGCGTGACCTCGTCGTCGCTCATGGCCGCGGGTTTGAACGGCGACATCTTCGCGGCGTGAAGGATCTCGTCGGAATAGGCGTTGCCGATTCCCGCGATGACACCCTGGTTGCGCAGGACACCCTTGATCTGCGCCCTGCCCGCGGTGGTCAGGATGGCTGCGAACACCTCTTCGGTGAAGGCGTCGGCCAGCGGATCGGGACCGAGCCGAGCGATACCAGGCACGTCGGATGGGTCGCGGACGACGGAGATGGCGAGGCTCTTCTTGGTTCCGGCCTCGGTGATGTCGATGCCGGAACCGTCGTCGAGCACCAGCCGGGCCGCCAGCGGCCCCCTGCCGAGCCCTTTCGACGGCGCAGGCTCGCCCTCTCGCCACCGGATCCAGCCCGCCCGGGCGAGGTGCATGACCAGGTGCAGGTCGCCGATCGTGAAGTCGAGGAACTTGCCGTGCCGCGTCACACCGGAAATCGTCTGGCCGGCGAGCGCCGACACGGGGGGATCGAACGTCTTGAGGACCGCGAATGAGATGATGTCGAACCGATCAACGGTGCGCCCGGAGAGGCGCGCGCCGAGGTCGGCGGCGAGCGCTTTGACCTCGGGAAGCTCAGGCACCATCCCATTGTGCGGCATGCCGCCGACAGGGCGGCGGAAATTGTCAGACCTCGACGGCGATCTCGTACACTTCGGCGGTCGGGTGGCCGGTGCGTTCGTGGATGCGCATCACAGCCTCCTTCGTCGGCCCCTCGGAGAGACAGAACGCCTTGCCGGCCTCAGGGTCGAGCCAGGCCTTGATGAAATGGACCCCTTCATCGCTTTCGATCGCGAGGTCGGCGGCGTGTGCTTCGGCCAGTTCGTCGGCGCTGACGCCGACGAAGCCGTCGTGGACATCCATGAACGTTGCCATGTGCGGATCCTTTCGTTGGGTGATGCTGCAGCCGATCGTCGGTGCACGTTCAGTGTCGTGTCGGCCGGGATGCGTGCACATCGGTCATCCGACCGATCATGCTCGGGCTGTGCGGCGATACCATATGGCATGCCCACTGAGGGATTCTCAGCTGCGGAGCAGATCCGGATCTCACCCGTACCCGTCGGTCGGGACGATCTTCTGTCCCTCGCGGAGCGACGCTGGTCCGCCGCGGTAGCCGGTACCGGTCATCTGCTGCTCCTCGCCGGCGAGGCTGGAATCGGCAAATCCCGGCTGCTCGACGACATTTCCAGCCGTATCACTGGTGTCCGCCACCAGATCGACGCATCCGCATTCCGGCGTGGTCGCGAGATCGTGGGCGGGGTGCTGCTCGAACTGGCCGCGGACCTGCGCCGGGCACACGAGGCGACGGTGGCCGATCGGCTCCGCGCGATGATCTTCGCCGGTGCGGAAGGCGGCGACAGCGGGCGCAGGCGTCGTGTGCTCGTGACCGACCTCGCCGAGATCCTCGTCGAATTCCTCGAGGGGAGCGGGCCGACCCTCCTCACCGTGGAAGATCTGCACTGGGCCGATGAGCTGAGCCTCGACGTGCTCGAACGTCTGGCAGCATCGCTCCGCGAAACCAGCACCCTCGTGATCGCGACGTACCGAACCGAAGAACTCTTCCCCGGCATGCCCCTGCGTCAGTGGCGCGATCGCCTCGTCGGGCAGCGCCTCGCCGAAGAAGCGCACGTTCGGCGGCTCGATCGCGCGATGACGGAGCAGCTCGCCGAGGCGATCACGGGGACGATCCTGCCGTCGGTCTACCTCGACCAGCTCTATGCGCGCAGCGACGGGATCCCGCTGCACGTCGAGGAGCTGATCGCGGCCGGTGCTGTCAGCCGAGTGCCCGGTTCGGTTGCGGAGGCGGTCATGCTCGGGCGAGGGGCGCTCACCCCGCACGCACGTTCCCTCGTCGACGCGGCAGCCGTCATCGGAAGGTCGTTCGACATCGACGTGCTCGCCGGGACCATCGGCGAATCGGTCGACGAACTCGACGCCGGCCTCACCGAGCTCCTCGACAGGCACGTCATCGTCTCGACAGGCGACGGCACCAACTTCGATTTTCGGCACGCGATGATCCGCGACACGATCTACGAGGGCATCCCGCCCAGCAGGCGACGCAGGCTGCACGAGGCGGCGGGAGTCGCCGCGATCGTCGCAGAGTACTGCTACGCCGATGTGTCTGACCACTACGAGCGCGCGAACCTGCCCGGCATCGCCTACGGGCACGCACTGTTCGCGGCCGCTGACGCCGCTCGGGTATCGGCGCATCGGGAGGCGGCGACGCTGTACGAGCGGGCTCGCCGCACCGCGCCATCCGATCTCCCGCTGTCCGAGCGCGCAGACCTCCACGCCAACCTCGCCACGGAGCTCGCAGCCGTCGATGAGAACGAGGAGGCGGCCACGCATTTCTCCACTGCCATCGATCTCTACCGAACGGCCGGGGAAGAGGTCGCCGCGGCAGGAGTGGTACCGCGACTGATGTCGGCGAGGCATCTCGTGGGTGACCCGCTCGAGTCGCGCGTGCGCCTGGCCCTCGACGCGCTCGCGCGGCTGAACGATGCGAGCATCGACCCCGAGACCGTGCCTCCGCTCGTGCGATTCGAACTGTTCGCTGCGCTCGCCGCGGCCTACATGCTCGATCGGCGCCTCTACACAGCGATGGAATACGGTACGAACGCGGCCGCCATCAGGCTCCCGAACGACCCGGGCGATGTCGCGGCCGTCGCAGCGCGCGTGAATCTCAATGCGACGCTCGGATCCGTCATGGTGTTCGCGGGGCGCATGGAGGAGGGGTGGCGGCTCCTCGAGAGCGCCATCACGACCGGGCGCACAGCCGGCGTCGAGGCGGAGACCGCTCGGGCTTTCCGGATGCTCGGATCGTCCGCATCCGTGCTCGTCGAATACGACCGCGCCGAACGCTGGCTGGAGGAAGGGCTCGAATACACCGAGCGCACGGAGCGGTGGAACGACCACCATTACCTCGCCTCGCACCTTGCGAACGTGTGTTGGGCGCGCGGCGACTGGCACCGGGCCGAGCACGAGGCGCGACGCGCGCTCGCCGACGGCCGCGGGGGGATCACGACGCGCGTGACGGCGCTGATCGTTCTCGGGTACCTGGCCGTCGGGCGAGGGGACACGGACGAGGCGCACACGACGCTCGACGAGGCGCGCTTGATTGGTGAGCACATGAACGAACTCCAGCGGCTTTCGCCTGCGCTCTGGGGACTCGCCGAACTCGCGCTCGCCGAAGGGCGTGCTCAGGAGGCCGTGGCGATCTGCGACCGGGCGCTCCATGACTCGGAGCGGGTCGGCGACGCGGCCTACCTGTTCCCCTTCCTCATCACCGGCGTCCGAGCGCACCTGGCGCTCCACGAGGTGACCGCGGCCCGCACCTGGTCGACACGGTGCTCCACGCTCATCGCGGCCCGGGGCGTCCCCGGTACGCTCCCTGCTCTCGAGCATGCCGAAGGGCTGCTGGCGCTGGGGGAGACGCACTGGGTCCAGGCGCGCGAGCACCTCGAGTCCGCCCGCTCGGGCTGGGAGGAACGCCACCGGTTCTGGGAGGCTGCAGAAGCATCGATCGACCTCGCGTCAGCCTTCAACCGGTCGCGGCGGGGGAGAGAAGCCGCGGCCGCCGCCGAGCACGCTCGCGCGCTGGCGACGAAGGCGGGCGCTCGCGCACTCGAACTGCGAGCGGATGCGCTCAGCGTGCGCGCCGCGACGACGTCAGGAATCGCGCCGCTGTCTGAACGTGAGTTCGAGGTCGCCGGCCTGATCGCGGCAGGAGCCACCAACAAGGAGATCGCCGTCAGTCTCACGATCGCGCCGAAAACGGTCGGAGCCCACGTCGAGCACATCCTCGCGAAACTCGACGCAGCGCGACGGTCGGAGATCGCCGTCTGGGTGGCCGAGCACCGGGTCGAATCCCGCTAGCGCTCCCTACTGCCTCAGGCCGGGACGACCAGGAGCACGGCGAGCGTCACCATGAGGACGGCGACACCGGCGTCGAGGATGCGCCAGGCGATGGGACGGGCGAAGACGGGAGCGAGGAAACGTGCGCCGAACCCGAGAGCCGCGAACCAGATCGTGCTCGCGATGAGCGCGCCGAGGCCGAAGAACCAGCGGCCAGGATCGCCGTGCGCGGTTGCGAGTGACCCGAGGAGGATGAGCGTGTCCAGGTAGACGTGCGGATTCAGCCAGGTGAGCGCGACACAGGTCAGTACTGCGGATGCGAGGGTCGTGCGGGCGGCACTGCCCCCGGTGTCGAGGCGCTCAGGGCGGAAGGCGCGTCTGGCCGCGAGGATCCCGTAGACGATCAGGAACGCGAACCCGGCCCACCGAACGATCTCGAGTGCGGCCGGGGCCGCCCGCACGAGACCGCCGATGCCGGCGATGCCGAGGGCGATGAGGATGCCGTCGCTCGCGATGCAGATCAGTACCACCGGGAGAACGTGTTCCCGCCGCAGGCCCTGGCGCAGCACGAACGCGTTCTGCGCACCGATGGCGATGATGAGCGATGCCCCGGCCGCGAGTCCTGCGAGGACGGTGGTGGCGATGGCGGCAGAAGACACGGGTTCGACGCTAGGCCAATTCATCCCTGAAGTGAAGTTCATTGTTCTTCAGCAGCATTAGCATGGCTTGTGATGGAGGCGAACGCCGAACACCTGAGGACACTCGCCGCGGTCGTCGACCACGGCAGCTTCGAACGCGCTGCCGCCGTGCTCCGGATCACCCCCTCCGCGGTGAGCCAGCGCATCAAGGCCCTCGAGCAGAGGACGGGCCGCGTGCTGGTCCTCCGCTCGAAGCCGGCCGCCGTCACGGAGTCCGGTCAGGTGCTGCTCCGGCTGGCGCGCCAGGTGGCGCTCCTCGAAGACGAGGCTCTCGCGCGTCTCGGCACCGGCGCGGGCGGGAGGGTGCGGGCCATCCCGCTCGTCGTCAACGCGGACTCCCTCGCAACCTGGGTTCTTCCGGCGCTCGCCGACCTGGACGATGTGAGCTTCGAACTGTACCTCGACGACCAGGATCATTCGACTGCCCGGCTGCGCGACGGGACGGTGGTGGGTGCCGTGACCTCGGATCCTGTCGCCGTGCAGGGATGCGTCGTTCGGCCCCTCGGGTCGATGACGTATCGTGCGGTGGCGTCGCCCGCGTTCGCCGCCCGGTGGTTTCCGGCGGGTCCTACTCGCGACGCACTCGCTGTGGCCCCGATGATCGTCTTCGATCGCAAGGACGCACTGCAGGATCGCTACCTCGCAGCGCGTGGCGTCGGGGCGCAACCGCCGCGGCACCAGGTGCCGGCATCCTCCGAGTTCGTGACCGCCGCAGCCCTTGGACTCGGCTGGGCGATGATCCCCGATCAGCAGTCGGCCGGGCTGATCGCCGACGGCCGGCTCGTCGACATCGATCCGCGTCGGCTGATCGACGTGCCGCTGTTCTGGCAGCACTGGTCGGTGGAGTCCGAATCGCTTTCGCGGGTGACGGATGCCCTGCTGCGGCGGGCCGAGCAGGCGCTGGCCGTCAGTCCGACAACACCCGCTCGAGAGCGTCGGCGAAGAAATCAGCAGCCTCGGCGGTGAGGCACAGTGGCGGCTTGATCTTCAGCACATTCTTGTGGTCACCCGTCGGCTGCACGATGCACCCTTCGGCCAGGAGGGCATCGCAGATGCGGGCGGCCTCGGCGCTTGCGGGTTCGAGGGTGAGCGGGTCACGCACCAGCTCGACGCCGAGGTAGAGCCCGAGACCGTGCACGGCGCCGATGATCGGGAAGCGTGCTGCGAGCTGCTCGAGTCGCGTCGTGAGGTGGGCGCCGACGACGCGAGCGTTCTGCTGCAGCTGCTCGTCGCGCATGATGTCGAGGACGGTGAGCCCCACTCTGGCGCTCACCGGACTGCCGCCGGCCGACGAGAAGAAGCTGCCCTCGGCGGCGAACCGGTCGGCGATCTCCCGTGTCGTGATGACGGCGCCGAGAGGATGGCCGTTGCCCATCGCTTTCGCCACCGTGATGATGTCGGGGACCACGCCCTGTTGTTCGCTTCCCCAGAAGTATGCGCCGAGGCGACCGTAGCCGACCTGGACTTCATCGGCGATGCAGACCCCGCCGCGCCGGCGAACCAGCTCGAAAGCCCCGGCGAGGTATCCGTCGGGGAGCATGACCCCGCCGGCATTGCCGAAGACGGGTTCCGCGATGAATCCCGCGAGTCCCGTGCCGGTGTCGTCGAGGGCATCGAGTTGATCTGCGAACTCTGCGAGGTAGCCGGTCGCGGCGTCAGGCCCGCGATACTTGCCGCGGTAGCTGTGGGGCGACTCAACGAGTCGCACCCAGTCAGGCCGGGTTTCGAGAGCCCGCGGGTTGTCGCCGATCGAGGAGGAGACCGCATCGGCGCCGATGGTCCAGCCGTGGTAGGCCTCGCGCACGGCCATGATCGTGCGACGGCCGGTGAAGGTCTGGGCGAGGCGAAGGGCGAGGTCGACGGCCTCACTTCCGCTGTTCACGAGGAAGACGGTGTCGAGGGGGTCGGGCGCGAGTGCCGCGAGCCGAGAGGTGAAGTCGGAGAGTTCCTTGTAGTGGAAGCGTGAATTCGTGTTCAGCAAGGCCCACTGATCGCGCACGGCCCTCACGAGACGGGGGTGGGCGTGGCCGACGGCTGCCACGTTGTTCACCATGTCGACGTAGGTCTGACCGTGCGTGTCGATGAGGTGGTGGCGCCACCCGCGCTCGATCTGCGGTGGATGCGCGTAGTAGTGCTCCTGCACGCGTGCGAAGCTCGCATCCCGGCGCTCGAGCAGGGCATCCGCGTCGGGGAGAGGCGCGGCGAGCCCGATCCCGAACAGCGGAGACGGATCGGGGCTGAGCTCGTGCCACGCGTGCTCGGCGCCGGGCCGCACGAACGCCGGCGGCCTGTGGCCTGCGACGCGCGACAACTGCACGGTCAGCGACTCGGTCACCCCGATCGGATCGCCTACGCCGACCGCGCGAGCTCCCTCGTCGAGCGGGCTGAGGCCGGCGAACCAGATCTCGAGGCCAGCGCCCCTGAGCACCCACTCCTCGCCCGACGGCGTGAGCGTCCCGGCGATCGGAGCGCGCACGGGAGTTCCCGTGCGGACGCGAGCAGTGACGGCCAGGGCGAACGTCGGCGTGGGCGCGGCGGACTCGGGAACGGCACGCGTCAGCCGGAACTCGCCATACCGGGTGAGCGCCGCGCCGTTCGAACCGACCGCCTCGATGAGGAGCTCGTCTTCGATGCCCGGCTCGAGCCAGCGGCCGTCGTCGAGGTGGCGGCTGGTCACCGACAGGTCGAGTACGGCCGCCGCGTCGAGCTCCGCGTCGAAGAGCCGGCCCAGCGTTGCTGCCGGAGCGGCGGCGCCGCGCCCCAGACGCCAGCGGATGAGTGACTCCGCCTCGTCGGGATCGACGCGGCGGGCGACGGTGAAGACCGACCATTCGTGGGCACGGTTCTCGTCGGCGTAGGTGTTGCCGGCATCCACCGCGACCTGCTGCTCTCCGCTGACGACCAGGACGGCGGCGCGAAGCAGGACGAGTGGCCAGAGTGCTGCTATCTCAGGATCGGTCAGGGGCAGGTGTGGGGCGAACGCGTCGATCGTCTCGAGTGCCCGCAGCGGGTTCCTCGGCACGTGGTGCAGCGCCGAGGCGACGGCGACGGCGAGCTCCGCGACGAGCCAGCCCCGGGAGACGTCGCCGAAGTCGATCACGCCCGCCGGCGCATCCGGATCGTCGCCGACGATGACGACGTTGTCGTCGGTGACGTCGCCGTGGATCACCCCGGTGCGCAACTCCTGGCGCAGGGGCTCGAGCCGGGCGAGCGCCGCCGCTGTCGTCTCTTCGACCAGGCGGCGTCGTGCGGGATGGGTCACATGCCCGGCCAGCTGCGCGACGACCTCGCCGGCTATCCGCAGGTCCCACTGCGTCGACCTCTCGGTGCCCGGGTGCTCGAGTGCGGCAAGGCCCGCCGCGACGCGCCCGGCGATGTCTCCGAGGGCGCGAAGCTGCGCATCCGACAGCTCTTCCTCACCTGTCAGCGGCTCCCCATCGACATAGGTGAGCAGGCGTGCGATGAGCAGCTGCCCACCGAGCTCGACGCGCTGCAGGTCGGAGCCGTCGAGGCCGGGGAGCGCGAGAGGCGCGATCACACCGCGATCGTGGAGAGCGCCCATTGCGACATTCTGGGCGGCGAGCTCTTCTGCTGCGAAGGCCGGGTTTGCGATCTTGAGCACGAATCGGCCCGCTGACCCGTCGATGCGGAAATTGCGATCCTGCTGGCTGCCGAGCTCGGTCGTCTCGCCGCTCACCCCGAAGCGCTGCAGGGCGATCGCCTGCGCCTCTGCTGCTGTGACGGCCGGCCGTGGGAGCGCGGAACGCTGGGCGAGGAAGTCGAAGTTCGGCACGGTCACTCTCATCGTGTGTCGCAGCGGTCATCAGGGGCCAGGCCAGTCTACTGAGGAAACAGCATCGAAAGCCATGAAGTCATGCGGAGTGCGCATTAGACTCCCGCACATGATGACGAATCACGAGTGGGCCCTCGACGACGGGCTCGACTCGATCGACCGGGCGCTGATCGTCGCACTGCAACACGACGGCCGACTGACGTATGCCGAACTCGGCGAGCTCGTCGGCCTCTCATCCGGTGGCGCCCGCCTCCGGGTCCTCCGCCTCCAGGAGAGAGGGATCCTGCAGGTCGTCGGGGTCACCGACCCGCTCAAGCTCGGGTACGAGCGCATGGCGATGATCGGAATCGAAGTCGACGGCGACATCCGGGCGACAGCTGACGCGATCGGCGCTATCGACGGTGTGATCTACCTGGTCCTCGCCGCGGGCACGTTCGACATCCTGGTCGAGGTCATCGCGGTCGATGCCGAGGCGCTGTTCGAGCTCATCAACGAACGCATCCGCTCCGTGCCCGGCGTCGCGAAGGCGCAGACTTTCTCCTATTACTCCATCCACACGCACCGCTTCACCTGGGGGCCGCGATGACAACCGAGATCCTTCCCCTGCATGGTCGCGCGGCGATCGTCACCGGGGTCTCACGTCGTCGCGGGATCGGTTTCGCCATCGCCCACCGTCTCGCCGAACTGGGCGCCGACCTGTTCGTGCACCACTTCGCCCCGCACGACAGCGCGCTGCCCTGGGGCGCAGACGACCTCGACGCGGTCTTCGCCGAACTGCGCGCCGCCCAGCGACCTGGTGCCCGATTCGGTGAACTCGGCGCTGACCTTGCAGAGGCGGAATCGGCGGCCGCGGTGGTGAGAGCTGCGACCGACGCCGTCGGCACTGCGCGCATCCTCGTGTGCAATCACGCGCGCAGCGGTGGTGACGGCTCGATCTTCGACATGACGGCCGAACGGCTCGACGGACACTGGTCGGTCAACACGCGGGCGACGCTGCTGCTCACTCGCCACTTCGCGGACCAGTTCTCCGGCTCGGCGCCTGCGCCAACCTCGACTGCGCCGGGAGTCAGGCAGGCGGCGAAAGGGCCGTTCGACGAGTTCCAGACCGGCCGTGTGATCTGGATGACCTCGGGCCAGCACGACGGGCCGATGCCGGGGGAGGTCGCATACGCGGCGAGCAAGGCGGCGCTCGCCGGGCTCACCCCTACCGTGGCCAGCGAGCTGCTCACTCGTGGCATCCTGCTGAACACGATCAATCCAGGACCCGTCAACACGGGCTATCTCGACGACGAGACGACCGACCGTCCGCTGGAGGCGATGCAGGAAAGACTGCGGAGCCTGCCGCTCGGGCGGTTCGGGGTTCCGGATGATCCGGCCCGCCTCATCGGGTGGCTCGCCACCGACGAAGGCCGGTGGGTGGTCGGCCAGGTGATCACGAGCGACGGCGGATTCCGGCTGTAGCGCACGCGCCCGCCGTGCGCCGACGCGAGGTTGCCAGCCAACGTTCGGCCACGGGTGCTTAGGATCACTCTGTGAAGAACCCGGGTACAGTCGCGCTCGCTGCTGTGATCGACATCGCCGGGGTGGTTCTCTTCGTGCTCCTCGGCAGGACGAGCCATGCCGAGGACCTCACGACCATCGGCACGCTCGACACCCTGTGGCCGTTCCTTGCCGGACTCGCCGTCGGCTGGGTGCTCACGTTCGCGTGGCTGCGCCCCCTGGCGATCCTCTGGCCGGGTATGCCCGTCTGGATCATCACCGTCGCGGCCGGCATGCTCTTCCGCGCGTCGGACGGGCAGAGTGTCGCCCTCCCGTTCGTCGTCGTCGCGACGGTCTTCCTCGGCCTCTTCATCGTCGGATGGCGCCTGATCGCGATGCCCATCGCGCGGCGTCGCGTCGCCTGACGTGACGCGTCCCTGATGGTCCGGTCCGCGGCCATCGCGCGCTATTCGACGATGTGCAGTTCGCGGCTCGTGTTGTTCAGCCGGCGGCCGCCGTCAGCGGTGGCGACGACGATGTCCTCGATACGCACCCCGAACCTGTCGGGCAGGTAGATCCCGGGCTCGATGGAGAAGCACATGCCGGCTTCGATCGGATGCTCCTCGCCCTCGACCATGTAGGGCGGCTCGTGCGTGGTGAGGCCGATGCCGTGCCCCACACGGTGGATGAAGCGGTCACCGTAGCCCGCATCCGTGATGACCCGGCGGGCAGCGCGATCGATCTCCTGGCACGGGACCCCGATCGCGACCGCCTCGAACGCCGCCTGCTGCGCCTGTTTGACGATCTCGAAGACCGCGCGTTCTTCGGAGGTCGGCTCGCCGACGTGGACGGTGCGGGTCGTATCCGACCCGTAGCCGTCCTTGAGGCCGCCGAAGTCGAGCACCACCATGTCACCGGTCTCGATCGTGCGCTCTCCCGCTTCGTGGTGCGGGTTGGCGCCGTTCTGCCCGGAGCCGACGACCGTGAAGTCGACCTGGGAATGCCCGTGCTCGCGCAGGAGCGCGGCCAGGTCTGCGGCGACGTCGTTCTCGGTTCGCCCGGCGAAACGCACGCGGACGATCTGCTCGAAGGTCGCGTCGGCCGCCGCACCCGCCGACGCGAGCCTCTCGATCTCATCGCTGCCTTTCACCGCGCGGAGCATCGGAAGTGCGCGGGTCATGGCGTCGAAACGGGCACCGGGAAGCTTCTGCTGCAGCCCGAGGAGGTGCAACGCCCAGGCCGAATCCGAGATCGCATAGCGCCCATCCGGGGCCAGCAACCCCGCGGTGGGAATGTATTCGTCCGTGCCGTCCGACCAGTCGACGAGCCGGACGGCGCCTGCGCCCAGAGCGGCGGCGGCGCTGTCGTGCTCGAGGATCGGCACCACCATGCAGGGCTCGCCGTCGGCGGGGATCACGAGCAGTGTGATGCGCTCGGTGATGGCGACAGGAAGGTAGTCGATGAAGTAGGCGAGGTCCGGGCCCGGTGCGATCAGGAGGCCGTCGAGTCCGGCCTCGCGAGCGTGGGCGGCGCCGCGCTGCAGGCGGGCGGCGTAATCGTCCGCAGTGAACTTTCTCATGATGAGCTCCCTAGTCTTCGAGCGGGCCGAGATAGGCGTTGGCCACCGTCGAATGCGCCGACTCCGCATCCGAAGGGTGGAAGATGCCGGCGAGCACATCGCGGTACAGCCGGCCCAGCTCGCTGCTCGCAAAATAGGTAGAACCTCCGCTGACCCGCACCGCCTGGTCGACGACGTGCCTGGCCGTCTCCGTCGCGCGGATCTTCAGGCCGACGAGCCGGGGGAACCACAGGCCGCCGTGGTCGACCCGTTCGTCGACGTCCCTGGCGAGGGAGTCGAGCTGCGGGTAGAGCCCGTCCTGCGCGATCGCCGCATCAGCGATGCGCCACCGGATGTCCGGGTCCTGCGCGTAGCTGCGCCCGTCGTTCTTGAGGGACGTCCGGCGCCGGGCGGCAGCGACGCCGAGCTCGAGGGCGCGGGCCCCGATCCCCGCGTACACCGCAGCGAGCAGGATCTCGAAGTTCGCGAAGATCGCGAAGACGAGCGAGTCGGGATTGGGTCCGGGGTCGAGCCTGCGCACGATTCGGTCTGCCGGGGCGAACGCACCGTCGAGCACGGTCGTGTTGCTCTGGCTGGCCCGCATGCCGATCGTGTCCCAATCCGCCTTCACCTCGAAGCCGCCGCCGTCGCGAGAGACGAACCCGTAGACGATCTTGGGCGCATCCGCACTGGTGGTGTCGAGGCCCATGGTGCCGAGGCGCGTCCACACGGGGGAGAGCGACGTGAAGATCTTGGTGCCGAAATAGCGGTAGCCGCCGCCGGGCTCGGGGCGTGCATCCGTCGTCGAACCGAACAGCACAAGGTCGTTGCCTGCCTCGCTCAGCCCGAACGCGAACACCTCTCCGTTGCCGGCTTCGCGCAGCAGGAAGTCGAAGGAATCATCGCCACGGTCGTGCAGCACCCTCGCCACCCCGGTCCAGACCAGGTGCATGTTGACGGCGAGAGCCGTTGCCGGGGCTGCGGACGCCAGGCGCAACTGCTCCTGCGCGGTGCGCTCCAGCCCGAAGCCGAGGCCGCCGAACTCGACGGGAACCAACGCCTTCAGATAGCCGATGGCCACCAGCTCGGTGAGGTCGTCGGTGAAGAACGCGTTGTCGCGATCGTAGGCGGCGGCGCGCGATCGGATGCGTTCGAGCAGGTCGTCGGTCAGTAGCGGTTCAGCAGCGTGCGTGCTCTCGGTCACTCCCCAAGCCTACGCAGCAGCGTCCTTTTTGCGCCCGATCCAGCGGGCGATCCACCAGGCGATGGTACCGAGCACACCAAGCAGGACGAGCCACGGGAGCGCCGTGCCCAGCGCGATGAGAAATCCGTTGACGGCGGCGACGAGCGCATTCCACCCGGCGGTCAGGCCGCTCCAGAATGTGCCAGGCGACGCGGCAGTGACCGTGCCCTTCGCGTGGATCGTGACTGTGATCGTCGACATCGCAACCTGGTCGGCGAGTCCCTTCTGCTGGGCGCGCAGGCTGTCCAGCTGCGCCTGGCGGTCGGACAGCGTCGACTCGATCGTGATGAGGTCGGCGGTGGTCGTCGCCTTCGCCATCAGTGCGAGCAGGCGGTCGACCGAGGTCTGGAGGGCGGTGATCCGGCCGTCGATGTCGTTGGACTGGGCTGTGACATCGGTCGCGTTGAGCGTGGCCGAGTCGAGGGCGCCGAGTCTCTTGATGCCGCTGAGGGTGGCATCCAGGTTCGACGATGGTATGCGGAGCACGAGGGTCGCGCTCGGCTTCTCGGCGTCGGTACCCGGCTGCACGGAACTGCTGTCCACGCGCCCACCCGCACCGAGGACGATCGCTGTCGCGCGATCGGCGGCGGCGACCGGGTCGTCGGCCCGGAGCGATACGGACCCGGTTGTGACGACGTCCCGGTTCGGCGAGATGACGGTGGCGCTCTTGGCCGCCGCATCGCCGACCGCACCCGACGCGGCCTTTCCCGGTTTCGTCTGCACGGTCGAGCCGCCTGCGCCCACCGAACTCGAGGCTCCTCCGGAGCCGGTGCATCCAGCCAGCAGCAGTCCGGCAACCGCCAGCACCGCTGCTCCCGCCCATATGCGCTTCATGGCACCACATTAGGAGTAGCTGGGCATCCGCTGGGTCACGGTCCAGCGACGAATCGGTCACGAAATGATCTCGCGGCGCGGGCGCGATAATGAGGGGATGGTGTGGATGGCAGAGCGGACGCGTTCGCTCTTCGGTCGCGTCGCCCCGATCCTCCATGTCGCCGGCGATGAGGGCGACGGGCCGGTGGTCGTGCTCGTGCACGGCATCGCGTCGTCGTCGGTGACGTTCCAGAACCTCGTGCCCCTGCTGGAGCCGACCCACCGGGTGATCTCGATCGACATCCTCGGCTTCGGAGGGTCGCCGGTGCCGCCGGATGCCGACTACACGATCGAAGAACATGTCGCTTCCCTGCATGCCACGCTCCGAGCGCTCAAGGTGCGCGATTTCGTGCTTGTCGGGCACTCCCTCGGGAGCCTGATCGTCGCACGGTACGCTGCCGACCATCCGTCGGGGATCACCCGGCTGGTGCTGGTGGGGCCGCCCGTCTACGGATCGCCGAACGAGATCGGGGACCGGCGGGTACGGGGCCGGGTCAGCGCGTACCTCCGCGCCTACGAATTCCTTCGCACGAACAAGGAGTTCACGATCTTCAACGCCTCGGTGCTCGCCCGGATGCTCCCCATCAAAGGAGTGTTCGAGGTGACGGCGAAGAACTGGGATCCGTTCGTCAAGTCGCTCGAGAACTGCATCGAGTCGCAGACGGTCGTCAGCGACCTCGCCCGTGTGCGGGTGCAGATCGAGGTGGTCTACGGATCGCTGGATGCATTCATCGCGCCGGGGAGCCTGTCGGTGATCGAGGCGATGCGCCACGTCGAGATGCACCGAGTGGAAGCCAACGACCACATCATCCGAAAGCGCATGGCACGGGTGGTGGCCGCCGCCATCGGGTGATCGCTAGTCTGCGGCGTGCGGCCGGCGATTCGACGTCGGCAGGTCGGCCACGGTGAGGCTCGCTGCTGGAAGTATGGCCGAGGCCGCTTGGAGATACGCGTCGGCGTCGAAGTGGATGAAGATCGAGGACTGCACGATGTAGCCCTGCACGATGCCGACGTAGAGCCCGGAGAAGAGGTGCGCACTCCGCTCGGCCTCGTCTTCGGCGAGCTGGAGTTCTCTGACATACCAGGTGCGGAGGTAGTCGTGGAAGATTCCTTTGACGCGATCGCCGATCTTCGCGAGTGAGGCTCTGACCCCGGGTTCGACAGCGGCGTGCGCCCAGATCTGCACGAGGATGCTCAGGTCGCCGACCTCGTGGTGCAGGCCGGTCATCACGACCCGGACGATCTCGCCGGGGGAGGGCATCGGCGTCTGGGCCCGCGCGGCCTCGAGTTCAGCGAACCGGAGGTCGAGTACCTCCGTTATCGCCAGGGTGATCAGTTCTTCCTTGCTTTTGTAGTGGCCGTAGATCGCCCCGGCCGACAGCCCGCTCTCGGCGATGATGTCGGTCATCGACGTGGCAGCGAATCCCTTGCGCGCGAAGCAGCGGAGCGCCGCCGTGGCGATCTCGTGGCGGCGGGCTTCTCGATGGGCATCGCTGACCTTGGGCATGCTCCCACCTTAAAAAGGAACGTTCGTTCTTGACAACTCGACGGTAGCGTATCACTATAAAGAACGAACATTCTTTTTATTTGGAGCGGATCATGTCAAACATCGCAACGCGCCAGCCTCACACCGCCTGGGGCCGTGCCGTCGGCATAGCGATCGCCGGGGCGGTCGTCGTCGTCGCCATCCTGCTCGCCTTCGTCTGGCCGATCATCACGTCGTCGGTCCAGAACATTCCGATCGCTGTCGCCGGCTCGGCCGACCAGGTCGCCGCCGTGACCAGCGCGCTCGACGCGAAGGCGAAAGGGGTCTTCGAGGTCACGGCGGTTCCCGACCGCGCTGCCGCGGTCGACCTGATCAAGACGCGAGACGTCTACGGTGCGATCGTCGTCGGGCAGCAGCCCGAAGTCCTCACCGCATCGGCGAACGGAGCGGCGGTCAGCCAGCTCCTCGGGCAGCTCGGCTCCCAGCTCCAGGCGCAGGCCAACCAGCAGGCCGCCGCCGCGGTCCAGCAGGCGATCGCTGCGGGCAAGGCGCCGGCCGGGACCGTCCCGCCGACGATCACGGTCGCCATCACCGATGTCGTGCCGCTCGGCCCAGGCGATCCGCGAGGAATCGGCCTCACCGCCGCCTCCTTCCCCCTCGTCCTGGGCGGCATCATCGGCGGCGTGCTCATCTCGCTGCTGGTCACCGGGCCGTGGCGCCGGCTGGTGAGCGTCCTCGTCTACGGCCTGGTCGCTGGTTTCTCGGTGGTAGGCATCATGCAGGGATGGTTCGGGGTGCTCCAGGGCAATTTCTTGATCAACGGGCTCGCAGTCTCACTGGCGATGCTCGCCACGGTCTCCCTGATCGTCGGTATGAACGCCCTCATCGGGCGCGCCGGTATCGCGGTCGGCGCCGTCATCACCATGCTCATCGGCAACCCGCTGTCGTCTGCCGCGCAGCCCATGCAGTTCACCGCCGTCCCGTGGGGCGCGGTCGGGCAGTGGTTCGTGCCGGGAGCATCCGCCACCCTCATCCGCGACCTGTCGTACTTCCCCGGTGCTGATGCGACCTTCCCGTGGATCGTGCTGGCCGGCTGGACGCTGCTCGGAATGATTGCAATGGTCGCCGGGCACTTCCGCAACCAGGAGGTCGTGCATGCAGCGGATGCGCCGGAGAAGACCGTCACGACCGAACGGGACAGTACGCTCCAGCCTGCCTAGCCTCCGGTCCGCCCAGCCTCCGGCCCGCCGGGCCTCCGGTCCGCCTAGGCTGGAGGCATGCAGAACAGGACACTGGGACGAACAGGACGCACGGTCTCCGTCATCGGACTCGGCACCTGGCAGCTCGGAGCTGACTGGGGCGACGTGTCGGAGACCGATGCGCTCGCGGTGCTCGAGGCATCCGCCGATGCCGGTGTGACCTTCTTCGACACGGCCGACGTCTACGGCGACGGACGCAGCGAGCAGCTGATCGGAAAGTTCCTGGCAGCGAACCCCGACCGGGGAATCACGGTCGCCACGAAGATGGGCCGGCGTGAGTCGCAGGATCCGACGAACTTCACGCTCGCGAAATTCCGCGAGTGGACCGATCGGTCGCGCCGCAACCTCGGTGTCGACACCCTCGACCTCGTGCAGTTGCACTGCCCACCGACACCGGTCTACTCCACAGCTGCGGTCTACGACGCGCTCGATACCCTTGTCGCCGACGGGGCGATCGCAGCATACGGGGTGAGTGTCGAGAAGTGCGACGAAGCGCTGGCAGCAATCGCGCGCCCGGGAACGGCGACTGTGCAGATCATCCTCAACGCGTTCCGGCTGAAGCCGCTCGATGCGGTGTTGCCGGCGGCGCGCGACGCCGGCGTCGGCATCATCGCCCGCGTTCCGCTCGCGTCCGGGCTGCTGAGCGGAAAATACACCGCATCGACCACGTTCTCGCCCGACGACCACCGCTCGTACAACCGCCACGGTGAGGCGTTCGACGTCGGCGAGACCTTCTCGGGTGTCGACTTCGAGACCGGGGTGGCTGCTGCGCAAGAATTCGCGACCCTCGTGCCGGCGAGTCTCACCCCGGCCGAAGCGGCGATCGCCTGGGTCGCCGAGCAGGACGGTGTGAGTGCGGTCATTCCCGGTGCCCGGTCCGTCAAGCAGGCGAGGAAGAACGCTGCGGCAGGCTCAGTCGGCCCGCTCGGCGCGGCATTCGACGGGGCCGTCTCCGCGCTCTATGACAGGCGGCTGCGCGCGGCGATCCACTCGCGCTGGTAGCTGCCGGTGCAGCCGTGCCGCACGGTCAGGAGGGCTGGACAGGCACGGGTTCCGTGTCGGGGATCGGACTCGCGTCCCGGCCGCGCAGGTCGGGATGCCATCGGTGCGCGAGCGCGGGCACGATGAAGCCGACGAGCGCGAAGACGCTCGCGGCCCAGAAGGCGCCGATCGGGCCATGCACATCGATGAGGAAGCCGGCGAGCGCCGACCCGAGCGCGGCGCCGATGAGCTGCCCTGTTCCGACCCAGCCGTAGGCCTCTGCCGTGTCGCTGAACTTGACGCTCGCCGAGACGATCGAGAAGAGGACGGCGAGGGCCGGTGCGATGCCGAGTCCGGCGATGATCAGCGTCAGCGCCAGGCCCCACCAGGTGGCCAGCGCGAACATCGAGATGGTCACGCCCACGAAGACGATGAACATGCGCCGCGCGGTCGCCCACGGACCGATCGGAATGTGGCCGAACGCGAGCCCTCCGACGAGCGAGCCCAGTGACCAGATCGCCAGCACGACGCCGGCCTCTGGCCCCTGATTGCCGAAGTTCGCGACGACACCAGCCTCGATCGCCGCGCACGATCCGATGAGCAGGAACCCGACGACGGTCGCCAGCAGAACGGGCGGGCGTTGGAGGACGGATCCGAAGCGACGCTTGCTCCGGGGGATGCGCACCCGGCCGACTTCGGGGGAGGAGATGAACCAGGAACCACCGAGGAGCATGATCGCCACCGACATGAGGATGCCCTCGACGGTGCCGATCTGGGTGGAGACGAAGGTGATCGCCACGGGACCCGCGATCCAGATGATCTCCTGGGCCGAGGCGTCGAGCGAGAAGAGCGGCGTCAGTTGCCGGGAGTTGACCATTTTGGGGTAGATGGTGCGCACCGCGGGCTGGATGGGAGGCATGCTCAGACCCGCGAAGAAGGCGATGCCCATTGTCACGGGGATCGGCAGTACGAACAGCCCGATGGTCGCGATGGCGACGGAACAGAATGCGAGGGTCGTCCACAGGACCACGCGCATTCCGAGCACGCCCATCAGCCGGCTCGTCATGGGACCGGCGATCGCCTGCCCGATGCTCATCGCGCCGAGGACGAGACCGGCCGCGGCGTAGGAATGATGGACTCGCTCGATGTGGAGAAGGAATGCCAGCGAAAGCATGCCGAACGGGAAGCGGGCGGTGAGCTGGGCAGCGATGATTCGAGCGACGCCGGGCGTCTTCAAAAGGCTCGTATAGCTGCTCACAAGGTTGCCAGTCTATCGGTGGGCACCCCTGTCGGTAGAGCGTCGTAGGGTGTGCATAAGTCGGAAAAGTTATGCACACCTGTGGATGACACGCCCACTAGATGTGGGGTTACGCGTGTCGTGATACCCCGCTATATAGTGGTCACACGCCGATACGAAGCTAGGGAAAATGCCCCCACGATTGGGGCGTGACAGAGCGATTTCAGGGGAATAAAGGGCGTCTGCAGACCGGAT
>FSUF01000663.1_pt1 | contig 19353 bp, 14 predicted proteins | sample 1637351 | NCBI WGS metagenome assembly FSUF01 (sample SAMEA3914816, study PRJEB12502) | metagenome | biome: forest; material: soil | place: USA | collected 2011-09-16 | depth 0.3 m | reverse complement strand
CGGTGTAGTTCGAAGTAGTCAAGTCGCGAATCGTAAAGCCTCAACTGACCCTCGAGGGTTTCCGACGCGCCGGTGGACGCAACAATCGCGACACGCCCGGGCGTTCTACCCCTGTTTCCTGAGAATCGTCAGGAAACGGCCTGCCGTGCAGCCCATGCGCTGCCTACCATCCCAGTCAGCGTGTGCCGCATACGCCAATCGAGGTCTCGAGCCGCGAGTTCGCCTGATGCGACAATACGGGCTGGGTCACCAGCACGTCGCGGCCCCACTTCTGGGGTAAAGGGTTTTCCGGTCACCGACGCCACCGCGGCCATGATCTCGCCCACGGACACCCCGTCACCGCTTCCGAGGTTGTAGACCGGCTCGATCGGATGCCCGGCATCGAGTCGTTTCGCGGCGGCGACATGCGACACCGCGAGGTCGGAGACATGGATGTAATCACGCACGCACGTCCCGTCGGGCGTCGGATAGTCGTTCCCGTTGATGCGCGGTGTGCGTCCGTCGACGAGCGCGTCGAACACCATAGGGAAGAGATTGTGCGGGCTGGTGTCCCTCAGGTCGTCCGAACCGGACCCGACCACGTTGAAATAGCGCAACGAGGTGTGGCGGAGTCCTACCGCGACGGCCTGGTCGCGCAGCAGCCACTCGCCGATCAGTTTCGACTCTCCATAGGGGGACTCGGGCGATTTCGGTGTCTCCTCGGTTACCAGGTCGGTGTGGGGAGTCCCGTAGACCGCAGCGCTCGACGAGAAGACGATCGCGCCGACCCCCGCTTCCTGCATCGCGGCGAGGAGCACCGCTGTGGCCGTGACGTTCTGTTCATAGGTGTGCAGAGGTCGCTGCACCGATACGCCCGCGTACTTGAACCCCGCGACGTGAACGACTCCAGTGATCGTGTGCTCCCGAAAGATCGTCTCGAGGAGCGCACCGTCGAGCAGGGTCCCCCGATAGAAGGGAACGTCATCGGGCACGAACGCTGCATGCCCGCTCGAGAGGTCATCGACCACGACGACCTCGATACCTTCGTCGCCGAACGCCCGTACGACGTGCGAACCGATGTAGCCCGCGCCGCCTGTCACCAACCACGCCATGCGTCGCCCTCCTCGATGGTCCGGAACAGAGGAAACATTATCGCGGCGAGTCAGGCGTTCGGGGTGGCGATGAACACGATGCCCGCGCCATCGATCGCGAGTTCGCGCTCGTCCGGGGTCACGAAGACGGCTTCGCCGCGCGACAGGCGGATGGCGTGGGCCGCCCCCCGGAGTTCGAGGGAGCCTTCCGTGCAGAGCGCGGTCGCAGCACCCGGGAGCGCGACGGTCGTCGACGAGGTGGCCTCGTCGAGCCGCACGACGTCGAGCGCGAAGTCGGGGACGTCGGGCCGGAAGATCTCGAGCCCCGGAAGGGGCGACTCCGGCGCGAGGGGTGTCACGGTGAACGGCGAGAAGTCGAGTACCGACAGCAGTTCGGACACGTCGACTCGCTTGCCTGTGAGCCCTCCGCGCAGAACGTTGTCGGAGGCGGCCATCAATTCGATGCCGACACCACCGAGATAGGCGTGGACATTGCCGGCAGGCAGGTAGAGAACCTCACCGCGTTTCAGGGTTGTGCGGTTGAGCAGCAGGGCCAGCACGATTCCGGGGTCTCCCGGAAAACTTCGGGCGAGCAGCCCGATCGTGTCGACGGCGGCGGCCACGTCGTGGCCGGCAGCGTCGTCGAGTTGTTCCGCTGCCGTGACGACGGCGTCGACGAGGAGCCTCACGACAGGGTCGCCACCGAGCAGCCACGCAGTCGACTCCCGGAGCGCCTCCCCCGCTGTGCCCGTTCGCAGGCGCGCCGTCAGGAGGCCGGTGAGCTCCCGGCCACGGTCATCCGACTTCTCCGCGAGTGCCTCGAGCACGCGCGCGCTCACCGCCGGCTCCCGATAGCCGCTGAGCGCGTCGAAGGTCTCGCTCAGCGCGTAGATGAGCTCGGGCTTGTGGAGCGGGTCCTGGTAATTGCGGTCGGGCGAATCCAGCGCCAGGCCGAGGGCGTTCTCGCGGGCGAAACCCGCACGGGCCTGCTCGGAAGACGGATGCGCCTGAAGCGACAAGGGTCCAGCGGCGGCGAGGACCTTCATGAGATACGGGAGACGGCTCGTCTCGGCGGTCGTGTCGCCGGCGGCTCCCGCGCTTGCCGCTCCCAATGCGCGCTGTGGATCGTGGTCGATCCAGTCGGCCAGGTCGCGCGCGCCATCCGTCACCGAAGGATCGAGGATGGCGCTCGGCGAGCCAGGATGGGCCCCCAGCCACAGCTCGGCCTCCGGAGCGCCGGACGGGGCACGCCCCAGGAGCTCGGCGATGGCGGTCGTGGAGCCCCAGGCATAGTCGCGTGGGGTGTTGCCGATGCGCACAAACATCCGAGACGGTCCCTTTCGATCGTTAGACCAAACTACCAATCGCTTTTGCCGCCCCCGCGCCCATCAATAGGCTGACCTGCGGACCAACCCAGCGTTCGCCGCCTCGACGCCGCGCGAACTTCGACGCAACGGAGCACACATGGCATTCGAGACCCTCGCGAGCGACTTCTTCGGCTACGAGAACCTCCTCACCGATCGCGAGAAGGAATTCGTCGCCGACCTGCGCGCGTACCTCGAGACCGACGTCAAGCCGATCGTCAACGAGCACTGGGAGAAAGCGGAATTCCCCGCCTCGATCATCCCTGGGCTGCACAGCAGGGATGTCATCGGCCTGGGCTTCGACGAGACGAAGCCGTTCGAGAACTCCGCCGTCTTCCGTGGCTGGGTAGCCTTGGAGCTCGCTCGCGTCGACGCGAGCGTGAGCACCTACGTCGGCGTACAGAACGGCCTCGTCGTCGGGGCACTCGGCGTCGCCGGCTCCGCCGAACAGCGCGCCGAATGGATGCCGAAGCTCGCCTCCGGCGAAGTGATCGGTGCGTTCGGTCTCACCGAGCCGCAGTCGGGCTCAGACTCGGCCCGGGGTCTCCAGACGATCGCGACCCGCTCCGGCGACGACTGGGTACTCAACGGTTCCAAGAGGTGGATCGGCAACGCCACCTTCAGCGACATCGCGATCATCTGGGCGAAGAGCGCCGAAGACGGCCAGGTCAAAGGGTTCATCGTGCCGACCTCGACGCCGGGCTATACGGCCACGAAGATCGAAGGCAAGCAGTCGCTCCGCATGGTGCAGAACGCCGACATCACCCTCGAGAACGTCGTCGTGCCAGAGCGGCTCCGCCTCCAGGGCGCGAACACCTTCACAGACACCGCACGGGTGCTCCGCTTGACCCGGGCGGAGGTCGCATGGTCCGCCATCGGCGTCGCAGTCGGAGCCTACGAGGCAGCCCTGCGCTATGCGACGGAACGGGTGCAGTTCGGAAAGCCGCTGGCTTCGCACCAGCTCATCCAGGACCTGCTCGTGAAAGCGCTGAGCAATATCACGGCGAGCATCGGCGTATGCACCCGCGTCTCCGAAATGCTCGATCAGGGCGATCAGCGCGACGAGCACTCCGCGCTCGCCAAGGCGTTCGCGACCTCGCGGATGCGCGAGACCGTCGCCTGGTGCCGTGAAATCCTGGGCGGCAACGGAATCGTGATCGACTACGACGTCATCCGGTTCTTCGCCGACGCCGAGGCGATCTACTCGTATGAGGGCACCCGCGAGATGAACACCCTCATCGTCGGCCGCAGCATCACGGGCATAGCAGCGTTCGCCTGATCACACGCGGCGCGTGGAGGCCGCGAAGTCCAATAACCTTGCCCAATGAGCACCGCGCGTAAACCGATCGCTGTCAGCGCGTTCTCGACCCTGCTGGTCTTCACGCTGTTCGCCGGCGATTTCTGGCGCAACACGCTCAGCTGGTGGGGCTGGGGCGTGATCGCGGCCGCGCTCGTGGTCGGGAGCATCGTTCTTCTGGTTCGCATCCGCCCTCCACTGCTCTGGCGCCGGCTTCCTGTGACTCTCGCCCTGTTCCTGGTGCTCGCGACGCTGTCGATCGCCTGGTCGGACTACCCGGGCGCCAGCGCCATCGGCATCGCGTTGCAGTGGTGCACGACAGCGGCAGCCCTTTTCCTGGCCCTGTGCCTCGAGTGGCCCCAGCTTCTGCGGGCGCTGTCGCACGCCTTCCGCTGGATCCTGGGCCTCTCCCTGCTCTTCGAATTCATCGCGGCAGTGTTCGTGCGCCATCCGGTCCTGCCGTTCTGGACCGACTACGGCACCGCGAAAGTCCCACAGGCCTTCTACTGGAGCCGCGGGCTCCTCCTCCACGGAGGCCAGATCCAGGGCATCCAGGGCAACAGCAACCTGCTCGCGATGGTCGCCCTTCTCGCGCTCGTGGTCTTCGGCATCCAGCTCGCCGACGGTGTCGTACGGCGCGGCTCGGGAATCACCTGGCTGGTCGTGGCCGGGTTCACCTTCGTGCTCACGCGTTCGGCGACCATCATCATCGCCGGCGCATTCACCGTCGTCGTGCTTCTGTTCGCGGTGTGGATGCGACGCGTGCGCCCCGACCGCAGGCGCCCGGTCTACCTGACGATGCTCGCCGCCGTCGTGCTGGGCGTCGCCGCGATCTGGGTGTTCTCCGGGCAACTCCTCAAGCTCTTCGGCAAGAGTGAAGACCTGACCGGCAGGCTCGACATCTGGCACTCGGTGACGGCCCTCGCATCCCAGCGACCGGTGTTCGGCTGGGGGTGGGTCAGCTACTGGGCGCCATGGGTCGAACCCTTCACAACACTCGCGGTGCGCAAGGGCGTGACCTATCTCCAGGCGCACAACGCGTGGCTCGACGTCTGGCTGCAGCTGGGAGTGGTCGGCCTCATCGTCTTCATCCTCCTGGTCGCCACCACGCTCACCCGGAGCTGGTTCTTCGCTGTCGACCGGCCGCGCGTCGCCGTTGCAGACACCCTGCCGTATACCGCACTCACCCTCCTCCCCCTGCTCCTCATCGCGGCACTGATCGCGCAGAGCGCTGCCGAGAGCAGAATGCTGGTCGAGGCCGGCTGGATGATCCTGGTCGTCGTGTCAGTCAAGACGAAACGTGCCGCGCCGTAGGATTGGCGCATGGCCGTGACCCGTCGACCCCTGGTGCCGGCCGCCCTCACGGAGTTCTTCGGCTCAGCACGATTCGCCTCCGCTCTCTCGCTCGTGGCGGTGGGTGTCGGGTTCTCGACCCACGCCATCCGGAGCGTCATGGGCTGGCCCGGGCTCGTCGGGGCGCTCGCAGCCCTGATCCTGCTCGCGGCGATCTCGTTCATCGCCCAGCGCGAGACGATCGAGTGGCACGGCCTTTTGCCGATCTCGATCCTCGTCTTCATCGGCTGGTGCACCCTCTCCATCTTCTGGAGCTCGTACCAGTGGGCGACGCTCGCCGGTATCGGCTATCAGATGGCGTTCGCCTTCCTCGCCATCTACATAGCACTCGTCCGCGACGCCATCCAGATCGTCCGGGTCGTCGGCGACGTGCTGCGTGTGCTGCTGACGGTCTCCCTCGCCCTCGAGGTGTTGAGCGGCCTGCTGATCGACCTGCCCATCCGGTTCCTGGGCATCCAGGGGAATATCGCGCTCGGCGGTCCCATCCAGGGGCTCTTCGGCAGCCGCAATCAGCTCAGCATCGTCGCCCTCATCGCGTTCGTGACCTTCCTCGTCGAACTCCGTACGCGGTCGGTGCGACCGGCGACCGCGACCGCGAGCATCGCCCTTGCCGTGATCTGCATCCTCCTGACCCACTCTCCGGTGATCGCCGCAGTCTCGGTCATCGTGGGGCTGGCGACGTTCGCGCTCTACGCAGTACGCAAGGTGCCGCCCGCCCACCGTCGGTACTACCAGTGGGGCCTGGCCTCGATCACCGTTCTCGGGCTTGTGCTGGCGTACGTGTACCGGACACGCGTGATCGACCTGCTGAACGCGCGAGCCGACTTCTCGGTGCGCTACAACCTCTGGATCCAGATCTGGCAGCTCATCCCCGTCAACCAGATCCTCGGCTGGGGGTGGGTCGGCGGATGGCCGGAAACCCTGTACCCGTTCACCGCGATCCAGGCGAACGCGGGCGCCGAGCACGCGAACGGGCTCAACGCCTATCTCGACGTCTACCTCCAGGTCGGCCTGATCGGCGTCATCCTGTTCGTGGCCCTCATCGCACTGGCCTTCGGCCGGTCCTGGCTGCTCGCATCCAACAAGCGCAGCGTCGTGTACGTCTGGGCGCCCCTCGTGCTCGTCGCACTCCTCGTCACAAGCGTCTTCGAGAGTTCGATCCTCGTCGAGTCCGGCTGGCTCCTGCTCGTGATCTGCGCCGTCAAGGCCTCACAGGGGCTCAGCTGGCGGGTCAGGCTGCCACGTCGCGAGCCGGACTGACGCGGCGCAAGCCGAGCCCGCGCAGTCCCGTGAGGTGCACGACGAGACCCGCCGCCGGACCGGCCGCGAGCGCGAGCGCTGCGCGCAGCGGGAGGTCGATCGGCACGAACAGCATCGCCAGCGTCACAACGGAGGCGACCAACCACCCGGCCGCGTAAAGTCCGTGGGCGTTGCGGGCGAGTACGGCCGACCCGGTGACGAACAGCGCCCCGATCAGCCCGGACGACGCGATGAGCGCGACCAGCACGCCGGACGGAAGGGCGAACTCCGGCCCGAAGACGAGGTGCATTATCGGCTCCGCCCACAGCCAGGACGCCAGACAGAGTACGACGATGAACGCGGCGATCGCGGCGAGCAGCACAGCGACGGTGCGCCCCGTGCGTTCCGGGTGGTGCGAGAACCGACTCACCATGAAGCTCGACAGCGCAGTGAGCGGGATCAGGATGGGCGCGCGCGTCAATGTCACCGCGAGCACGAGGGAGCCGAGGGCGGCATGGTCCGACGGTCCGGTGAAGAACGAGAGAACGAGCGGGAACCCATTGATCAGGACGGCCGTCGCGGATGCCGCGAGCATCGTCCGACCGGTGTTGGCGATGAGCGCGCGAATGCCGATGGCTACCCGCGCGTTCTCCATGAGCGCGCGAGGCGCACTGAGGAAGACGATGGCCAGCGAGATCGGGAAAGGCGCGATGACGGCGATCGCCAGCAGCACGAGATCATGCGAGAACGAGAGCACGCCGACAACACCGGCAACGCGCAGGATGCCGTCGAGCGCGACGATCGAGGCGAGGTGGCGCCACATCCCAGCGCCTGCCATCACGCCTGAGGCCGCGGCGACCAGACAGTTGAGCGCCCCGCCCAGGGCGACCAACCAGGCCAGGCCGGCATTCGCCGCGCCCAGGCTCGGCGCAGCCCAGAGGACGCTCGTGGAGATGACGGCTACGCCGACGACGAGGGCGACGACTGCGGCGAAGGCCCACAGAGATTCGCGGCCCGGCGAGGTCCGCGAGGATGCAGTCCCCTGGGCCGTCTGGCTGTCCCGCCTCGCGACGACAGTCTGAGCTGTCGCTCGCGTCGACTCCTGCTGCAGGCCGAACAGAATGCCTACCACGAGGAACAGGGCCGACCAGAACACTGCGAACACCCCGTAACCGGCCGCGCCCAGCGAGGTGAATACGGACCACGTCACGACGTACCCTGCGATCCCCGAGATCACGGTGGCGCCCAGGATCAGCACGACCGACGAACGGGCCGATCGCGGCGCGGAGTCGGCGTCGATATCGGGGATGGGCTCGTTGAGCGGTTCGAAGGCGGTGATGGGAGTCTCCGGGAGCGCGTGAAAGGATGGTCGGCGGCCGCGACGCGCGGCAGGCCCACCCTACGACGAAAGTCTGGACGCAGTGACGATCGACATCATGATCCCGTTCTACGGCGATCCCGGCCTTTTCCGCGACGCCGTCGAGAGCGTCAGAGCACAGTCCGACCCCGACTGGCGGCTCGTCGTCATCGACGACGTCTACCCGGACACGACACCAGGCGAGTGGGTCTCCTCGCTCGGTGACGAGCGCATCCACTACGTCCGTAACGAGACGAATCTCGGCGTCAGCGGCAACTTCACAAGGGCTGTTGAGCTGGTCCGCAATGAGCACTTCGTGCTCATGGGCTGCGACGATCTTCTGGAGTCCGGATACGTCGCCGCAATGCGCGCGGCCATCGCGCGCCATCCAACCGGTTCCTACTTCCAGCCCGCGGTGACGGTGATCGCCGACGACGGCTCGCCTGCGCTGCCGCTCGCCGACCGGGTGAAGGCCTGGTACCGTCCGAAACACACGCAGCCAGTCGTTCTCTCGGGTGAACGGCTCGCCGTCAGCCTGCTGCGCGGCAACTGGACGTACTTCCCGTCGATCTGCTGGACCGCCCAGGTCGTGCGCAGGCATGGTTTCGACGCGGAGTTCGACGTCGTGCTCGACCTCGCCCTCCAACTGGACATCGTCGCGTCCGGCGGTAGCCTCGTCCTGCTGCCCGAGCGCACTTTCCGTTACCGCCGGCACGCCGGCAGCGTGTCGTCATGGACGGCGCAAGACGGCACACGGTTCGACGAAGAGCGCGCATTCTTCCTGAGTGCCAAGCGGCGGCTTCGCGTCGCGGGGTGGAGTCACGCCGCACGCGTTGCGTCGGCGCACTGGTCGTCGCGACTGAATGCTGTCACCAAGCTGCCTGCGGCGGTCGCCAAGCGCGACCGCCCGGGACTGCGGGCCCTCACGCGCCACATCCTGCGCGGCTGGTGAGCTAGCCGGAGGCCCCAACCGAGCCGACGACGACGTGTGCACCCACCTGGGGACACAGCGATCGGAGTTGCGCGGACAGTCGTGAGTCCTTCGTGCGGACCGTGACGCCGGGCCCCCAGACCTCCAGCGCCTGACAGACCTGGTGCCGGTCGTCGGTGATCAGGGAGTAGCCGAAAGAACGGATCGGGTCGCCATCGTGCTTCGCCGACGCGCCGAGAAGCCAAAGGTTCGCGAAACCTTCGGCACGCCAGTCGTAGTAGCCGACGAGCAGCGTCCTGGCGTCCGCGGGGTCGTCGAGGGCGAACAGCGTCGACAGCACAGGATCGCCCGACGCGACCCCCCGGCCGTGCACGATGTCGAGGTACGGAACGAGCGAGCCGAGAGTGGGCGGCTTGGGCAGTACGCTCGCCGCCACAGCGACGAGCGCGATCAGGGCGCCGGTGACCGCGGCGACGCGCGGCCACACTTCCAGCCGCACTCGAGCGATCCGGTCGAGCGTCATCCCGAGCAGCACGACCAGGAGCAGGATGCCCCCGAACCAGACGAGCTTGGCCGGATAATACCCCCAGCCGTACTGGTCAGCGCCGACGTTCCTGCCGAGGTACAGGTACACGGCCACCACTGGGACCGCGACGGCGACGATGCCCACCAGGTCCGCCCGGCGCTCTGGACGTGTCGCGGTCGCGCCGGCGACGGCAAGCGCAAGGCCCGCCAGCACGAACAGGAGGGCAGGCGACACCGGGGCCATCGATCCCCCCTGTGCCAGTGAGCCCTGGGAGCGCCGCAGGTCCGGGAGCGAGAACAGCAGCACGTACGCGACGACCTGCACCGCGGCGACCGCGAGCACGAGCCAGACGGGCCACCGAAGACGGGGCCGCCCGATCAACCAGCGAAGTGCGGCGGCGGCGGCAAGGGCAAGCGGGATGACCGCCAGGAAAGCCCAGAGCGCGAGCAGGGCTGTCGTCGCTGCAAGCAGCACGGCGATCGCTGCGACCGGGGTTCGCGCGACCCCGCGCCAGGCCAGCCAGGAGGCCAGGAGGCATGCCACCGTCGGCATCACGTTGTAAAAACCGAACTGGAACGCGAAGCCGGCCACGAACCATGAGGCGATCAGTGCCGACGCCAGCACCGCCCCGATCGAGCGGAGGAGCGGGTGCGCCGCAGGGACCATCTCGGCAACTGTCAGCCCTGCCACGAACGCGGTGACGACAGTGGAGAGGGCGAACACGCCCGCCATTGCAGCGATGTCATGCTGAAGCAGCCCCGTCGGGGAAGCGCCGGAGCGTCCTGGTGCCATCCCCGCTGCGAGCAGCAACGCCGTCATCGGCGATGCATTCGGGTGCAGCGACGGGATGAGCCCGGCGTCCCCGACGATGAAGCGCGCGGTCTCGAGATTCCACACGGCGTCATTGTGCATCGCCCAGGACAGCGCATGACCGTTCCGCAGCAACGGAAGCCCCGCGAAGATCACGCCGATGGCCACGGGGATCGCGCCGGCGGCGAGCGCGCCCCACCAGGCGCTCCGGCCCGGGATCCGGAAGCCGCGCCCGAACCCGACCGCGGCGAGGCCGGCCAGCACGATCGCGACGAGCACGAGAATGTCGCCGGCGCCGAGTCCCAGCCCGACTGTGTGGAAGACGCGGACGGCGAAGGCCATGGTCGCGAGCGGAACGACGATACCCGCGGCGATGCCGACCGCGCGGGAGCGGAACCCGGCGGCGACGGAGAGGGCGGCCGCGAGCGCGAGCACCCAGACGGTCACACCGGCCGCGGCGATCGCCACACCGATCGCGGCGAGGATGGCCAGCATGGCGACAGCCCACCAGCGGTAACGCGAGCGGTCGATGGTATCGTCCACTTGTTCCTCACTATCCGGGCTCCAGCCGCCCGGCTCGAACCTACCTCACGCGGCCGCGCCCGCTGTCCCGTGACCGTCGAACAGGATCCCGCCGACTCATGACCGCCCAGCCCGCGACAACCCAGCGGGGGCGCCCCACCGATGGCAGCCTCGGATCGTTGTCCTTCTTCTGGCTCGCCTTCGGCGTGCTGTTCCTGCTGATGGGCTCATATTCGCTGGCGACACCACCGGGCGCAAGCCCCGACGAGCCTGCCCATGCAATGCGCGCGTACGCCGCGGCGCACGGCCAGCTCGCCGGACCGGAGTCGACCGCGGTGCCCGGCACGCTCGATCTGCAGGTCTCGAGGTATTTCGCCACGCTCGAGTCGCATATGCCCTGCTTCAAGCGAGACGTCACCAACACTCCCGCTTGCGTGACGCCGATCGCTCATCCCGACTCGATGACGACCGGGCACTCCTCGACCGGGGTCAGCACCCCGGTGTTCTATGTCGCGGTCGGCTGGCCGACGATCGTGCTCGACGGCGCAAAAGGCCTGTACGCCATGCGGCTGGTGAGCGCAGCGCTGTGTGCTGCGCTGCTCGCGCTCGCCTTCGTCGCGCTGCGATCCCTTCCGCGATCGCGCTGGGCGACGTTCGCCCTCGCGGTCGGCGTCACGCCCATGACGTTGTTCCTCTCGGGCACGGTCAATCCCAACGGACTGGAGGTCGCGGCGACCGCCTCCGTTTTCTCGCTTCTCGCGGCAACGTTCGGCAGCGCGACCACCCGTCGTGTGCTCGCGTGGCGCATCGCGGGGATCACCGTTGTCGGCGTCCTGCTCGTGAACACCCGGAGTATCGCCCTGGTCTGGCTGCTCCTGGCCGTGATCGCCGCGCTGTTACTGGCGAAACGGACAGTGCTGCTGGACGTGTTCCGCTGGTGGGTGACGTGGGCCGGCGTCGCGGCTGTCGCGATCGTCACGGTCGTCGTCGCCCTGTTCTACCTGCGGCCCCGGCCGCTTACCCCCGCCTACCAGCCGATCGGCGCCGGCAGCAGCTGGGGTCAGGGGTTCTCGAACACGATCGACCAGACGTTTTCGTTCATGAACGGCTGGATCGCGCAGTTCGGCTGGCTGGAGATTCCGGTGCCGGCGATCGCGATCGCGATCTGGGCGTGCGTCGGTGGCGCCATCCTCGTCGCCGGTCTCGCGCTCGGACCGCGTCCGGTGAAGCTTGCCGCACTGACGATCGGACTCGCCGTGCTGCTCTTGCCACCCTTCTCCCAGGCCGCAGTGATAGGCGTGGCCGGCTACATCTGGCAGGGCAGGTACACGCTTGCCCCGGCAGTCATGCTCCTCGTCGTCGCGGGAATCGGGCTGGACAGGGCGCTGGCCGCCAGCAGCGAACGTCGGCTGGCCCTCCTGATCCGCACCTCCGTCGTGCTGCTGGCGATCGGCCACGTCGGCGCGTTCCTCTGGATGCTGCGCCGATACGTGACCGGATTCACCGCCACCGGCACCTGGCTGGACATGCTGCGCCACCCGCTGTGGCAGCCTCCGGGAGGCTGGATCGCCATCGCACTCCTTCTGGCGCTTGCCGTCGCCGCCGCCGGCTGGCTGACCATCCGTGCCGTCGCTCCCGTTCAGCGGGCCGTGCGAGAATAGTGATGCCCGGCGCCGTACCGACCCGCGCCGCCGACCGATCTAGTACCGTGACTGTCATGCCCTTCGCACTCTCCGACACGCTCGTCGTGATGCCCGCGTTCAATGAAGAGGCGTCGGTGGCCGCGGTGATCGCCGAAGTCAACGAGAAGCTGCCGGGAGCGACCTGCCTTGTCGTCAACGACGGGTCGCTCGACCGCACAGCCGCGGTAGCGACAGCCGCGGGCGCACAAGTCGCCACCATGCCGTTCAACATGGGCGTCGGCGGCGCGATGCGCCTGGGCTTCCAGTACGCGGTCGAGAACGGGTTCCAGGTCGTCGTGCAGATCGACGCCGATGGCCAACACGACCCGGGCAGCGTCCCCGCCCTTCTCGCCGCGCTCGACGGGGCGGACATCGTCATCGGTGCGCGGTTCTCCGGCGAAGGCGACTACTCGGTGAAAGGCCCGCGCCGTTGGGCGATGAGTTTACTCTCGGGCGTGCTCAGCCGCGTCGCGCGGACCCCGCTGCGTGACACCACAAGCGGGTTCAAGGCAAACGGACCGCGCGCTGTCGCCCTCTTCGCCCACTCGTACCCCGCCGAGTACCTCGGCGACACCGTGGAGGCGCTGGTCATCGCCGCGCGCGCCGGGCTCCGCATCGCCCAGGTCCCGGTCGCGATGCGTCCCCGGTCGGGTGGCCAGCCCTCCCACGACGCGATCAAGTCCGCCGTCTACCTCGGCCGGGCCTTCATCGCCCTGCTCGTGGCATTGATGCGCCCGCGCACAGCGCTCAAGGAGACGGCGACCGCCTGACATGTCGATCACGAGCTACATATTCGGAATCCTCGCCGCCCTGCTCACGCTGGGCGTCGTCATCGAGATGCTCCGGCGCGGCCGGATGCGCGAGCGCCACGCGATCTGGTGGATCGTGGCCGGCTCGCTCGCGCTGCTGATCGGAATCTTCCCGGGCATTCTGGCGTGGCTGGCCGCCCTCATCGGCGTCGGCGCTCCGGTCAACCTCGTGTTCTTCGTCAGCATCGCCGTGCTCTTCCTGGTCTGCATCCAGCACAGCTCGGAGCTCACGACCCTCGAGAGCAAATCACGCACGCTGGCCGAGCGCAGCGCGCTGCAGGAGTTGCGGATCTCCCAACTCGAGCAGCGGGTCGCCGGGCTCACTCGCGAGAAAGACTGACGCATGGTGCAGTTCTGGCGCCCATTCCTCATCGTGTGGGCGCTCCTGGCAGCGCTGTCCGTCTGCTGGTCCTTCACGACGCCGATCAGCGCGTCCCCCGACGAACCCGCCCACCTGGTGCGCGCCGCGAGCGTCGCCCGCGGCGAGTGGGTCGGTATGCCGTCCCCCGCCGGGAACGTCGTCACGGTGCCCCGCTACATCGCGAATTCCCAGCGGGAGACGTGCTTCGCGTTCCATCCTGAGCTCTCGGCGGGCTGCGTCACGCCCAACCCGGGCGGTCCGGGCGAGTCCGTCCGGGCGACGACGACTGCCGGTCTCTACAACCCGCTGTACTACCTGGCGGTCGGCTGGCCGTCACTGCTCTTCCACGACGACGCCGGCATCTACGTGATGCGTGTCGTCAGCGGCATCCTGACCACCCTTTTCGCCGCGCTCGCCTTCGCGGTGCTCTGGACGCTGCCCCGGCGCTTGCTGACCATTCTCGGGTTCGCCGCGGCGATGACACCAGCACTTCTCTTCCTCAGCGGCTCGGTCAACCCCAGCGGGCTCGAGGCGACGACCGTCCTGGCCCTCTTCGCGGCGACGCTCGCGATCGTGCTGGACCCCGACTCGAGCGCGCGGCCGGGCCGGCTGCCGGGCCGCGCTGCGATCGTCGCTGTGGCTGGAGCAGTGGCGGTCAACACCCGCGGCCTGTCGCCGCTGTGGGTGCTTGCCGCGATCGCAGTCCCGCTCATCCTCGCGGACCGCACGCTCCTGCGCGGCGTGTTCAGCAGACGCGCAACGTGGATCACTGTCGCGGTCCTCGGCCTGGCGACCGCCGGCGCCTTCGCCTGGACCCTCGGTAGCAACTCGCTGCTCAACGCGGTGAACCACCCGGAGGCCACGTCGCAGCACTTCCCCGGCATCGGCACGAACCCGCTCAGCGGCTTCTGGATCACCCTGACGCGCACTGTCGAGTACGCGCACGGCGTCATCGGTCTGTTCGGCTGGCTTGACACGCCTGCACCGCCTGAGGTCTTCTTCGTCTGGGCCACGCTGATCGGCGCTCTGCTCCTGGCAGCGTCCTCGGTGCTCCGCGGTCGCCGCCTGGTCTTCGCGCTCGTCCTGCTGCTCGCCTACGTGCTGCTGCCGCCGATCGTGCAGGGCGCGTACATCACAGGAGGCGGGATCATCTGGCAGGGCCGCTACGCCATCCCACTGTTCCTCTGCCTCGTCGTCGGGGTGTCCGCTGTGCTGGACACGGCGCTCCGCCTGCGTGCCGGCCTCGCCTGGTGGCACAGGCTTTCTGCGATTGCCGTGGTCGCGTTGGCGGCCTCCCACCTGTATGCATTCGAGAACACGCTCCGCCGTTACGCGGTCGGCGCAGAAGGTTCGCTCAAGGTGATGCTGGTCGGGACCCCACCGTGGAGTCCGCCCGGTGGCGTGCTGCCCTGGCTGGTAGCGATGACGCTGCTGCTGGCGGCCGCCGCCACCATTACGATCCGCTCGCTCCGCGCACCGCCGAAAACTATCTCGGCACACGGTTGACATGGTCATCAGAGTGTGCTTACATCCGCTAGGTTGTCGCTATGGAGTTTCTGAAGATCTGTGACGGCCGGGCACCGATGCCGCGCGCCGCCCGCCGGTGAGCGCAGTCGAGCAAGCGCCACCCAGCGCAGCTCCCCAGCTCCACTCCGTCGATGTGGTTCCGCGGGTCCGCCGGCCCCACACCGCGTTCTTCGCCGCTTGGGCGGTCCTCAGCATCCTCTGCGCACTCTGGGCGTGGGCCACCCCCCCGTCGGCCGCTCCGGACGAGCCTGCACACATCGTGCGCGCGGCCAGCGTCGTGCGCGGCGAGCTCTTCGGCACACCGTCGCCTTCCGGCAATATCGTCAGCGTCCCCCAATACATCGCCGACGCGCACCGACTCACCTGCTCCGCGTTCCAGCCCACCGTTCCGGCCGCCTGCCCGCTGCCGGCCGAGGCCGATCCCGGCCGCGCGGTGCTCGCACCGACCTCGGCCGGTCTGTACAACCCCCTGTACTACGTGCTGGTCGGCTGGCCCACGCTGCTCTTCAACGACGCCAACGGGATCCTCGCTATGCGCGTGGTCAGCGGCGTCCTCGCGAGCCTGTTCGCCGCCTTCGCGTTCGCAACGGTCATGACTCTGCGCATCCGGCGCCTGCCGACGCTGGCCTTCGCCATCGCTGTCACGCCGATGCTCCTGTTCCTGGGCGGGACGGTCAACCCGAGCGCGATCGAGGCGACCGCCACGCTCGCCGTCTTCTGCGGGATGCTCGCGATCGTCACGTCACCGGACCCGCACCGGCTGGGCGGGCGCGCCACCGTGGTCGCCGTGGCCGCGGTCATCGCGGTGAACGCGCGCGGACTGTCGCCGCTGTGGGTGCTTGTCGCGATCGCTGTGCCGCTCATGCTGACCGATCGGAAGACCGTGGTCGCGCTCCTGCGCCGGCCGGCGGTGATCGCCGCGGTCGCCATCGTCGGGCTGGGGACGCTTGCGGCCCTCGCCTGGACACTCGGCACGAACTCGCTTGCGAACGCCATCGTCCATCCTGCCGACGCCCTCCACTTCCCGGGCGTCGGCGCCTCGCCGCTCGTTGGCTTCGAGAAGGTGCTCTTCGGCACCGTCTCATACTCGCAGGGCCTTGTCGGGCTGTTCGGCTGGCTCGACACTCCCGCACCTGACGTTGTGCTGTATGGCTGGGGGCTGGCCGTCGGCGCGCTGGCCATCGGCGCGCTGCTCGTGCTGCGCGGCCGCAAGCTGCTCGTGGCGGCGACGCTCGTCGGAGCATTCCTGCTGCTTCCTGCACTCGTCCAGGCGGCATACATCCACGGCGGTGGGATGATCTGGCAGGGCCGCTACAACCTCCCCCTGTTCCTGTGCCTGGTAGTCGGTCTCGCCGCCCTCCTGGCCGACACCGCGTTCACTGAACCGAGCGCTTGGCGGCGCCTGCGCGTGATTATCGTCGTCGGCGCTGCCGGCGGCCAGCTGTGGGCGTTCGAGGCCGCGATGCAGCGCTATGCGGTCGGCACGCACGGGTCGCTGCGCACCTTCCTGCTCGGGGCACCGCCGTGGGCTCCGGCGGGCGGGGTCGTCGTCGTGCTCGCTGCTGCCGCCCTCGCGATCGTGGCAGCCGCGGTGCTGCTGATGCACGCCTCCGCATTCGAGTGGGACAGGAGCAGTCTCAGACCGGTTGAAGGACGTCCCGTACGACGTCGAGCCATCCGCGGCTAGCCAGCCGCTGGTACTCGCCGCCCCGCGCAAGGCGGAGCACCGGGAGCGCGCGAACGAGGCGATTCGCGGGCAGTGCAGCGCGCGCCTGCTCGAAGGCGGCCTTACGCCGGGCGAGCGCGACGTGCTCCGTCGAGACGCCGTCCGCGTCCTCCAGGCTCTCGGCCAGGAGGCGCGAACGAACGGCGAGTAAGCGATTCCGGTCGTCGCGGCGTCCGAGCACACGGCCGACCTTGTGACGGAGAGTCGGGTCCCCTGCGCCGATCTGGTTGTCGTCGTGCCTGCGGTAGCGCGTCAGCCGTCGCTCGAGCAGGTCGAGCCGGTCGCGCGCTGCGGCCTGCACTGCAAGCCACTCGTCGTGAACCCACTCCGACGGGAACGGGAGGGAGACCGCGAGCAACTCCGGGGTCACCATCGCGGTGGCGCCTGTCGCGAGGTTCCGGCGCACGAACACGTCGAATGCCCGGCCCGAGTGCACGTCCGCGCGCTCGGCGTCGGTCACCTCGAGGACCCCGAACAGCGTCCCGCCGCCCGCGCGTCCGTCATCGTCGATCAGGCTCGCGTCGGTGTGCAGGAAGGCCAACCCCGGGCGCGACGCGAAGAACCCTGCCATCCGCTCCAGCTTGTCCGGCTCCCACTCGTCGTCCTGGTCGCTCAGCGCGATGAGACCGCCGGTGCACGCGCGCAGCGCCTGCTCGAAGTTCGCGGTGACGCCGAGTGCCGCGCTGTTGCGGAGGACGACGAGCTCGGGCGTCGGAGCACCGGAGGCGCGGTGGGCCCGCACCTCGTCCTCGACGATCGTGATCGTCGCATCGGACGAGTCGTCGTCCGACACCACCAGCTGCGCCGCTGGGCGGGTCTGCGACAGGATGCTCGCAACCTGACGGCGCACGAATCGAGCGCCGTTGAAGGTGCACAGGGCGACGGAGATCGTCGGCGCGCCGGTCATCTTCGCCCCAGCCGGCTCCGCACCTTCTTGGCGACCACGGCCGGTCCCCCGTTTCGCATGTAGTGGAAGAACAGGCCGACGTCGTGCCGGATCCCGTGCTTCCTGCGTCGGGTGGTCTGGCGGCGGGCGGGCTGCCCGGCGCCGACGACGCCGCGCGCGACCAGGTCCGCGGCGTGCCGGGGATCGCCGAGGAACCCGACCAGCGGTTCGAGGACGACGCCCCAGAAGTAGCGGCGGCGCACGCGCTCCACGTTGCGCCTGGCGGCCCGGATGAACTTCTCGTCGTAGAGAACCGTCTCGAGCGCGGCGGTCAGCGCCACCACATCACCCGACGGCACGACGATGCCGAGCTTCTCCTCCTCGACGAGCTGTGCGAAGTGGTCGCCCTCAGTGACGACCATCGGCAGCCCGGCCCAGAGGTAGTCGAGGATGCGCGTCCGGAACGAGAACGTCGTCTCGACGTGCGAGAAGTGCGTGCTGACCCCCGCGTCGGCCTCGGTGAGATAGTTCTGACGGTCTGCGTAGTCGACCCAGGACGCGTTGAAGAACACGGCCGTGTCGAGCACGCCCAGGTCTCGGGCGAGTGCACGGGACTCGGCGACGATGCCCATCTCAGGCACCCCGGGGTGCGGGTGCTTGGTGCCCTGGAAGAACAGGCGGACGTCGTCGTGGGTCTCGGAAAGTCGCGCTACCGCTTCGATGAGGGATTTCGGATCGAACCAGTTGTAGAGGCCGCCGCTCCACAACAAGAGCTTGTCGTCAGCGCCTATTCCGGGCAGCACGCCTTTCAGCACCGCGCGCTCGTGCACCGGCGGTGTCTCGGAGAGCCCGAACGGCACGACATCGATCAGCCCGGCCAGGTCGGGGTCGTTGTCGTAGTTCGCCGGGTTGATCCTGCCGAGCGCGGCCAGCTGCCCGAGGTAGAAGTGCCGCTGCCGCTCGGAGGCGCACAGGAAGAAGTCGCCGCGCTCGAGCTGCTCGTTGAGCACATCGGTCGCGTCGAGAACCTGCTTGTCCCACTGCTCGCGGCCGAGCTCCCTGCCCTGCTCGAGCTGCTCGAGGTGCATCGGGTCGTAGACGTCGGCCACGATGATCTTGTCGGTCTTTCGGAGGCTGTCGAACAGGGCCATCGCGAGACCCTGGAACACGATCACGTCGCTATCGCGCTCGAGCTTGCGCATTGCGCGGTCGTCGCCCGGCCGAATGTGCACGACGTCGAACGGGGCCGAGACGGGCTCCACGCCGCTCAGCGAGATGAGGGTCACGAGGTTGTCGACCGCGAGCGCCTCGGCCATACTCCACGCCCGGATCGCCGGCCCGGCCATCTTCGCGCCGATCGGGTCGCCCGTGATGACGAGCACGCGTGTGACAGCGGGTCGCTCGGTGACCGGGAATGCCGTCGCGAGCTTGTCGTAGCCCTCGAGGTAGTGCTCGTCGGTGTACGACGGGGCGTCGGTCTCGCCGAACAACGACCAGATGCGGCTGTCCGCCACGACTCGGGTGCTCTGGATGCGCTCGCGGTCCGCGGCGAGGTCAGGCAGTTGCTCGACGAACTGGTCGATCGCATACACCGCGGCGACTGTCTCCTTGTCGAGCTCCATCCTCGGGTCGTTGGAGCCGCCCTTTCGCAGGTCGAACTCCGTCGAATCCAGGCCGCCTTTGGCCACTCCCCGGCGGACTGTGAGTGCGAGCGTCGCGGGGAGGGCGGTGGCGAGCGCCTCCTCGCCGAGGTTCTTATACTGCGTGAACAGCGCGTTGCGCTCCAGAAGGTAGCTCTCCTTGAAGGCGCCGAACGACGACATCGAGGCGTGGTGCTTGTGGAACGCCAGCGACGCCGGCTCGTAGACGAATCGGTGGCCCAGCAGATTCAGG
>FSUF01000506.1_pt1 | contig 19586 bp, 21 predicted proteins | sample 1637351 | NCBI WGS metagenome assembly FSUF01 (sample SAMEA3914816, study PRJEB12502) | metagenome | biome: forest; material: soil | place: USA | collected 2011-09-16 | depth 0.3 m | reverse complement strand
GGCTGTAACTCGGGTGTGTGCAGACTGAGCCTAGCCAGAAAGAACGTTCTGTGGGTTGTTTGGGGGACAAGTCGACGTACCCCAAATCGGGCGTCATGCGGGCGCCCATCCAATTGTGGCAGACGGACTGACTGGCAGACACGCGGATCGGCTGGGCGTCGGCGGCCGGTGGCAGACTGATGCCGTGCTGCTCGACGACTTGGTGACCACCTCCGACGCTGTCGCGTCCACCCGGTCGCGGCTGGCGAAGATCGATGCGCTCGCTGCACTGCTCACTCGGCTCGAGCAGGGCGAGATCGCGCCGGCCGTCGGATTCCTGGTCGGCAGGCCGCGTCAGGGTCGTGTCGGCGTCGGCTGGCGGGGCGTGGCGGCGGCCATGGGCGAACCTGCGGATGTCCCGAACCTCTCCATCGCAGACCTGGACGGCTTGCTCGACCGGCTGGCCGCAGCATCCGGTGCCGGTTCGGCCGGCGACCGCGGCCGCGAGCTCCGCGAACTGACCGCGCGCGCCACCGAACGCGAGCAGGGTTTCATCGGCCGGGTCCTGCTGGGCGAGATGCGCACCGGGCGCTCGAAGGCGTACTCACCGACGCCATCGCCCGCGCGGCCGACCGACCGGGCGACGCCGTGCGGCGCGCTGCGATGCTCTCCGGCGATCTCGGCGAGACGGCTCGACTCGCGCTCACCGGCACCGCCGACCAGCTCGAAGCCGTCGGGCTCATCGTCGGGCGCCCGGTGCTCCCCATGCTCGCCGCGTCGGCATCGAGTGCGTCGGCTGCCCTCGCGACCACGGGAGAGGCATCCGTCGAATACAAGCTCGACGGGGCGCGCATCCAGGTGCATCGGGCGGGCGACAGCATCCGCGTCTTCACCCGCAACCTGGCCGACATCACCCACCGCGTGCCCGAAGTGGTCGAGGTGGTGCGACGCCTTCCTGTGCGTGATGTGATCCTCGACGGCGAAACGCTCTCCCTCGACGAAGACGGTGCGCCGCGCCCGTTCCAGGAGACGATGTCTCGATTCGGTGCGGATGCGGCGCGCGAGACGCTGCTGCATCCGTGGTTCTTCGATGCTCTTCACGTCGACGGGCGCGACCTGCTCGACGAACCGCTTTCGACGCGGCTCGCCGAGCTCGAACGTGTCGCCGGCGAGCACCGCATCCCTGGTGAGGTGACTGACGACCCGGAAGTCGCTGAGCGTGTCTCCCGTGACGCGCTCGCCGCCGGCCAGGAGGGTGTCGTCGTCAAGGCGATCGGTTCACCGTATGCGGCCGGGCGCCGCGGGTCGAGCTGGATCAAGGTGAAGCCGGTGCTCACCTACGATCTCGTGGTGCTCGCCTGCGAGTGGGGATCCGGCCGGCGCCAGGGGTGGCTCTCCAATCTGCATCTCGGCGCACGCGACCCGGAGGGCGAGTTCGGCGATCCCGGTGCGTTCGTGATGGTGGGCAAGACGTTCAAGGGGCTGACCGACGACATTCTTCGGTGGCAGACCGAGTATTTTCCGCAGATCGAGACGCGGCGCACCAGCCAGGCCGTGTGGCTCGCACCGACCACCGTCGTCGAGATCGCGATCGACGGCGTCCAGCGGTCCAGCCGCTATCCGGGCGGCATCGCGTTGCGGTTCGCGCGCGTCAAGCGCTACCGCGACGACAAACCGGCGGCCGAAGCCGACACGATCACGACGCTCCGCCGCCTGCTGAGGGAGTAGTCCCCCCAGCATCACCCGTGGATTCCTTCCTGACGGGTGCATTTCCGGCTCGACCGGCGTAGCTTAGCGATATATCGCGTTGTGACTCGACTGTCATGACAAGAAATCCTCGGTAAGGCGGACCAATGGACCGGAATCGTATGCAGTTCCCCGTCGGCGGCGGATGTCGCAGGTGGCAGAAATGATGACGCTGGCCTGGATCATGGGCGCTTTCGCGCTCATCGTCCTCATGTCGATCGTGACCGTGGTGCTCATCGTGCGCGCCCTCTACAAACGGATCCGGCGCAGCAGGATGCTGAACGGCGCCGTCCTCCGAACCCGGGCCACGCTGAGCTGGGGTCCGCAGCATGACGTGCTGCAGTTGCGGCTTCGGCTGAACGAGACGCTCGGAAGCGGGCAGGCAGCCCTCGACCTCACCTCACGAGGCGACGGTCCGCGTGGTGAGCTTCCGCGACTCTTCCGCCGCATCCGGGACGCAGCCGGGACACTCGACGCTGAACTGCGTTTCCTGGAGAGCGAAGACGACCCCGCCGCACTGGCGGAGTGGCTCCCGGTGCTACGGCGCCGAGTCGACCAGGTCGTCGCGGTGATCCGGCGGATGCGCTCAGCCGTCGCATCCGGACTCAATGGCCTCAGCGACGAAACCCTCGCCGTCCTGCGTGGGGACGTCGACCGTGAGGTCGCCGCGCTTCACGCCGGAATGACGGAACTTCACACACTCAACTCGAACGACATGTTGTTCGAACCCATCCGGCAGCCGTCTGCGGCTCGCCTCGACGCGAGGAACCAATCATGAGCGACAACACCGCGCGGATGCGCACCATTTTCCGCACCAAGACATCTCGCGCACTCGACCGCATGGAAGACCCGCGCGACATGCTCGACGACAGCTACGACCAGCAGGTCAAGATGCTTCAGGGGCTCCGCCAGGGGCTTGCCGAGGTCGCGACGGCGAAGAAGCGCATCGAACTGCAGGGCCAGGAGATGGGAGCACGCTACCAGCGGCTCGCCGATCAGGCTCAACAGGCTCTCGACCAGGGTCAGGAGAATCTGGCCCGCACGGCACTGCAACGCCGCTCGGTGCTCGAGAAGCAGGTCGCCGCCCTCCGCGACCAGTACGCGGCACTCGACAAGCAGCAGTCCCAGCTGCAGGAGAACGAACGTCGCATCACCGAACGAATCGCCGCCTTCCGCATCGAGAAGGAGACGATCAAAGCCACTTACACTGCGTCACAGGCGCAGGTGAGGGTGAACGAGGCTGTGGCGGGACTCGGCTCGCAGATGAACGACGCCGGCGCGACCCTCGACCGCGCCAGGGACAAGGTCGCGCAGATGCAGGCCCGCGCCGCCGCCACCGACGACCTCCTCAGGAGCGGAGCGCTCAGGGATCTCACCGCGGCGCCCGACGAGGACCTCGAATGGCAGCTGTCGTCTGGGGCGTCGCGTGCGGACATCGAACGCCAGCTGAAAGCGATGAAGGATGCCGGCGGCACCGGTTCGACCGATGGTACCGACGGTCAGGCGAAGGGGCCGGAGGGCTGGCTCAGCATCGGCCGCTGACCGGCCCCACCTCTAACTCCGCGGAGTAGCGTCTCTAACTCCGCGGAGTCGCGTCCGGGTTGGCGCCGCCTGTGAGTTCCGCGCGGAATGAGGCGAGGTAGGTCGCGCCGTACAGCGCTGCGGCGGCAAGGAAGCCCGCGGCCATCACGTAGGACGCCCACTCGTTTCCGCTGATCACCGCGCCGACACCCGCGAGGAACGTCACGATGATGACCACAAGCCCCCAGAGCGCGAGACGCTGACCGAGGGCTGCCTTGCGAGCCGCGAGCAGCAGCCGCACGCTGACGGCGACGAGCCCGATCGCGATCAGGATGTGCAGGATGAGGAAGATCGTGTCGACGACGTTCGCAAACGTACCGGAGGGTTCGCCGATCAGGTTCACGGCCATGCCGAGCAGGAATTGGGCGCCCAGCGCGAAGAGCGCTTCGCGGGATCGCCGACGAAGGTTCTCAGGTGCGCTCACTGCAGTTGCGGAGGCGGACAAGGGTGACTCCTCTGTTCGAAACGGTTAGAGCGTTGTCGCCATTCTGCCAAAGTAGCGCGCCGAGTGTGTCCGTTCCGGCCGAGTGTGCCGGTTCTGCGAGTCACCCTCGGCCGCAAGTGTCACGCTCGGCCGTCGCCTGCGGGGGCGCGTGACCGCTCAGTGGGACTCGCGGCTCACGTGCGACCCGCTCGCTCCGCGCAGAAAGTCGAGGTCCGCGCCCTGGTCGGCCTGCATCACGTGGTCGATGTACAGCCGTTCCCAGCCCCGTCGCGGGTTCGCGTAGCCGTTGAGCGTTGCCTCGTTCGGCGTGCGCGCGGCGAGTTCAGCATCCGGAACATCGATATCGAGACGGCGATTGCGCACGTCGAGTTCGATCCAGTCACCGGTCTGCACGATCGCGAGCGGACCGCCCGCGGCCGCCTCCGGCGTCACATGCAGGATGACCGTGCCGTACGCGGTCCCGCTCATGCGCCCATCGCAGATGCGCACCATGTCGCGCACGCCCTGCTCGAGAAGCTTCTTCGGCAACGGCATGTTCGACACCTCGGGCATACCTGGGTAACCCTTCGGGCCGCAGCCGCGCAGGATGAGCACCGAGTTCTCGTCGACATCGAGGTCCGGGTCGTCGATGCGGGCCCGGAAGTCTTCGATGTTGTCGAAGACCACCGCTCTGCCGCGATGCTTCAGCAGGTGAGCGGATGCGGCGGCCGGCTTGATGATCGCCCCGCCCGGCGCGAGACTCCCGCGCAGAACACTGATGCCGGCTCCCTGCTGAAGCGGGTTCGCGCGCGGGGTGATGACGTCCGCATCCCAGATCTGTGCGTCGTCCAGGTAGTCGACCAGCGGCTTCCCGGTGATGGTCAGCGCGTCGGGGTCGAGCAGGTCGCGCACTTCGCGCAGCACGGCGAGGAAGCCGCCCGCGCGCTGCAGGTCTTCCATGAGGTAGCGGCCCGCCGGCTGAAGGTTCACCAGCAGGGGCACTCCGGCGCCGATGCGGTCGAAGTCGTCGATGGTCAGGTCGATCCCGAGCCTGCCGGCTATCGCGAGCAGGTGGACGACGGCATTCGTCGAGCCGCCGATTGCGGCGAGCGCCACGATCGCGTTGTGAAAGCTCGCCTTCGTCAGGAACGTGCTCGGCCGGCGATCCGCGGAGACGAGGGCGACGGCCAGGCGCCCGCTCTCGTGCGCGGCCTCGAGGAGCCGGCTGTCCGGCGCCGGCGTTCCGGCGAGACCAGGGATGATCATCCCGAGCGCTTCAGTGACCAGCGCCATCGTCGAGGCGGTCCCCATCGTGTTGCAATGCCCGCGACTGCGGATCATCGACGACTCCGACTTCAGGAACTGCTCCTCGCTGAGTGTTCCGGCGCGCACCTCTTCGCTCAACCGCCACACATCCGTGCCGCATCCGAGCGCCTCGCCCCGGAAAGTGCCGGTCAGCATCGGGCCGCCCGGCACAACGACCGCCGGAAGGTCGACAGAGGCCGCCGCCATCAGGAGCGACGGGATCGTCTTGTCGCACCCGCCGAGCAGCACGACACCGTCGATAGGGTTCGCGCGCAGCATCTCCTCGGTCGCCATTGCGGCCATGTTGCGCCACAGCATCGCCGTCGGACGCACCTGGGTCTCGCCGAGGGACACCACCGGCAGTTCGAGCGGGATCCCGCCCGCCTCGTAGACCCCGTTCTTCACCGACTGCGCGACTTCGGTGAGGTGCGCGTTGCAGGGGGTCAGGTCGGATGCCGTGTTCGCGATCGCGATCTGGGGGCGCCCCTCGAAGGCGCTTGGCGGCGCGCCCCGTCGCATCCACGCGCGATGGATGTACGCGTTGCGCGCATCCCCGGAATACCACTCCGAGCTTCGAAGGTCAGACGCCATTGTTCTCCAGCTTTCGCCGATCGTGATCCCTATGATGTCAGGATGGCGAACCGGAGCGCGCAATGAAAGCGTTCGTCGTTCGCGGGCCCGGAGATGCGGGCGTCGAGCATGTGCCTGAGCCGTCGCCTGCCGAAGGCGAAGTGCTGATCCAGGTGCGCCGCGCCGGCGTCTGCGGCACCGACGTCGAGTTCTACACCGGCCACATGCAGTACTTGCACGACGGCCACGCTTCCTACCCCATCCGACTCGGTCACGAGTGGATGGGCGTGGTCACCGGGACCGGCGACGGTGTCGATCCCGGTTGGGTCGGCCGTCGTGTGACCGGCGACACCATGCTCGGTTGCGGAAAGTGTTTCCGCTGCCTGGACGGCCGGCATCATGTGTGCGAGTTCCGCACCGAGCTCGGCATCCGCAACGGACGCCCCGGCGCCCTCGCCGAACGTCTCGCCTACCCGGCGAGGTACCTGCATCCGCTCCCGGACAGCGTCGATGATGCGGCCGGCGCGCTCGTCGAGCCCGCTGGCAACGCTCTTCGCTCGGTCTGGGGGGCCGACGTGAGCCCCGGTGGCCGCCTGCTCGTCCTCGGGGCCGGCACGATCGGTCTGCTCGTGGCCATGTTCGCGCGCGCGGCGGGAGCCGAAGTCCACGTGATGGGGCGCAGCGAGCGGTCACTCGAATTCACGCGCTCGCTGGGGTTCGACGACGCGTGGACCGAGGGGACGCTGCCGCGAGTTCCCTGGGATGCGGTCGTCGACGCATCCAATGCCCCGCACCTTCCCGCCCTCGCGCTCGATCTCGTCGAGCCGGGCAGGCGTGTCGTCTATGTCGGCCTGGCCGGCTCCCCGAGCTCGATCGACACGCGGACGCTCGCGCTCAAGGATGTGACGGCCGTGGGCATTCTCGGCGCGAGCCAGGGCCTCGATGGCGCGATCGAAGCGTTCGCGAACGGCTCGGTCGACCCGCGACCGCTCGTCTCAGCCGTGCTCGAACTCGATGAGCTCGCCCCCGTGCTCGCCGGCGTGCTCATCGCGCCAAGGGCCGACCACCGCGGGCGCCGAGTCGGACAGGAGCGCCTCATGCATTTCGATGATCGCCGACTCGTCGAGCCTGTCGGAGAGGATGATGGCCGCTTTAATCGCGCGGACGTTCGCCACCACGAGACTCGCGTTTCCAGACAGGGATTCACCGATCTCGGCGAGGGCGACCTGCTTCGCGCTCGACGTCAGGTTCTCGACCTCGGAGCTGGATGCACTCTCGGTCCGGAGAAGGATCGACGCAAACGGGGCGGCGACGAGCCCTGCCTCCGCGTCGAACCGCGTGAGCTCGCGGCTGGCGTCATCGGAGAGGGCCAGGACATCCGGGGACAGGATGATCGGCTGGCCCGCGATCATCGGCGGCACGGCGGCGTAGTAGTCGCCGCGCGCCGCCCGGAGCGCGCGCCGAGATGCGACCACGTCCCCCGTTGTCTTCCAGGGTCGAGGCTCGAACTCGACTTTCGGCCACTCCTGCCCGACCGGGTCATCCTTAGCCATACCCCAGCTTACCAAAGGGTAAGCCCTTAGCCTTTGGTAAGGGCCATTCTTACCAAAGGCTAACGGCATAGCCTTTGGTAAGCGGGGCCCGGGGTCAGGTAATGTGCAACCCATGGCCATCAAACTTGAGAACGTCGGCATCGCCGTACGTGACCTCGAAGCAACGATCGCTTTTTTCACCGACCTCGGTCTCACAGTCGTCGGCCGCGACACGGTCAGTGGCGAGTGGACCGACACCGCCGTCGGCCTCGACGGCAACCACGCCAAAGTCGCGATGCTCCAGACACCAGACGGCCACGGCCGCCTTGAGCTCTTCGAGTACATCCACCCGCAAGCGATCGAGTCCGAGCCCACTCGTCCGAATGAGATCGGCATGCACCGCGTCGCCTTCTCAGTCGACGACATCGACGAAGCACTTGAGATCGCCGAGAGGCACGGCTGCCGTCCGCTTCGCGGCGTGGCGACCTATGAGGACGTCTACAAACTCACGTACGTCCGCGGTCCCAGCGGCATTCTCGTCATGCTCGCCGAGGAGCTGGGAAAGAAGTGACAGCGGCGCGGCCCAAGCAATAGGTCAGGCGTCACCCTCGCGTGATGAAGACCTCTGCGCGGGCTGCCACCCAGCGGTGGGTGCTCTGCTCGACGTGGTACTGGGTGTGCACTTTCTTGACGGGATGCGCCCGAACCAGCTTCAGTGCAGCCTCACGCCGTGAATGGATGCGCACCAGCGAGGCGAGAGCGGCGATCAGCACCGCGACCGTGACGCCGAGCGCCAGCCACAGGGTGTCGGCCGTCACGACCGCGGGAAGACCCGCATCCTGGACCAACCAGACGCCCGAGCCGATCACAACCAGCATCGTTGCTGCGATGAGAACCGTCTTCTGCGCAAGCGCGATCGGCTTCGAGGCGAGCAGGAGGCGGGCGCGGGCCAGTTCACGATCGTGCTGCCGACGCCGCTCTTTCGCCCACTGCACGTCGAGCGCGTGCCGCCGAGCCTGTCTTTGGGCATCGTCGTGCGCAATGTTGTATGAGTAGTTCACCGTGTCCTCCGGGAATGGCTCTGGTCAACTCGATACGAATTATGGGGCAAGAATCCCCGATCAGTGCGTTATGTCGACCGTGTCGGTCTCAGTTCGGGGTCAGTTCGGCTTCACGCCCACGTAGACGACGCACGGAGCAGGGAGAAAAGGAACACCCGTCGCGAGCTCGAACCTCTCGAACTGCTCGTCAACGAACCCCGCCGCCCGCGCCGCGCTCACCGGGTCGCGATTCCAGTGGCAGTTGCCGTCCCAGCGGGTCGAGATCGGCGTCGCAGCATTCTGGATGAGTCGCCGAGCCGAACCCTTCGCCGCCTGCACGTGTTCGACGCAGGCCAGGGTTCCTCCAGGCTTGAGCACGCGCATCACTTCTGCCAGGGACGCCTCCACGTCGGTGACCGAGCAGAACACCAGGGTCGCGATCACCGCGTCGAATGATTCCGACGGCAACGGGAGATCTTCGCACCGCGCATCGAGGACCTGCTCGACGAATCCGTAGCGGCGCGCTTCGATGTTGAGCAGGCGCCGCGACTCCTCATCCGGCTCGATGCCGGTCCAGGTCACGTCGTTCGCGAAGGCATCCAGGTTCTCCCCTTCGCCCGCGCCGACCTCGAGAACCCGGCCATGAAGTCCTGCGAACACGTCGTGTGCGCGACGTCGCAGCTCGTCGCGCGACACCGGTACCGTCCTGTCAGCCGCCGCCATCCGGTCCTCCTCGCCACTCTCATCGATTGTTCACCCTGGCCCCCTGTCTTTCACGAGTGAGACGTGCTTGCATCGTGAAATGGCAGCGACGAAACGTGTGATCGTCTTCATTCAGGAGAACAAGACAACCGATTTCTACTTTCCGACGATGGCAGCGTGGGGTGCCGGCGTCGCGAACCACGGCAACCTGCTGACAGCCGCGCCGAACTTCGACCAGCCGCACGACCGGAGCGCCTGGGTGCACTTTGCGATGGGCGACTACCCCGCCGAGGTCGCCCAGCTCGACAACGACCAGCTCATTCCCTTCTACAGCTGGCTGGCAAAGCAGTTCGTCTTCGCCGACCACCATTTCGGGCCCGGTTCGAATTCGACACCGGGACACATGCTGGCTGTCGGTGGACAGATGCCCACCCTGAAGAACCCCCCGTTCGTCGGGCCGCACCCGGTGTGGAACCTGCCGTCGATCTTCTCGGTCGCCGAGACCGCCGGCGTCTCATGGGGAGCGTTCCCCGACCAGGGCGGCTACCCCGTCAAGTTCTACACGACGCTCTCGCAGGCGCCGGGCAACTCCAGTGTGCACCCGCCGACGCAGTTCATCCCTATGGCCAAAGCGGGAACGCTGCCGCAGATCTGCTACGTCTGGTCGCCCTGGGGCTATGACGAGCATCCCCCCGCCGTGAGCGCGCCCGACTACATCACGAAAGGCCACGACCTCGTGTGGCAGCGCGTCCAGGCGGTGATCGACGGGGGCGGCTGGGACGAGACGACCTTCATCCTCACCTGGGACGACTGGGGAGGCTATGCGGATTCCGTGCCGACACCATCGATCGAGACGGTGCCGGATGCCCTCCACCCCAACGGATTCCAGATCATCGGCGGCTCGCGCATCCCGCTCATCATGTTCGGTGGCGCCGTCGAGCAGGCGATCGACGCGGAGTGGCACAGCCACGCATCCATCCCGAAGACGATCATCGACCTTCTGGGGCTCGGCCGGATGGGCGTGGAACGCGTCGACAGCGCGCCATCCCTCGCCCATCACGTCGACCCCTCGCTCAGTCGCCCGGTTCCGCCGGCGCCCGGCACGGTGATCGTGCAGCCGACCCCTCCGACGCCGACGCCGACACCGGTCGCGCCGAAGCCCTGGCCCGGCTCACTCAACACTCCGCTGCCGTCGCTCGTGACACTCGACGGAAGCACACTTGCAGCGCCGACCGACGGCAAGGTCAATCCGAAGCCGCCCAAGACACCACCTGTGGCCTGAACGACCGCCCGGGCCGGCCCGGGCGGGGCCGCGGCGTCAGTCCTTGAGGGTCGTGCCCTGCGCGGTGCCGAAGTCGACGTGGAGGTGGTTGCAGGTGTCGGCGAACGGCACGAGATTCGTGAGACTCAGCGACGAGCGGCACCCCGCCTGGCCGACGTTCGTCGACGGGGGCACGATCGGGTCGAGCGCCTGGATGAGCTTCACCGACTGAGCGTCGCCGCCCGAGAGCGACTGGCCGTCGAGCAGGAAGAAGTCGACCGCATGGCCTCCGCCGTTGGCATAGTGCGACGAGGCGCTGCCGGCACCCTCGATCTGCCCGGTGCAACGCCGGTTGATGTCGCTGACGCCGACCGTGTTGAACGTCTTCAGTGCGACATCGATCGTCTGGAGCACACGGTAGTCGATGCCGCAGTTCGGCACGACGCGGCCCTCGGCAAGGTACTGGATCTCAGGGATGTGGTCAGGGACCGAACCGGTCAGCCGGCCCTGTGCCACGGCCGTCATCAGCTTCTGAGCGAGCGCCTGGACGGTCGGCGACACCGTGACGCCGACGGTCGAGTCGAGCAGCAGTGGGTTCTCCATGACGCTGGAGCCGTCGCGGGTTGCGGCCGGCGCGGCACCGCCGCCACCGACGAGGGTCTGGACAGCCGCCCTCAGGGAACCCTGCCCCGACGAGTCGGAGGGCGTGGCGTAGGCGGGCAGCGCGGCTGTTCCGAGAAGACCGCTCGCCGCGAGGACGACACCGATCTTCGCCCAGGTTCGCCGGACTCTGGCGCGCTGCGACAGCTCGGCGCCACGGGCACGGCGGGCATGGAGGTTCTTCGTCGGGGCCAGCGGCGGGCGCCTCACCGGGCGCGTGCGGCGGGCGACGGCCTCAGCGGCCTCGGCGCTCCGGGTGGGAGCGGCAGGATGCTCGACGGACACGACGGTCGCGAACGTCTCAGCGGGTACCTGCGCGACGGGCGCGGCAGCTTCAGCGGGCGCTTCGGGCGCGGCGGGCGCGGCAGACTCAGCGGGCGCTTCGGGCACCGTCGCCTCAGCGGGCGCGGTCGTCTCGACCGCACCGGTTGCCGCGCGTTCGAACTCGCGGCGGGCGCGCCTGGACGTGAAGGCGGGCTCTGTGGACGGGGTCGGCTCGGCAGGCGCGAGGGGTGCCGTCAGTGTCGGGTCCCCCACAGACATGCTCGAGCGCGTCACACAGTACCTTTCGCAATGACGCCGATCGGTCGGGATCGCGTCGAATTGATGTCCCGACGAAAACCAACCAACCGTCGGGACACCCCCTCGATGTTATGCGTTCGTTACTGGGAAGTCACATCCAAATGGGGTCGTGTGCGCGTCTCTCTGGAAACTCGCAGGCGCATATCCGCCTCCGGTGAGTTGCGAGCGAAACGTCCCCCGCCCGATGAACCATCGCATCTCGTGCGGAGGTGCGGCGCCACGGTCGTTTCGCCGCCCGGCCAGTACGGTGGGCGCAGCACACTGAAGGGAGCGCGCGGATGCTCGACACCGTTCTGCTGTCACTCGCCCTGTTCTTCGCCGGCCTGCTCGCGGGCGAGGAGTTCGTCGTCCGCTACGGCGTGCGCGGGGCGCTCTCCGCTCTCGACGATCCGTCGCACATCCGCATGCGGCAGGGCCTCATCCTGCGCCTGCGCATTCTCGTTCCGTCGCTGTTCGTCCCCTCGCTCATCCTGACCGTGCTCGTGGCCGTCTTCTCGATCGGCCGCGCCGGCGACTGGGTGGCCTGGGTGGCCGTCGCCTCCCTCCTGGTGTGGGCGGGCGTCACGTTCGGCGGCACAGTTCCGATCAACAGCGCTGCGATCGAGTGGGACCCGGATGCGCCCCCGGCCGACTGGACGGCCCGCGTGCGCCTCTGGGAACGCCTCGACAGCATCCGCTGCTGGGCGTCCGTGATCGCATTCGCCCTCCTCGTCGCGACCGCTGCGGCCTGACGGCGGAGACGCCGCACTATGCGCCGGCGAAGGGGACGACGCCGGCTGCCAGCGGCTGGCCGGCCTCCGTGAGGGCGAGCACCCCACGCGCGCCATGCTGGAGCGACCAGGGCACGCCCTCCGGGCCGAGCGCGAACACGGCCGTGGCGAGCACATCCGCCGTGGTCAGGTCGGCTGCGATGACCGTCACACTCGCCAGGCCCGCGGCGGGCAGGCCGGTGCGGCCATCCATGATGTGGCTGCCGCGCTCATACGTCCCCGAGGTGGCGACCGCACAGTCCGTCACCGACAGCACCGCCAACATCCGCGCGGGGTCGGCAGGCGATCGGATGCCGACGTTCCACGCGGCGCCGCCACCGGGCGAGCCGCTGACGATGACATCGCCGCCGGCATTCAGGCAGAAGTCGGCGACTCCGCGAGCCCGAAGCACCTCGGCAGCGCGTGTCGCCGCCCAGCCTTTCACGACGCCGTCGGTGTCGAGGCCGCTCGAGGCAGTGCGTACGGTGAACGCCCCTCCGGAGGCCGCGCCGAATTCGTCGCCGATCCTGAGGACTTCGCGCAGGTCGGCACTGTACCCGGTCCCGTCGACAAGTCCCCGGTTGACCCGCGAGAGCTCGCTGTCCTCGCGGTAGGTGCTGAAGCGCCGGTCGGCATCGGCCATCACAGCGAATGCCGCGACGGCCACATCGTCCCAGGTGCCCGCATCCCTGATGTCGATCGACATCGGGATGCCCATCACGGTCTCGACGAACCTCACGACTTGTCGATCGCGGACTGCACCGACTGCGCATAGCCGTCCGACGCGTACGTCGCCCCGGAGACGGTGTCGATCTTCGCGCACTGCGACGAGAGCACCTCCCGCGCCAGGACCGGCGCGGCCTGCGCGTTGACCTCGACACTGCGGCCGCGATCGCTGGGAGTCTGGAGTTCGGTCACCGCGGTGATCCGCGTGCCCGCGTAGCTCAGCTGAACCTGGATCGGTCCGTGCGGGGTCTGCTCGACCGCCCCATCCACCGTCTTCGGGGCTGCATTGGCTGCCCCCGGTGCCGACGCGGTCGTAATTGCGCTCACCCTCGGTCTCCCATCCGTTTCCTCTCAGTGGCTCCTGTTGCCGGTCATCCCAGTCGGTTCCTAGCAGGATTCTGTGTCGAGCCGGGTGCTGGCTGCACGTTTCCTTAGGAAAGCCTAAGGATGCGTCAGTGCTACCAGGTCGGAGTTGGCCTTCCAGAGTTGCGCGGCCACCGAAGGGTCGTTGGCGATCGGGTTGACGCTGGCCGGTTTGCGCCCGGAGAAGTACACGCCGGAGACACCGGCGACCTCGGGCGACGACGCCAGGTAGATCGATGTCTCGGCACCTCGCGCGGGCGACTTCATGAATGGGCGCATCAGCGGGATCATCACCTTCCAGGCCGCTGACGAGTCCTCGGCGGCGAACGCCGTTCGAACGAGGCCAGGGTGAAGCGTGTTCGCCGTCACGCCGGTGCCCTTCAGCCGCCGTGCCAGCTCGAAGGTGAACAGGACGTCCGCCAGCTTCGACTGGTTGTAGGCGCGCTGCCCGGAAAAGTCGCGCTCACCCTGCAGGTCGTCGAAATCGATGCGGCCCATCCGCTGCGCACCCGACGAGAGGGTCACGACCCGCGAGGGAGCGCTCGCAGTCAGCCGGTCGAGCAGCAGATCAGTGAGGAGGAACGGGGCAAGCACGTTGACCGCGTAGGTGTGCTCGAGCCCGTCGGCGGTGGTGTGGCGGGTGGCCCAGAAGCCGCCCACATTGTTGACCAGGACATCCAGTCGCGGGTACGCATCAAGCACTGCGGAGGCGAGCCTGCGCACTTCGGCCTGCGACGACATGTCGGCCGGAAAGGCGTCGACGGATGCGTTGCCTGCCTCGCCTGCGATGGCGGCGGCCGCCGAGGCGGTGCGTGCCGCATCCCTCCCGGAGATGCCGACGCGGGCGCCGAGCGAGGCGAGACCCACCGCCGTCGCGCGGCCGATGCCGCCGGTTCCGCCGGTCACCAGGACCGTCTTGCCGGCCATCGGGCCGGTCGTGTTCTCAGCCATCGCGATCTCCCCATCCGAACGTGCGGGGCGCGCTGCTCACGAGGGGCGGCCGTCTCTGTTGCGACTGTGTTTTCAGGGTACGCCTGTAGCCGTGGAGGCGAACGTGACAGTTCCGGCCGAGCGTGACTGGTACAACTGTCACACTCGGCCGGAACGAGCACGCTCGGCCGGCGTCTACTCCTCGTGCTTGAGCGCGATCCCGATCGCGAAGAACGTCGGAGCCCAATGCCCGATGAAGATGCCCCACCGGTCGGACTGGGCGCGCTCATCCTTCTTCGTGCGGGAGACCAGCCACGCGAGTACCGACAGGATGATCGATGCGAAACCGGCCGCGTAGGCCTGTTCGCTTCGGAACCCCACTTCGTGCAAGGTCGAAATCGGGTTGAACCCGACTGCCTTCTCAATCGTTGTCTTCGCCATGCTTTCACTGTCCCACTGCACGCACCGGAACGTAAGTGAATTTCTTGATCTCTGCGACGGCTCGCAGAAGGGGCGACTACGCGTCTGGCGTCAGACGCTGGGGTTGCCGTCGAGCTCGTTGCCCTTGTCTTCGAGGCGTTGCTGCTGACGGTAGAACTCGATTTCGCGTTCCAGCTCCGCGAGCTGCTCCTCGGTCGACTTCGGACGTTCGAACCTGCCCGGAGCGTGCGCCTGCGAGTGGTAGCGCCCACCACCGGTGTGGGTGCGCGGCGCGGGCGCCGGGTATTCGCGCCCGAGCGTGAACCACAGCACGCTGCCGATGAGCGGCAGGAAGATCACGAGGAGGATCCACCCGAACTTGTGCAGGTGCTTCACCTGCCATTCCGAGCGCATGATGATGTCGATCAGGGCGCCGACCATGATGAGCAACACGAATACCGGGAGCAAAGCCATGTCGCATAGCTTATTGATCGGTCGCGTCCAGCAGAAGCAAAGACATGCTACACGGTGCATGCGTGCCGTGGACCGGGTACACGCCCGGTCGCGGCCGCGCTCCCGTCCGAGCAGCAGAGACATGCCGCTGAGCACATACGCGCTCGACTCGCTCGTGATCAGGAGCATCACCGCCGAGCTCAGCACCATGACGACGGATGCGAGGATCAGCGGCCAGCGCACCCAGCCGTGCCGCTCGCGTGCCATGATCGGAGATGTGACCGGGCGATTGATGCTCCTCGATACTGCTGCCCTCTACTTTCGCGGGTTCTACGGGGTGCCCGAGACCGTGCGGGCGCCCGACGGCACGCCAGTCAACGCGGTTCGCGGGCTCCTCGACATCATCGCGCGGCTCGTCGCCGACTACCGGGCCCACGAACTCGTCGCGTGCTGGGACGACGACTGGCGGCCGGCGTGGCGGGTCGACCTCATCCCGAGCTACAAAGCCCATCGCGTCGCGCATGCCGTGCCGGGCGGAGTCGACGTGGAAGAGGTGCCCGAACTCCTGGTTGTCCAAGTGCCGATCATCCGCGAGCTCCTCGACACCCTGGGGATCGCGGTCGTAGGCGCCCCGGGCTACGAAGCGGATGATGTCATCGGCAGTCTTGCGACGCAGGCGGCGGTTCCCGTCGACATCGTCACCAGCGACCGCGACCTGTTGCAGCTCGTCGACGACGCCTCCGATGTGCGCATGATCTCCACGGCGAAAGGCATGAGTAACCTCGAGGTCGTGACCGACGCCGTCGTCGGGGCGAAGTACGGCATCTCGCCGCGACAGTACGCGGATTTCGCCGTGATGCGTGGCGACCCGTCGGACGGGTTGCCCGGGGTGGCAGGGGTCGGCGAGAAGACCGCCGCCGGCCTGCTTCGCGAATTCGGCGACCTCGACGGTATCGTCGCGGCCGCGAACGATGCTGACACTCCCCTGGCGCCGGCTGTACGCGCCCGGCTCCTCGCGGCATCCGACTACCTCTCGGTCGCTCCGCGTGTGGTCGCGGTCGCCCGCGATATCGCGTTCGAACCGTTCGATGCGCGCATCCGCCCCCTGACCGACGCCCCCTTGGCCCGCGCACGGGACCTCTCCGCGCGATACGCCCTCGGCGGCTCGCTCGAGCGAGCCCTCCGCGCCCTCGGAAACTGAGCACAGGGCTCAGACCTCAATACAGGCCCTGACGCCGAGCACAGGCCTCAGACCTCAGCACAGGCCCTGACGCCGAGCACAGGAAAAGTGGGGTCATGAGCGCGGCTTAGCCCCACTTTTCCTGTGCTCGGCGCCCAACCCGGCGGGGTCAGGGGGTCGGCGGGCAGGCGGCGGGCGGGTGGGTCGGCAGGGTCAGACGATGAGCGGGATGAGCGCCTTCCGCTCGGGCGGGTAGTCGTCGAACGTCTCCTGGTACCAGCGATGGTTCGCCATCGCGCGCGGCGCCAGGTTCGCGAACGTGTAGAGGGCGAACGAGAAGCCGGCCAGCGACCAGGTCGCGATCGCCCATCCGGCCCATTCGACGATCTCACCGAGGTAGTTGGGGCTGGAGACGAACCGAAAGCCGCCGCCGTACGGGATGCGGTAGCCCGGCGCGCGGAGCCGGCGCAGGATGCGGTCCGAACCCAGGTTGAGGGCGAAGCCGGCTGCGAACACCACGACGCCGACGAGGAACCGCGTGTCGGCCAGCCACGAGTTCGGGTATGAGCCGTACTCCGAAATCCAGCGCGCGTTCACCCAGGTGTTGAGCACGTTGAAGGCGATCGCCATCGCCATCACCGACACGGGCATCCGGCCGCCTGGGCGCATGAGAAGTGGATAGACGAACGCCCGCTGTAGGTAATGCACCTGCCAGAGGGCGAGGAACAGCAGCGGCACGAGGTCGCCGCGGTGGTCGCCGAACAGGTAGAAGAGCAGGAACAGCAGGGATGCCGGGCTCTCCATGATCATCCATCCGACGCGCGCGGGCACGGTCGGCCCCCACCCGCCGCGACCGTGCCGGCCGTACGGAGCGACGACGAAGCAGAGCGCAACGAACGTGACGACGGCGAGCGCGATCTCGAGGTACACGAACCAGCGGTACGGGCCTTCGGCGGGCATGCCCGCAGTCTAATGATCGCATTTCCGGCCCAAGCCCCGACTGACGGTCGTAGATTGGTTTGCGCATCCGACGAGGACGCATCCGACAAGGAAAGGTCGCACAGTGACCGAAGTGCAGGTGATCGCTCGATACACGATCGCACCGGGCAATGAGGAGGCGGTGCTTGCGCTGTTGCGCGAGCTGACCAGTGCAGCACGAACTGAACCGGGAAATCTCGCATTCGAGGTTTGCGCGCTCGTCGCCGACCCGCGCCGGGTGGTGCTGCTGGAGCGCTACGTCTCGCGTGCGGCGTTCGACGACCACCGCACCACGCCCCATTTCAGGACTCTGGTGCTCGAGCGCATCGTGCCGCTGCTGGAGTCCCGTGCCGTGGAGTTGTTCGACGCGGCCGAGTAGCCCGCGTGTCACATCGTGTCGAGGATGCCCGTCAGCTGGTCGAAGGTCGTCATCGGGTTCACGATCGCGAACCGTGTGTTGGGCCGGCCATGGTGGGAACTCGGTGTGACGAAAGCCTGCTGCTCGTCGAGCAGGCGCGCCGACCAGGCCGCGTAGTCTGCGCGCGACCAGCCGTCTCGCTCGAACACGACGACGGACAACTGGGGTTGGCGCACGAGACGCAGCCCATCGCGGCGATCGATCTCGTCGGCGATGTCACGGGCGAGCTGGATGGATGCGCCGATCGCGTCGCGGTAGGCCGTCTCGCCGTAGGTGGCGAGGGAGAACCACAGCGGAAGGCCGCGAGCTCGCCTGGTCAAGTGTGCCGCATAGTCGGACGGGCTCCACTCCGTCGTCTCGGTCAGCGTGTCGAGGTATTCAGCGTGCTGCGTGTGGGCGCGGCGCCCCATCTCCGGGTCAGCGTAGATCAGCGCGCACGCGTCGAACGGGGCGAACAGCCACTTGTGCGGGTCGACGATGACCGAGTCGGCGCGTTCCACCCCTGCGAAGTGGTGGCGAGCCAGCGGCGAGAGCATTCCGGCGAGCCCGTAGGCGCCGTCGACATGCAGCCAGAAATCGAAGTCATCCTTGAGGGCGGCGATCGACGCGAGGTCGTCGACGATCCCGAAGTTCGTCGAGCCTGCCGTTGCGACCACCGCGAAGACGGATGCGCCGTGCTCGACGAGGGCGGTGCGAACATTCTCTCCGGCGAGCGCGCCATTTTCCTCCGGCGCGACCGGCACGACCTCGACGTCCATGACGCGCGCGGCGGAGGCGATCGACGAGTGCGCTTCGGAACTGCAGACCACCTTCCACCGGTCGGGCCGGGCGTGCCCTCCGGCCTCCTGTCGGGCGCGTGCATTGTCGCGCGCCGCGACCAGGGCAGACAGGTTGCCGAGGGTGCCTCCCTGAACGAACACGCCGCCCGCGCCGGACGGCAGCCCGAACTCAGCGGCCAGCCAGGAGAGCACCTCGTTCTCTGCGAAGACGGCGCCCGACCCTTCGAGCCAGGAACCCCCGTAGACCGCGCTCGCCGAGACGACGAGATCGAACGCGGTCGCGGCTTTGGTGGGAGCGGTCGGGATGAACGACAGGTACTGCGGATGGTCGGTCGTGATGCAGGCGGGCGCCAGCACGTTCTCGAAGAGCTCGAGCGCCCTGGTCGCGCCGATGCCCTCTTCGGAGATCGTGTTGCCTGCGAGCCGCCGGAGCTCGTATTCTGCGCGCGGCTGGTCGAGCGGGGTGTCGCTGCTCAGGATGCGCCGCCGCGAGTAGTCGAGCACCAGGTCGACGAGGCTCTCGGTCTCGGTCGAGACCTCGTGCATGCGCTTCGGACCGGGAGCCGCCGCCGCGGGTCCGGTGATGGTGGCTTCTTCGTCGTGTCGTCCCATGAGCATCCTTTCGCCCGTGTGCCGCGAGAGCGGCTACGACAGGCTCCCATACGCACAGCCCTTGCGCATAATTCGGTCTTGAATCCTGCTTGCACCGCACGATTCGTGCACAACAACGCCCTCTCGCGCAACAAACACTACGGAAGGATGTGCCCCGCCGCTGTGAACAGCCGATACCATTCCTGACGCGTCAGCGGGAGCTCCGAACCCGCCACCGAGTCGAGCAGGTGCGAGACCTTGGTCGTTCCGAGCACGACCTGCATGTTCGCCGGGTGGCGCGTGATCCAGGCGACCGCGATAGCCGCGGGTGCCACGTCATAGTCGGTGGCGAGCTCGTCGATCACTTGGTTGAGCTCGGGGTATGCTTCACGATCGCCGAGGAAGACCCCGTCGAAGAAGGACTTCTGGAACGGGGACCAGGCCTGAAGGGTGATGTCGTTCAGCCGGCTGTAGTCGAGGATGCCGTTGTCACGGTCGATCGACTGGTCGAGGCCGATCATGTTGCTGGCGATGCCCGAGGCGATGATCGGGGAATGCGTGATGCTCAACTGCACTTGGTTGATCGCGAGCGGCTGGCGCACGAAGCGCTTCAGCAG
>FSUF01001127.1_pt1 | contig 19836 bp, 18 predicted proteins | sample 1637351 | NCBI WGS metagenome assembly FSUF01 (sample SAMEA3914816, study PRJEB12502) | metagenome | biome: forest; material: soil | place: USA | collected 2011-09-16 | depth 0.3 m | reverse complement strand
GCTTCCAGGTGCTCACCGCCCACATTGTCGAAGTAGACGTCGATGCCGTCGGGAGCTGCCGCCTGAAGCTGGCGCGAGATGTGCCCGTCGCGATAGTTGAAGGCTGCGTCGAAGCCGTAGCGCTCGGTCAGGAGCGCGACCTTCTCAGCCGATCCTGCGCTGCCGATCACCCGCGCCGCACCGCGAAGCTTGGCGATCTGGCCGACCGCCGAACCCACGGCGCCGGCTGCGCCGGAGACGAATACCGTGTCGCCTGGACGCATTTCGGCGATGACCAGCAGGCCGACCCAGGCTGTGAGGCTGGTCATCCCGATCGCGCTGAGGTAGGCCGACGACGAGACCCCGGGAATTTCGGCGACCTTGCGGAAGTGGGCGGCGGGAGCCTGGGCGACGTCGCGCCAGCCCTGGAAGTGCTGGACCAGGTCGCCGACGGCGTGGGACGGAGAACGGGATTCGACGACACGTCCCACCGCTCCGCCGACCATGGTCTCGCCGAGCGCGTAGGGCGGCGAGTACGACTTGACGTCGTTCATTCGTCCGCGCATGTACGGATCGACCGATACGAACTCATTGTGCACGCGAACGTCTCCCTCGGCGAGGTCAGGCAGCTCGACCTGGACGAACCGGAAGTCCTCCGCCACCGGCCAGCCGACAGGTCGCCTGACCAACTGCCACTGGTGGCTGATCTGGCCCGAGACGTTGTGGGCAGCGAAGGGGTTCGAGTCGTCGGTCATGGTCGCTCCTGGTGTGGTCGTGGCGTCTCGTGGACCTCACAATCCTGCACCCGAACGCGCGGTGGCACCGATTCCTGTGAGTGAAGCTGGCACTTGGCTGGGTTCTTCGCTTCCATGCGTATGAATACTTGCAGTGGGTGCATAAACTCACATCATGAGTCTCACCGACATCCCCCTCAACACCATCGACGGCGACCCGACCTCCCTCGCCGCCTTCGACGGCAAGGTCATCCTCATCGTGAACGTGGCCTCCCGCTGCGGGCTCGCTCCCCAGTACGAGAAGCTCGAGGACCTGCAGAAGAAGTACGGCGATCGCGGGTTCACCGTGGTCGGGTTCCCGAGCAACCAGTTCCTCCAGGAGCTGAGCTCGACGGATGCGATCAAGGAGTACTGTTCGACGACCTGGGGTGTCACCTTCCCGATGATGGAGAAGGTGCGGGTGAATGGCCGTTCGCAGCACCCGCTCTACACCGAGCTCACCAAGACTCCGGATGCAGAAGGCAAAGCCGGCAAGGTCAAGTGGAATTTCGAGAAGTTCGTCATCACACCCACCGGCGAAGTGCACCGTTTCCGGCCGCAGGTCGAGCCGGACGCACCAGAGATCCTGCAGTTGATCGAGGCGTCGCTTCCCGTCGCCTGACGACGGAGGAGGCGATCCGCGCCATGAGCGCGTCCGGGCTTTCATCAGCGACACTCGCTCGCTTCGAGCGCGTACTGCGCCAGCGCCGTGAGCTCGACGCGGAGGAAGCGAGCACGCTGGCCGCGTCGATGGGTGACGTCCTCTCGGCGAGAGCCGACTCCCAGGCCGACGACGAGCACGACCCCGAGGGTCCGACGCTGTCGTTTGAGTGGTCACGGCTCGACGCTGTGCAGCGGGAAGCCGCTTCGGATCTGAACGCCGTGGATGCGGCGCTTGCTCGCCTCGCGGAGGGCACGTTCGGGGTGTGTCGACGGTGTGGCCGGCCGATCGGGATCGACCGCCTGAACGCGCGCCCGACCGCCGACCTCTGCATCGAGTGCGCCAGGTCCGTCGGCGCCTGACGCCCGCATCGACGCTCCTTCGTCGTTGCACAGCCGCCCTCGCTTTGGGGTAACCGGCATGGTGTGTCGTTTCCCTAGACTCGCGTTATCCCGTCCGGAACGTCTGGAATGGGCAGCGAGCGCGAGGAGGTCAGGCCGTGAGCATGCAGATGACGGCGACGGTTCCCGCTGCCGGCTGGTACGAAGATCCTCTGTCGCCGGTCGCCGTGCGCTGGTGGAACGGTCTCGGCTGGACCGAGCACACGCAGCCTCCTCCTGCCCGGGTCGTCGACTTCACGTCGAACCGGCCGACCGGCTTCGCGGCTTCCGCTGCTGTTCGGGCTCCGTCGGTACCGGCCACACCGGCCACAACGGCCACGACACCGAGCCCGAGCCGTAATGAGTACATCCCGATGCGCGGCCACACAGGGGGAGTCGGCCGTACCCAGAGTGTCACCGCATCGAGCAGCTGGCTGCGTCCCACCCACTGGAGCACTCCCGCCGTCTGGGCGATGAGCTTCACGCCGTGGCTCACCGCGCTGATCGCCTTCGCCCTCGGCATCCTCGTCGCTTTCGGCGCCAGGTGGTACGTGTTGCTGGCTGCAGTGCTGCTGCTCCCGCTGTTGTGGATCGCGTTCGCCGTGCGCGACCGCAGGCGCCTCACCGAGCTCGGCTATGACAAGCGGGCGTCGTGGGCATGGGTTCTGCTCAGCCCCCTTGCGTACCTGATCGCGCGCGGTGTGAGTGTCCACCGGGTCTCCGGCCGCGGATGGGCTCCGCTGTGGGTTCTGCTTGCGAACATCGTGATCGTCGCCGCTGCAAACCTGGGCGTGTCGATGGTCGTGCAGGCGGCTTGGGTGCCCCAGCAGATCCATTCCCTTGAGTCGACGATCACGCGCGACTACGCCAGCCGTGGTGTCGCCGCGACGGTGACCTGCCCGACGGCCGGCGTGAGCCTTCTGCCCGGGTCGTCCTTCCGGTGCACGGCGGCGGACACTGGCGGGCGGACCCAGTCGATCGCCGTCAGCGTGTCGAAGGCCGGCCACGTCGCCTACGCCCCCGTCAACGCCGCACCCGGGTTGTAGCGGTCACTCTTGCACAGCGGCTGCTGTTCTCAGCGCGTGCTGTGTGCCGTGCGGTAGACGGCCTCCGTGCGCGACGCCGCCCCCACTTTTCTGAGGATGCTCGAGACGTGCACGCTCGCCGTCTTGGCGCTGATGTAGAGCTGCTCGCCGATCTGCCGGTTGCTGAGCCCTTGTTCGATGAGTGCGAGCACTTGCTGTTCGCGTTCGGTCAGTCGTGCCGGGTCGATGTCGGCGCGGGTGCGCCGGCCCGGTTCGTCGTCGAGGTCGAGACCGGCCTGTTCTGCGAGGTCATCGATCCAGCCCGTGATGAGCCCGAGCCCGAGCGTCTCGGCATCGCAGCGTGCCTTGCGGGCCACGTTCTCCGCTTCGGCACGTTCGCCGCTGACGACAAGGGCTTGCGCGAGCCTGAACCGTGTGTACGGACGCAGATGAGCCGGTGCGGTCCCAGCGTCGACGGCTTCACTCGCCGTACGCCAGTCGCGCACATCGGTGCCGTCATGTTCCGTGCCGCCGAGTTCAGCCTCGAATACGGCACGCCACGCCTGCGCCGTCGGCCAGTCGTCGAGGTCGGCCATGACGGCACGCAGCCGGGACTCTTCGAGCCGCGCGTCGACCGTGGGATCGGTTTTCGACAGCGCGACGAGGGTGCGCGCCGCGATCGCGAGCAACGGGAGGTCGTAGGCGGGCATACGGCGGCGCGCGGCTGAGGTGATCGCGCTTGCGTCGTTCCATGCCCGGTGAAGGTCGCGGCGGGCGAACGCGGTCTCGGCGGCGACCCTGGCGAACCCGAGGAGCGACTGCATTTCCAGTTCGCTCTGCACGAGCATGCCGTCGCGCCAGCCGCGCAGGAGTTCATCGGCCCGCGGCGCATCCCCGCGCCAGAGCGTGAGCCAGAGCTTCATGCGCTGGAGGTGAACTCGGAACCCCGGCGGGGGATCCAGCGCGAGCGCGGGATCGAGGAGCGACTCTGCCGTCTCGAGCCTGCCGGCCGCCAGAAGCGGCTCGACCGTGTTCGACGAGAGCATCACGCCTGACGTGCGCTCGACACCTCGCTGACGCGCCTGCTCGGCACCGGTCTGCGCGATCATAATGGCGTCGTCGTAGCGGCCGAGGAGGTTCATCACGTCGGATGCGTTGACAAAGTAGCGCAGCAGCGGCCCTCCGTCGAGGCCCGCGAGGCTCTTCGCCGCGTCGAGGTCGGCGAGTCCCTGCTCGATCTCGCCACGACCGACCCTGGCGACCCCGCGGATGGTCGCAGCGATGGACATGCGCTCGGTCGCCCCGCCGGTGCTCGCCGTCTCATAGGCGAGGTTCGCCGTCTCGACGGCCTCGTCATACCGGGCTTCCAGCATCAGTCGGCCGGCGAGCTCACCCAGGATTTGCGCGCGGAGCTCGCCGTCCGGATCGTCGGGCAGGAGTTCGAGGGCCTCCTGCAGCAGTTGGGCTGATCCTGGACGGCTGAGGTTTGCAAGGTACTGGGCCTTGTCACGAAGGAGCCGGGCGTAGCGATTGCCTGCGCGTTGCGGGCTTTCCGTGATGGCCACAGTGATCATCGACAGCGCTCGATCGCTTTCGCCGGCATTCCGCAGCGCGGATGCGGTCTGGGCCAGCAGGTCGACACGGCTCCGCCCGGCGATCCGCTCGGCGTCGGTGACCCGGTCCCACAGCTCGATTGCGCGCTCCCCCATCGCTGCAGCAGCGCCGCAGGCGTAGGAGAGTCGCGCTTCTTCCATCGCCTCGAGGGTTGCGACGAACGCGCGGCTCACGTCGTGCGCTGCCATCCAGTGGTAGGAGATCTCGCTCGCCGACCGGGGGCCTCCTCGACCGCTCTCGAGCGCCTCGGCGTAGCGGGTGTGGAATCGTGCGCGCTCGCCTGGGAGCAGATCGGTGTGGATCGCCTCACGCACGAGAGCGTGCCGGAAGGAGTATTCGTTGCCGTCGGTCGTGAGCACATTGGCTGTCACTGCTTCGCGTGCTGCCGTGTCGAGCTCCTCTGGGGTACCCGTGAACACGGCCGCGACGAGTTCATGGTCGACGCACCCGCCTCCTGCGGAGATGAGCCGGAGAACGTGCTGGGTCGGCTCGCTGAGCCGTTCGTATCGCGCCAGCAGCAGTTCGCGGAGCGTCTCGGGAAGGTCATCGCCTGTGCCGAGATGGTCGATGCCGATCAGCTCTTCGACGAAGAACGGGACCCCTTCGCTCAGCTGGTACACCCGGTCTACCGTGGCTGTGTCGGCAGGACAGCCGAGGATCTGCTCTGACTGCGCGGCGACCTGGGCACGGTCGAGCCGCCCGAGCTCCCACCGGACGACGCGCCTCGTGCGCTCGAGCTCAGGAAGGTAGGACCGCAGCGGATGTCCCCGAAGCACTTCGTCGCTGCGGTAACTGAGGACGATCAGGATTCTGCCTCCGGTGAGCATGCGGATGAGGAATCGAACGAGCTCGAGGGTCGCCGCGTCTGCCCAGTGGATGTCTTCGATGACGATGACGAGTTGGTGTTCGCGGGAGACGTTCTCGAGAAGTACGGCGACGAGTTCGTAGAGGCGCTCGACCCCGGTGCGCGCCGGCATGCCCTCGATCGAGCCCAGCTCGGGAAGGAGGACGGTGAGCACGCCGCGACTCGGACCGGCCGCTTCGAGGAGCGCCTCGATGCCGATGGCGTCTGCGAGCTGTCGGAGGATAGCGGTGAACGGGGCGAACGGTGCGCCGTCTGCGCCCAGGTCGACGCTGCGACCGGTCAGGACGAGCGCGGAGCGTGACGCCTCTGCCCGGAACTCGTCGAGCAGGCGCGTCTTGCCGATACCCGCCTCGCCGCCGATCACCACTGCCCGCAAGTGGCCTTCCGAACTCTCGGCGAGCTGCTCGCGCAATGTCTCGAGATCGGGCTCGCGCCCGATCATAGAAGGGCTCGCCGCCGGTGACTTCATGGCTTCATCGTGCCACGAGCCACCGACGTTCGAGTGGGGTTTCCCCAGCCCATTCGCCACGGGCAGAATCGCGGTCATCGCACCATCGAGTGGAGCTCCTTGCGCGCCTCGGATTCCCCGTGAGACGCCGGATCGTCACTGACGGGAACGCCCACCGCTACGGGCGCCGCCGACCGCAGGATCGTCTCGACGGTCACGGTCTCAGGCACGGCCGACACCTCGGGCGCGGCGATCTCGACCGCGCGCCGCGCCCGTCGAGCCGCTGCGCGCTCCTCGTGCGCGAGCGCCTTGCGCTCGGCGATGACCCGGCGAAGCTCGAGCTCGCGTGCGCGCTCGACCTCGGCGAATGCATTGAGCCTGCGTGCGGCGTACTCTTCAGCGAACTGCATGATCTCTCCCCTGTGCTTGTTCTCCCTGTGTCTTCCATGGTGGTTTCTCAGGGGGGTGCACGGCATCGGGAGGATGCCCTATTTATCGCCGGCGACCCGCACCGATCGACTCAGGTGCGCCATCGGCACCGTTGAGCAGGGATGCCCGTCAGCGTCCGCCGGCCAGCTTGCGGCTGCGCTGCTCGATCGCCGCAGGCCCATAGGGGTAGTCCTCCGTACGAGGACGGCTCACCTCGTCGAGCATCCGCGTCTCGGCCTCGCTGAGCACCAGATCACCGGCGGCGAGATTGTCGGCGAGCTGCCCGATCGTGCGGGCACCGAGGATGACCGAGGTCACGGCTGGGCGCGACAGCAGCCAGGCGAGTGCGACCTGGGAAGACGACACGCCGTGCCCCTCAGCGACCTGCGCCACCGCGTCGATCACCTCCCACGTGCGGGGATCGGCATTGCGACCCTCCCAGGCCTCCATCCCCCGCTTCGGATTCTCGCCGAGCCTCGTCGCTCCCGTCGGCGGCTGGTCCCGCACATACTTTCCGCTGAGCCAGCCGCCGGCGAGCGGTGACCAGGGAAGGAGCCCCAGCCCCGCGTCGAGCGCCGCTGGCACGACCTCATGCTCGATTCCGCGAACCAGCAGGTTGTACTGCGGCTGCAGAGTGACCGGCGGCGCCCATCCGTTCGACCGTGCGAGGTACGCGGCCTTGGTGAGCTGCCAGCCGAGGTAGTTCGAGAATCCGTAGTACCCGATCACGCCGCTGCTCACTGCATCGTCGAGGAAGCGCAGCGTCTCCTCGATCGGTGTCACGCCGTCCCAGGCGTGCGCCTGGTAGAGGTCGATGTGGTCGACGCCGAGACGACGAAGCGACGCGTCGAGTGCGCGTCTCAGGTGTGTACGTGAGAGACCGAGGTCGTTCGGACCCTCGCCCATCGGAAAACGCCCTTTCGTGGCGAGGACGAGCCGGTCGCGACCTCCCCCGCGCGACGCCAGCCAGCGACCGATGATCGACTCGGATTCGCCCGTGCTGTAGACGTCCGCAGTATCGACGAAGGTGCCTCCTGCCTCGACATAGGCGTCGAGGATCGCATGCGAGTCCGCCTCGTCGGCCTCCGCGCCGAAGGTCATCGTGCCGAGCGCGAGTTCGGAAACGACGGTTCCGCTGGTGCCGAGTGTTCGATAGTCCATGCATCGACGTTAGACCCGTACGCGCCGATCGTGCAGGGCTCAGTTCGTGTCGTACGCAGCCCTGAGCCAGGCGAACACCTCGTCGTCGAGTTCGACGGGATCGGAGATGCGCACCCGATGGGTCACCATCGAGTTCCAGCTGCCCGCCGCCTCGAATCGCCCGGCCGCGTCGACACCTCTGCGCTTGATCCCGAGGTCGAGGCGTTCGACCGTCGGCTGGACGATCGCGAACTTCCTGCCGCCCTTCGTGAGACTCACGTAGCTGTCGGTCGGTGCGACGGAGACATCATCACCCCAGCCCCTCGCGCGTTCGAGAACGACATCGAACACCTCGCGCCAGCGCGCCCTGCCTCCGGCGAAGACCGCATCCACCCGGTCGTCCTTCGTCGAGGGCGGACCGGACTGGTCTTTGAGCAGCCGCACGATCGCCATGGCGTGGCCGCGCCCGAGACCATAGTCGGCGGCGAGCCAGGACACCACATCGGCCGCCTTGGCAGACGGCGAACCGAACCCTTTCTCGCGAGCGATCGCGAGGAGCTCATCGATGGGCATGCCCGTCTTCGCGGTGATCGTGTCGAGATATGCCTGGAACGACATGTTTCCCCTTTCCTGGAGACTGGCAACGCGTCAACTCTGGCACATCCGGCGCCGCGACCACGAGGTGCGCTTACTGTGGGTGCATGACTCCGGGACCCGACGCCCTCCGCCTTGTCGTAATGTCGGATACCCACATTCCGAAGCGTGCCCGCGAACTGCCGGACGCGGTGTGGCACGCGGTAGATGCGGCAGATATCGTCATCCACGCCGGAGACTGGGTCGACGTGGCGACACTGGATGCGCTCGAGTTGCGATCGCGCATGCTCGTCGGAGTGTTCGGGAACAACGACGGCGCCGACTTGCGCCGACGGTTGCCCGAAGTGGCGAGGGTCGAACTCGGCGGCCTGCGCTTCGCGGTCATCCACGAGACCGGCCCGGCAGCCGGGCGGGAAGCACGCATGGACTCGGCGTTTCCGGATGCGGACATCCTGGTTTTCGGCCACAGCCATATCCCGTGGAACACCACGTCTCCCCGTGGGCTTCGGCTCCTGAATCCAGGGTCGCCGACGGATCGCCGGAGCCAGCCTCACCGCACCATCCTCACCGCCATGGTGAGCGGTGGTGCACTGAGCGACGTGGAGCTCGTGCGGTTGTGATCGCCGGGGGCCGATCGCATCCACTCAGGCGACAGGCACCAGGAAGCCGTCGTCGATGAGCCCGCGGACCGCCGGCAGGAGCTCATCCGTCAGCTGTTCCGCGTCGACTTCGAGCAGTTCGGCGATCGCAGCAGCGATGGCGCCCACCGTCAGCTCGCCGTCGCACGCGCCCACCAGAGCGATCAGCGCCGTGCCCGCCTGGATCGTCCTGCCGAAACCTCCGCCCTGGCGAAGCAGCATCGCCGTCGGACCGTCGTCGCCAGGCCAGGAATGGCGTTCCTCAGTCACATCGGGAGCCACCGCGAGCCGTGAAGAGCCGAGTGCTGCATCGGTGATTCCGGCCTCCCAGTCGTGTGCGGCGAGACCGGCACCGAGGTGGACACCGAGCCCGGCCTCGTTCTCACCGAGCGACCCATGGAGCCGCTCAAGCCTGCGCAGCGTCGGGCCGCCGGATCCGGGACGCCTCACGAGCACGTAGCCGAATCCGACCGCCGTCACGCCGCGCGTTACGAAATCGTCCATCCAGACGGTGAGAAGTTCGTCGAATTCGGCTGTCCCCGGTCTCGTGCCGCCGTCACGGATCCACGTCTCGGCATACTCTGCAGCATCCTGGAGGTCACGCTCGATCACCCAGGCGTCAAGACCTGCCGCGCCATCCGAGTCGAGCCAGCAGCGGACCCGGTCGAAGGCGTCGACCCCGTCGCGGTACTCCCAGTTGGCGAGAAACTGGGCGACCCCTCCCGGTGCGAGGAAGTCGGCGGCTCCCTCGATGACAGCCTCGACCAGAGCGTCGCCGACCATCCCGCCGTCCCGGTACTCGTATTCGGGCACGCCGTCACCGCGCGGCGTGATGACGAAGGGCGGGTTGGACACGATGTGGTCGAATCGCTCGCCGGCGACCGGCTCGAAAAGGCTCCCGTGACGGAATTCGATGTTCCCGACGCTGTTCAGCCTCGCGTTGAACGCGGCGAGCTCGAGCGCCCGCTGCGAGATATCGGTTGCCACGACCCTGTCCGCGTGGCGCGACGCGTGCAGGGCCTGGATACCGCATCCGGTACCGAGGTCGAGCGCCGAAGCGACCGGCGCCTGCAGCATCAGGCCGCTCAACGTCATCGATGCACCGCCCACCCCGAGCACGTGGTCTTCCGGAAGCGCGTGGCCGAGCGCGAGCTCGCCCAGATCGGACGCGATCCACCATTCGCCAGGCCCGCGCGTATCCACGAAGCTGTACGGTCGCAGGTCGACCCGAGGGACGACGCTGCCGTCGAGCGCCTCGACGAGTCCGAGCTGTACGGCGCCGCCGACGGCGAGTTCAGGCAGGGCCGCCTCGAGGTCTTCAGCGGGCACCGGGATTCCGAGTACGAACAGCCTGGCCAGGGTTGCGAGCCGGCTCGACGCATCCGAACGGTGGGAGTCCAGGGCACGCAGGGCCGGGATGCGCTGGCCCCGGTACAGCGCGGCGGCCGCGACCTCACCCCAGAGACTTCCGAGCTCGGCGACCGAGAACCGCGCCGACACCAGGTCGGAGCGAAGGCGGTCGACGGGCGAATCGGTCATCGCACCATTCAACTCCATCGCGATCGGTCCATCGGAATCAGTCCATCGGAATCAGTCCAGACCGCATCGGGTCCGTCGGCGACAATGGTTCGATGATCCGCAAACGCGTCATTGTGTCAGGAGTCGTGCAGGGGGTGGGATTCCGCTGGAGCACGCGCGAGGTCGCCCGGCAGCTCGGTGTGGCGGGTTTCGCGTTCAACCGCGCCGACGGCGCCGTCGAAGTGGAGGCGGAAGGCGACCCGGCCGCCGTCGAACGGATGCTCGCCTGGCTGGCCGACGGACCCCCCGGCTCACGGGTGGCAGCCGTCGATGTCACAGACCTCGAACCCCTCGGCGACCACTCTTTCCGCATCATCGCGAGACAATAGCCACATGAACACTGCGACGCTGCTCCTGCTCACCCGTCCTGCGACCACCTCAGCACCAACCGACGACGTGGGATTCGTGGAAGCGAAGGCTGCCGATCCGCAGGTGAACGTCATGGATCTCGGAATCACGCGCGGCGACGGCTTCTTCGAGACGATCAGCGTCGTCGACGGGCATCCGCAGGCACTGGCACCCCATCTGCGTCGGCTCAGGCACTCGGCGGAACTCATGGACATGCCGGTGCCGGACACCGACGTGTGGCGGGCGGCCGTCCTTGCCGGGATCGAGGCACACACCGTCGAACACGGCGCGGAGCGCGAGCTCTTCGCGAAGCTGATCATGACCCGGGGCGTGGAAGGCACGGGCACGCCCACCGGCTGGGTCTACGTGGACACGGGCGAAGACTTCTCGGCGGCTCGCCAGGGCATCCGGGTCGTGAGCCTCGACCGGGGCTATCGGCACGATGTGGCCGAGACCTCGCCCTGGCTGCTTCAGGGCGCCAAAACACTTTCATACGCGACCAACCGTGCCGCGCTGCGCGAAGCCGCTCGCCGCGGTGCAGACGACGTCATCTTCGTGAGCTCCGACGGCTATGCGCTCGAAGGACCGACCTCGAACGTGATCGTGCGCAACGGCGATCGCGTGAGAACACCCCAGACCGACCAGGGCATCCTCGCCGGAACGACGCAGGCGAGCGTCTTCGAGTTCTTCGAAGAGCGCGGGTTCACGACCTCGTACGAACGCATCCCGGCGCACGAGCTGACCGACGCGGATGCGCTCTGGCTGGTCTCGAGCATTCGGCAGGCCGCACCGATCACGAACGTCGACGGCAGGGACTTCCCCGTGGATGCGGCACTCTCCGCCGACCTGAACACCTACCTTCTCTCACGCACCCACTGAGCCGCCGCGCCGCGGGGTTGCCCTGTCGGCTCATCCACGTAGGCTGGAAGGACTGACGAACGGCGATCGCGTACGAGGAGGACGACCGTGTCGGAGCATGTGCCAACCAGCCTGGAAGTGCTGCGCCAGCAGGCACGCGATGAACTCTCAGCCGTGATCGAGTTCCGCTGCCGCCAGGGCGACGACCCCTGGGAGTTCATCCCCGATCTTCCGAGCGTCGACGAGCACGTGGTTCACACGTTGCGCGAAGACGTCATCGACGCCTACGGACTCGGCGAAGAACGGGCACGAGCGCATCACCCGGCGGCCAGCCGGACAACGCTCGTACGCTTCGAATACCAGCTGCTGCGCCAGATCGCGCTCGACCACCCCGACCTGAGCACGGCCGTCTGGACCATGCTCGACCGGATCGACGCCCGCTGACGGGGCGTGGCCGGGCAGGGGCCGGTGCAGGCTTCAGCCGAGCGCGGCCGGGTGCTGAACCGGCATCCGGCAGACGAAGTCACGGCAGTGATACGCGGTCGGATGCGCATCCACAGCGATCCTGCCGTCGAAGAGTTCGAACCCTTCCGCCTCGAACGCCCTGGCCTGCTCGCCGGTGGTGACGGCTACAAGCCCCGCTGACCAACGCCGGACCGCCGCGACGAGGCCGAACGCATCCTCGCCCTCCGTCACGACGACGAGCTGCTCGGGTTCGCCGGCGAGCGCCGACATGAGCTCCAGCGCGGCGCCGAAGGCCGTCGGGTTGTCGATCGCCTGGGCGGCGACCACGCGCATCCCCTCACGAGCGGCCCGCTCGTACCTTCGCTCCCCCGTCAGCAGGTACAGGCAGTGGGCGGCCGCCGCGACGGAAGTGAGGCCCGACGGATACGCACCCTCCGAGGGATCGATGCGGATGGCCATCCCGTTGCCCTCCAGCACCGGGTCGGAGCCGCCCGGCACGCCGAAAGGCTCATCGCCGACGGGACCTGCGGCGATCGCGAGATCGACGAGATCACGGGCGGCGACGGCATAGCCGGGCGAACCCGTGGTGGTGGCGAGCGCGAGCAGGCCACCGGCGAGGCCGCCGTAGTCTTCGAGGGTTGCGAACGCATCCGACATGCGGTCGTCGAGGGATGCGCGCAGAAGCGTGCCGTCTGCTCGTCTGTGGTGTTCGAGCAGGAAGTCGGCCGCGGCGCGCGCCGCATCAGACCATTCCGGGCGGTCGAAGGCGAAACCGGCACGCGCCAGAGCCGCAATTGCGAGCCCGTTCCAACCGGTCAGCACTTTGCCGTCGACAGCCGGCGGCTCGAGCATGCGGCGCGCTGCGGCGGTTGCGGCGTAATACCGGCCCTCCACGCGCACACCATCGATGTCGGACTCCGAATCCTGGCCGGAAGCGAAACCGCCGCCCGCACGGCGCATCACCTGGAGGAGGAAGCCGGCGATCCCCTCCGCAGCCCCCCCAGCCCACTCGGCGCCGCTCTGCTGCCACGCCAGGGTGTAGGCGTCGAGCAACAAGGCATTGTCGTAGAGCATGCGCTCATAGTGCGGGTCGCCCCAGTCCCGTCGCGTCGCGTAGCGGAAGAAACCGCCCTCGACGGGATCGCGCAGCGGCGACGACGCCATGCGTTCGAGAGTTCGCCGGGCGAGGCCCGCACCGCGCTCCCGGGCCAGCAGGAACCGGAGTGTCGGCGCGATCGGGAACTTCGGCGCGCCCCCGAAACCGCCGAACTCGTCATCCTCGAAACCGGCAAGCAGGTCCACCGCGCCGTCGAGAGAGGCCTCAGAGGGCAGCTCCGAGGTCGCCGTCGCTGCGTCCGACGCGGCACGAATGGCCTCGACGACCTTTGCGGCATTGTCCTCGACCTCCGCGCGGCGCGTCGACCACGCATCCGAGACCGCGTCAAGAACCTGGTGGAACGAAGCTCGGTCGCCAACGGTGACGGGCGGAAAATACGTTCCGGCGAAGAACGCGCGACCGCGGGTGGTCGTGAAAACATTCAGCGGCCAGCCCAGGTTGCCGGTGAACGCACTCGCGGCAGACAGGTAGCTGGCATCGACCTCCGGATGCTCCTCGCGGTCCACCTTGATCGCGACGAAACGCTCATTCAGGAAAGCGGCGAGCACCGGGTCGCTGAAGCTCTCCCGTGCCATGACATGGCACCAATGACAGGTCGCATAGCCGATCGAGATGAGGACGGGAACATCGCGCCGCCCGGCCTCGGCGAACGCCTCGGCACCCCACGGAAACCAGTCGACGGGATTGTCGGCGTGGGAACGAAGATACGGACTGATCGCGGATGCGAGCCGGTTGGCCATCCACCCAGCCTAGATTGCTCCGGGTCAGGCGGCGCAGCCGTAATACCCCTGGTCGGAGTCGAGCTCGGGCGCCCAATCCGGGCGCGGGCGGGCATCGTCGAGAGCGACCCAGTGACCGTCGACGAGCTCGTAGGTCCAGCGCGGGCCGTCTGCGAGGAACCGGGACAGTTCGGTGACCAGCAGGTCGACATCCGACGCCTGGGATCCGACGCCGAAACTCGCACGCACGGCAGGACCGGTGACACCGAGCCGTTCCAGCAGCGGATGCGCGCAGAACTTGCCGTCGCGCACGCCGATGCCGGCCTCGGCAGACAGCGCCGTCGCCAACAGGCGGGAGTCGACACCGTCGATCGAGAAACTCACGACGCCGACGGCATCCGTCGCATCGGGGAAAATGCTGTGGATGCGTACCCCGGGCAGCCCGCCGATGCCGGCGACGAGACGGGCGCGGAGCGCTCGTTCGTGCTCCTCCCACTCGGTCACGTCGAGCGAGGAGAGCTCCTGGATCGCACGCGCAAGGGCCGCCACGCCGATGACGTTCGGTGAGCCCGCTTCGTGCCGTGCCGGGCCGGTGCGCCACGTCGTCGATTCGAGGCTGACCTGGGTCACTGCTCCCCCGCCGCGCAGGTACGGTTGGCCGAAATCGAGCCAGTCGCGACGACCGACCAGCACGCCGGAACCGAACGGCGCATATGTCTTGTGGCCCGAGAAGGCGAGGTAGTCGACCCCGTCGAACGCGATCGAGACCCGGCGGTGCGGAACCAGCTGCGCACCGTCGACTGCGAGGCGCGTGCCGTGCCGGTGAGCGATCGTGGCCAGCCGGCGCAGGGGCAGGGTCTCCCCCGTCACATTGCTCGCACCGGTGACGGCGAGGAGTGCGGCGGGGCGGGAGGCGAGTTCCGCATCCACCCGCTTCAGCGTCTCCTCTAGGGTGTCCGCCGCCTTCACGACGCGGGCGCTCGCATTCATCCACGGAAGAAGGTTGGCGTGATGCTCGATGTCGAGTACGACGGTCTCTCCGGGGACCACCGAAGCGAGCAGGTTGATCGAATCCGTGGTGTTACGCGTGAAGATCACCAGGTCGTCCTGGCGCGCGCCGACGAAGTCGCCCACGACGCGTCGTGCATGCTCGTACGCTGCCGTCGAGATCTGGGATGCGTACCCCGCCCCCCGATGCACACTCGCATACAGGGGCAGAACATCGGACACGTGACGGGCGACCACCTCGAGGGCCGGTGAACTCGCCGCATAGTCGAGATTCACATAGCGCGTATGGCTCCCGTCGACGAGGGGAACCTGCAGGTCGCCGCCGATCACCGGGAGCAGCGGACAGTCTGCGGCGCTCACTGCACGCCCAGGTTGTGCGCGATCGACTCCGTCTCGGCGACGCGAAGCGGTCGGGCGGTCGATGGCTGGGACATGTGTAGACGGTAGACCCGCGCCGGGGCAGGGGCCAGTCCACCCGACACACAACGTAAAGGAGGACGCGGGCTGGTTGGCGCCGAGCGCACAGGTTCTGAACCCGTGCACGCGTTGCAAGGTGTGCATGGGTTCAGAAAGTGTGCCCAAGCGCGGCTATCCACAGATTAGGGACATGACCCCTCGAACGCCGAACACTTTGCGAACGTAAACACATGACCGATCTCAGTGAATTCGCCGACGCCACCCCCAGCACGATCATCCGAACCGCGGAGCTGCTGGGCAACGGCGTGACGACGCGCGGGATTGGCGTGGCGGTTCGACGCGGCATCCTGACGCGCATCTACCGTGGCGCCTACGTCAACGCAGCAGCCTGGAACACACTTTCACCTGAGCTCAAATACGGCCTGCTTGTGCGTGCTGTATCGGAGGCGTCGAAACGCCCGCTCGTGTTGTCACACCACTCTGCAGCTGTTCTTCACGGGCTGCCGTTGGTCTCGCGGTGGCCGGCTGTCGTCCACGCCCTCACGCCGGACGCGCGCGGCGGTAGTTCGAGAGCGTTCGTGCGAACGCACTCGGCGCCGCCTGACCCATCGACCATCGCGATCGACGGCATGCTCGTCACCAGCCTGCGGAGAACGGTGGTGGACCTCGCCGCGTCCTGCGACTTCGTGGACGGCGTCTCTGTCGTGGATGCCCATCTTCGACGCCCGCCGGGCACCCGCTCGGCCGAGGACTCAGAGGCCAAGCGCGATGCCCTCCTTCGGGAGCTCGAGGCAGTCTCGCCCACTCGCGGAGCAGCGAAGGCGCGCAGGGCGATCGAATTCGGCGACCCACGCTCGGAAAGCGTGGGCGAGTCACTCAGCCGAGCGCGAATGGCTGAGCTCGGCTTCGAAGTCCCCGAGGTGCAAGTCGGCTTTCCAACGGGGTCGGCGAACTATGTCGTCGATTTCTACTGGCGATCGGCGCACCTCATCGGGGAGTTCGATGGGCGTGCGAAGTACTCCAGGAGCGATCTGACGGGGGGAAAGCCTCCAGAGGAGATCGTCTGGCGCGAGAAGCGGCGAGAAGACAGCATCCGGGCGTCGTCCCATGCGCGCTTCCTGCGATGGACCTGGTCGAGTGCGAGCAACCGGGTCGAATTCGCACATTTCCTCGCGTCGCAGGGCGTGCCCCGGGTCACTTACCGTCGACCGCACAAGTTCTAAACGAGCGCACAGGTTGCAACGCGTGCGCTCGTTCAGAACATGTGCACCGGCGCGGTGCGGAGGGGCGCGCGCAACTACTCGGGCTGGTCGAGCGCCCGGAGGCGGAACGACGAGTGCAGGTAGTAGGCGGAGAGGAGTGCCCACGCGACGCAGACGACAGCGGCGGTGCCGGACTGTTCCGGTCGCGATGCGAGCGCCCCCACGAGCGAGATGAGCGCGAGGACGCCGGCGACGCTGCCGATGATGAAACCGGCGAACGGTCTGCTGGTCGCGCGCCACCATGCGCGCGGCGCCGCGACATCCTCGCCCTGCCCCCGGAACGTACGCACACCGATGAACACGTACACGAAGTTGAGCACGAGGACGGCGATGAGATCGACGACGGGCGGAACCACGTTGTAGATCAGCAGCCCGTTCAGCGCAAGCACGACCGCTTCGCCGACCAGGATGTAGATGACCTTGTTGATCGTCGACGTTATGCGCACGTCGCGAGCCTATCCCCGCGGACCATCACCGGCCGGCAACGCGGGTCGTGCCCCGCGTCAGTTGACCTCGTCCGGGTGAGCGCTCACGCGACCTCGCGCTCGAGCGACGTGATCGCCGCGACCTCGTCGGTCGTGAGCTCGAAGTCGAACACGTCGAAGTTCTCGGCCATGCGTTCACGCCGGTTGAATTTCGGGAACACGATGTTCCCGACCTGCAGGTGCCAGCGGATCACGACCTGCGCGGGCGTCTTACCGTGTGCGACTGCCGGCGCGCCGTCACTTCGGGAAGCTCGGGACGACGCTCGGGATGCTGCTCGCGGTCATACCGCAACGCTATGCGGTGTCGAACCGGGCCACCAACTCGCGCTTGAGCACCTTGCCACTCGGCCCCAGCGGAAGCGCCTCGAGGATCTCCACCCGCCGCGGGTATTTGTAGGCGGCCACCTGCTCCTGCGCGAACGCGACGAGGTCGCCGGGGTCCACGGTCTGTCCGGGCATCAGTGTCACCGCCGCGATGATCTCCTGGCCGTGCGTCTCATGGCTGATTCCGAAGACGGCGACCATCGCCACGGCCGGATGCGTCGACAGCACTTCTTCGACCTCGCGCGGGTACACGTTGTACCCGTTGCGCACGATCATGTCTTTCTTGCGGTCGACGATCGTCACGTAGTCGTCGTCGCTCTTGGTCCCGAGGTCACCGGTGCGGAACCATCCGTCGACGATCGCTTCGGCGTTCGCCTCCGGAAGGTGAAGGTACCCCTTCATCAGGTTGTGACCCCGCACGACGATTTCGCCGAGCTCGCCCCGGCGCAGCAGCTCGATGTGTTCTTCGACTTCGGCGTCGGCGATCTCGACGTCGACTCCCCAGATCGGCTGGCCCACCGTACCGACCCGCGTCGGCTTGCCGCGGTGGTTGAAGGTCGCGACGGGGGATGTCTCGGTGAGGCCGTAGCCTTCGTGGACGTCGATCCCGTAGACCTCCTTCATGCGCTCGATGACGGCGACAGGGATCGCAGCGCCACCGGACATCCCGTAGCGCAGCGGCGGCCGCTCCGGATTCGCCTTGGCCGCCTCGAGCAACGCGACGTACATCGTCGGTACGCCGGTCATGATCGTGCACTGGTGCGCGTTGAGGAGCGTGAGCGCGGTAGCACCGTCGAACTTCGGAACGAGCACGACGGCCGCTCCGACCCGGAAGCCCAGGTTCATGACGCACGTCTGCCCGAAGGTGTGGAAGAGCGGAAGGCAACCCAGGATGCGGTCTTCAGGCACCACGTCGAAGGCGCCTCCCGCCAGCGTGTTGACCTGTTCGACGAGCGAGAAGTGGCATCCTTCTGCACCCTTCGGCTTGCCCGTCGTTCCGCTCGTATACAGGATGGTGGCCGTGTCGAACGGGCTGCGCGGCAGATAGGTGAGGAGTGGTTCGGCGGCGCGCGCCTCGTCTTCGAGCCGAGCGAACGGGGCTTGCGCGAGCATCTCATCCGGAACCAGCACCGACAGCGTCTCGACCCCGGCTAGCGCCGCACCCTGTGCACCGCCGGCGAGCAGGGGCGCCGCGCAGATCAGCAGCTTCGCGCCACTGTCACGGAGCACGTAGGCGATCTCGTCAGCCTTCAGCAGAGCGTGAACCGGCACGACGACCGCGCCGAGCGACAGGATGGCGTAGTAGGCCCGCGGAAAGTCCGGCACGTTGGGCACGAGGAGCGCGACCGCGTCACCCGGGCCGACACCCCGATCGCGGAGTGCGCCCGCATAGCTGAGCGTCTGCTCCCACAACGCGCCATAGGTGATTTTCTGTTCACCGAAGATCAGCGCCAGATTGTCGGGCATCCGTCTGGCCGTCTCGGCAAGGATCGACGCGACCGACATGGTCGCATATCCCGTATTCGTCATATTCTCATGTCTCCGTTGACTCGCGTCGCGCTGCGGCGTGTGGATGAACGTTACGCCCCGGGCGCGTCGGACGGCAATTCCCTCGTCGGCGGCACGCCGTGCTCCCAGCAAATAGAATGGAAGGCTCATGTCTTCGCCGGTCTCTCCCGCCCGTCTCCACTTTCCTCCCGAGCTTCCTGTCAGCCAGAAGCGGGAGGAGATCGCGCGCACCATCCGCGACCACCAGGTCGTGATCGTGGCCGGCGAGACCGGCTCGGGGAAGACCACGCAGCTGCCGAAGATCTGCCTGGAATTGGGTCGTGAGAGCATCGGCCACACCCAGCCCCGGCGCATCGCCGCGCGCACCATCGCCGAGCGAATTGCCGAAGAGCTGGGCGAAGAGGTCGGCGGGCTGGTCGGCTACCAAGTGCGTTTCACCGACCGTGTCGGGGCGTCCACGCGGATCAAGCTGATGACGGACGGCATCCTGCTGAATGAGATCCACCGCGACCGGATGCTGCGCAAGTACGACACGATCATCATCGACGAAGCCCACGAACGCAGCCTCAATATCGATTTCCTGATCGGCTACCTGCGGGAGCTGTTGCCGAAGCGCCCTGACCTGAAGGTGATCGTCACCTCGGCGACGATCGACCCTGAGAGTTTCGCGCACCATTTCGCTTCCGCCGACGGCACCCCCGCGCCGGTGGTCGAGGTGTCCGGCCGCACTTTCCCGGTCGAGGTCCGTTACCGCCCGCTGGTCGGGGAGATCGAGGAGGACGAGGACGGCGAGACCGTGGAGTCGAGCGATAGAGACTATCTTCAGGGCATCAACGACGCCCTCGACGAACTCGCGCGCGAGTCCGACGGTGACGTGCTGGTGTTCCTGTCCGGCGAGAACGAGATCCGGGATGCGGCGGACGCCGTGCGCGGCCGGAACCTTCCCTTCACCGAGGTCCTTCCTCTCTACGGGCGCCTGTCGAGCGCCGAACAGCACCGTGTCTTCCAGCCGTCCCAGGTCGCGGGGGTGCGGCGGCGCATCGTGCTGGCGACGAACGTCGCCGAGACGAGCCTCACCGTGCCCGGAATCAAATACGTGGTGGATGCCGGCACGGCTCGCATCAGTCGCTACAGTGTGCGCGCCAAGGTCCAGCGCCTTCCGATCGAGGCCATCTCGCAGGCGTCGGCGAACCAGCGTTC
>FSUF01001160.1_pt1 | contig 20786 bp, 22 predicted proteins | sample 1637351 | NCBI WGS metagenome assembly FSUF01 (sample SAMEA3914816, study PRJEB12502) | metagenome | biome: forest; material: soil | place: USA | collected 2011-09-16 | depth 0.3 m | reverse complement strand
CGCTGTGCAGGGCCGAGGCGTCGGAACCGACCTGATCGGCCAGCGCCCGGATTCCACCGGTGAGCAGCAGGCACAGCCCGAAGACGATGCTGGAATGTCCGAGGGAAAACCAGAATCCGACCGATAGCGGCCGGTTGCCGTCGTGCATGAGCTTGCGCGTGGTGTTGTCGATGGCCGCGATGTGGTCGGCGTCGAAGGCGTGCCGCAGCCCGAGGATGTATGCGGTGACGCCGAGCCCGATCCCGAAGCCCTGTCCAGCGCCCAGCTGGAGGTTCTGCGGGGCCACTACCCAGATGAGTACGCCCCAGCCGCCAATGTGCAGGGCCACGACGACGCTGGCCATCGTCGCCACGGAAGCCCATTCACGACCGGTGAGGGCGTTTCTGATTCTTCCGACCCGGGAGATCCCGGAGGAGGTGACTGTTTTCACGGCGGACCTCCGGATTCCGGCATCGGCGCCTCGAGGTCAGCTGACGTCGACGTAGACCACCTCGATGGCGTTGTTTCCATAGCCGAGCCGGTTCCACGGCGGGACTTCGGGCTGGACGTTTCCAGCGGCGTCTGTGGCCCTGACGCGCAGGGTGTGGCGTCCGATGTCATTGGCCTCCCAGTCGAACGACCAATCCTGCCAATGGTAGGGGCCCGACGGGGGCTCGAGGCTGGCCGCATACCACTCGCCTTCGCCGGTGAGGCTGACGTCGACACGTGTCACCGGACCGGTACCGGACCAGGCCTTGCCGCGCACTGTGCATGGTCCGGCGGCGATGGTCGATCCGGCGACCGGGGCGGTGATGCGCGCCCGTACGCGCATGATGTCGACCCGCTCGGGCGGACGGTCTGCCCACTCGTACATGTAGTGCCCGGTCTGGAACTCGCCGGCGAACGGCTCGGTCACGACGTCGATTCGCTTGAGCCATTTCACGGAGGCCACGGCATACCAGTGCGGCACGATGAGCCGGAAGGGCGCCCCGTGGTCCTGATTCAGGGGCTGCCCATTCATCTCGTACGCAATCAAGATCTCCGCGGCCGGATCGGCGGCGCGGGCCAAAGGCAGCGCGCGGACGAAGCTCAGGTCGTCCTTGTCGGTTTCCGCGAGCACCGGGGTGAGCTCATACGCTCCGTGATCAGCGCCCTCGAAGCGCACCTCGACGCCGTCGGCGGCCGGATGCGCTTGTGCCAGCACCTCGTGCAGGAAGGCGCCCCTCCAGCGGGCGGTCGAGACGGCGTAGTCGCCCCACGGCTCACCGATGGGCAGCGGCCTCATCGCCAGTCGCCCGTTCCCGGCGCACTCGAGCGTGACCGCACGCTCGTGCGCCGGCATGGCCCGGAGGTCGTCGAGCGTCAGCGTCAGTGGATTCTCCACCGCGCCTCCGATCTCGAGCGTTCCGTCGTGCTCTGGCAGCGCGAAGTTGCTGCGGACGTAGTGGAGCTCGTTGGGGGTGATCCCACCGGTGAGGGCCGCGGGCGGCGCCTCTGCGTTGTATGGGGCCGGGTTGATCATCTGCAGTCCTGCGCGCTCGCGGCGGAGATCGTCTGCGATTGCCATGGTTCAGCCTCCTCGTCAGTGCGGATCAGTAGTCGGCGTCAAGGAAGAGCGGGTCGCGATCTTCGTTGAAGGCGCCGATGCCTTCGATGCGGTCGGGATGGACGGCTGAGCGCCAGTGCGATTCCATCATGATCGCGATCGCCTGCTCCGTCGGCTGCCCGTAACCGAGTTGTACAGCCCGTTTGACGGCCTGGACTGCCGTCGGCGAGTTGCTCGCGATCTTCTCCGCGATCCGCTCCGCAACGTCCGCCAACTTATGCTGGTCGTGGATCTCGTTGACCATGCCCAGCCGGTACGCTTCGGCCGCCGTGATCGGGTCCCCCGTCATGAGCATCTGCAGGGCCTTTCCGGATCCGACCAGGCGCGGTAAGAACACCGGTGAGCCGCCGCCCGCTGACAGGCCGACCATCGCCTCGGGCTGGCCGAAGGTGGCGTTCTCAGAGGCAATGATGAAGTCGCAGCTCTGGGCGAGTTCACACCCGCCTCCGTAGGCGATCCCGTTGACAGCGGCGAAGAGCGGTTTGCGCAGTTGCCGCACCGTGTACAGCGTGCGATCGAAGGCCTGGCGCTGGCGCAGCCAGTCCTCCTTGGTCATGGACTTGCGCTGCCGCAGGTCGCTGCCGACGGAGAAGGCGCGCTCGCCGGCGCCGGTGAGTATCACCACCCGTACGGCGGTGCGGACGGCGATCGTTTCGACGACGTCGGTCAGGCGGGCGCCCATCTCGGTCGTGATGGCATTGTCAGCGTGCGGCCGGTTGAGCGTGATCACCGCGATCTGGCCCCCTCGCCGATAGTCGACGAGGACGGAGGACTCGGGTTCCTCGGCATCGGCGGCGGGCGGGGCGAAATCGAGTGCCTTCCAGCGGTCAGTGCCTTCAGAGGTTGTGGTCATGTCGTGCTCTCCTTGATCGAGACGGCTCACGGTAGCTCCGCTATCCAGCGCATCGCCGACAGGCTCGGGGCGAAGCAGTACTCGCCCCCGCGAGTGATCACGAAAGGTGGGATTTCGTCGAGCTTGCGCCGGATGGGCCGCCGGGGAATCGTGAAGGTACCCGTGCCATCGCCGGAACCGATGAGTGGGTCCGCTTCGTTCGGGGCGCCGATGAAGATCCCGTCGTTGAGCCATTGGGTCTTGACGAACTCGAACTGGCGCTTGATGTGCGCACCGGCGAACACGAAGATGATGCCTCGGTCGGCGCCGTCGTCCTCCAGCACGCCCTCGGGAAGCGCCGGGCCGTAGCTCGTGCCGCGCCGGATCATGCGATGCAGGCGGACGTCGACGCTGCCGTCACTGTCGAGGGAGTCGCGCGGGTTCGCGCGTCGTGCGTGGGCGCCCACGGGGCACTTGAAGCCGCGGGGGTCGTCGCCATAGAGGAAGTCATTGTTCCGATGCGGGTCGCGGCCGAGCTCCGGGTCGTCGCCATCCGGGGACAGCGCGAGTGGAGCGCCGCCTTGCCACCGCCCCACCATCTTCGCGCCGAGGAGAGCCTCCTCCTCGCGGTTCGCGGCCTTCGTGCGAAGGTATTGCCGGTAGGCCGCCACCTTTGTGTGCAACTTTCGGAGGACGACGTAGGTGCCGTTGCGGCCCAGAATCTCTGGCGAAGGCATGGGCGGCAACTCGCCCGTCTCGTCCGGGTAGCCCAGGATGATCTCGCCCGCCTTCAGCGGCCGCTCATGCGGGTTCGTTGGCGGCCGGCCGCTGCCCTCGACCGCCGGCTGACCGATTCCATCCTTGAAGCCGAACGAGGTACGCCCGGTGGGCAACTGGTAGCAATCCTGACGCCAGACGACCGTGATGCCCTTCAGATCCTGATGGGCACGGCGAGCCTTGACGGCGACGGCCTCGAGGTGAGCAACGTCGGGCGAGAGGACCGCGATCGCGACGTGGACGTCCGGCGTGCCGAACGGCTTCTCCCAGTGTTCCGGGCTGCTTTCGCCGACGTCTCCGAGGTGCGCCGCGCGGGCAGCCATCCCTTCCCGGAATTCTGGCGTGAAGCTGTCCAGTGAGGTCTGGGGTACCCCGAGCGCCTTCAGACCGTGATAGGTGAACGCAACGGTGATCCACGCGTCGTCTCCTGGATCGGACGATGGCACCCCCGCGTCGACGACCGCCAGCAGCCGCCGGACGAGTTCGCGCCCGTCGGCGCGGTCATCGATACGCAGGAGCAGGTAGGCGCCGACGTAGGGTGACGGCCGCTCGTGCAGCGCGCCGCTCTGAATGTCGTCGAGTTCGAGGGTGACGCTCTCTGCCGCAGACATTCTCAGTGGTGTTCCGGTTTCTCGGGCGGAGTGGGGTTGGGAGGCGATAAGTACGGGAAACTCATCGACGCCGGCCGCGACGAGCGATCGACCCCGTCGCTGATGACCGGTCCGTTCCCGGCGTTGATCAGTGTTGTGAAAAACACGTCCATGACGTCGTCGTTGATCGTCCGGCCTCCGCAGGTCTGATACGCCGCACCTCGCCGGTTTGCGAGTTCGATCTCGAGGAATGAGCCCTTCTCCTGGTAGGGCTTGCCGGCGTCGACGACCAGATAGTCAGCAAGCACCAGCTCAGTCAGGGGATGAACATTGCCGTTCAAAGGCCAATCGGTCTTCCCATCGAGACCGTCCCAGAAGGCGAGGTTGGCGTTGAGCCGCGCCCGGTATGCGCCTTCGTAGCCGTGCTGGATGTGGAACGCGTCCTCCATGTTGTAGAGGTCGCGGATCTCGAGGTCTTGATTGACCGGATCGAACTGCTTGGCCGCGAGAATCAGGTTCTTCACCTCGGGTCGCCCAACCCGTTCGATACGCACGTTCAAGGTGCCACGCGTCAGCGTCTCGGCCACGACGCCGACCAGCGTTGCACCGCCCAGCAGCGCGATATCGATCTCGACGACGAGCCCGAGGATGTTCTTGCCGTCCATATAGATCGCCCCGAGCTCTGCGAAGGCAAGTTGGCCGGTCGCGACCGTCTTCAGGGCGGCAGGGGCATCCAGGATGAACGGATCCCAGCGAGCACCGGCGAAGACCCGCACGCCGTGTCCCGAACCGCCACCCTCGTCGTTGACGCGGAACGAGACCGACTCGCCCGAGGGCGTGGTGCACGTCCCCGCCTGCTCGAACGGTTGCGCGTCCGCGCTGGTCGGCGGCGAGAACACGCAGTCGACGACGAACTCTTCAGCGCCATGTTCGGGGCCCGCAGCGAACGGCGCCTGATCGCCGGGCGCATTGGGTGTCAGCGGTCTCAGCCGAAACCGGTAGATGAGGCCCTCCGAGAACGCGTTGGAGACTTTCGCGAACGGCAGCGTGTTCATCACCAAGACCAGATGCCCCACCCTTTCCGGGCTCGGAAATGCGAAGACATCCGTGATGTCGGCGATCGACGTGGCCAACGCCCGGGGTCCGGAGATATGATCCGACACGCGCGTCAGTCCCCAGCCTCGTCCAGCAGCGGCTGTAGCGCTGGGTGTTGAAGCGCTTCCGCGGCGTCGGGGTGGTCGAGCACGCGCTGGAACGCAGCGTTCACCCGCTCCGCCTTGCGGATCTCCTTGACGGTGCCCGGGTAATTGCGTGCGTACGCAGAAGCACTTCGTTGGGCGCTGAGGATGAACGCCTTCTGTGTGGCGAGGTCCGGCAGCCCCTCGTAGCCCTCTGCGTTCTGGAAGATGACATCGAAGAGCGCGAGTGTCGGACCCGAATTGAAGAAGTCCTCCATGTAGGAGTCCCAGGGACCATCAAAACTGGTGATGAATGCCAGTCGCGTGTCGTCGTCGAAGAGTACGAACCGCGCCTCGTGGATGGTTGTGACCGCCATTCCATAGTCCCCTGGCCGGTAGCCTGGCGCTTGCATCAGATCGTTCAGCGCGGCCCGGAGAGATTCGCCCTTGCCTGGCTTGATCCGGAAGAACAGGCTGAACTCGCTCGTCGGGCCAACGGTGACCCCCGGACCGGACGATTGTGCTGCAGATGTCGCCATTCAATGCTCCTTCGCTGATCTTCTTCAAGCATCGAACGACCCCGCGGCTACCACGTCACCCAGATAGGGTGAACCGACACGTGGGCGGCGCCGGTCAGCACGTAGCGTAGGGTGACCTCGTGCACGAGAGGAAGCTGCCGTTGCGGGTCGGCTGGATCTGCCTCGCCATCGTCAGCCTGGGCATCCTCATCTTCGGCGCCGTTGTCGCCATCGTTCCGATGGGCGCAGACGAGCAGTTGTATCGGGCGGACGGTCTCGCCTCGATCGGACTTGGCCTCTTCGGGGGCCTGCTCGTGCTCGTGCCGTATCGGCGCGTCGAACGGTGGGCCTGGTACGCGCTCTGGTTCTACCCGCTCTTCTGGCTCGCCCACCTGATCGGGCAGCTCCCGCCCGGAACCGACCACATCCACCAGGTCGTCTTCATCGCGCTTTCGTTGATCGGTCTCCTGCTGCCTGTGCGCAGCTTCTTCCCACCTCGTCGCAGCCCCGAAGGCCCCTAAGCTCGTGAGGATGGGATTTCACATGTTCGACGTGATCATCAGCGGCGGCGGGCCGACCGGGATGATGCTGGCCAGCGAGTTGCGGCTGCACGACGTGGACGTGCTCGTGCTGGAGAAGGACGCGGAGCCGAGCACGGCGGTCCGCTCGCTCGGCTTGCACCCGCGCAGCATCGAGATCATGGACCAGCGCGGGCTGCTGGACCGGTTCCTGGCACACGGGCAGCAGTATCCCGGCGGCGTCGCCAGCTTCGCCGGGGTCACCATCCCGCAGCCGGTGAACCTGGACAGCGCACACGCCTACATCCTCGGCATCCCCCAGCCGGTCACCGATCGCCTGCTGGCCGAGCGCGCCGGCGAGCTCGGCGCACAGATCCGCCGCGGCTGCGAGGTGACGAGTGTCGAGCAGGACCAGGACGGGGTGAGTGTCGAGCTCGCCGACGGTACACGGTTGCGTTCGCGCTGGCTGGTCGGGTGCGACGGCGGACGGAGCTTGGTGCGCAGACTGCTCGGTATCGGCTTCCCCGGTGAGGCCGCTACGACCGAGTGGCTCCTCGGCGAGGTAGAGGTGACCACGCCGGCGGACGAGTTGGCAGAGGTGGCGGAGGAGGTGCGCAAGACCCACAGGGGGTTCGGCATCGGCCCCGCTGCAGATGGCCGGTACCGCGCTGTCGTGCCCGCGGCGACCGTGGCCGAGGATCGCTCGGTGCCGCCGACCCTGGAGGAGTTCCGCGCGCAGCTGCGGGCGTACGCGGGAACCGACTTCGGCGTCCACTCACCGCGCGCGCTGTCCCGTTTCAGCGACGCCACCCGGCTGGCCGAACGATACCGAGTTGGCCGGGTTCTCCTCGCAGGCGACGCCGCGCACGTCCACCCGCCGCTGGGAGGGCAGGGTTTGAACCTCGGCATCCAGGACGCATTCAACCTCGGTTGGAAGCTCGCCGCCGAGGTCGACGGGTGGGCACCGGATGCGCTGCTGGACAGCTATTTCACCGAGCGTCACCCGGTTGCCGAAGACGTGCTGACCATCACCCGCGCGCAGAGCGAACTGCTCTCGACCCAGCCCGGTCCGCAGGCGGTGCGCCGGCTGCTGACCGAGCTGATGGACTTCGAGGACGTCAGCCGCTTCGTGGCCGAGAAGGTCACCGGGATCGGCATCCGCTACGACTTCGGCGGAGGACCAGAGCTGCTCGGCAGACGACTGCGCGACATCCGTCTGTCGCGTGGCCGTCTCTACGAGCTCACTCGCAACGGCCGCGGACTCCTGCTCGACCAGACTGGCGAACTCTCCGTGACTGGATGGGCGGATCGGATCGACTACGTCGCGGACGTCAGCGCAGAACTGGATGCACCCGCGGTCCTGCTCCGACCGGACGGCCACGTCGCCTGGATCGGCGATGACCAGAACGACCTGATCCGCCACCTGCCGACCTGGTTCGGAGCAGCCTCTGAGGGCGCCGGAGACGTTCACCTTCGCCAGGTCTGACGCGAGGATCGTCGAGGCACAGGGTCTGCAAAACTCATTTCGACGATCGGCCGGGCGCGTCCACCGGGTCCACACGCGGCAGACGCACCCGTCACCGGGTCAGTCGTCGGTGCTGAGCAGGATCTCACCGGAACGGTTGATCAACGCCCCCTGCGGAAACTGCTGTTTGCCGTCCGCGAGGATGAGCTCGGTCGCTCGGATCGGTGTCATCGTCTTCGCGAGCTCCGGCCACAGCACCCAATCAGAAGCCTGCAGCGTTGTGATCTTCGGGTGGGTCTCACCGCCGTAGGTGACAACCTTCGGTGAGGCGCCGGCAGTGGCGTGACGGGCGCGAAGCGTCAACCGCAGCAGGTAGTACGCCTCCGGGGTGAATCCGGCGGCTTCGAACGCGTGCGCGACCGGCACCCACGACTGATACGTCGTATAGCTGCCGCGTTGAACCGCCCGGTAGACCATCATCATCGGGATCGTGCCTAACCAGGCGGGAATGAAATCGACCCACGCGCGACACCACTCGACACGGCGGTCTTCCGGAATTGCACCCCACAGGGCGTCATCTTCTGGTGAACACGTTGACATAGTCGTACTCCTATCCCGGAGGCGGACCTCCATCGACTTGCCCGAACTCGAAGGAGGTCGGACCGGTTCTTCCCCTGGGGCACCCCAGCCGATGGACGGGGTTGCCGGGCAGCCGGCCAGGTACCGGAAGCTGCCACTCGTGAACCTGATTAGAAGGTAGTACCTGCGGCCGACATTGGTGTGCCGAGCGAGACGTCACGCTGGTAGGCCCATACCGGCGGCGGGAGGAGGGAATACATGCGCAGTCATGTTGTTGTAGTGCATGCGCGGTCATGCAACCTGCTGACGCGAGAGGAGCACTCCAATGCAGTTCGGTATCTTCACGGTGGGCGACATCGCCCCAGACCCCTTGACCGGATACACCTACAGCGAAGCCGAGCGGATCGACAACATCATCCGCGTCGCCGTGAGGGCAGACGAGGTCGGGCTCGACGTCTTCGCCCTCGGCGAGCACCACAACCCGCCGTTCGTGCCGTCGTCGCCGACAACCCTGCTGGGTCATATTTCGGCCCTCACGAAGCAGATCGTGCTGAGCACCTCGGTCACGCTGATGACCACGAACGATCCGGTGAAGATCGCCGAAGACTACGCGATGCTGCAGCACGTCGCCAAAGGCCGCCTCGATGTGATGGTCGGTCGCGGCAACACGGTGCCCGTTTATCCCTGGTTCGGCAAGGACATCCGGCAGGGCGTCGCGCTCACCCTCGAGAACTACAACCTGCTTCACCGGCTCTGGCGCGAGGATGTCGTTGACTGGGAGGGCAGGTTCCGCACGCCGCTGCAGGGCTTCACCTCGACGCCGCGCCCCCTCGACGACGTGCCGCCGTTCGTGTGGCACGGCTCGATCCGCACCCCCGAGATCGCCGAGCAGGCAGCCTTCTACGGCAACGGGTTCTTCGCCAACCACATCCTGGCACCGAACTTCCACTTCAAGCCGCTCGTCGACCTCTACCGACAGCGCTTCGCGCACTACGGCCACGGTACGCCCGAGCAGGCGATCGTCGGCCTGGGCGGCATGTCGTTCATCGCGAAGACGTCGCAGGACGCGCTGAACCGGTTCCGACCCTATTACGAGAACTTTCCGCTCTTCCGAGGGTCCCGGCTCGAGGACCACCTCGCCGCGACACCGATCACGGTGGGCAGCCCGCAGGAGGTCATCGACAAGGTGCTCACCTTCCAGGAGGGCTTCGGCGACTACCAGCGGCAGCTGTTCGCGCTCGACGGCCTCGGCCTTCCGATCGAGCTTGCGCTCGAACAGGTGGAGCTTCTCGGCACGGAGGTCGTTCCGGTCCTGCGCAAGGAGATGGCCGCGCGGCGGGCACCCGGCGTTCCGGACGCCCCGACACACGCCACGCTCATCGCCGCGAAGTACGGCGACGCTGAACCCAGGCAGCCCCGGCCGAACCCGAACCGCGGCGACAACCTTACCGGCACTTCGCCCTACCAGGACAGCGACCCCGACGTGCAGGCTCGCTTCCCGCTGGTGGCGTGACGATGGCTGACATCCGACTCGCCAATGAAGCGTGGGAGACCCTGTTCCGCGCGCAGGCCACCCTCGCCCGCGAGTTCGAAGTCCGAGGCGACTGGGGCGACGTGCTGCCGCGCGAGTACGGGGTGCTCTACGCCCTGGTCGACGCCGACGACGGACGTCGGATAACTGAACTCTGCGACGACGTCCTGCTCACCCAGGCCGGGATGTCGCGGCTCGTCGCACGCCTCGAAGCGCGTGGACTGATCCGCCGCGACGAAGATCCCGCGGATGCGCGGGCAAGCCGGATCAGGCTCACGCCCGCCGGGACGGAAACGCAGCGAGCGGTCGGGCGCGCCCACGCGAAACACATCACCGCTGCCATGACCCGCGCGCTCGATCCGGGAGAACTCGAGACCCTCCGAACGCTCAGCAGCAAGCTCCTCGCCGGTGCGAGGCGCGACGCCCTCGAAGGGAGCACGTCATGAATACCCAGTCCACCAGTATCAACATCGCCGTGGTGAACGGCGGCGTGAGCGACCCGTCATCCACCAGGCTGCTCACCGACCGCATCGCCCAGAAAGCGGTCGATGCATTGGCGGCTGCGGGGCTCCGCGCGAGCGTCGGCACCATCGACCTCGGCCCGATGGCCGTCGATATCGCCCGCTCCCTCGTTTCGGGCCTGCCCGGGGAGTCAGTGCAGGCCGCGATCGACCGGCTCGCCGCCGCCGACGGGATCATCGTCGGCACGCCCGTCTACAAGGCGGGTGTGAGTGGGCTGTTCAAGTCGTTCGCCGACCTCATCGACAACGACCTGCTCCTCGCCAAACCCGTCATATTGGCCGCGACCGGCGGCAGCGCCCGGCACGCTATGGTCGTCGACGAGCACCTGCGGCCCCTGTTCGCGTTCCTCCGCACCATCCCGATGCCGACCTCGCTGTACGCAGCCCCCGAGGACTGGGCATCGCCTGAGCTCGGGACCCGGATCAGCCGAGCTGCGGCCGAGTTCGCGGCAATCGTGCGCAGCGGAGCTCCGTCGGCCATTGCATCGGAGAACTGGGGTCGGCACCAGCACCAGTTCGGCGGCAACGCGACCGAGGCAGGGCGCGACCTGGATTTCTCCAGCACGCTCATGCGGCTCGCTTCGGGCGGGACGCTCGTCGGCGCACCCGGAAGGGGAGGGGGCGCCGCGACCCTCGGCGGCGAACGCCTGGACCTCTGACGGTTCCGCTTGACGGTTGGCCCCACAATCTGCTCGGAATCTGGGCCCCGGCGCAATAGGCTATGCCGCAGCGACGGGACGCGCGTGCACGGGGTACGCGGGGGGGTGCCCCGTGCACGCGTCGCGGAGAGACGAGCCATGACCATCCCCAGACGCCTCGCATCCGTTGCCGCTCTCGCCGCGGTCCTTGCGGCGATGGGCGCCCTCGGCTCCGCAGCGCCCGTGTCCGCCTTCGACCTTCATACGATCGCCGCGGTTGGGTCGATCGACTCGATCGCTGTCGAGTACAGCGGCACCGACGATCGTCCGGAGCTGCACATCCTCGGCTGGGCAGGCGACCTCAACCAGGGGAACGCCAACGGCGACAGCGGCTCCACTGCGAGCATAGAGCTGTACCGGCAGGGACCAGGCGGCGTGCGAACAACCGTTGCGTGGGCGGAGAACACACAATTCGACTACCCGCGCCCCGACGTACCGCAGGTCTACCCGGCGCTGGGGCCGAACCAGGGCTTCGAGGTGCACGCGTTGGCGCCGGCAACGGGCGTCCTGAACGTCTGCATCCGGTTCCACAATCTCAACGCGGTACCGGAGAGCGCAAGTCCCGTGGCCTGCCGGACGGTCACCGTCCCTGCGAAGCGTCCCGCATTCCGCGCGGTAATGAGCGGGCCGGGCACGGTCGGCTCGCCGCTCGTCCTGTCACTTTCAGGGGCAAGCGGTGGAACCGACAGCTACTCCTGGTGGAGAGAAAATCTACGGGGGGTGAGGTCCGTGAACCCGTCACCGATCGCCGGAGCGACCGCTCGCACCTTCGCGGCCGGTCCGGACCTCATCGGCCACGCTGTGTTCGGGGTCATCACCACTCGGATTCCTGGACTCGTGATCGAGCAGTCCGACTACGTCCAGATCCGTCCCCCCTTCACCGGGCCACCGGAGTATGTTGCCTCCGACGACCGCTACTCCACCTCGATCGCGGCCTCGCAGAAGGCGTTCCCTGACGCGACGACGGGGGTGCCCGTCGCCTATATCGCGTCCGGGGCCGCGTTCGCAGACGCGCTGTCTGCCGGCCCCGCGGCCGCGAAGCTCCACGGCACCCTCCTCCTGACCCCGCCCGGCGGCCTCGACTTCCGGGTCGCGACGGAGCTGGTCCGGTTGCATCCCGCCCGGATCGTCGTGGTCGGCGGTCCGGCCGCGCTGTCCGAGCGAGTCGTGTCCGACCTGAAAGCACTGCCGTTCACCCCTATCGTTCAGCGCATCTCCGGCGCCGACCGATTCGTGGTCTCGAGGGCGGTGGTCGCCGACGCATTTGGCGCGTCCATCCCGGACGTCTACCTGGTTACCGGCACCGCGTTCCCGGACGCGCTGGCGGCGGCGACTGCCGGAGCGTCAACCGGACGCCCGGTGTTGCTCACGGATGGCCGACTGGGCGCGCCTGACACCGCAACGATCGCCGCCCTGCACGACTGGGCCACCACCCACGTCACGATCGTAGGCGGAACTGCGAGCGTGTCGACCGGGATCGGGCTCGGCCTCGGCGCCGGCATCTCGGTGACACGGTCGGCCGGCCAGGACCGGTTCGCGACCGCCGCCGCGTTGGCCCGCACGCTGACACCGTCCGGCACCGCTTACCTCGCAAACGGTCTCGAATTCCCGGACGCCCTGACTGCCGCCGTGATGGCTGGAGCCCATCCGGCGCCCCTGTTGCTCACCGCCGGCGACTGCACGCCGACCCCTGCCCAGTCCGCGCTGATCGACACCGGCGTCTCCCACCTGGTCCTTGTCGGCGGAAACGCAGTACAAGCCGGGGACGTCGCCGACTACGCCTGCTGACCCGCCGGGAACGATCAACGTACCCCTGGCGCAGACCGATGACGCGGGACGTGATTGGATGAGCGGGTGGAGCAATCGACGGATGGCTTTCCCCCGAGCCTTGTGCTTCCGCTCACTGACGGCGGGCGTGGATGACCGAACCTGCAGGGGCGGCAGCCGATCCGCAGACCTTCCTGGCCGATCTTGTCGAGAGCGTCGGGCGCACGCTGCCCGCCGGCCTCCTCGCGCGAGTACTGATCGTCGACCACAAGCGTTCGCTCGCCGACCGCTTTGCCGGGCGGCCTGGGGAGATCACGCGCATCCGTCTGGTCGAACCCAACGAGACACTCATCCTGGGTTATGAACCCGGTCCACGATGGACCGGCGAAGCCGCCCTGATGTACGGAGGCGTGATCATTTCACGCCGCACGATCGGACTCGGGGAATGGCTCACAACGTTCGCCGGACGCGTGGCGGCGCTCGCTGCCGATGCCGCGGGCGATGCGGCGGAGTCATCGCGTGCGCTGCAGACGCTCGGCCTCGAACCGGCCGGGTCGGAGATCCAGGTGAGGGATGCGACGGTCGAAGGCGATCTGCACACGTTGCCCGCTCGCCTCGGCAATCGAGTGCCTGCTGAAGCGGTCGCCGAGGTCGGGCGGATCGCCGAACTCCTGGTCGACACCCTCGGGCGTGTAGCAGGGCAGGGTGAGCCGGAGATCATCGTGCGGCGAACCGCGACGGTATACCTGCCCGATACTTTGCGCGCCTACCTGTCTCTTCCGGCCGACTGGGCAGTCGAGCACGTGTTCCCCGACGGGACGACGGCGGCTCAGGCCCTGGTCGTCCAGCTGGGAGCGCTTGAAAGCGCCGCGAGGGCGATGCGGGATGCTGCGGCCGAGCAGGATGCATCAGCCCTGCTGATCAACGGTCGGTTCCTGGCCGACCGGTTCTCGTCGTCGAGACTCGACCTGCCGTGACCCACGGTCGGTCACGTCGTGCCCGAGTGTGAACGGTCGAGGTAACTGCGCGAGCGGGTGACCTGCAGTTCCAGCGCGCCAACCGTCGTGGCCATACTCGCGACCGCCTGCGCTCGGTAGCCGTCGATCGCATCCATCGTCGCGAAGACGTTGTCAAACGCACGCTGGAGTGTTTCGACACTGACGCCCGTCGAGACCGCTCCTTCGTGAACCATCGCGGTCTGCTCCTTGAGGAGCTCACCCGTGCGGTCGATCATCGCGTTCGTCACTTCATTCAGGGCGCCGATCTGGTCGAGCACGAGCTTCTGGTTCACGAGAGCCTGCGAGACGATGATCGCCGTGCGGAGGGCAGCCACAGTGGTGGTGCGGGCGCGCTCGACACCTTTGATCAATTCGAGGTTGTTCTTACGGATCACATCGAGAGCGAGATAACCCTGCACCGACACGGCGATCTGGGTGGTGAGGTCCTGCCTTCGCTGGCGGATCGGAAAGAGTGCGTCGGCGATGAGAGCGTCCGCCATGCGCGCGTCGGTCGCCCTGAGCGCGGACGCCCGTGCCGCGGTGGCCTCGTCGAGCGCCTTCGCGAGGGTGGCGTATTCGCCGAGTTTCCCGATCGTCGCCCACAGGTTGGCGCGTTCGAGTTCGATGGCTGCGTTGTCCTTCAGCAGCGCGTCCTGGCCTGAGATGAGCGCCGTGATGATCGCGTTGAGCTGCTTCTGGGCCGGCTGGTACCGCTCGAAATAATGCATCAGCTTCCGGCCGCCCGGAACGCGCCCGAGCAGACCCTTCGCGCCCGTCAGATCGGCGTGCCCCGGGTCCAGGTCCGTGATGGTGGCACGCAGCTGCTGCAAGGTCTGCGCCACCTGGGTCTGGGGGTCCGACGGCGCGCCCCGGCCGCGCGCGGCGGCCAGTGACGAGGATGGCCGATCCAGCATCCGGTTCGACACTTCGGCAGACGAGCGGACCTCTCTTTCGCCCATCCGCACGATGTCGTCGACCCGGCGGGCGAACTCGGTACTGCCGGGCTCTTCGGCCGAGAGGCCGGCAACGAACTCGGCCGCCTTCGCCTCGAGTTCGGCGCTCTTCTCCGCCGAGACGGGGACCATCCCGACCGCCTGGTCGTCGCGCAGCCCAGGTACGGCCGGCGGAGGCGTCAACGCGATCTCGGTCGATGGCTGTTCGGGAGGCGTCGACGGCTGGTTCAGGTCGAGTTCGGACATGTGCAACTCCTCCCGATGCAGGCTGCGCACCTGAGCTAACAGTAGAACGAACTCCTCAGTGTTGCTGTGATGGTGGAGGCGGCCCAACACATCACGAAGCTGGGAGTCGTCGACGTATCGACCACGCGGCAGGTTCGCGATCGAGTCGCTGAGCGGGCGTACGAGTCCCGAACCGGCTCTGCTCTAGCTCGCCGTGCCCGAACGTGGGACGCTAGTCGGCATGCAGACGGTGTTCGAGGCGGCCGGGGGAGCGGATGGCATGCTGCGCCTCGCCGGCGCGTGGCACGCCAGGGTGATGGCGGATGACGTGGTCGCCCATGCATTCAGTCACGGGTTCCGCCCGGACCACACGGAGAGGCTCGCTGCCTATTGGGGTGAAGCGATCGGCGGTCCCGCGAGCTATTCGAGCCTCTACGGAACTGAGACGAGTGTTGTGCGACTGCACAGCGGCAACGGCCTGCACGAGGACATGGACCGCCGAGCGATCGCGTGCTTCGACGAGGCGCTCATCGATGCAGGCCTTGGCGACGATGAGCGCCTGCGTCGAGTGCTGCACGACTACTTCGCGTGGGCGACGACAACCCCGATGGCGCGGTACCACCGGAGCGCCGACGACGTGCCAGACGGGATGCCCTTCCCGCACTGGTCCTGGGATGGGCTCGTACCCGAAGGCTAGTGTTTCGGCACGCACGATGCCGACGAAGGGATCGACGATGGGAACGCTGACGGGATTCACACCGAATACGAACGGTCTGCACTACCCGAACTCGTGGCCGTCCGAGCCGGACATCACGATCGCTACGCCCTTCGGGTCCATCCCCATCGGCGACGCCTCGAACGGACTGTGCGGGGGAATGGCATTCGCGGCAGCCGACCTGTTCGTCGCCAAACGTCTGCCACCGGAGACGAACCAGAATCCGCCTGCCGCATCGCCGGCGTTCGACTACATCGTCAAGCGCCTGATCGACAGCTTCAACATCCCGGCCGGGGTCGCCGAATACTACGAGTGGATGGTGCTCGGGCGCGCAGACGTCGGCTTCGGACTGGTCATCCACGGGACCTCCTATCGCACGGTCGAGGAGGAACTCCCGAAGCTCCGGCAGGCGATCGACAAAGGCATCCCCTGCACACTCGGGCTGATCCTCGTGAACTCGACGAATCCGGCTGACCTCGGTAAGAACCACCAGGTAATGGCATATGCATACGCCGACCAGGGCAACACGACGACGGTGTCCGTCTATGACAGCAATGTGCCGGACACCGAGGTGACGATCACGTTCAGCACCTCGCATCCTGAGCGGGGGACGAAGTTCGACTACTCGGGGAACGAAGCCGAGCTCTTCGGTTTCTTCACGGTGCCGTATCGGCCCGCGGATCCGTCAGCCCTCTTCGACGCGCAGGCTCGGCACTGAGCTCGGGCGAACGCGTCCCGGGGCCGTACCCGTCCCGGCGACCGAACCGTCCCAGCGACAAAGAACGGGTTGACGCGTCGCGGGCTGGTGTTAGCCTCAGTGCATGACTCCTCAGGAGCTCGCCAATCTTGCGCACCTGCGCAGGGCCCGTGACCTGATCGACCGCGAGTACGCTCGTCCACTCGATGTGCCGACGCTCGCTTCGCATGCCCTGATGTCGCCGGCGCACTTCTCGCGGCAGTTCCGTGCCGCCTACAGCGAGACGCCGTACTCATACCTGATGACCAGGCGCATCGAGCGCGCCATGGCGCTACTGCGCGAGGGGATCACGGTCACCGACGCGTGCATGACCGTCGGTTGTACATCGCTCGGCTCCTTCAGCTCCCGGTTCACCGAGATCGTCGGCGAGACGCCGAGTTCGTATCGGCAGCGCGAGCACTACGCGGTCATCGCCATGCCGCCGTGCGTGGCGAAGGTGCGCACACGACCGATCCGCAGCAAACCGAGCAGGATTCGAGAAGCCGTCGATTCGGCCGCTGCCTAGTCTGTCGGTATGACAATCTCACTCCAGTACACGAACATCACCGTCAACGATGTCGACGAATCGCTCGCCTTCTACCGTGACGCTCTCGGTCTCGACGTCCGTAACGATGTGTCCTCGGGCGGCTTCCGCTGGGTGACGCTCGGAAGCGAAGAGCAGCCTGAGCTGGGCATCGTGCTCTCCGAACCGCACGCGGGCCGTTCGCAGTCCGATGGCGACACCCTTCAGGAGCTGGTCACCAAGGGCGTTCTCGGTCCGATCGTCTTCTCGTCCGACGACGTCGACACGGCATTCGAAACCCTGCGTTCGTCGGGCGCGGAGGTGCTCCAGGAGCCCATCGACCAGCCGTGGGGGCCCCGCGACTGCGCATTCCGCGACCCGTCAGGCAACATGGTCCGCATTTCGCAGGTTTCGGCGTAGCACGGGCATCGCCTGGTCAGCCACGCTCGACCGGGGACGGGCCCGGCCTCATTCGGCGAAGTCGTCGTCGTTCGGGATCGACTCGAACGGGTCGTCCTGACGGTTGTGCTCGTCGTAGGTCGGTGACGCTTCACCGGGTGAACCGCCTGTCGGGCCGTCGTTGCCGTCGCCGGGTCCTGCCCACACCGTCTCGCCCGCGACGGCGTCATTCGTCAGCAGGTGATCGGCGAAGTCGCTGTTGGCGATGGTGTCGTTGAGGGCGTAGTCCTTGTCGCCGTCTTTGTCGTACCCCTGCGCGTCGTGTCCGTCCGCATCGAAGTGCGGGGTGATGTCGTTGATGCTCATGTGGTGAACGCTACTCCGGCGGGTCGAAGCGTCAATGCGCTGCGACCCGCCGGAGCTGCGGAGCCGGCGGCTACTTCGAGGGGGTCGGAGTCGGCGTGGCTGTCGGGCTCGAGGTCGCTGCGGACTGCACGGCCGAGCCGACGAACTGCAGGAAAGCGTTTGCATCGGTCAGCGAACCGGTGTACTGCTTGCCGTTGACGATAACGGTCGGCGTACCGGTGAGCTTCGCCATCGACGAATTCGGCAAGGGCTTCGTGAGGACGCGCGTCGTTGCGTTCGCGACCCAGTCTTTGAAGGTCTGGTCGTTCACGCATTTGGTGATCGCCGCCGAACTCGCCCCGGCTCCCTTCAGCACCGACAGGATCTTCGAATCCGTGAGACCGGTTCCGCCCTCGGCGGGCTGGTTCGCGAAGAGGGCGCTGTTAACCGCATAGAACTTGTTCGGGTCGTCGTTCGCGACGCAGGCGGCCGCGTTCGCCGCACGCGTCGAATACTTCGTGCCGCTCGAGGAACTGTCGAGGATGGCGACAGGGTGGATCTCCACCGTTGCGATGCCGCCGTTGAGCCACTGGCCGATCTGGGTCGCGTTCGCTGTCTCGAACTCCTTGCAGAACGGGCACTGGTAGTCGACGTACATCGTTATGTTCGCCTTACCGCTCCCGTTGGACTGGGTCGTCGGGGTCGGGTCTGCACCCTTGGCGACCGCCGGGGTGCTGACTGCCTTGGTCGTGCTGGTGAGCAGGATGCCGTTGCTCACCATGTTCTTCGGGTTGGCGGCGTTGGCCGACGCCGAAACGCCGTTGTAGACGACGAGCCCGATTACAGCGAGGATGGCGATCGCGACGACACCGATCGAGCCCTGGATCCACCATCTGCGACGCTGTGCCCGCTTGCGGGCCTCTTCGCGCATCTCGCGAGCATGCTCGCGGGCTTCTTCGCGACGGTCACGCTTGCTCGGACCGTTCGCGCCCCTGCCTGTTGCCATCCGGTTTCATCCCATCGATGCTGTTTCGACACGTATGGTCTCGATGCTAGGGGTCACTACCTTTGAGTCGGCTGTGGCGGGGCCGCCGATGTCCTCACATGACGGTGGCTGCGATTCGCGCGGACTGCGCGAGGAGATAGGCGCGCTCCTGGCGATTGAGCGCAGCGCGGGCCGCCCGGTTGTAGGCGTCTGCGGCCGCGACCGGCTCACCGGCGCGTTCGAGGAGGTTGGCCCGCACAGCGTCGAGGCGGTGGCTGGAGGCGATGCGGTCATCCCCGTCGAGTGTTTCGAGCAGCGCGAGGCCGGCCCGGGGTCCATCGACGCGCGCCAGCGCAACCGCACGGTTGAGCGTGACGATCGGCGACGGCGCGACGCATTCGAGGACGTCGTACAGGGCGAGGATCTGCCTCCAGTCCGTCTCGTCGTCGCTCGGCGCCTCGTCGTGCACCGCAGCAATCGCCGCCTGGAGCTGGTATGGCCCGACGGGGCCCCGCCCCGGTGTGCGAGTCAGCAGTGTGCGGGTCAGCAGTGACACGCCCTCCGCGATGCGTTGGCCGTCCCACAGCTCCCGCCGTTGCTCCGCGAGCGGAACCAGCTGCCCGTCGTCGGTCTCGCGAGCATCGCTGCGGGCATCCGTCAGCAGCATCAGCGCCAGCAGGCCCGCAACTTCGCCTTCAGAGGGCTTCAGCCGCTGAAGCATCCGCGTGATGCGGATCGCCTCCGTCGTCAGGTCGGAGCGCTGCAAGGAGTCGCCGGAGCGGGCCGCGTAGCCTTCGTTGAAGATGAGGTAGAGCACCTGGAGCACCACGCGAAGCCGACCAGAACGGTCGGCGCGCTCGGGCAGCTCGAACCGCGCGCCAGCGGCCCGGATGCTCTGCTTGGCGCGACTGATCCGTTGCGCCATCGTCGCCTCGGGCACGAGGAACGCGCTCGCGATCTCGGCCGTCGTCAGGCCGCCGACCGCGCGGAGAGTCAGCGCGAGCTGCGACGGTTCGGAGATCGACGGGTGACAGCACAGGAAGATCAGCCGAAGGGTGTCGTCGTCGTCGCTCACTTCGGCGTCGCCACGCGGTTCCGCATCGACGACCGCCTGTTCGCGCCTGCGGCGTGCGCTCTCGCTCCGCCACGCGTCGGTGAGCCTTCGGTCGGCAACAGTCGTCAGCCACGCGCGCGGACTTTCGGGGATGCCCTCCGCCGGCCAGCTCGACGCCGCGGCGATCAGGGCCTCCTGTACCGCATCCTCGCACGCGTCGAACTGTCCGTAGCGTCGCACGAGCGTGCCGAGCGCGTACGGTGCTGCGTCCCTCAGCGCGCTCTCGAACAGTGCGCTTTCGCGCGGCGCGGTTTCTCGCGGCGCGGTTTCGTGCGGCACGCTTTCGCTCTGCACAGTCTTGCGCTGCACGGTCTCGCTAAGCGCAGTCTCGCGTTGTCGTTCGTCCATCGCGGCTCCCTGGTCGCCGGCGTCAGACCTCCGGTGGTCCGGCGGGTACCGGACGCACTTCGACGACGTTCGAATATTTCAGGATGCCTTCCGCGATCTCGAGCAGTCTCGCCTCGCTTTCGACATCCACGATCCAGAATCCGATGACCGACTCCTTGGCCTCGGCGAACGGACCGTCGGTTGCAGTGACTGCACCGTCGACCAGCCGAACCGTCTTCGCCGTGCTCGGATCGGCGAGCCCTTCGTTGTACACGAGTTCACCCGCATCGGTCAGGTCCTTGTCGAGCTGGATCATGTAGCCGATCATCTCGCGCACCCACTCCGGCGTCTGCGTCTCCATCATCGACTCGGCACTGCCGAACATCATGATCATGTATTTCATGGTTCCTCCTGGGGTCTGGGCGCCCGGTCGGACGCTCCACGGAAGGGAGTCGGTGCCGGCGCCGATTTCTCGACATCGGGTGGCGGCGCAGTCACAACAGGTGTGACGCCAGCCAGGGCCGGATGATCGCGAGCACCGCATCCGGTTGCATGGCACTCGTGTGGTCGCGGCCTTCGAGCACCTCGACCTGCCAACCCAACACCTCGAGTGTTCGTCGCTCTCGTACGAGTGGTCCTGAGAGGTCCACCCGCACGTCGCCCCAGTTCTCGCCGTAGTCGATGACGTCTTCGGAGCCGGCGAAGCAGAGGCGGGGGATGGTGAGCCGGTCCTGGATGGCGCGGTCGTCGAACCCCTGCAACTCGCGGTAGAGCGTGAGGTACTGGCGCGTCTGCTCTTCGCTCAAGGTGATTTCGACGGTCGACCAGTCGAAGTCGGCGGTGTCCCACTCCGCCGAGTCGCCCCAGCCGGACGTGTCGTCCGCGGGGGACGTGTCGTCCGCGGGGG
>FSUF01000672.1_pt1 | contig 22158 bp, 17 predicted proteins | sample 1637351 | NCBI WGS metagenome assembly FSUF01 (sample SAMEA3914816, study PRJEB12502) | metagenome | biome: forest; material: soil | place: USA | collected 2011-09-16 | depth 0.3 m | reverse complement strand
GACCGGTTCGAACGCCCGCTCGTCGAACGCTACTTCTCGACCCATCTGCTCCCCGGCGTGCAGGTCGCGGACGTGCTGGCGCTTGGCGCGGAAGACTACCCAGGCGGCTCGCCCGACGTCTTCAACATGGCGGTGATGGGACTGCGACTCGGACAGCACGCCAACGGGGTCTCCAAGCTCCACGGCCAGGTCAGCCGGCGCATGTTCCGGGGGCTCTGGCCGGGATTCGATGTCGACGAGGTGCCGATCGACTCGGTCACGAACGGCGTGCACGCGCCGACCTGGACCGACCCCATGCTCCGTGCGCTCGCCGAAGAGCGACTCGGCACGACAGACACGACCACAGCCGATTGGGCGTCCGGGGGGCTCGGCGACCTCGACCTGTGGTCAGTGCGCACGCGGATGCGCGAACAGCTCGTCGGTGACGCCCGCCGCCGGGTCTCCGAAGCGTGGGAGAGACAGAACCCGGGCGGTGTCACGCCCTCCTGGATGTCCGACCTGCTGGATCCGTCGGTGCTGACGATCGGCTTCGCCCGGCGTGTTCCGACCTACAAACGGCTCACGCTCATGCTGCACGACCCTGACCGGCTGCGCGCCATCCTCCTCGATCCCGTGCGCCCGGTACAGATCGTCATCGCCGGCAAGTCCCACCCAGCCGACGAGGAGGGCAAGCGACTCATCCAGAAGCTCGTGCAGTTCGCTGCCGAGCCGGACATCCGCACGCGCCTGGTGTTCCTTCCCGACTACGACATCGGTATGGCACAGCTGCTCTACCCGGGCACCGACGTCTGGCTGAACAACCCGCTGCGGCCCCTCGAAGCGTGCGGGACCTCCGGCATGAAAGCGGCCCTGAACGGCGTGCTCAACCTGTCGATCCTCGACGGATGGTGGAACGAGTACTACGACGGAGAGAACGGCTGGGCCATCCCGTCTGCGGATGCCGCAGGAGACGGCAGCGAACGTGACGCTCTCGAGGCGGAGGCCCTCTACGACCTCATCGAGAACCAGATCGCGCCGCGCTTCTACGAACGCAACGGTGACGGAGTTCCCGAGGCGTGGGTGCGCCAGATCCGGCACACCCTCTCGACGCTGTCGCCCGCGCTCAGCGCCGACCGCATGGTGCGCGAGTACGTCGAGCGGATGTACCTTCCTGCCAGCCGCTTCGAGCGGCGTGTGAGCGGCGACGGATATTCGGGCGCGCGGGCTCTCTCAGCATGGAAGGCGCGCGTCCGGTCCGCATGGCCGGGCGTCGCAGTGGTCCACGTCGAGTCGGGCGGAGTGGATGCGATCCCTCAGGTCGGCGACGAACTCCACCTGCGCGCGCGGGTGCAGCTCAACGGCCTGAAGCCGGAAGACGTCGCGGTGCAGGTGATCTACGGTCGCAGCCAGAACGGGGACGAGCTGACCGAGGTGCGCATACGCGACCTCGAGGTCGACGAGGTGTCGGCTATCGGCGGTGCCTACGAGTATCTCTGCACCGTCGAACTGAGTCGCGCGGGATCGTTCGGCTACACCGTGAGGATCGTGCCGCGCAACGACCTGCTGCTCAGCTCGGCCGAGCTGGGGCTGGTGGCCATCGCCGGATAGCCGTGCTCAGCCGCGATCGGACCAACGATCGTCCGAACCACGATTGGTTCCCAAAGTTTTGGCTACCAACCGCGCGCGAAGCGCAATTTGTGGCAACCAATCGTGGTTCGGACGTCGGCGTGTCGATCGGTTTCCAAAGTTTTGGCTACCGACAGGTTGCGAAGCCAAAAGTTTGGCAACCAACCGGCGTTGAGATGCCGCTCGGGCGCGAATCAGGCGCGGGCGATCGGGGCGAGCGTCGCGTTGGTGGCGGCGACGAGGTCGGCCGGAGCGAGTTCGATGTCGAGTCCTCGCTTCCCCCCTGAAACGAACACGCTGTCGAAGAGCTCCGCCGTCTCATCGAGCACGGTCGGCAGCGGGATCTTCTGCCCGATCGGGCTGATCCCGCCGACCACGTAGCCGGTGCGGCGCTCAGCGACGGCAGGGTCGGCCATAACGGCGCGTTTCGCCCCCACGGCGGCCGCGAGTGCTTTGAGGTCGAGCTTGCCGTCGACAGGGACGATGCCGACTACCAGGCCGGCGTCGGTATCGGCGAGGAGCGTCTTGAACACGCGCTCCGGTCCCACACCGAGTGCCTCGGCCGCCTCCAGACCGAACGAAACCACAGAGGCATCGTGCTCGTAGGTGTGGACGGCGAACGGTACGCCGGCCGCGGTCAGTGCGACCGTTGCCGGCGTACCGGCCGCCGTGCGTTTCGCCATCAGGTGGGAAGCGGATCGGTGATCGGGTGCGGGCTGGGGGCTGCGCCCGGTGCGGCCACGACGCGAGGACCGTTCGCCCGGAAGAGCTGCATGGACGTGCCGCCGACCAGTCGTTTCGACCCGGGCGCGAGCTCTGTCGGGTCCTCGTCGATCGGAACCTCCGTCGCGCTGTCCCACAGGAGGCTGTAGGAGTTGACGCCCGGCGCGACCGGAAGCGAGACGGTCACGTCGTCTTCGACGCCGTGGACGATGAGGAGGATGCGGTTGAACTGCTCCTTGTCCGGCGTGCTGGCGGCGAGGTACTGCAGCGTCCTGTTCTCGGGGGAGTTCCAGTCGTCGTCGTCCATCAGCGCACCGGTCGCGTCGAACCAGTCCATGTGGCTCGCATTCTTCGTCGTCTCGCCGAAGACGGCGTATCTGCTCGGGCGCAGTGCCGGGTTGTGCCGGCGGAGTTCGAGGAGCCGCCGGGTGGTCGCGTACAGTTCGCGCTGGTCGCGCGTGCGGAGCCAGCTCAGCCAGGTGAGCTCGCTGTCCTGGCAGTACGCGTTGTTGTTGCCCCGCTGGCTGCGTCCGAACTCATCGCCGGACGTGAGCATCGGGACGCCCGCGGACAGCAGCAGTGTGCCCAGGAGGTTGCGCATCGCTTTGTGACGCGCGAGGAGGATCGCCTCATCCGTCGTCTGTCCCTCGACGCCGTGGTTGAAGGACCGGTTGTTGTCCGTTCCGTCATGGTTGTTCTCGCCGTTGCCCAGATTGTGCTTGACGTCGTATGACGTGAGGTCCGCCAGGGTGAACCCGTCGTGTGCGGTGATGAAATTCACGGACGCGAGCGGGCCGCGGTCGGGCGAGAAGGTGTTGGACGAGCCGGCCAACCGCGTCGCGAATCCGCCGATGCCCGTCGGGGCGGCGCCTTTCGCGCGTGCCTCCGCGATGTCGGCGAGCCAGAACGCTCGTGCGCGGTCACGGTAGCGGTCGTTCCATTCCGACCAGCCGAGTTGGAAGTTGCCGGTCTGCCAGCCGCCCGCGCCGACATCCCACGGCTCGGCGATCATCTTCACGTTCGCCAGCTGCGGGTCGTCGAGGATTCCCTTGAGCAGCGGATGGTCAGGGCTGTAGTGCACGTTCGCGTCGCGGCCCAGGGTGACTGCCAGGTCGAAGCGGAACCCGTCCACCTGGACCTCGTTCGCCCAGTACCTCAGCGAGTCGAGCACCAGTCGCACCGGCACGTCGTGACCGAAATTGACCGTGTTGCCGCAGCCGGTCACGTCGATATAGGCGCCGTGCTCGTCCTGGCGGTAGTAGTTGGCGTTGTCGATCCCGCGGAAGCTCGTGCGCGGGCCGCCGAGCCCCTCTTCGGCGGGGTGGTTGTAGACGACGTCCAGGATCACCTCGAGTCCCGCCTCGTGCAGGAGTTTGACCATACCCTTGAACTCGGCGAGCACCGCATCCGGCCCTGCCGCCTGCGCCGCCCGCGAGGCGTAAGGCGCGTGCGGTGAGAAGAAGTTCAGCGTGTTGTAGCCCCAGTAGTTCGTGAGGCCCTGGGTGATCAGTCGCTGCTCGGAGACGAACGCCTGGACCGGCAGGAGCTCGACGGCGGTCACTCCGAGCTCACGCAGGTAGCGGGTCGTCGACTCGTGGGCGAGACCGGCGTAGGTGCCGCGCAGCTCTTCCGGGATGTCGGGATTGAGCTTGCTGATGCCCCTTACGTGCGTCTCGTACACCACGGTGTGGTCGAGTGGGGTCTCCGGTTTGCGGGAGTCACCCCAGTCGAAGCCGTCCTCGACGACGTAGGAAAGCCATCCGTTCGATCCGGTGTGCACAAGACCCCGCGCATACGGGTCGATCAGCAACGTCTCCGGGTTGAACGTGTTCGTCGGGCTCGCCGGACCCGAAACGCGGAGGGCGTAGCGCCGACCGGGCGTGAGAGACCGCGACCGGCCCACCCAGACATTGTTCGCGTCCTTGGCCATCCGGACGGTCTTGACCAGCCAGTTCGAGTCCTTGTCGTCGAACAGGCACAGTTCCATCGCATCGGCGTTCTCCGACCAGACGCGCAGCTCGCCGCCATGGGACGTATCTCGGACGCCGAGATTGCGCAGGGGATCGGCAGGAGTCATGCGATCTAGAGTAGTGAATGCAGGCCGAGTGCAGAGGGAGTGGTGGTAGTGGCTGTCTACCTGGACCACGCGGCGACGACGCCGATGCTCCCGGAGTCGATCGCGGCGTACGCCGAGGCGATGGCCGTGGTCGGCAACCCGTCATCCATTCACAGCCAGGGGCAGCAGGCGAAACGGATGCTCGAGGAGGCCCGCGAGACCGTCGCCGCCTCACTCGGATGCGATCCGATCGAGGTCGTGTTCACCTCGGGCGGCACGGAAGCGATCAACCTGGCGCTCAAAGGGCTGTACTGGGCGCGCAACGACGCGCCGCAGCGGCCGCGTCCACGAATTCTCGCACCGGGAGGCGAGCACCACGCGACCGTGGACACGCTCGAGTGGCTCGAACGGTACGAGGGTGCGTCGGTCGAATGGCTGCCACTGGACCCTCGCGGACGTCTCGACCTGGATGCAGCCCGACGGTCGTTCGCCGTCGACAGCGAGTCGATCGCCCTCTCGACCGCGCTCTGGGTGAACAACGAGGTCGGAACGGTCGAACCGGTCGCCGACTTCGCGCGGCTTGGTCAGCGGCAGGCCGTGCCCGTGCACCTGGATGCCGTTGCCGCCTACGGTCACCTGCCCATCGACTTCGCGGGACTGCGACGCGACACGGGAAGCGGCACGGCCGGCCTGGTCGCGCTCAGTGTCTCCGCGCATAAGATCGGGGGCCCCGTCGGTATCGGCGCGCTCGTTCTCAGCCGCAGCGCGACACTGGTGCCGCTGGTCCACGGCGGGGGCCAGCAGCGCAACGTGCGGAGCGGAACGCAGGATGTCGCGGCAGCTGTCGCTTTCGCCGTCGCGGCGGACCGGGCGGTGCGCGACCTCGTCGCGGAGCGCGAAAGACTCGAGGGCCTGCGCGACCGCCTCATCCGCGGCGTGGCCGAGGCGGTGCCGGTGGCCGTGCTGAGCGGGATGCCCGCCGGCGATCCTGGTCGGGTCGCCTCGAACGTTCATTTCGTCTTTCCCGGAGCGCAGGGTGACTCGCTGCTCTTCCTGCTCGACGTCGCGGGGATCTCCGTGTCGACGGGGTCGGCGTGCCAGGCGGGCATCCCTGAGCCGTCCCATGTGCTGATCGCGATGGGACGCAGCGACGAGGAGGCGCGTGGCGCCCTGCGCATCACCCTGGGGCGCACGACGACCGATGCCGACATCGACGCCGTCCTCGCGGCCCTGCCCGGCGCCTACGCGCAGGCGGCGCGCGCGGGGCTCGCGGAGCGGACGACACGGCTCGGGCACTGACGGCCGGACTTCGGCGCTTGTGGCCCAGCCCGGTGCCTGGAGTTCTCGGCGGGCGGCCAGCAGAGGCACCGTAGACTTGTCTGGTGAAAGTTCTGGCAGCGATGAGCGGCGGCGTCGACTCGGCGGTGGCTGCAGCGCGCGCGGTCGAAGCCGGCCACGACGTCGTCGGAGTGCACCTCGCCCTGAGTCGGATGCCGGGAACGCTTCGGACGGGCAGCCGCGGCTGCTGCACGATCGAGGACTCGATGGATGCGCAGCGTGCTGCGAACATCATCGGCATCCCGTACTACGTGTGGGATTTCTCCGAGCGTTTCAAGCTCGATGTCGTCGATGACTTCATCGCCGAATACACTGCCGGTCGCACGCCCAACCCGTGCATGCGCTGCAACGAGAAGATCAAGTTCGCCGCTCTCCTCGAGAAGGCGATCGATCTCGGCTTCGACGCGGTCTGCACCGGTCACTACGCGGCGATCGTCACGGATGCCGACGGCAATCGTGAACTGCACCGCGCGAGTGCGTGGGCGAAAGACCAGTCCTACGTGCTCGGCGTGCTCACCGGCGAACAGCTCGCACACGCGATGTTCCCGCTGGGCGCCACCCCGTCGAAGGCCGAGGTCCGCGCGGAGGCTGCCGCCCGTGGCTTCAGTGTCGCGAACAAGCCGGACTCGCATGACATCTGCTTCATCCCCGACGGAGACACCCGCGGCTGGCTTGCGGAGCGTGTCGGCGCTGAGACCGGCGACATCCTCGACCGCGAGGGCAACCGCCTCGGAAGCCATGAGGGTGCGCACGCCTTCACAGTCGGCCAGCGCAAGGGGCTGAACATCGGGTTCCCTGCTGCCGACGGCAAGCCCCGCTTCGTCCTCGAGGTGCGCCCCAAGGACAACACCGTCGTCGTCGGCCCCAAGGAGGCCCTCGACATCGCCGAGATCGCCGGCTCGCGCTTCACCTGGGCCGGTCGCGCGCCCGACGACCCGGCGACTCCGTTCGCGTGCGAGGTGCAGATCCGTGCGCACGCCGACCCTGTGCCTGCGACCGCGGTCGTGTCGACCGGTGACGGCGGTGCCGAGGAGCTCGTCGTCACACCGGATGTGCCACTCAACGGTGTCGCACCCGGGCAGACTGCCGTCGTGTATGTGGGAACCCGGGTGCTCGGACAGGCCACGATCGACCGCACTGTCAGTGCGGTCCCCGTCGACTGACCGTCGCGCCGGGGCGCAGCGCGGCCACGTGAGGCGTCGGCGGCTGTCCGTATGCTGGGAGCGTGGTGAACGACAACGCGGACGACCCGACCCGAGCGCGGGCTGAGGCCCAGCAGCTGACCGAGCGAATCGTCGAGCTTCGCGACGCATACTACGAGCGCGACACCGTACTGGTGAGCGACCTCGAGTACGACCAGATGATCCACCGGCTCGAAGAACTGGAACGCCTGTTTCCCGAACTGCAGAGCCAGGACAGCCCGACGCAGACGGTCGGGGGCCGGGCCCAGACGACGCTCTTCGCCCCGGTGGAGCACGCCGACCGCATGCTCAGTCTCGACAACGTGTTCTCGATCGACGAGTTCCACGCCTGGGCGGCCAAGGTCGAACGGGATGCGGGGCGCAGGGTCGACTACTTGTGCGAACTGAAGATCGACGGTCTCGCCATCAACCTGCGCTACGAGAACGGGAGGCTCGTCTCGGCGGCAACGCGCGGCGACGGCGTCGTCGGTGAAGACGTGACGGAGAACATCCGCTTCATCCCCGCCATCCCGACCCGACTCGCCGGCGCCGGCCATCCGCCGCTGGTCGAGGTGCGCGGTGAGGTCTTCTTCCCGGTGGCGGAGTTCGAGGCGCTCAACTCAGCGCAGACCGAGCTCGGCGAGAAGGTCTTCGCCAACGCGCGCAATGCAGCGAGCGGTTCGCTCCGACAGAAGGCTGAGGGCAAGAACGCCGTGCAGCTCGCGCTCATGAAGGCGCGGCTCGGGCGCCTCCACATGCTCGTCCATGGCATCGGAGCGTGGGCGAAGCCACCGGTCGACAGCCAGTCCAGGATCTACGAGCTGCTGAAGGAGTGGGGGCTCCCGACATCGACCCACTATCGCGTCGTCGACACCGCCGCGGCCGCGGCCGAGTTCATCCGCTACTTCGGCGAGCACCGTGACAGCGTCGAGCACGAGATCGACGGCATCGTGGTCAAAGTCGACGAGCTCGCGCTGCACGACGAGCTGGGCGCGACCAGTCGCGCACCCCGCTGGGCGATCGCCTACAAGTACCCGCCCGAGCAGGTCAACACCAAACTCCTCGACATCGTCGTGAGCGTCGGGCGCACCGGACGTGCCACGCCGTTCGCGGTCATGGAGAAGGTGCGGGTCGCCGGCAGTGAGGTGCGCCAGGCGACACTGCACAACCAGGACGTCGTGAAAGCGAAGGGGGTGCTCATCGGCGACACCGTCGTTCTGCGCAAAGCGGGCGACGTCATCCCCGAAGTCCTCGGTCCGGTCGTCGAACTGCGCGACGGCACGGAGCGCGAGTTCGTCATGCCCGAGAACTGTCCCGTCTGCGGCACCAGGCTCGCGCCTGCGAAAGAAGGCGACGTCGACCTGCGCTGCCCGAACTCCGAGTACTGCCCCGCGCAGGTCTGGGGGCGGGTCGAGCACATCGGGTCGCGTGGCGCCCTCGACATCGAGGCGCTGGGCGAGGTCTCGGCCGCTGCGCTCACGCAGCCGTTCAAGCCGGAACAGCCGCCGTTGCGAACCGAGGCCGGCCTCTTCGACCTCACGATGGCCGACATCTTCCCGGTCGAAGTGGTCGTGCGTGACCCCGAGACCGGTCTACCCCGGCTGACCGAGTCGGGGGAACCCAAGACGGACACCCCGTTCCGGCGCAGACGGCAGAAGAGGGACGGGGTGTACGACCCTGCGTCGGCCGAATTCGGCGGAACCGAAGACTACGTTCCCTCGAAGAACGCAGAAGAGCTGCTGGCAAACCTTCAGGCAGCCAAGGTCAAGCCGCTCTGGCGCATCCTCGTCTCACTGAACATCCGCCACGTCGGACCGGTCGCGGCTCGGGCTCTGGCCGACCACTTCGGTTCGCTCGAGGGGATCCGGGCAGCCGGACGGGAGGAGCTGGCCGAGGTGGACGGTGTCGGCGGAATCATCGCCGACGCGGTGCTCGACTGGTTCGGCGTGGACTGGCATCGGGAGATCGTCGAACGCTGGGCGGCCGCGGGAGTCCAGTTCGAGACCCCGGGCCATCCGGGTCCAGGAGCCGCGCAGTCGGCAGGTGGCATGCTGGCGGGGCTCACCGTGGTCGCGACTGGAACGCTCGAGGGCTTCACCAGGGAGGGTGCGCAGGAGGCGATCATCGCGGCCGGCGGCAAGTCCGCTTCGAGTGTCTCGAAGAACACCGATTATGTCGCGGCAGGTCCGGGGGCGGGCTCGAAGCTCGCCAAAGCGGAGCAGCTCGGCATCCCGATCCTCGACGCCGACGGGTTCCGCAGACTCCTCGAGGGCGGCCCGGAGGCGCTCTGACCCCCTCAGACGCTGCTAAAATGCTTCTTCTACTCCTGAACAGGGGGTAGAACGGGTATCTGGTGGAGGTTTACCGACCGATAGCATCAGAGAGCGCGCCTCGCCAGGGGTGATGCAAGGGCTCTGCTCGTCGCTCTCGGAGGGACCCGGACGGAGTGCTGGTCGGCTTTGCAGCAATACTTTCAATTACCTCGGCCGTAGGTGGAGTGGCCGGGGCTGGAGTCATGCCCGCCGACATGTCATCGCAGCTGTCACCGGTCTCCGCCACGGTCATCTCACACGACACGGCACCACGCGCGGCCGTCGGGGACGCACCTGCCGGAAACACCCAGTCCGGACTACTCGCCGCCAAAACCCTTGGCGCGCTCAGCGGCCTCAGTACCGCCGCCGTGCCCGCGTACGTCGAATCGCACCGGGCGGCGCTCGACGCGATGCTCGCCAACCCGCCGCGGGCGAGCGACGTGGCAGCGCTCTGGAAACTGGTCGACCCGCTCAAGCAGGCCTCGATCGTCAACGCTGCGCCGCACGTCGTCGGCAACCTCGAAGGCATTCCCTACGATGTGCGTGGGCGTGCCAACGTGCTCGACCTGAAGCAGACCATGGCAGAGACCCGCGAGAAGTTGTCGGCGGAGTCGGGCAAGGCCAAGCGCCTCACAATGAAGCGGACGCTCGACACCCTCCGGAACGTCACGAAGGCGCTTGCCCGGCACGACGGAGTGAAACGCACTCTCATCGCGCTCGACACCTCCGCCGACACCAGGGCTGCGATCGTCATCGGCGACCTCTCGAAGGCGCACTTCGTCAGCTACCTCGTACCCGGGATGTACATGTCCGTCGATGAGCAGATCGTCGACTGGACGAAAGTGGCGCAAGAGCTCTACGACACACAGATCGACTGGCTGCGCCGGAGCCTCGGTCCGCGAGGAACCCAGGTGACCCCCGGCGTGGCGACGGTCGCATGGATCGGCTACCAGACTCCCGAGCTCATGAACATCGGCGGACTCGAGCTCGCGACCCACGGCGCGAACAACCTCGAGCAGTCGCTCGAGGGGCTGCAGAGCATCCGGCAGACCGATCCGCCGTTCGTGAGCGTCTTCGCCCACTCGTACGGGTCGACCGCTGCGCTTCTCGCGCTTCAGCGTCACACGGTGACGGTCGATGCGCTCGCGCTCCTCGGCTCGCCGGGCAGCGACGCCCAGTCGGTCTCGCAGCTGAGTGTCAGGAACGGCAACGTGTTCGTCGGCCAGGCACCGATGGATCCCATCGTTCACAGCGCGTTCTTCGGCAGCGACCCGGGAGCAGCGACCTACGGAGCGCAGAAGATGGGCGTCTCCGGCGGTACCGACCCGATCACCGAGGAGAAGCTGGTCGGGTCGTCCGGCCACAACGAGTACTTCGCGGCAGGAAGCGAATCGATGCGCAATCTTGCACTCATCGGTCTCGATCTGGGCAGCCTCGTGATGGACGGGTCAGTGCCACAAGCCTCGAATAGGATTGAGGCATCCACTCACTGACGCAGCAGACGGAGACCCATGTCCGAAATTAGCGCCGAACAGGTCGCCCACCTGGCCAGCCTGGCCAGGATCGATCTGAGCCCGGAAGAGATCATCAGCCTCACCGCCGAGCTGGGCCAGATCGTCGACGCGGTCGCCAAGGTCACCGAGGTCGCCGGACCCGACGTTCCCGCCACCAGCCACCCGCTCCCGCTCACGAACGTCTTCCGCGAAGACGTGATCGTGCCGGGTCTCACCGTCGAGCAGGCGCTCTCCGGAGCACCCGACCGCGAAGGCGACTGGTTCCGCGTTCCACCCATCCTGGACGAGGAGTAGACCATGACAGACCTCACCAGGCTCCCGGCCTCCACGCTCGCCGATCTGCTTGCGACGCGCGACATCTCGTCGGTCGAAGCCACTCGCGCTCACCTCGACCGCATCGCGGCGGTCGATGAAGACGTTCACGCGTTCCTCCACGTCGCAGGCGATGCGGCCCTGGCGACCGCGGCCGACATCGACGCACGCCGAGCCGCCGGTGCACAGCTGTCTCCCCTCGCCGGCGTGCCGATCGCGATCAAAGACGTCCTCGCGACGAAGGACATGCCGTCGACATCGGGCTCGAAGATCCTCGAAGGCTGGCTGCCGCCGTATGACGCGACCGTGGTGCGCAAGCTGCGCGAGGCCGACCTTGTTCCACTCGGCAAGACCAACATGGACGAATTCGCGATGGGTTCGTCGACCGAGCACTCGGCCTACGGTCCGACGCGCAACCCCTGGGACCTCGAGCGCATCCCGGGCGGATCGGGCGGCGGGTCCGCCGCTGCCGTCTCCGCGTTCGAAGCGCCGCTCGCACTCGGCTCCGATACCGGCGGATCCATCCGCCAGCCCGCTGCGGTCACCGGATCCGTCGGCGTGAAGCCCACCTACGGCGGCGTCAGCCGGTATGGGGCGATCGCGCTGGCGAGCTCGCTCGACCAGGTCGGGCCGGTCTCGCGGTCCGTTCTCGACGCGGCACTCCTGCACGACGTGATCGGTGGTCACGACCCGTACGACTCGACCTCCCTCGCCGACGCGTGGCCCTCGATGGCCGCGGCCGCCCGCGTCGGGCTCGCGGGCGGTGCGCTGAAGGGCGTCAGGGTCGGTGTCATCAAGGAACTCTCCGGCGATGGATTCCAGGCCGGCGTCAAGCAGCGGTTCGACGAGTCGCTCGCCCTGCTCGAGTCCGCCGGAGCTGAGATCGTCGAGGTCGCCGCGCCGAGCTTCGAGTACGCGGTCGCCGCCTACTACCTCATCCTCCCGGCCGAAGCGTCGAGCAACCTCGCCCGCTTCGACTCGGTGCGCTTCGGGCTCCGGGTCAACCCCGAAGACGGCCCTGTGACGGTCGAGCGCGTGATGGCGGCCACCCGTGACGCCGGATTCGGCCCGGAGGTCAAGCGTCGCATCATCCTCGGAACCTATGCGCTGAGCGCGGGCTACTACGACGCATACTACGGAAGCGCCCAGAAGGTCCGCACACTCATCCAGCGCGACTTCGCGGCGGCGTTCGAGAAGGCGGATGTCCTGGTGAGCCCGAGTGCGCCGACCACCGCTTTCCGCTTCGGCGAGAAGCTCGCCGACCCGATGGCGATGTACCTGAACGACGTCACCACCATCCCCGCCAACCTCGCCGGAGTGCCCGGCATGGGCCTGCCCATCGGTCTCGCACCCGAAGACGGGCTGCCGGTCGGCATCCAGCTGATGGCCCCGGCGCGGGCCGACGCCAGGCTTTACACGGTCGGCGCGGCGCTCGAGCAGCTTCTCGAACAGCAGTGGGGCCACACGCTGCTCAGTCAGGCGCCCGACCTGTCAGCCACCGAGATGTTCGCAAGCGAAGAGGGAGCCGTCTGATGGCCACAGCTGAATTGATGGACTACGACAGGGCCCTCGAACTCTTCGAGCCCGTCCTCGGCTTCGAAGTCCACGTCGAACTGAACACCACGACGAAGATGTTCTGCGGATGCTCCAACGCGTTCGGTCAGGGTGCGAACACCAACACGTGCCCGACCTGCCTCGGGCTCCCCGGAGGCCTGCCCCAGGTCAACAAGAAGGCGATCGAGTCGAGCATCCGACTCGGGCTGGCGCTCGGCTGCAACATCGCCGAGACGAGCCGGTTCGCGCGCAAGAACTACTTCTACCCCGACACGGCGAAGAACTTCCAGACCTCGCAGTACGACGAACCCATCGCCTTTGACGGCACGATCACGATCGAGCTCGAGAGCGGCCGGTCGGTGACCGTCGAGATCGAGCGGGCGCACATGGAAGAGGACGCGGGCAAGCTGACCCACGTCGGGGGAGCCACCGGCCGCATCCAGGGAGCCGACTACTCGCTCGTCGACTACAACCGGGGCGGCGTGCCGCTCGTGGAGATCGTCACCAAGATGATCGAGGGCGCCGAGGCCGACGCCCCGGAGATCGGCCGCACCTATGTGGCTGCGATCCGGGAGATCGTGAAGGCGCTCGGCGTCTCGAACGCGCGCATGGAAGAGGGCAACGTCCGCTGCGACGCGAACGTGTCCTTGCGTCCGCGCGGATCGACAGTGCTCGGCACTCGCACCGAGACGAAGAACGTCAACTCCCTTCGCTCCGTCGAGCGGGCCGTGCGCTACGAGATCCAGCGCCAGGCCGCCATCCTCTCCGCGGGCGGAACGATCATCCAGGAGACCCGTCACTGGCACGAAGACACCGGCACGACCAGCGCCGGCCGGCCGAAGAGCGACGCCGACGACTACCGGTACTTCCCCGAGCCCGACCTCGTGCCGGTCGCTCCGTCGCGTGAATGGGTCGAGGAACTCCGTGCGACACTGCCGGAGCCGCCGGCGGCGCGTCGCAAGCGCCTCGCGACGGCATGGGGCTTCACCGCCCTCGAGTTCCAGGACGTGGCGAACGCCGACCTGCTCGACGTCGTCGAAGCGACCGTCGCGGCCGGTGCACCGCCCGTTGCCGCCCGCAAGTGGTGGACCGGCGAGATCGCGCGCCTCGCCAACGCGCAGGGCGTGGATGCGTCGACCCTTGTGTCGCCCGAGCACGTGGCGTCCCTCGCGGGCCTCGTCGACGACGGCACCCTCACCGACCGCCTCGCGCGACAGGTGCTCGAAGGTGTCATCGCGGGTGAAGGGTCTCCGCAGGAGGTGGTCGATTCGCGTGGGCTCGCTGTCGTCTCCGACGACGGAGCGCTCATCGCAGCGATCGACGAGGCTCTCGCAGCGCAGCCCGATGTTCTCGAGAAGATCCGCGACGGCAAGGTCCAGGCCGCCGGTGCGGTGATCGGCGCGGTCATGAAGGCGATGAAGGGGCAGGCCGACGCGGCCCGAGTGCGCGAACTCGTACTGGAGCGGGCGTCCGCCGACCAGGCGTGAGTTCGTGCTTACCGATTGTGGCCGTCGCGGAGCCAGTGGATGTACTCGGCCATTCCCGCATCGAGGCCGTATTCCGCCTGATAGCCGGTGTCGTCGCGCAGTTGCGTCAGATCGAGGAACGCCGCCCTGGGTTGTCCGGGCGAGCTTCCGGCGGATAGCGTTGCCGTGAAGTCGGGCACGCTGCGGCGGATGCTGTCCACCAGTTCGGCGTTGGTGACGGCATCGCCGCCACCGATGTTGTAGACGCTGTGGTTGAGGGTTGGCGCGAGTTGGACGAGTGCGATCGCCTTCGCGCAGTCTTTGACGTAGCAGATGTCGGCAACATCGTCGGCGAAGTATTCGCGGACGTCGGATGAGAAGTATCGGACGCCGCGGGCGGCAGCGTGGGCGAGTTCGGGCAGCGGGGAGACGAACGACGTCTGCCGACCGCCGGGACCCCAGATGAAGGACGGACGCACAAACACCGCAGGAAGCCCGGCCTGGGCCACCGCGAAACCACCCAGGATCTCCGCGATCTTCTTCATCGCCGGAATGCCATGGGACGACGCCAGGGGAAGTGGCCTGTCCTCTTTCCAGGGGCCGTCACCCGATCCCGCGTATACACCGACCGTGCTCACGATGGTGGCCCGACTCACCCCCCACTGGATCGATGCATCGAGGATGTTGCCGAGCCCGACCAATAGCTGCGAGAACCGTAGCGGGGATCCAGAGGTCAATGAGCTGACGACGTGCGCGACGGCCGGGTCGGCGAGATGCACGACTCCGGTGATCGGGTGGCGACGCCCGACGGCCATGAGTTCGTCGCCATTGGTGAGGTCGACATGCTCCACGAGCAATCTTGGTCCGACGTCTGGTTGAAGAAAGTCGGGAACACGTCCAGCGCTTCGCTGCGTGACAACGCAGTCCTCGCCGGCGTCGAGCAGCGCACGGACGGTGTGCGAGCCGATGAAGCCGAATCCGCCGGTGACCAGAATCATGTCCGCCCCAATTTGTGTCGAATAACTGACGATCAGTGTAGCTGATTATCAGGGGTGCCGGTATTCTGAGCTTATGGAGGCCAGGACGCAACGAATGGGGTACCTGCTGAAGCACGCCCACGCGCGGTTCCAGGCCATCCAACACGAAGCACTTTCACCGCTGGGACTTAACGGACGAACGCTCGCCGTGCTTGTCGAGGCCGCCGACGACGCGCCTGTTCTCCAGCAACGCATTGGCGAGCGACTCGGCGTGGATCGCACGACAATGGTCGCGCTGATCGACAGCCTCGAGGCAGCCGGTTTCGTCCAGCGGCGCAGCGACCCGAACGACAGGCGCGGTCGGCTCGTGCTTCTCACTCCCGCCGGCGAGAAGGTCCTCGCCGACGGGCTCGAGGCTTCAGAACGCGTCGAGACCGCGTTCCTCGAGCCACTCGAACCCTTCCAGCGGGAGTCATTCCGCAGCATGGCCGCGCAGCTGGTCTGATGACCACACAATTTGGCAGAATCAGGTCATGGGAGTCTTCACACTCGGCGGCCTGACCACCGTTCCTGCGGCAACACGACCTGGCCTGCTCAGCGAGCCGACTGCTGCCGTCCTGGCGGCTGCAGGCCTGCTCGGCGAGATCGGCGTCGTCGAGATCGACCCGGACGTCTCAGATACCGCCGCCACCAGGGAGAGGTTCGGCCTCGATGCGGGCACCCTGGCCAATTGTGTCGTCGTCGCGGGCAAGCGGGAAGGCGTCGAGCGCATCGCAGCGTGCGTGGTCCTGGCGACGACGCGAGCGGACATCAACTCGGCCGTCAAGCGACTCCTCGACGTTCGCAAATGCTCATTCCTGCCGATGGAGCGAGCTGTCGAGCTCACAGGAATGGAATACGGAGGTATTACCCCGATCGGGCTTCCCGCGGACTGGCCGGTCTTCGTCGACAGCCGCGTGACGATGACGGACGTCGTCATCATCGGCTCTGGGGTGCGCAGGTCGAAGCTCCTCCTTCCCGGTGCCCTGCTCGGGAGTCTTCCCGGGGTCCGGGTCGTCGATGATCTCGCGATGGACGTGCCGACCGGATGACGCGTCTCACCGAACCCATCCGCGTGCGGCTCCTCGAAACACTGGCCGGACAGCGCAGCGGAGTGCCCGGATGGGTGAAGGAGTTCGAAGACGGCGACGACGCCGGGTTCTTCGGTCCGGGCAGCGCTGCTTGGGCCGTCCACGGCGCCATGCCGACCCTCGTCGCGGGCATCCGGGCGCTGCTGATGCAGGCACTTCACCCCGGCGCGCTCGCGGGCGTGCGGGACTGGTCACGCTACCGGGAGGACCCGCTCGGCCGGCTCGGGGGGACCATCCGCTGGATCCACACCGTCACCTACGGTGACACAGTGCAGGCGCGGCACGGTTCGGACTGGGTGCTCAGGCTGCATGAGCGGGTCGTCGGCACGTATGTCGACGCGCATGGCACCACGCGGGACTACGCTGCGAACGATCCGCACCTTCTGAGCTGGGTGCACCTGACATTCACGGACTCGTTCCTCACCGCACACGAGCTTTGGGGCACACCCGTGCCCGGCGGCTCGGACGGCTATGTGCGCGAGTGGGCCACGGCGGGCGAACTCATGAACGTGCCCAGCCCTCCGCACACCCGAGCCGAACTCAAGGCGCAGCTCGCTGCGTTCATCCCTGAACTCGCAGGCGGCGCCGATGCCGACGAGATCGTTCGCTTCGTGCGTCACGCCCCATTGCGGCGGACGCTCCGGCCGTCATACGCGGTGCTGTTCGCGGGCGCTGTGCATTCGCTCGAGCAGCCGTACCGCGAACTGCTGGGACTGCGGGAGGCGCGTCTGGGCCCGGTTGCGGTGCCCGTCGCCGGAGCGACGTCGCTCGTGCTTCGCGGGGCAGGCAGGATGCTCGGCCCGAGGAGCGCAGGAGAGAACGCCGCCCGACGGCGACTGGAACGGTTGGGCGCTAACGCTTCTTGATGTCGGAGACGGCGTCGAGATGGGCCTTGGCGTCGGACTTCGTCCGCTTGTCGAGCCGTTTCTCCTTCAAGGATTTGGCCGCGACGGTTTTGGAACTGTTCTTCTTGGGTGACTTGTCAGACATGGTGACTCCCTTGATCGGGAGCCGAACGGCTCCGTAATGCTGACTTTATGCCCTTTCCCTGTACGGCACGCCGAGTCCACAGGTACGTGCAGGAACGACGGAAATGGCGTAGAAATATGTCAGTCGCGCTGTTCACTGTTGAACAGCCGTTCGCGACCAGGTGAGCCGGCATGCCGGCGGCTGTGTTGGGAGACCCGATGACGAGCACTGCACCCCCCAGTTCCAGTTCCACATCCGAACCGGTCGACAGCAAAGGGCTCAAGGCCGGTGCCCTCGGGCTTGTCTCGAGCGTGGTGGTGGGCGTCGCATCCACCGCCCCCGCGTACAGCCTCGCTGCGAGCCTCGGGTTCATCGTCGTCGGCGGCACTCTTGTCGCCGGCGTCCACGCGCCCGGCATCGTGCTGCTGGCTTTCATCCCGATGTATTTGATCGCCGTCGCCTACCAGGAGCTGAACAAAGCCGAGCCGGACTGCGGCACCACGTTCACCTGGGCGTCCAGGGCATTCGGCCCGATCACCGGCTGGATGGGCGGCTGGGGGATCATCATCGCCGACGTGATCGTCATGTCGAACCTTGCGCAGATCGCCGGTGCGTACACGTTCACGTTCTTCGGCACTCTCTTCTCACTCCCGGCGGTCGCCGCACTCGCTTCCAACACGGTCGCGACGCTGATCGCGGGCCTCCTGTGGATCGCACTGATGACCTGGATCTGCTACCGCGGGATCGAGATCTCGGCGCGCGTGCAGTACGTGCTGCTCGGGTTCGAGGTCGTCATCCTGCTGTTCTTCGCAGGCTTCGCGCTGGTGAAGGTGTACACCGGCAACGGCGAGCCGTACTCGCTGATCCCGCAATTGAACTGGTTCAACCCGTTCGGCCTCGACTTCAGCCAGACCATCGCGCCGGCGATGCTGACCGCGATCTTCATCTACTGGGGTTGGGATACGGCTGTCTCGATCAACGAGGAGACGAGGGATCCCGGCAAGACCCCTGGTCGCGCGGCCATCATCAGCACACTCCTCCTGCTCCTCACCTACGCGATCGTCACCGTCGCTGCCATCGCGTTCGCCGGGGTGGGCGACAAGGGAATCGGATTGGCGAACCCGGCCAACTCGGGCGACGTCTTCTCGGCCATCGGGCCGACGCTGTTCGGGTCCGGGCCGGTGGGCATCATCCTGATGACCCTGCTCGGGTTCTCGATCCTGACCTCTGCATCGGCGTCGACCCAGACGACGATCCTCCCGACTGCACGCACTGCCCTGTCGATGGCCGTGTACAAGGCGATTCCCGAGCGCTTCGCGCGCATTCACCCCAAGTTCCTGACCCCGACCTGGTCGACGATCGGCATGGGACTCATCTCGGCCGTGCTCTTCGTGCTCTTCACCTGGATCAGCCCGAGCCTCCTGCTGGCCCTGATCGGTTCGATCGGCCTGATGATCGCGTTCTACTACGGTCTGACCGGGTTCGTCTGCGTCTGGTTCTACCGCAAGACGATGTTCAAATCGTTCCGGAACGTGATCATGCGCGGCGTGTTCCCGTTCCTCGGCGGCGTCATTCTGTTCGCCGTGTTCGTCTACGGCCTGATCCAGTTCGTCGCCCCCGACTGGCTGGTCGACGCCAACGGCAAGAACGTGACCATCTTCGGGATCGGCGCCGAAGCCGTCGTCGGCGTGGGCGGCCTGCTGATCGGCCTTGTACTGATGGCCGTCTGGTGGCTCATCAAGCCCGACTTCTTCAAAGGTCAGACGCTGCCCATGCGTTCCGACGACCTCGTGCTCGCGTCGGTCGACGGCGGCCTGGTCGGGTTCGGGCTGCCCGACTCGGGTACGTTCGCGACGGTCATCGCACCTGACCTGTCGAACCTGCCTCCCGGGCAGACGGCGATCAACGCCCAGACGGGTGAACCGGTGAACACCCCGTCGGAGCTTCCGCCCGCCGATCCGAACTTCGGCAAACCGCCTGAGGAGCGCGAGTAACTGCACCGCGTGCATAGGCTGACTGCATGACGACGACGCCTTCGAGTGAACCTGAGGGAACCGGGTCGGCGGGCAGCATGCGCCGTCGCGTGATCGAGTGGGAGGATCCTGCGCCGGGGCTCGCCGTGATGGCGACCATGTCGGGCCTCGAGTATTTGAGAACGATCATCGGCGGCGTGCTCCCGCCTCCTCCGATCATGTCCCACCTGAACATGACACTGGTGGATGCGGACGTCGGGACTGCGACGTTCGTGTGCCACCCCGACGAATCGCATTACAATCCGATCGGCACCGTGCACGGCGGCCTGGTGTGCCCGCTGCTCGACTCGGCGCTCGGCTGCGCGGTGCAGAGCACTCTTGCGCAGGGCCAGGCCTATACGTCGATCGAGATCAAGGTGAACTACCTGCGGCCGGTTTACGCGGGCGCAGGTCCGCTCACGTGCGTGGGCACGGTCACCAAGCCGGGCAATCGCGTCGCCTTCGCCGACGGTGTCGTGACGGATGCGTCAGGCAAAGCTGTCGCGACCGCCACGGGGTCGCTGCTCGTGTTCCCGATCGCGTAAGTCGCTCGCACCCCTGCACGCGCATCCGCACTAGTACCGTCCCAACGCACTTGGTCTACCTAGTGCGCTGGGATGCAGCTAGTGCGCTGGGATGGATGCAGCTAGTGCGCTGGTGCGCGCGGGGGCACGCGGAGCGCTACTCCGCCTTCTTCAGGAGCTGGTCGCGTACCTGTCGGCGCACCACCTTGCCGATGAGCGACCGTGGCAGCTCATCGACCTGGGTGACGTGTTTCGGCACTTTGTAGGCCGCGAGGTTCTCCCGGGCGTAGGCGCGGATCGCGGCCTCGTCGAACGACGCGCCCGGCTGCATGACGACCGCGGCGACCACATCCTCTCCGCCTTGCCCGTGCGGCACGCCAACGACCGCGACATCCGCGACGCCCTCGACCGTGCGCAGGCAGTCCTCGACCTCCGTCGGAGCGACGTTGAAGCCTCCGGTGATGATGAGCTCCTTGATGCGGTCGACGACGCGCACGAAGCCGTCATCGTCCATCGTCACGATGTCGCCGGTGCGGAACCAGCCCTCGTCGTCGAGCACCTTGGCGGTCTCATCGGCTTGGTGCCAGTATCCCGAGAAAACCTGGGGCCCCCGCGCGACAAGCTCCCCCTCTTCGCCGACGGCGCGATCGGTGTCGGGGTGATCGGGGTCGACGACACGCAGTTCTGTGTTGGGCAGCGCGATCCCGACCGTTCCGGCTTTGCGCGTGCTCCCGACCGGGTTCGCGATGAGCACCGGGGAGCATTCTGACAACCCGTACCCTTCGACGAGGTAGCCGCCCGTCTCCTTCTCCCACATGCTCACAATCGTGTCGGGCAGGTTCATGGCGCCCGAGATCGCGATGTCGATGCCGCTGAGCGACACCTTCTTCGTTTTCGCAGCGGTGGCGAGCCTCTCGTAGATGGGCGGGACGGCAGGCAGGAACGTCGGCGGTCGCTTCTTGACGACGTCGAGCACGAGGTCCGTGTCGAATTTGGGGAACAGCACGAGGCGGGAGCCCATGCTCATCGCGAACGTCAGGCAGAGGGTCAGGCCATACGCGTGGAACAGCGGCAGCACGGCATAGACGACGGAGCTGCCGCGCTCGATGGCGGGGACCCACGCGCGGGCCTGCGCGGCGTTCGCTCCGAGATTCAGATGGCTGAGCATCGCGCCCTTCGGCGCGCCGGTGGTCCCGCTGGTGTACTGGATCAGGGCGAGGTCAGCGGCTTCCGGGCGCGGGTAGGTCGCCTTGATGCGCGGGCTTTCGAGAAGCTTCTCCCAGGTGATCGTGCCACGCGCAGGCGTGGTCAGGTGGTCTCTCGCAGTGCGCGCTGCCGCGACGGGGAGACGGAGCGCGAACCGCTTCGACGCCGGCATCGCCCGCGTGATGTCGACCGAGATGACGGTGGTGACGCCCAGGTCGGTGGGAAGCTCCTGCACCATCCTGCTGGCCTTGTCCCAGACGATCGCGACCTGCGCACCGTGGTCTTCGAACTGGTGGCGCAGCTCGCGCGGTGTGTAGAGCGGGTTGTGCTCGACGACGACGGCGCCCAGCCGTAACACCGCGTAGAACGCAGCTACGTGCTGAGGGCAGTTCGGGAGCACGAGCGCGATGCGGTCGCCCTTGCCGACCCCGAGCCGGCGGAGGCCCTCGGCAGCACGCGCGATCTGGTCGCCCAGTTCGGCGTAGGTCGTGGTCGCTCCGAAGAACTCGAGGGCGACGTTCTTACCATAGGTCGCGACGGAGTCGTCGATCAGGTGCGAGAGCGATCCCTCCGGGAGGACGATCTCATCGGGGACACCGGGGGCGTAACTGGCCCGCCAGGGCCGCTCTGCGTACGTGGTCACGCACCGAGCCTACGCGCCGCGCACCGCCTCGGCGATCGGGGTATCGCCGCTGATGACCTCCCACTGGCGGCCGATCGAACGGGGTTCGTCCAGACAGGCGGCGATGAGTGCGGCGACGTCCTCGCGGGCGATCGACCCGCGCGGCACGGACGTTCCGAGGAGGATGCTCCCCGTGCCCTCGTCGTAGGTGAGCGCGCCGGGGCGCAGGATGGTCCAGTCGAGGCCCGACTGGCGGAGCACTGCATCGGCGTCCCGCTTGGCGGAGACATACGCTGCCCACTGTTCTTCGGCGCCCTCCGCGACAGGATGGTCGATCCCCCACGCGGAGACCTGGATGAACCGCCCCACACCGGCGAGGATCGCGGCCTGTACCGATTTCACCGAACCCGCATAGTCGACCGTGCGTTTGCGCTCGACACCGGAACCGGGGCCGGCGCCTGCGCTGAAGACGATGGCGTCGCAGCCGCCGAACGGTACCGCAAGCTGCTCGGCGGATGCGGTCTCGAGGTCGATGAGTGCGCCTTCGCCGCCGAGCCGGAAGACGTCTTCGCCGTGTTCGTCGGTGCGCACGATCCCGACGAATTCGTCGCCCCTGTCGTAGAGGATGCGCATGAGCTGCTGGGCGACTTTACCGTG
>FSUF01000919.1_pt1 | contig 23312 bp, 20 predicted proteins | sample 1637351 | NCBI WGS metagenome assembly FSUF01 (sample SAMEA3914816, study PRJEB12502) | metagenome | biome: forest; material: soil | place: USA | collected 2011-09-16 | depth 0.3 m | reverse complement strand
CGTGGTGCTCGATTATGTACCGGATCGACTCCTGCTTTTCCACCAGGGTGCCGCTCCCAAGAGATCCGGCAAGAGCAGGATTGCGATCACCAGCCGTTACGAGCTGACGCCGGTCGCCGGCGGAACCCGAGTGGTCCGAACCGGCACGATCGTTACGGGCGGGCTGGTCAGAGCCGTCCATCCCATCGTCGTCGCGGCGATCAAAACAGAGAACCGCCGCACGCTACGATCGCTCAAAGGCTTTCTCGAGCAGGGGTAGGGCCTGGCTCGTAAGCACCGAGGCAGCACCCGCCGGAGTCGCGGTCACGGGACAGCGACTCCTACATTGTGAAAGTGGCTTCTTCGCTCATCTGATGTCCTTCCTCCACCTGGCTGCGTAGCAGACCGGCAGAAACCCAACGGCTTCGTTCACGTCGAGCATGTGGCGGTTGTCCTCGGCGTTCATCCTCTCCACGAAGGTCGTACAAACACTCGTTGACCGTTGGAGGATCCTTCACCGGTGAAGTGGTCGGAGTCTGTCGGGTGCGGGGATTGGGAGGGAGTAGAACAACTGCGGAGCGGTCATGTCCCCCCAGTCGTCTTTCTTGACGCGGATCTCGTGGGCGGACACTTCAACCAGACGTACCCGCAGCCATTGACCGCTTTCGAGCCGCAGCTCAAACGGGTCGGCGAGATAGCCGATGCCGAGATCGTCGAGCGTCTCTTCGGCGACAAGCCACTCGACTATGCCCGTCTTCTCCCGTCCGAGAAGATCGATGGCGACGAAGCCGTCCCCGACGGGGTTCATCCAGCCCAGAAGTTCCCCGTCCGGGCCGCGTCGATGCTCGATCCAGCTGTTTGACATGCTGAGGAGCCTACATAATGCGCCGTCGACCAGATCGCCACAGATGGGGGTGATCGCACCCTCTACCGGCACTTCGCGCTCCGGTCCTATCTCATCTCGGCGGTGTTCCGACGTGATCCGATGGCCGCGACGGCCGGTGACCTGGGTCGCAGGGTCCCGACTTCTCAGTGAAGCGGCGGTTGTCAGGTCTAGTGTCGTGGACATGACGCGGCGTCCGTTCGAACCTATCTACTCCACGGCGGTCGGAATCGGGCGAGGACTCTTTGCGGCGCTACGCGTGAAGCGGTCCGCAACCGGACTGGCGAACATTCCGCAAACCGGCGGTGCTGTCTTTGCTATGACACATTTCGGCTATCTCGAATTCGCTCTCGTCGAATGGCAGACCTGGCTACATACCCGCAGACGTATCCGATTTCTTATTACGGAACGCGCCTTCGCGAAGCCCACCGTCCGGTGGGCGCTCAATGGGATGCACCACATCTCCGTCGACATGAAGGCTGGGGCAGCTGCGTTCGATCAGGCTGTCATTGCGGTGCGCGCGGGCGAGCTGGTCGGGGTCTTTCCTGAAGGTGGCGTCAGTGCGTCATTCACGGTTCGGGAGCTGAAAACCGGTGCAGCGCGCCTTGCACGCGACGGGGGTGTGCCGATCATTCCTGTTGCGGTGTGGGGCGGCCAACGTCTCCTCACGAAGAACCACAAGATTGCCCTCCGCGAACGATTCGGTGTTGATGTCAATTTTGCATTCGGTGCGCCCATCGCCGTCGACGCGAGTTCGGACATCCACGCGGTCACTGAGACGCTTCGCGAATCGCTGCAGAGCATGGTCGACACGCTGCAACAGAACTACCCCCGAGACGGTGTCGGCCAATGGTGGCAATCTCGATCGCTTGGAGGAACCGCACCCACGGTGCAGGAGGCTGCCGAGGCCGACGCGGCGCGCCAGCTTCGTCGGGAGCAAGGCTCTCCTCGACCGCCCAAGACAAATCGCCGCAGAGATAAGAGCCCTACCCAGGCCCCATAGGCCTCGCTGCTGACTATTGGGTCCCACGGCGAGGGGCCCGGGCGCCGCGAAGCGGCGTCTGGCGGCTTCAGCTGGATCATCGTGTGCCGCGGAACGCCGGCGCCGCGCGTTTCCCCGCGACGCCGACCGTCGCGCTGGCCGCGTTCACGCGCGCTGGCGGGCAACCGGCTGTGTGGCATCTAGGTCGTGTGGTCGACGACGACCTCGCCGTCGACGACTGTCAGCAGCACCGGGGAGCCGGCGAACGCATCCGGATCGCTCGTCACCGGGTTGCTTGCGAAGACCGCGAGGTCGGCGCGGCTGCCGACGGCGATGACGCCGCCCGGCTCGCCGACCGACCGCCAGTATTCGCTCGTGTAGCCCTCGAGCGCCCTGACCGCCGTCAGCCCCTGGTCGGGCAGCACGGGCGCGATGTCCTCGCGCCCCGCGGGCCGACGCAGCTGGGCCGCCGCGATGATCGCACGCGGGTCGAACGGAGCGATGGGCCAGTCCGACCCCAGGGCGACGATCGCCCCCCGGTCGCGCAGGTCACGGGTGCGCCAGGCGTGGCCGGCACGCTCCCGCCCGAGTCGCTGCGACCAGTTGTCGGTCTGGTCTGCGCGGGTGTACAGCGCGCAGTGCGTCGGCTGCATGCTCGCGGCGGCCCCGGCCTCGATGATCTCGTCGAGCACGGTGTCGGGCAGGGTCTCGATGTGCTCGATGCGGTGCACGGTGCCGTTCTCGGGCTGCGCTCCGATGGTGCGCGCCACGAACGAGATGCCCTGGTCGCCGATCGCGTGGGTCGCCGTCGGGATCCCGCGCTTGTGGAAGAACGCGAGGGCCTCCGCATACTCGTAGGGTTCCAGCCACAGCGACCCGGTCGACTCCCCGTGGGTGTCGGGCTCGAACAGCCACGCAGTGCCGTTGTCGATGGTGCCGTCGATCATCAGCTTGATGCCGCTGACGTGCCAGCGACGGCCGGAACGCCCCTGGAGCGCAGCACGCGACTCCAGGTCGTCGCGACTGTGGCCGGGCATCACCCAGGGCGACACCCGTAGTCGGATGGCGAGGTCGCCCCGGCGCTCCAGCTCCTCCAGCACTTCGAAGGTGTCGTCCGCGCCCAGGTCGAGCATCTGCCCGCCGGTGAGGCCGGTCTCCGCCATCCGCTGCAGTAACGCGCCCAAAGCGTCGACCCGCTCATCGAAGTCGAGCTCGGGAAGGATGCCCTGGACCAGCGCCTGCGCGGACAGTTCGAACAGCATCCCGTTCGGCCGACCCGACGCGTCGACGCCCACGCGTGATGCGTTGGGGAACGTCTCCCCGCCTGTGACGCCGGCTGCGGCGAGTGCCGGGTCGGACACCAGTGCAGAGTGGCCGTCGAACAAGGTCACGAGGACCAGGCGGTCGTCGGCGATCCCGTCGAGGAGGCTGTTGTCGAAATCGCCGCGGGCGAAGACGGCGGGGTCGAGGCCCCAGCCCATGATCCAGTCACTCGCGCCCGCGGGCTGCTCAGCGACGTAGGCCGCGAGCACGGCACGCGCCTCCTCGCGGTCGGTCACGCCGGAGAAGTCGGCGCCACGTGCCATCGCGACACCCAAGATCGGGTGGATGTGAGCGTCGATCAGTCCGGAGGTGACGGTCGCGTCGCCGACGTCGATGAACCGGTCGGTGAGCGAGATCCATTCGGCGGCGTCGTCAGCCGGGCCGACCGCGACAATGCGCCCGTCGCGGACGGCCACGAAAGCCGCGTCGTCTGCCTGGCCGGCCAGAGCCTCCGGGGTCAGGATGGTGGCGGCACGCACGACCAGGTCGCTGCGTTCACTCATCGCGACCACCCGCCGCGACGCGGATGTCTGCCTCATCGGTCACTGTAGGGCCGCCGATTCCGGCGTAGACGTCGGGACGCGTGCGCTTCCAGACGAGGGCGAGAACGAAACCGACCACGAAGGTCACCGGGGTCACGGCGAGAACGACGAAGTCGATGATGACCCCGCCGCCGGTGAGCAGGTCGATCGACGTGAACAGCACGTAGAGTACCCCCGTCATGGCGATGCCGGCGACCACGGCGCACGGGATGACGTACCAGGCGCGCGGCAGATCCTTGCGACGCACGAAGAACACGACGACCGCGACACAGGTGATGACCTGTAGCAGGATGATGCCCAGCACACCGGGGCTGTTGACCCAGAGCAGGAGCTGCAGGTACGGGTCGCCGTTCATGATGGCGAAGATGCCGACGACGATAACGGCGAGGATGGTCTGCACGATGCCCGAGACGTAGGGCGAACCGGTCTTGCTGGTGCGGTGAAGGATGGGCGGGAGCACCCGGTCGCGGGCGAGCGAGTATGTGTAGCGGTTGATCGCATTGTGGAATGCGAGCTGCGAGGCGTAGACGCTGGTCAGGATGAGCAGGTACATCACGAATTCGGCCCACGGTCCGAGGTAGTGGTTGGCTTGCGCGAAGACGAGACCGGCGGTGTCTTTGCCGGCGGCTACCTGCGCGTTGGTTTCGCCGACGGCAATGACGACGGCCCAGATGATGAACCCGTAGAAGATGGCCATGAAGCCGACCGAGATGTAGGTTGCGCGGGGGATGGTGCGGTTCGGGTCGCGCGCTTCTTCACGATAGAGCGCGGTGGATTCGAAGCCCATGAACGCCGCGAAGCCGACGCCGAGGATCGCGAACAGGCCCGGGTTGAACAGTGCGCGGGGGCTGAATGTGCCGAACGTGATACCTTCGGCGCCACCCTGCACGAGCACAGCGATAGCGAAGATGACGAGGATCAGCGATTCGCAGACGAGCAGCACACCGAGCACCTTCGCGCCGATGTCGACCCCGCGGTAGGCGACGAAGAACACGGCGGCGATGCCGATGAGCGCGATCGCCCACCAAGGGATGTCGATGCCGAATTCGGTCTTCAGCAGATCGTGTCCCTGCGCGCCGAGCAACCCGTAGAGGCCGATCTGGAGAGCATTGTATGAGACGAGCGCGACGAACGACGAACCGAGGCCGACAGCCTTGCCGAGCGCGTGCGCGATGTACGTGTAGAAGCCGCCGAGCGCTTTGACGTAGCGGGTCATCGCCATGAAGGCGATGGCGAAGATGCCGAGGATGATGCCGGCGAGGGTGTAGATGACGGGTGCGCCGATTCCGCCGATGAGGATCGCGAGCGGGGCGACGCCGGCGACGATGGTGAGTGGGGCTGCGGCCGATATGACCATGAAGACGATGCCCCAGGTTCCGAGGGCGTTCTTGCGCAGACCTTCGTTCGGTGCGGCGGTTCCGGCCGCGGGCGCGGTGCGCTCCGGCGTTGATGAGAGTTCGGTGGATTCCATGGGGGAGGCTCCTCTAGACAACGATGTCGATTACCTCAGAGCAAGGTGAATCGATTATGCATGATGAATTCCAGTTTGCAAAACCGATTTTTCACAACGAATTCCGTACTGTTACAAGCTCATTAAGACTGAGAACGTCTGGATGAGTCCCTCACGATCAGCGAAACGGGCACCTCGAGCCTGCTTCCGGGCTCGACGGTGCCGTCGATGGCGCCGGCGAGCAACTCCAGGCAGCGGCGGCCGAACTCGCGCGGATGCAGGTCGAGCGCCGTCACCGACGGCTCGATCATCCGCAGCGGGTCGCTGTCGACGTAACTCGCAAGAAGGATGTCGCGGCCGATCACCAGACCGGTCGCACGAATAGAATCGAGCGCGATCACCGCGTTGCCCTCCGCCGCCGTGATCAGGGCGTCCACCCCGTCGAGATCGCCGAGCAACTCATCGCAGAGCTCCCGCAACTCCTCAGTGGTGGTGTGGAAATTGCCGAGAATGACCCGAGGCGTGACGCGCTTCTCGGCGCACCACGCCTCGTAGCCGTGGCGCATCTGGCGTCCCCACGCGACGATCCCTTCGGGCAGGATGCAGGCGGGGCGACGGGCGCCCTCCTCCCACACGTGGTCGAGCAGGATACGCATGCCCTTGTCATGGTCCGTGAACACCGTCGCTGTCGCTGCGGGCAGGGCCGAGGGTGCGTCCTCACCGCTCACCACAGGGCGACGGCCGGTGAGCAGCCGTTCGGCGAGAGGGTCGTCGTCCATCGGGTCGATCATGATGAAGCCGTCGAGAAAATCGAGCACCCCGGTCTTCGGCATGAACACCGTGGGCATGAGCGTCACCAGCAGGTCCGCCTGCTGTGCCTGCTCGACGGCGCCGAACGCGACATCCATGTAGTACCGGAAGCTGAGTGTGTGGTCGGGTATGTACAGGCCGACCGCGCCGGAGCGGGCTGCGCGCAGGTTACGTGCCGTCATGTTGGCGACGTAGCCCAGGTCGGTCGCGGCATCCCTGACGCGCTGGCGTGTCGTGGTGGTCATCCGCCCCTTGCCGCTGAGCGCGAGCGACGCGGTCGCGCGGGAGACGCCCGCGCGGTCGGCGACATGCTGGAGGGTGGCCACGGCGGCGGAGGTCAGGTCTTGCACCCGGCCAGTTTAGGTGCCGCTCATGGGTGAAACGTGCCCGTCACGGCGTCACGTCACTTCTCGGTGGCGCATCGCGTCACTGTCTCCTGTCACCGCGCCAGCGTGCTACACGCCCGAGCGTTCTGGCACCATCCCGCGACGAATGGCCGCCAGGTGCTCGGCGATCATGATAGTGGGGATGTTGATGTTGGCAGACACGGTTTCAGGGAAGATCGAGGCGTCGACGACCGAGAGGCCCTCAACTCCGTGCACCCGAGCCGAGGTATCGACAACAGCGCCAGCCCCGGGGTCGAGGCCCATGGCGCAGGTGCCTACAGGATGGTGGTAGGTCGTGGCTGTTGCCGTGATCCACTCACGGGTGGCGATGGGGTCAGCGATCAGGCCTGGTCGGGGTGCGAGCCGTGAACCGCCAGTTATCCGGGTCAGTCCAGGATGGCTCGCGACAGCGTCCGCGAGTTGCACGCCCTCCTCAAGCCGATCGATGTCCGCCGAATCGCGGAAGTATCCGAGGTCGATGGCCGGCGCGGCTGCCGGGTCCAGCGTGCGCAGCCGCACCTCACCGCGTGAAGCCGGTTTCAGCAACGCGGCGGCGAGCAGACACTGGTACCCGTCACCGACGCGGTACGGTCCGCACACCATGAGCTGCAGATCCGGCGGGTCGTCAGCGGCGCCGCGGCTACTCCTGGCGGTCGCCACCAGCTGAAAGATCGCAGGGTCTCCCCGCGGCTCGGCGCAGGGCATTTCGATCGCAACCCAGGGGTGGTCTGCCAGGTTCGCCCCAACACCGGGCAGGTCTGCTGTCACGGACCTGCCGAGGGCGGTCACGTCTTCGGCGCGGCCGATGCCGGAGCGGATGAGCAACCCAGGCGAGTGGTAGGAGCCGGCGCTGATGATCACCTCATCGGCGGCGATGACTTCGCCGTCGGAGGACCGCACACCTGTCGCCCGCCCGTCGCGCACCGCGACCTCGGCGATCACGCAATTCGCCCGGATGGTCAGGTTGGGCCGGTCCCTGACTGGATCCAGATAGGCGCGGGCGGTGCTCACCCGGACGCCGTCCACACAGTTGACAGGGAGGGCCGAGACGCCGACGGCCCCGGGCGCGTTGTGGTCCGGAATCCGTGGGACCCCCGCCGCGGCGATGGCGTCTTCCATCGCGTGCGTGAGTTCGGACTGCTCGCTCTCGGGATAGCGGCGGATCGGGATCGGGCCGTCCGACCCGTGATAGGGCGCAGCACCGAAGTCAAGATCGTGTTCAAGCCGCAGGAAAGACGGCAGCACGTCCGCGAACGTCCAGCCCGGCAATGCCCAACCGTCGTAGTCCGCCGGATGCCCGCGCAGGGCGAAGGTAGCATTGACGGCCGACGAGCCGCCGGTCACCCGCCCCTGCGGAAGGTCAAGCGCAGGACCACCGACGGCACCCATCCCCTTCAGCCCCCAATCATGCGAGGCCGTGCTGGTGCCATGGATCCCGTCCGCGAGGTCGGTCGGTAACTGTGTCGAGGGGTAGTCCGGCCCCGCTTCGACGAGCGCCACCTCGCAGTCGGGGTCCTCGCTGAGCCGCGACGCCAGAACGCAGCCTGCACTGCCTGCGCCCACCACGACGACGTCATACCGGCCCTTCATCTCCGGTGCTCCCTTCCGCCTTGAGCCTAGGCATCGACCGGGTGAGAGACAAGGTCCGCTCGTCCCGTTTCACAGCGGACGTCGACCTGTTCGAACTCACAGGTTCGGGGCGCCGAAAAGGGCCTGTCTGGGACTCGACCGCGAGAGAGAGTGCATTGGCCGCCCGACGGCCTCGAATGGGAGGCGACGGCGTTAGAATTTCGCTGATCCAGTTCGGGGGATGCGCCTATCGGGGCGCCTTTGTCAGGTTCGATTTCCTGAATCCTCCACTTGGCTCGACGACAGCGAGTCCACGTGACCGTGGAGGTATGGATGACCGCGCCTGAGCCCCCGGATGTGCGGCCGGAAACGCGCATCACCCCTGAGGACCCACGGGATCCGCTCCTCGTGACGCGCCCGTATCCGGAAGAGAATCAGCGACACGCATCACGACACGGGAATGCGTCGCGTCGCGTCATGGGCCCCGCGGTTGCGTCGTTCGTTGCCGTTGCCGTCGTGGCAGTCGTCGCCATCGGTGTGGTCGCCCTCGCGAGCAGCGGCAATCCCTGGACGGGACCGCACCAGTCTCCTGTGGCAGTTGCCCTGCTGAACGTCCGTATCGTCGACGGCGCCGTCCCGATTGTTGTGTATACGCTCGCAGCGCTTGCGGTCGCTTTCCTTGTCGCACGCCGCCCGAAACGAAAGCAGCTGATCGCTTCGGCGGTATGGGTGCTGGGCGGTGGGCTTGTTGCAGTGCTTGTCTTGTGGTTCGTCGCGGCAACGGATGCGTTCGGGGTGCAACTCCAGCCGGCGACCGAGGCCTGGGTGATCGCCTCGTTCGCGGCGATCGGCCTGGCCCTCTCCGCGCTCGCGGGGAGCGGGTGGCGCCGACGGGTCGGAGCCGTCGCGTCGATTCCGCTCATCCTGCTTGCCGGGGTCATCGGCGTAAACGCCGACTTCGGGTTGGACACGACGGTCGGTTCGTTGGCCGGCATCTCGACCCTCAAGACCCTGGTGTTCCCGGTCGCAACGCCGTTGCCAACCGCCACGCTCCGGGCGGGCGGTGCGCTCTGGGCGAATTGGCAACCGCCAAGCACAATGCCGACGCGGGGGCGGACGGGTCAGGTGGTCATCCCTCCCACCCTGTCCGGTTTCAAGGCCCGGCCAGCAGGCCTGTACCTGCCGCCTGCCGCCCTGGTGTCGAACCCGCCGGCGCTGCCTCTCGTCGTAATGATGATGGGGCAGCCAGGAAACCCGGACCCTTCGGCCACTCAGGCGATCCTGGATCGTTTCGCGGCCCGGCACCACGGGCTTGCGCCGATCGTGGTCGTCGCCGACCAGCTCGGCAGCCCGGGAGTCGATCCGCTCTGCCTGAACACGGCCCGGTATGGCAACGTCGAAACCTACATCGAGTCGGACGTGGTCACCTGGGCGCGCACGCACCTTCACGTACTGCAGGATGCGGCGCACACCACAGTCGCCGGATATTCGAACGGCGGCGAGTGCGCTCTCCACTTCGGCGCGAAATTCCCGGCTGTCTGGGGCAACGTTCTCGACATCTCCGGCGAGAAATACCCGGGCGCAACCAACCCCGCACGGACTCTTGCCACCGTCTTCGGTGGAAGCACATCGGCGTACCAGGCCTCCTGGCCGCTCGTCACGTTGGCCCACGGCTCTTACCCCGACACGACGGGCATTTTCACCGTCGGATCCAACGACGTCGCCTACCGTAAAGTGGCGATCGAGGTGGTCGCCGCCGCGAAAGCAGCAAAATGGGCAACCACCTTATTCGAAGTCCCCAACGGTGGGCATCTACTCAGCGCGCTCAAAGGAGGGTTGCAGGAAGGCTACAAGGTACTGTTTCCCCGACTCGGGCTGACCGGTCCGGGCGAGACGCCCTGACGGAGGCGATCGATCGTCGTTCCGGGTGGGAGTCCTCGCTTATAGTTCTGCCTTTCCGTTGTAGTCGTCGTCGGTGATGTGTTCTTTCCACACCGTTGTGTTGGCGGGGTCGTCTGCGCTCTCGAGCATGGCGATGTGCTCCATGAAGCAGCCCGGGGCGGCGGCGTGCCAGTGATCCTGGCCAGGGGGCGTGTACAGGGTCTGGCCGGCGTGGACGTCGATGATGTTCCCGTCGCGATCGCCGAACCGCGCGACACCTTGGGTGACCCGCAAGTATTGGCCCCGGGAGTGGGAGTGCCAGGCGGTTCGCGCTCCTGGAGCGAACCGAACTGTGACGACGGTCATCCGCTGGTCGGCCTCGTGCGGCATCGCGATGACGTCGAGCCAGACGTCACCCGCGAAGTGTTCTGGCGGGTTCTTGGAGGTGGGGTTGGTGGTTTCGATATTCATGGGGTTGTCCTAACACGCCGACGGGATCGATCTTGCCACCCATGATGAGCTTGATCAGCTCAGGAAGGAAGCGCCGCAGCGGTTCCGCCTGCCGAAAGCCGTTCGTCAGCTAGGTGACCGGGTAGTCGCCGGCTTCGAGATCTTCGAGAAGGCTCGGGTGAGTCGGCACCCACCCAAAGTGCTCTCTCGTCCACGCGCTCGAGGAAGGCTGGTCGATGGAGAAAATGGTACCAAGGGGCCCGAAGTTCTCGGCGGGAACCTGCTCCGTCGGAACACCGAGTCGGCGACCGATCGCCTCGGCGAGGCTCAGCATGGTGTCGCCCTCATCGGCGACGGCATGGACCACGGTTCCGGCGTCCGCCTGCTCAAGGGCGAGCCGAAAGAGTCGAGCGGCGTCGCGGCGATGCACAGCCGGCCAGCGCTGGCTGCCGTCGCCGACGTAGCCCGACACCCCGGTCCGCTGCGCCGCAGCAATGAGCACCCCCGCGAATCCGTAGGCCACGCCGCGCTCGTGCACCGAACGAGGCAGGCGCACGGCCGCCGAGCGCACCCCCTTGGTCGCGAGGCCGAGAACGGCCAGGGAGTTTCGGCCGCGACCACCGACGGGTCCCTCGATCGACGTCGGATCGTGCTCGGTAGATGCGCGACCGGCGGCGCCCGGTGTGCCGGAGGCGATCACGAACGGTTTGCCCGTGCCGACGAGTGCCGCGCCGAGCGTCTGCATGGCCAGGCCCTCCTCGGCGATACCCTCCCGCAGTTTGCTGAAGTCGTTGCTGAAGGCGAGGCTGATGACCCCATCGCACTGCTCGGCGCTGGCGATCAGTACCCCGAGATCGCCGAGGCCTCCACCAACGGCGGCGCCGCCTGCGGCGGTGATGATCTGCGCCGAGGCGTCTGAGCGGGCGAGGCCGAGAACGTCGTGACCCGCAGCGATGAGTTCGGGGACGATGGCCGAGCCGATTCCGCCGGATGCTCCTGTGACGAAAACGCGCATGATGGACTCCTTAATGATGCGACTTTAGTCCCATCACCCTATCACTCTGACGGGACAAAGGTCGCATCAGTAGGATGGAGCCATGCCTCGTTGGGAACCGGATGCACGCGAGCGACTTGTCGTCGCCGCCCTTCACCTGTTCACCGAGCAGGGCTACGACAACACGACCGTCGCCGAGATCGCGGATCGAGCGGGACTCACCAAGAGCACCTTCTTTCGGCACTTCACCGATAAGCGCGAGGTGCTGGCTGCGGGCCAGGAGACACTCTCGCGGCTGCTCGCAGACGGGATTACTCGGGCCCCGAAGGATGCGACGCCCCTGGGCGCGGTTGCCGCTGGTCTCCAGAACGCGGCTGACGCTATGACGCCGTTCAATCGCGAACTCGGTCCTCGACTAGCGGCCATCATCGCGACGAGCGCTGAACTGCAGGAGCGGGATGCGCTCAAGCGGGTGGGCATGGCCGCAGCTATGGCGGACGCGTTGCGTAGCCGCGGGTTCGAGGAGTCGACGGCTATCGCTGCCGCCGAACTGGGGGTGCTCGCCTTCAAGGAATCGTTCGCGGCCTGGATCGCAGAGGATAACGTGCGCGACCTGGGCGAATTGGCGCGCGAATCCCTCGACAGACTGCGCCTCGCCATCACACAGCTCGGCTGATCTCCGACAGCGCCTAAGCCAGGTAGTGGGCGCGCGGATGCGGCCACACAGTGTGGAATCGGCGCGGGCGGATAGACTCCGCGTGTGGCTCAATTGCTTGTGGTCGAGGATGACGAGACTCTGGGTTCCACGCTCGTCTCGGCGTTCCGCACCGCCGGGCATCCGAGCGTGTGGACGCGTACCGGCAGGGCCGGTCTTGATGCAGTTGCCGCGGAATCGCCCGACCTGGTCGTCCTCGATCTCGGGCTGCCTGACCTGGACGGGTTCGTCGTCTGCCGGGAGATGCGGTCGATCGCCCCGCGTGCGGTGATCCTGATCCTGACTGCCCGGCATGACACGCTCGATGTCGTGGCCGGGCTCGAGTCGGGGGCGGATGACTACCTGACAAAGCCGTTCAGTCTGGTGGAGTTGCTCGCCCGGGTGCGTGCCCACCTCCGCCGTCTCGATGGAGCTGAGCAGCGCGGTGGCGGCCGGCAGGTCGGTGCCCTCACGATCGACATCCCTGGACGCCGTGTCCTTGTCGGTGGGGCCGAGGTGCCGCTTCGGGCGCGCGAGTTCGACCTGTTGGTGCGGTTGGCGGAGAGTCCCGGGGCGGCGGTCAGCCGGGGGGACCTGATGGCCGACGTCTGGGACGCGAACTGGTTCGGCTCGACGAAGACCCTTGACGTGCACATCGCCGCGCTGCGTCAACGGCTCCGCGAAGCCGGCGAAGCCATGACATCCGACCCGGGGGACGCCGGGCACGGCATTCCGGGAATCGTGACGCTGCGCGGCCACGGCTACCGGTTGGAGCTCGCCGGGGTGCAGCCGCCCGCCTGAGTCAGGCCTCGCGCAACGCCTCGATCGGGGGCGTCGACGAGCGCCTCGCTGCAATGAGCGCGCTGGCGGTGGTCGCGGCCACGGCCACCAGGACCAGCGCGGCGAGTTCTGCCGTCGGCACGCTGAGCACATCCGGTGGTGGATCGAACACGCCGGTGAGTATGGCGACAAGGGTGGCGGACATGGCCCAGCCGAGCAGGGCGCCCCCGATCAGACCGCCCACGGCGATGGTCACCGCTTCGAAAAGGGCCATCCCGCGCAGTTGTCGGCGCGTCGCCCCGAGTACCGCGGCGATGGCGAAAGTGCGTCTGCGTTCGGCGAGGCCGAGCGCGAAGACGACACCTCCGGCGCCGGCCGCAAGAACGAAGGCGAAGGCGATCTCGATCTGGGTGAGCCCACCGAGGTCGACCGAGGTGAGGCTGGAGCCGACGGAGGAACGCGCGGCGGAGATCGGGACAACGGTGGTTCCCGGTCCGGCCACCGGTCGGACAGCTTTGGCGACTGCGACCGGGTCTGCCGATCCGGTGTCGATCAGGAAGGCGCCGACCGAGTCGTCCTGGGTCATCCGGGCGATGTAGGAGGCGTTGGCGACGAAGAAGCTGTCCTTCGGCGCCGTCGGGAACTCCTTCGCGACCCCGACGTAGCGGAAGGGCACAGTCGCCAGTGCGCCGGTCTTCTTGTTCGGGAGGCGCAGCCGGATGGTGTCCCCGGCATGCAATTGGTAGTCCTTCACTGTTTCCGCGCTGACGAGGATGGCGTCTGGGGTTCGCGCGAGCTCGGACATCAGTCCCGCCGCAGTTCCGCCCTGGAAGTAGGCGTTCTGCAGTGACGACGTGGCGGCGATCGAGGACGCGTTCACACCGAAGAGGTCCTGCAGGTCACTCCCGATGTATGCGAAGCGGTGCTGCAGCGGCTCGACCGAGCGAACCCCCTGCACGGCACGCAGTGGAGCACCCGCGGACGGCGGCACGTTCGACCCGGGGGGTTGGTTCACTGTGACGTCAGCGCCGTTCGTGAGCCGGGCATCGACTTCGGCCTGCTGCTGATACGTGGTGTTGAAAATCGCCGTGGATGCTGCGAACGCCAACGACAAAGCAAGCACTGTCGTTGCTGTGGCGAAGAGTCCGCGCTGGCGCGAAAGCGTCGCGGCCGTGGTCGACGCGAGATTACCGGCCAATGGTCTGGCGACGGCGCTCAGTGTCGACGAGGAGTGGCGAAGGAGGAGAGCCGTGAGCCGCCAGAGTAGCAGGCCGGCGCCGATCCAGAGCAGAGCCGGACCACAGAACGCCCAATAATTGACCTGGATTGTCGGCACGCCCTCCGGCGCGAGGACGAGCGAGTAGCCGTCCTGGGTGGTGATCGCGATGAGGATGGCTGCGACGACCAGGAGGACGATGTCGAGACCGATCCTCTCCCACCACACGGTTCTCGACTTTGGCAACTGCTGACGGGCATCGCGGACGACGATCCGTCGAAAGTCCCTGAGCGCCGGGACGAGAACCGCGGCGAGGACGATGACGAGACCCACACCGAATGCCACGCAGGCCCACACGGCTCCTGCCGTTGCGTTCGGGCCGAACCCGGGGGAGCCGAAACGGACTGCCCCGATGACGGCGGCCGCGGCCAGCCCCACCACACCGCCGACGAATGCGACGGCGAGGGCCTCGATGATGACGAGACGGCTGACGGTTTTCAAGCTGGCGCCGCGGGCGCGGAGGAGCGCCTGGTCCCGCCGCCGGCGTGCCGTGCCTGCGTTGGCGATAGCGAAGGTGAGCAGCCCGCTCAGGATGGCGCCGGGCAGGCCGAGGAAGAGGAAGAGGACGCTCGCGTATGCAGCGTCGCTGCGCGCTGCATCCAACGCCGCGGCGAGGTTGTCGCCGACTCGGCCCTTGCCGGCGAGGGTCGCTTCGAGGTTGTGTGCAGACTCGGTCACCTGAACGAAGGCGGACGCAGGGTCGGCGGGCAGGTCGCGCTTGAGAGCAACGTGCACCTGGCCGGTCAGCAGGTCGGGCCTCGTCGTCGAGAGTGCCGCCTGCACGCTCGCGAACAGGGCCGGTGGCAGCAGCAGTACATTGTCGGGTGGCGCCGCCGGTTGCGATCCGGGTGGCGCGCCGACCGTCTGGAACAGGGAGTTGGCCTGGGGAATGTCGACCACCCCGCCCACCCGCACGGTCACGGGCTTCGCACCCGACAGCCCGATCTGTATGGAGTCTCCGGGGGCGACATGCAGATTGGAAGCGGTCTGCTGGGCGATGAGCGCGCCGCCGCGGGTACCCGTGAGGAATCGGATCTCGTCGGGGAATGTCTGTGGGTAGCCGGCCGGGATCCCGAGCACGACACCGGGTCCGGTCGTCTGCGTCGAGCCGCCGGTCGTCGCAGTGAGGCCCGATGTTGTGGCGAATGCCACGGGAAGCGCGGACTTCACACCGGGCGCTTGGCGGATGTCGTGGGCTACCGTCGCAGGATCGCCCCCGGCATTCACCTGTACTTGCCAGTCGACTGCGACGCCCGCTGCTGCTCGCGCTGTCATCTGCGACGCTGCGAACGACAGGAACGAGCCGAGCGTTGCAACCAGCGCGACAGCAATGGCAACTCCTGCTGCTGTCGCTGCGAACGTTCCGAACCGTCTGCCGAGGGACCCGCGCATCCAGAGTCCGGCCGTCGTCATGAGAGCTCACCGGCCATAACGCTGGATGTGAGCTCGGTGGCCACGATCGTCCCATCCGACATGATCCAGCGCGTGCGCATGCGTTCCGCGACGAACTCGTCGTGGGTGCTCACGACGAGCGCGGCACCGATCTCGTCGGCCGTTTCGATCAGAACGTCCATCATGGCCGCACCCGTCGCATGATCGAGCTGTCCCGTCGGCTCGTCGGCGAGGATCAAGGCGGGCCTGGTCGCCAGCACTCGTGCGATTGCCGCTCGCTGGGCTTGTCCACCGGAGATCTCATCGGGCAGCTTGCCGCCGAGCCACGCGAGATCGAGCCGTGCCAGCGCCTGCGCGGCGCGCTCACGTGCGTCCCGATCGGTACGACCGGCGAGGATGAGCGGGAGCGCGATGTTCTCTACCACGGTCAGGCTCGGAATGAGGCTCGGACCCTGGAAGATGACTCCCGCCTCCAGCGGACGCCCCGCGGGACTGCTCCCGAACGTCGGCCAGCCCACCTCGCCGGTCGTCGGGGACTCGAGTCCGGCCATCAGGTGCAGGAGCGTGGATTTCCCGGAGCCGGACGGGCCGGTGATAGCAAAACGTGCTGACGGGTCGACGATCCCGTTTATCCCGTGGACGGCGACGACAGCTCGCTCTCCGGACCCGTAGGTGTGGCCGGCGTCGGACAGGTGGACCACCGAGGCGGCGGCGGACGTGCTCACGAGGTTATCCTTCCGTCGACGAGGTGAAGTATCCGCGTCGAATGAGCGACGACCGCCCGGCTGTGGGTCACGATGACGACGGCGCAGCCGCTGCGGGCATGCTCGGCGATCAGGTCAAGCACGCGGGCTTCGGTGACGCCGTCGAGTTCGCCGGTCGGCTCATCCGCGATGAGCAGGGAGGGCCGGTTGGCGAGTGCGACAGCGAGTCCGGCACGAGCAGCCTCCCCGCCTGACAGCTCGGATGGGAAGGCATGCATACGGCTCGCGAGGCCAACCTGGGTGAGGATCTGACGGCTGTCGTCCGACCCTGATCGCCCGAGATTCGCAGCCAGTCGCATGTTGTCCAGAATCGACAGTTGGCCGAAGAGGTTCGTTGACTGGAAGAGGAGCCCGATCGAGCGTGCGCGGATCGCTGCTCGCTCGGTCTCGGGTCGATGGCTCAACCGCTCACCGTCCACGTAGACGAATCCGCCGTCGGGCTCCTCGACCCCGGACAGACAGGACAGCAGTGTGGACTTGCCGGAGCCGGAAGGACCGGTGACAGCCAGGATCTCACCGGCGGAAACCGCAAGCGATACCCCTCGAAGGGCCAGTGTCTCCTCCTCGCCAGCCCGAAAGAACCGGTACAGGTCACGCGCTTCGAGCACGGGACTGCCGGGCCCGGCGGGAATCCTGTCCACCGACTCGGGGGCCGGGGACTCGGCTATGAGAGCCATGTGAACGACTCGGTGACGGCTTTCCACGGGTCGACATTGTCGGCCCCGACGGGCGACGTCAGGGTGACGGTCACGAGCCGCCCGTTCTTCCAGAAGACGTATTGCTCGCCGGCGTCGTGCACAGCGGCCCCGGTGACGGCATTCGCGCTCGAGTCGGCCGTGTACGTGATCAACACCCCCGGCCCTGCCGGTCGCTGGAAACCGGCGACATCCTTCAACGCGAAGTTCTTCTGGCCGGCGGCCAGGGCGGTGACGAGATCAGTGCGGGCCGATGCCACGGTCGGTGCCGCTGCAGAAGCCGACTCGGCCACAGTGATCGAGTTCAGCTTGTCGTTGAAGGTGGTCGCCGATCCGTGCGTGCTCTTCGCCCACCCTTCGGGCACCTTGATCGAGAAGTGGCCAGACGGAGCCCCATAAGCGACATATGCCTGATTGTCGGGGATGTCCCCGGACGGGTTGGCCTCTGCCGTGTAGTTCGACGGGGTGGCTGTTCCATCGGCCGGGCCAGCGCATCCGGAGAGCGACGCCGAAGCCGCGAGAGCGAGAATCGCGAGAAGTCCGAGGACGCCGGCGCGACGTGTCGGCCGTTGTGTTGGCATGTAGTCTCCTGTTCGTCCGGGTACTCTCGCAAGGTTAGGCAGCGATCGGCCAGCGGCAATGACGGATCCGGTTAGCGGACGGTAAACGGAGACTGGGAATCGGGGAATGAATGAGAGGGCGCATCGTCGGTGTGGCGTTGCTGAGCGCTGCCCTTTCGTTGCTTCTCTTTCTGGTTCCGCTCGCCGTCACGCTGTACAACCTCGTGGTCGCCGACGCCTACAACCAGCTCCAACGCGAAGCGCTGACGACCGCCGTGGCAATCGACCCCGCCTTCTCGAGCGGGGACACACCCGAGATTCCCCCCGCAGCGCAGGGCAACCAGCTCGGGTTGTATTCGGCTTCGGGTGAGCGTGTCGGGGGCACCGGCCCGGCACACGGCGACCAGTCCGTCACGGAGGCGCTCGCGGGTTCCTCGCATCAGGCGATGGGCGACGGCTGGGTCGTCGTCGCTGTGCCCATCGGCTCGGCCGAAACCGTCGCCGGTGTCGTGCGGGCGGCGATGCCGGTGGCAGACCTGCTCGGTCGGGCGGTACTGGGCTGGCTGACGATGCTCGCAGCGGCGCTGCTGTGCCTGCTTGTCGGCGTGCTGATTGCGCGCGCTCTGGCGAAACGGCTGGCCGCCCGCCTGGACACACTCACCGCACTGTCGGATGAGCTGGGGGAAGGTCGATTCGAGGCGCGCGCGACACCGAGTGGGGTACCGGAGATCGACCGGGTGGGCGAAGCGCTGAACCTGACGGCCGAACGGCTCGAAGCCCTGGTCGAGCGAGAACGACGGATCTCCGAGAACGCCTCGCATCAACTCCGCACACCGCTGGCCGGACTTCGCGCGCTGCTCGAGAACGCGGTCATCGACCCCGACGCAGACCCGCGCGCGGCGATCGGTCAGGCGATCGAACGAGCCGACCGGCTCGAAGAGACGATCGATGAGTTCGTCACCCTGAACCGGGGTCTTGTGCGCGGTGAGCTGACGGATCCAGGCACTATTCTCGACGAAGCCGGCAGCCGGTGGCACGGTATCCTCGCGGCGGCAGGACGGCCCCTTCGGATCGACGTTGAAGCCGAGCTGCAGCCGATCGTCGTCGTCGTTCCCGCCGTGCGCCAGATCCTCGATGCGCTGATCGACAACGCTCTCCGCCACGGTCGCGGCGTGGTCACCATTCGGGCACGCGAATCCCACGGCGCGGTCGCCTTCGACGTGGAGGACGAGGGCACGATCGTCGAACCAGAGGAAACACTCTTCGCGCGCGGCTTGTCGACCGACGGTAGCTCAGGTCTCGGACTCGCCCTCGCTCGGGATCTGGCCGACGATAACGGAGGCCGCCTGATGTTTTCGGTCCGACAGCCGCACACACGCTTCACCATCCTGTTCGCGCGATAGCACGGCGATTGCCTTCGGTGACGCGACACCGGAGATGCGATTCTGCCCCGGCGTCGTGGCCTGAAGAATCGTTCACGTGGCCCCAGTACTCTCCGAGGCTGCGGCCCCCGGGCTCCCCTACGTTGGTCAGGCGGGCGATGGGATTCGCGACATAGTTCTGACCGACTTCGAGGAGAGACAGTGACAGCAACCGTATTGCCAATCGTCGCCAGCGCCAGGGGCGTAGGCAAGACCTTCGGGACCGGCGACGGTGTCGTAACGGCTTTGCACCACATCAATCTCGACATCGAGCAGGGAAAGCTCACGGCGATCATGGGGCCCAGCGGTTCGGGCAAGTCCACCCTCATGCACATGCTCGCCGGGCTGGACACGCCCACGCGCGGCCGGGTGGTCGTCGGCGAAAGCGATCTCAGCGGGCTCGACGACGACGAGCTGACCGTCCTTCGGCGACGCCAGATCGGCTTCGTCTTCCAGGCATTCAACCTCGTGCCCACACTCACCGTCATGGGAAACATCCTGTTGCCGTTCGAGCTCGATGGGGTGAAGCCGACTACCGAACATTTCGCGCGGGTGCGCATCCTCCTGTCCGACCTCGGCCTCGGGTCGCTCGAGGGCCGGCGTCCGCATGAGCTCTCCGGCGGACAGCAGCAGAGGGTGGCGATCGTCCGCGCTCTCGCGATGCAGCCGCGCCTCATTTTTGCGGATGAACCGACCGGCAGCCTCGACTCACGGTCGGGTCGCGAGGTGCTCTCGATCCTTCGGCAGTCGACGAGTGAATTCGGACAGTCGGTCGTTCTGGTCACGCACGACCCGGTCGCCGCATCCTACGCTGACCGTGTCGTCTTCATCGCAGACGGAAGCATCGTCAGTGACGTTGCCGCGACGGATGCCAAGACGCTGTCCGAGATCGCGCTCGATCTCGAGGTGCGAGCGTGATCGCCCTCGCCTTTCGCGAGCTGCGCCATCGCGGATCGCAGCACACATCCAGTGTGCTCGTGGCGATTATCACCTCGGTGTTCGCGACCATGGTCATCGAGCTCGAAACCGTGCTGAGCGTGCAGTCGGTCGGGGGACAGTTCGTCAGCCACGGATTCGTTCGCGCGCTTCTCGGCATCCTGAGCGTGTTGTTCCTGTTCGTCGCGATCTTCGTCGCGTGCATCGTCACCGCCAACACGTTCGGCATCATCATGACCGGCCGGGCGAAGCATATCGCGCTGCTGCGGCTGCTCGGGGCTACCGCGCGTGCTCTTCGCGGCTCGATCGCGATCGAGGGCGTCATCGTGGGCTTCGTGGGTTCGGCTGCGGGCCTGGTCTTCGGCCTCCTCATCATCGCCGGGGCGTATCAGGCGCTCGTCGACAACGGTACATTCGTGCCCGTCCCCATCAACCTGGGAACGCCGCTTCTGGTGGTGCCCGTGATCGTCGGCTCACTCGCGACGGCGGGATCAGCGTGGTTCGGTTCGCGGAAGCTGCTGTCCTCGTCTCCACTCGAGGCAGCGGGACACGCCCAGGCGCCCAGCGTCGCGACGATCCGGAGCATCGGTGCCCGCAACCGCGTCGCCGTGCTCGTGATGTTCTTCGGCGGGCTCGGACTTCTTCTCGTCGGCGTGCTGGTCGGCCTCCGATCCCCTCTCGGCGTGCTGATCGCGGCACCTGGCGGTGGCCTCAGCTTCCTGGGATTCGTCCTCGGCGCGAGCCTCTTCATCCCACCCGTCCTGAAGCGTGTCGGTGCACTCACCGGTCCAGGTGTCTCGAGCGCCCTCGCGAGTGCGAACGCGCTTCGCTACCCGGCGCGCGCGTCGCGTTCGGCTATCGGATTGATCATCGGGGTGACGCTCGTGACGATGTTCACGGTCGCCGGGCAGTCGTTCGTGGCCGAGACGACACCCGTGGCAGACACGGCGACGGGGGCTGCGGCAGGGAGCGACCAGACCTTCCTCCACCTGACGATGGGTGTGCTCGATGTTCTCATCGGCTTCTCCCTCGTGATCGCCGCGATCGGCCTGGTCAACAGCCTCTCCCTCAGCGTGATGCAACGTCGCCGCGAGATCGGTCTCTTGCGCGCACTCGGGTTCACACGGGGACAGGTCCGCCGCATGGTGCTGGCCGAGAGTGTGCAGCTGACGATCGTCGGCGGCGGGATCGGCCTTGTTCTCGGCGTGGTCTACGGATGGGCCGGCGTGCTCGCCGCGATCGCGTCAGACGGCCACATCGGCGGTTTCTTCTGGCCGACGATCCCGGCCTGGATCATCGGGGCGATCGTCGCCGGCGCGCTCGTGATCTCAATCGTCGCTTCGGTAGTTCCAGCGCGGCGCGCCACGCGCATTGCGCCTGTTCGCGCTCTGGCCGCCGACTAGAGGTCGTTCCGGCTAGCTGGGCTGCTTGCCGTATACCCGTCGATAATTGGATTCGTATTGACGTCGGCCGACCGTCCGATAAAGCACCCTGGCGAATCCGGGAAGTGTCGTTTTCATCCAGGTGATCCGCTCTTCCGGGGAAAACGGGTCGAGGACGTAGCCGAGTTGGACCATCAGCCGGTTCTTCGGAACGCTTGCGAGTCCACGTTCGCCGAAGGCGTCCCACTCGCGCTGGCTCATCGTCACAGCTGCGACCGGGAGAATCTGGGTCTCTTCCTGGCGGAGGTGCGTTGACAGTGCCGAATGTACCCGGTCGAGCACTCCGGCGACCCGTTCGCGTGCGGCCGGATCGGCGCTCGCCCGCCATTCCGGCAGTTCGGCGCCGAGTTCGTGCAGAAACTCGGCCACCTGGGCATGCTGCGATTTCATCTGTCCAACGTGAAGCGCGCACGCGGGGGAGCGCTGTTCCAACGTGTCCCATAACGATTCGTCTTCGGTGATGTGGTGGTTGTGCAGTACGTCCGCGAACTCTGCGACATGGTTCGCGATGACGGCGGAACGTCTCGTGTCACCGGGCGGCACCTCGCGCACCAGATTCGGCGCGTCGGTGAAGACACGACGCAACGCGCGGTGGATGACGAGCATCCCACTCGTGTCGCAGCCGACGTCCGACCGGGCAGGTGAGGTTCCGTCGCTGGGTAGCTGAGTTACCATGCGCTCTCCTTGGTTGGAAAACCATGCTCCTCTTATGTCGTGGAATGGCCAATACGTGGCTTCGCGTATGGCGGAACCCGTCGCGGCGTGGGAACCTCGGTCTGATGTCCATTTCGATGAGCCTGACCCGGGTGGCGCTTCGGGCCGGCCCGAATAGTTACCGCACTGAAGCAATCATGTACGAGTCCGCTCGGAACGATAGCGGTGACGCGTCGATCCCGGTGTCCCTGCGACGGTCGTGCATGATCCGGCGCGAGACGGTGCTTGGAAACACAGTGATTACCCTGACGCCGAAAGCCGGCGCTACGGGAACGGAACTGATCTATGCCCACGGTGGCGTGTACGTCCACTCGCTCGTCTCCGCTCACTGGAGAATCATTGCGACTCTGATTCGACACTCCAGGGCAACCGTCACCGTGCCCCTTTATGGTCTCGCCCCCGACAATTCGGCCGACGACGCGTATCCGTTCCTTCAGGCCGTCTACCTGACCGTCGTCGAACGCGCCGCCGGCAAGCCGGTCATCCTGGCCGGTGATTCCTGCGGTGGCGCACTGAGCGTCGGGCAGGCAATCCGTCAGCGCGACGAAGGTCTCCACGCACCGGCAGCGCTGATCCTGTTCTCTCCCTGGGTCGAGGTGACCATGACGAACCCGGACATTGCGGCGATCGAGCAGCGCGACCCGATGCTGGCTCCCGCCGGACTCGCCGCGGCCGGCAGTGTGTGGGCTGGCTCACGGTCGGTCGCGGACCCACTGATCAGCCCGATCCACGACACCCTCCGCTCACTGCCGCCCATCTTCATCTACCAGGGCGGCAACGACATCCTGTTGCCCGACGCGAAGAAGTTCGCCGCTCAGGCCAAAGCGGCCGGAAACCGGGGCGCCCTGCGCATCTACCCCGCAGGGGTTCATGTGTTCGTCGGTGCGGGGTGGACGCCGGAAGCGCGGAATGCCTTGCGAGACGCGGCTCAACACATCTGCGCTGCTGCCACTTAGGCCGCGGCGATCAGCCCCAACCGTCGCGCCCGGTCAACGGCCACCAGCCGGTCACCGCAGTGCAGTTTCCGGTACGCGTGTTCAAGGTGTTTGCTGACCGTGAGCGGGCTGATGCCGAGCCGGAACCCGATCGCTGCGACAGTCAGACCATGCGCGACCAGACCGAGCACTTCGACCTCGCGGCGGGTCAGCCCCTCACCCGGATTCAGCGCGTGGGTGTCCAACGGCCAGGTCTGGTCGATCAGGGTCAAGAACGGTTGGAGGCGTCCCGCCAGGAACACGTCATCATCGGCGAAATCATGAACTCGACGGTTGAACATCCATGCGCTCAACCCGAATCCCCTCCGCTCGGTGAGAATCGTGAACTGGCATTCCGCGCCAAGCGGGTGCATCATTTCGGCGTAAGCGCGGGTGCGTTTCAGGTCCGTCAGGG